>Ga0335073_10007845_pt1 | contig 14964 bp, 9 predicted proteins | sample Lox_Sample_22_FD_207093 | JGI IMG/M metagenome (GOLD analysis project Ga0335073, IMG submission 207093) | Soil microbial communities from Loxahatchee National Wildlife Refuge, Florida, United States - Lox_Sample_2.2 | ecosystem: Environmental > Terrestrial > Soil > Wetlands | place: USA: Florida... | reverse complement strand
CTGCCCCGAGGCCGCGACCATGTCGCCGCCGACCTTCCAGGCCGGGGTGACCGCGTAGTCGAAGCCGACCTTGACCGTGTTTTTCGGAATGCCGGCGATCTGCGTGCCACTGGTGATCGGGATGTTCCCGCTGTCGTCGGCGAGCGGATTGAACGGCGACGGCTCCATGAAGGTCGTGAGGTAGACGGCGTCGATGTAGGTGTAGTTGGCGTAAGCCGACCACTTTTCGCCGGTCCAGTTGACCGAGACCTCCGCGCCCTGGCGCAGCGTCGTGCCGACGTTGGCGTAGTAGCCGAAGCCGTTGTACGGGCTCTGGATCGGCAGGATGTCGTTCTGCAGCGTGGTGCGGAACAGGCCCGCCGACCATTGCAGATGACCCCATTGCGCGAGATCGTTCTTCCCGCGGAAGCCGAGCTCGAACGTGTTGCCGATCACCTGCTTCAGCGTCGGGTCCGAGACCAGGAAATTGTCGATGATGCACGGGTTGTTGGGATCGGCGCAGCCGAGCTCGAGCGGCGTCGGCGCGCGGTTGGTCATGGCGTAGCCGGCGTAGAAATTGATGTCGGGCGTGAGCTTGTAGGTGAAGCCTGCGGTCGGGTTGACGTGGTAGAAGCTCGAATAGCCGTTGGTGAAGGCGCCGTTCTCGCCCGAGAGGCTGATGCCCGCGAAGTTGAAGCGCGCGCCGCCCGTCAGCGCGAGCCTGTCGGTGGCGTTGAACGTGTCGAGCGCGTAGACGCCGACATAGGTGTTGTTCGCCCTCGCGCTGACCGGATTGAGAAAGCTGTCGGGCTCGTCGATGATGTAGGGCAGGCCGACGACAGGCAGCGAGTTGTTGACGAATCCCGGGACCAGCCCGAGCTGGCTGTTCCCCGTAAAATTCGTCCAGCCGTAGTCGAGCGATGCGCCGAGGGTGAAGGTGTTGTCGCGGCCGACGACCTTGTCGGTGTCGACGCCCTGCAGGCTGCCGCCGACCGAGCGCGACTGTATCCAGGTCCGGTCGATCTCGCCGAGGTCGATCGTCCCGTCCTGCGAGACGTCGGGGATGACATTGCCGAACCCGTCGTGCACCGGGTTGCCGTTGAGACATGAGAACGGATCGCAGGACGAAACATCGGTCGAGTTGCCGTCGACGTGTTGCTGGTTGAACCAGCGGAAGTAGGCGCCGCCCTGGATGCTGAGCGTCGGCGACCACGCGTAGGTCCCGTTCCACTGCAGCATGGCCATCTTGTTGTAGGTCGTCTGCGGGACGGTGTAGACGCTGCCCCAGTTCGTCAGCAGCTGCTGCAGCGGCGTGAAGGCCGCGGCCCCGAACTGGGTGTTTCCGGCGGTCAGCTGCAGGTGCTGCTCGAACCCGTTCGCGCGGTAGCCGAGGTCGCCGTAGATGTTGGTGAGCTGCGAGGCGCCGTCGGTCCTCCAGCCGCCGTCATTGATCTGCGTGCCCGCGAGATAGATCGACCAGGGGCCGACCTGCTTGCCGTACTGGATCTCCTCCTGCGCGCGATAGAACGATCCGGCGCGGATATCCGCCTCGAACCCCTGCCAGGTGAAGCCGTTCTTCATCGTGACGTTCAGCGCGCCCCCGAGCGCGTTGAGGCCGTAGATCGGATCGCCGGCGACGATCGCCAACTTGTCGATCGCGTTCTCGGGGATCAGGTCCCAGTTGACCGTGTCGCCGAACGCCTCATTGATGCGTACGCCGTTCTGGTAGACGGCGAGGCCGATCGGCGTACCCGTGACGGGCGTCGCGGTGAAGCCGCGATAGCTGACGTCGGGCTGAAAGTCGTTGCCGGACACGTTGCCGACGGTGACGCCCGGCGCCTGGCGTGCGAGCGTGTCGGGGACGGTCGAATCGTTGAAGGTCTGGATTTCTTGCGAGCCCGTCTGCCACACGGAGCCCGGATAGCGCGCGACGTCGATCTCGCCGCCCTGAAGCGGCGTCGTCGCCACGACGTCGAAGGTCGGAAGCACGATCGTGTCGGCCTCCGCTCCGCTTGCGAGCGCGACGAGCCCCCCGGCCAGCAAAAAACCTGTAACGCCATTTCGCAGAATCATGTCTTGACGCCTCCCGACTCCTCTGCAGTCGCGCCCTAAATCAGTTCATACAAAAGGGCATGTAAAGAATATTTCACAGGCGCTGTCGCTGCGTGGTCGCGGGCTGGCTTCAGGGAGGAAATGAGATGTGGCCGATCTCAGTCGCCTGCCCGCGACCACTCTGACAATATTGGCCTTAGTGTTTGAGAAGTAGAGCAACTATTCCATTTCTTTCGGGCCAGCCTTCCCGTTAAGGGCGGGATATTTTCCCGCCATATTCCCGACAAAGTGAATGGCATTCGTGAGACGGCAATAGTTTCGCACGCGGGCCGACCCGACGAAGGAAACGACGTATGCGCTCACCCCAACTGGGTAGGTAAACGAAGTGGCTTTGCGGTCGCGGAACGTTGTCAAAGGTAGAGCGCGAGATCTGACCCAGGGATTTAGGGCGCCACTGCCGCGGCCTCCGCCACTCGTCGATCATTCTCTATGCATGAGGGCTCCTCAGCTTCGTAACACTCGCAGGCATTTGTGCGCCGTCGGCGTCGCAACTTGTTAAGCGCGCCGCAAACGTCGCCGCCTCGCTTCGTCGAAAAACGGCCTCGCCTCATGCTTGCCGTTTCTCGGCGTCTCAGAACGACGGGTGAACTGATGGCTTCGCGCGCCGAAGCTGCGGGTCACAGATTCCTCCGCCCTTCTGGCTCCGTCGAACGAGGCGCACGCGACGATCGCGGGGCTCAGCCTGAGTGTCGGGAAGAATGGGAAGCGATCTCAGGAAACATCTTCATGGACTCGTGCTGGCCGTCCCCTCAAACAAGAGTCGTCCATCGCGGCGGCGCTTTCCGCTTGGCGCCTGACCGCCGATGGCTCGGAAGCGAGCGACGCGGGGCAAGATTGAGCATTGGCGCAAGGCCCATTTTCGTTTCGGCCTCGGTCTTTCGGCGGATCAACTCGCTGAGATTTCAAATCGCCGCGATTCCGAGCGGCATTCTCATTGTCTGGCTTGCAGCGACGTTCACGTTCATGGTCGCCGACGCGCGGGAGCGGATCCAGTCTGAGGTCGCGTCGAGCACCGCGATGGCGCGGGCCATGATGGAGGGCGCCGTCGCGAGCCTGCAACAGGGTCTCGATCCGGCCGAAGCGTTCGATCGGCTGAGCCGGGTTTCTCCTCACGTTCGTCATGTTCGAATCGCACTTGCGTCGGCTCCGCGCGAGAGCGTGGGGGCAGGGGTAATTCCGGAACCCAAGGCGCAAGCGGAGGCCCCAGGCTGGTTCATGCGGCTGATTGGGTCGCCGCATGGGTTGGAGACCATGGAACTGCGCTTCGAGGGTCGGCCGCTCGGCTATGTCCTGATTGCGCCGAACCCCGCCGACGAGATCGATGAAATCTGGCGCGACTTTCTCTATCTGACTGCGATCTCCGTGATCGCCACCGTCGCCACTGCCGCCGCCATCTTCCTCATGTTCGCGCGCACGCTTCGGCCGATTCGCGCCCTTGGCGCTGGCCTCGAGCGCCTGGAGCAAGGCGACTACAAGATCGAGCTTGCGCCGGCGCGCCTCGAAGAGCTTGAACCGATTCGCGACCGCTTCAACCGACTGGCCAATTCGCTCCTGGCGAGCGAAGCCGAGAATCGGATGCTTTACCAGAGAGTCGTGTCGCTCGCGGAGGCAGAGCGCAAGGGCATCGCCCGGGAACTGCACGATGAGCTCGGGCCATGCCTTTTCGGGATACGCGCGGAGACGGCGAGCATCGTGAAAATCGCGGCCTCTCTCGCGCCGGAGGGGACGGCTATTCCACAGCGCGCCAAGGCGATAAACGACGTCGTCGACGCCATGCAGCAAATCATCCGCCGCGTGCTCGAGGCGCTGAGGCCCGTGACGCTCGCGGAATTCGGACTTGCCGCCGCATTGCGCGAGCTTGTCGACAACTGGCAGGAACGCAACCCGGATGCGTTCATCGCCCTCTACGCCGCCGACGCCGACGTCGACGGGATCGACGAGCCGGTGGCGCTCGCGGTCTATCGGATCGTTCAGGAGTGCCTGACGAACGTCGCGCGGCACGCCTCGGCCGAAACCGCCGAGATCGTGGTGGAGAGGCAGCCGGCCAACGAAGCGTGCGCGCCGGGCAACGCTCACTCGGACGCTCCCGTCGATGAGATCCATGTCCAGGTTCGTGACAACGGAACGGGGTTTGCAATCGGGACGCGCCGCGGACTGGGCCTGCGCGGCGTCGAGGAGCGTGCGAGGGGTGTAGGCGGACGGGTCGCGGTCGCCTCTGAGCCCGACGAGGGCGTCGCCGTCGACGCGTGGCTGCCAGTCACAACTGCAGAAAGCTGAGTGCAATGACCCGCGTGCTCATCATCGACGATCACGCCATGCTGCGCGCCGGATGCGGCGCGATGTTTGCCGCCTGGCCGGATGTCGAGGTGGTCGAGGCCGGCAGCGGCGAGGAGGGGCTCGAGTTTGCCAAGTCGCGCGTTCCCGACGTCGTGCTGCTCGATCTGAACCTGCCGGGCCTGAGCGGGTTCGACGTGCTGAAGAGACTGCGGATGGAGGTCCCTTCGGCCCGCGTAATCGTCTTCTCGATGTACGAGAACCCGGTCTACGCCGCGCGCGCGGTCCAGTCCGGGGCCAGGGCCTACGTCAGTAAGACTGATCGACCGGAAACGCTGGTGGAGGCGTTTCACGCCGTCATGCGGGGGGAGGACTACCTCAGCCACCGCATGGCGCAGAAGGTCGCGATCATGGAGCTGCGCGCCGGAGACAATCCACTGAGACTTCTCACCGAGCGGGAGCTGGACGTGCTTCGCCTACTCGCGAACGGCAAGACCATGGCCGAGATCGGGGACTCCCTCGACATCAGCTACCGGACCGTCGCCAACGTCGCCTCCATCCTCAAGCGCAAGCTCAAAGTCACCACGATGGCGCAGCTGCTGCTCCTGGCAAGCGATTACATGAGCGATCCGGCAAAGGCGCAGATCCGGACTTTCTGAGCTTGAGAACCATGTGCCAGCTTCTCCAAGCGCAAACCCAGAAGGTGTAGCCCGGAAGGCAGCTTCGGGCGGGCGCTGCGCGTAAAGGCATCGACTTGAAGGGGCGGAAAGCCCGTCGTTCCCGCCATTTGCCGACCTACGCCTTTCCGCCCGTTTGCGACAACGCCGGTCAGGCGGGGATCGTCCGAGCCGAACGCGCAGGCATCTTGAGGGAAGGCGCGGCGACGCCGCCGGACGAAGGTCCGCCGCGCTCGTCCGCGCTCGACGAGCGCGGCGACAAGCCTGCCCCCTCAGCTCTGCCCCTTCCACGGCACGAGCCAGCGCTCGAGCATCTTCATTCCGAAGGAGAAGGCGAAGGCGCAGAGCGCGATGACCCCGATGCCGACGAACACGAAGTCGGTCGCGAGGAACTGCGAGGCCGACATCACGAAGTGGCCGATGCCCTGCGTCGCGGCGATCAGCTCGGCGGCGACCAGTGTGCTCCAGCCGACCCCGATCGCGATCCGCGTCCCGGTCAGGATCTCCGGCAGCGCGGAGGGAAGCACGACCTCGCGCAGCAACTGGAATCGCGTCGCGCCGAGCGACAGGGCCGCGTTCACCCGCTCGAGCGACACCGAGCGCACGCCCGCCTGCGCCGCGATCGCGATCGGCGCGAACATCGCCATCGTCAGGAGCGCGATCTTCGAGGCTTCGCCGATGCCGAGCCAGATGATCATCAAGGGCAGGTAGGCGAGCGGCGGCAGCGGCCAGTAGAATTCGATCGGCGTGTCGAACACGCCCTTGGCCCAGCGGCTGAGCCCCATGAACAAGCCGATCGGCACGCCCAGCGCGATGGCGATCGCAGCAGCCGTCAGGATGCGGAAGAGACTCGCGCTCACGTGCTCCCACATCGAGGCGTTGGCGTAGCCGTCCCGCCAGAACGAGATGGCGGCGTTGACCGCCTCCTCCGGCGTCGGCAGGAAGAGGTGCGGCACGAGCCGCGCCTCGGAAGCCCCCCACCACGCGGCGACGATCACGACCGCCGTGAGGATGCTGATCGGCAGCGTCGACCGGTCGCCGATGCCGAAGCCGCGCATCTTGACGACGCGAATTTCCGTGATCGGGCTTTCGAGCTCCGCATTGGTGGCGATGTCGGTTATTCCGCAGCGCTCCGATAAACTTCGTCCTGATGGACGATCGCGCGCACCCGGTCGCGCAGCTCGGGGAATTCAGGGGCCGTCTTGATCGCCCGCGCGTCGCGGTCGCGCGCGAACCTTTGAACGAATTCGAGGTCGAACCGCGCCACGATCCGTCCGGGCCGCGGCGACATAACGATGAGATGCGTGCCTAGAAACAGCGCCTCCTCGATCGAGTGGGTGATGAAGAAGATCTGCTTGCCGGTGCGCGACCAGACGTCGACGAGCAATTCCTGCATCGCCTCGCGGGTCATGCTGTCGAGCGCGCCGAACGGCTCGTCCATGAGCAGGATTGCCGGGTCGGGCGCGAGCGCGCGGGCGATGCCGACGCGCTGCCGCATGCCGCCCGACAGCTCGTAGGGCGCCGAATTGGCGAATTCCTGCAGGCCGACGAGGCGCAGGAGCGACAGCGCCCGCTCGCGCCGCGCCTTACGCCCAACGCCCGCGAACTTGAGCCCGAGCGCGACGTTCTCCGCAACCGTCTTCCAGGGGAGAAGCGCGTCCTTCTGGAACACGACGCCGCGCTCGGCGCCGGGGCCGTGGACCTCGTGGCCGTTCAGGGTGATCGCGCCGGAGGACAGCGGCAGGAAGCCCGCCATCGCGTTGAGGAGCGTGGACTTGCCGCAGCCCGACGTGCCGAGCGCGACGACGAACGCGCCCTCGGGGATGTCGAGCGACACCCGGTCGAGCGCGTGGACCGGCTTGCCGTCGCGCGCTGCGAACCAGACCGAAGCCCTGTCCACCCGAAGGATGTCGCCTCCAACCGAAAACGGCGCCGCCGGACCAGCCGGTGACGCAAGGAGCCCCGTGGGAGGGTGACAGTTACGACCCGGAACCCTTCTCGACGGCGATCACCGCGTCCGGCGTGACGAAGGCGGCGTAGGACGGCAGCACGTCGGAAATCTTCTTCTGCTCCTTCAGGAACACGGCGGTCTCCTTGAGGATCTTCGCGAGGCCCGACCTCTCGCCGCCCCCGAGCCAGGCGTCGGACGCCTGAACCTTGACCGGCAGGAGGTTGAGGTTCCTGAGGCCCGCCGCCTGATCGGCCGGCGTGCCGCCGAGCAGGCTCGCGAGCGCCTTCGCGTTCTCGCTGTCCGGACCCCACTTTGCGGGATCGGCGACGAAGGAGCTCTGGTATTTTGCGATCACGCCGGCGAACGCCTTGAGGAAGTCGGGATGGCTCTTGGCGAAACCGTCCGTTGCGACCCACGCGGAAAAGGTCGGCGCGCCCTTCTCGGCGACGTCCTTCGAGGTGACGAGCACCTTGCCGTTCTTCCTCAGCTCGTCCAGCGCCGGGTTCCAGACGAAGCCGCCGTCGAGGTCGCCGCGGTTGTAGCCGGCGACGATGTCGGGCTGCGGAATCGCGAAGACCTTCACGTCCTTCTCGGTCAGGCCGAGGCTCTTGAGCAGCGCGAGCAGCTGGTAATGGTCGGTCGAGACCGGGGCGGCGGCGAGCTTCTTGCCCTTGAGGTCGGCGAGCGTCTCGATGCCCGAGCCGTTGCGCACCACCAGCGCCTCGTCGACGCCCGAGATCGAGGCGAGATAGAACGCCTTGACGTCGAGGCCGCGCGAGGTCGCCGCGGCGAACGGGCTCGACCCGACATAGCCGACCTGCACGTCGCCCGAGGCGATCGCGGCGAAGATCTCGGCGCCGGAGTTGAAGCGGCGGAAGTCGATCTTCACGCCGGTCGCCTTGTCGAACTCGCCGTTGGCGATGGCGACCGAGGAGGGGAGCGCGTCGGTCTGGTAGCCGACCACGACCTTGTCGGCGGCGTCGGCGCCGACCGCGCTGAACAGCGCGATCGCGCCGACGGCGGCGGAAAGAATGGTTTTTATAAGCGTCACGAATGTCATCCCCACTTTCGAGGCCGGACGCCACTCTCGTCGAGAGCCCGGCGGCCTTCTCGGAAACTCGGCAGCGATTTGAGGCGCGGCCAACGTGAGTCGATCATGTCCCACGAGTTCAGTCAAGTTTGTATATAAAAAAGATAGAATATGGAGAGTCAGCCGCTTGGGCGCGTCTGCGGTTTCGGCAGGAGTGTCCGCTTTTCGGTGGGCCTCAAGAGCGAGCCCGGCTTCTCATGAAAACGCCGATTATGCGAATCAACAAACAAACAGATGCAGTCGCACTATGGAGATGACACCCCTCTGCAAGGCGACCTCCCTTCCGTGGCGAACGAGACCGAAGAGGCAGATTACGGTCTCTGCTGGAACGAGAAGGAGGCGCCATGACCGGGCATTCCCGGACCCGGTCCAATCGGAGCGGTGACGGTCTTGGCGCTACGAACGCCGAGAGCCTGATCGCGCTCAGGAGAAGACAAATGAAAGAACACGATTGAGATGTCGTGGCGGCGTTTACAGCCCATCCCGCGCTTCATCTGATTTAGAATCGTTGCAAATTGAAAGCTTTCCAAATTGGGCGCTGCAATCTTGTGGGCTGCGGGATCCGGGGCTACGCCTTCGATTGCCGAGCGTTGCCCGTGAGCCTTGTCGTGCCGCCGGTCGGTCGTGCGCGCGTCCGCGGAAGGAGAGATATTCATGGCGTTCCCTGCAATCCCCTCGCGGTTTCGTTTCCGGAACAGGGAACGACTTGGTCTCGTCGTCGGCGCCGCCATGGCCCTCGCGCTCGGCGCCCAAACGCCTGTGGCGCGGGCTGCGGCTCTTACGGTGTACTCGGCGCAGCACGAGCAGACCGTCGATCTCCTGATGAAGGCCTTCACCAAGGAGACCGGCATCGAGGTCAAGGTGAAGAACGGCGAGGCGCCGGAGCTCGCGAGCCAACTCGTGAAGGAGGGCGCGTCGTCGCCCGCGGACGTCTTTTTCACCGAGAATTCGCCGGAGCTCGAGCTTCTGTCGAAGAAGGGACTGCTCGCCAAGGTGGCCCCGGCGACGCTTGCGAGCGTGCCCGCGGCGGACAGCGGCGCGAAAGGCGACTGGGTCGGCGTCTTCGCCCGCGAGAACGTGCTCGCTTACAACAGGGACATGGTCAAGGAGGCCGACCTGCCGGCGTCCCTCCTCGACCTCGCCAAGCCCGAGTGGAAGGGCAAGATCGCGATCGCGCCGACCGATGCGGATTTCCTGCCCCTCGTGGGCGCGGTGGTCGCGCTGAAAGGGCGTCCGGCGGCGCTCGAGTGGCTGAAGGGCCTCAGGGATAACGCGGCCGTGTTCGATGACGACGAGGGCGTCGTCGCCGCGGTCGAACGCGGCTCCGCCGCCGCCGGCATCGTCAACAACTACTACTGGGCCCGTCTGCGCGTGGAGACCGGCGCCGACAAGGTGAAGAGCGGCATCCATCATTTCTCGGGCGGCGACGTCGGCGGTCTCGTCAATGTCTCCGGCGCGGCGGTGCTGAAGGCCTCGCGCAACCAGGTGGCCGCGCAAAAACTTCTCGCCTATCTGGTGAGCAAGCCCGCGCAGGAGATGATGTCCAAACTCGACATCACCTTCGAATATCCGCTGGCGGCGGGCGTGGCCGCCAACCCGGCGCTCAAGCCCATGGCCGAGCTTTCCCCGCCGTCCATCACACTCGAGCAGATCGGCGACGACCACGACGCGGCGCAATTGCTGCGCGAGGCGGGCCTCATCTGATGACCCTGACGGCGGACGCGACCGGGACGATCGCGGCGGGCGCCGGCCTGCGCGCCGGTCGCGCCCGCCCGCCGGCCGCGCTCGTCGCCGCCGCGCTCGCCGGCGTCGCCCTCGTCCTGCTGCCGATCCTCTACACGGTCGCTCAGGCGGGCGCTGTCGGCCCGGGCGACGCCGTCGCGCTCCTCTTCCGCCCGCTCGTCGGCGCGCTCTTCGTCAACACGCTCACGCTCGTCGTCGCGACGTCCGCCGCGACGGCGGTCATCGGCGTCGCGACCGCCTGGGCGATCGAGCGGACCGACCTGCCGGGGCGAACGATCTGGTCGGTCCTCATGGCCGCGCCGCTCGCGGTCCCCCCGTTCATCTCGAGCTACGCCTGGGTGTCGATCAGCAACGGGCTCCAGGACTTCGCCGGGGCGCTGCTGGTCGTGACCTTCGCCTATTTTCCGCTCGTCTACCTGCCGGTCGCCGCGGCGCTGAGAGGCCTCGACCCGGCGCTCGAGGACACCGCGCGCGCCCTCGGGCAAAGCCCGTGGGGATGCTTTCGGCGCGTCGTGCTGCCGCAGCTTCGTCCTGCGCTCTATGGCGGCGTGCTGCTCGTCGCGCTCGACGTCTCGACCGAGTTCGGCGCCTTCGCGCTGCTCCGCTTCCGCACCTTCACCACCGAGCTCTACGCGCAGTATCGCATCGGGCTCGACGGCCCGGAGACGTCTCTCTTGGCGCTCGTGATCGTGGCGCTGTGCATGGCGCTGCTCGTGGCCGAGCTTCGGGTGCGCGGACGCGCCCGCTACGCGCGGGTCGGGGCGGGGTCGAAGCGCCCCGCCGCCCGCGTCCCGCTCGGCGCCATGCGCTGGCCTGTCCTGGGCCTGTTCGCGACGCTCGTTGCCGCGACGGTCGGGGTTCCGGTCGGGATGGTGCTCTACTGGCTCCTCCACCATGCGCAGGCCGCCACCTCGCCGGTCGCTCCGTCGCTGCCGGCGCTATTCGACGCGACGCTAAACTCGATCGTCTACGGCCTCGCCGGCGCGGCCTGCGCGCTCGCGATCGCCACCCCGATCGCCTGGCTCGCGGTGCGCTATCCGGGCCGCTGGACGGCGCTGATCGAGCGCGCGGCTTATCTGGCGCAAGGGGCGCCGGGCATCGTCGTGGCGCTCGCCCTGATCGCGCTCGCGGTCCAGTACGTGCCGCCGCTCTACCAGAGCGTGCCGCTGCTCGCGCTCGCCTACGCCGTGCTGTTCCTCCCGCTCGCGATCGTCGGCGTCCGCTCGGCGCTCGTGCAGATCCCACCGCGCTTCGAGGAGGTCGCGCGCTCGCTCGGGCAAAGCGGGGCCGGAGTCGCCCTGCGCGTCGTCCTGCCGCTCGCCGCGAGCGGGATCGGCGCCGGCGCGGCCATGGTCTTCATTTTCGTGTCGACGGAGCTGACCGCGACCCTCTTGCTCGCGCCGACGGGCGCGCGGACGCTCGCAACCGAGGTCTGGGCGAACACGTCGTCGCTCGCCTTTGCGGCGGCCGCGCCTTTCGCGGCGGCGATCCTGTGCCTGTCGTTCGCCTTCACGTGGCTCTTCGCCAACCGCCTCGGCCAGGCGGACGTCTCGGACCGGGGCTGACGATGGCGCGGCTCTCCGTCTCGCGGCTGACCAAGACCTTCGCCGGAAGGGCGGTCCTGGCGGGCGTCGATCTCGACGTCGCGGCCGGCTCGCTGCTCGCGGTTCTGGGGGCTTCGGGAAGCGGCAAGACGACGCTGCTCAGGATTGTCTGCGGGTTCGAGCGCGCAGATTCCGGCGTCGTGGAGATCGACGGCCGGGCGGTCGCCGGGCGCGGCTTCCATGCGCCGCCCGAGCGCCGACGCGTAGGCTACGTCGCGCAGGAAGGCTCGCTCTTTCCGCACCTGACGGTCGCGGAGAACGTGGCGTTCGGGCTCGAGCGTCGGGAGCGGCGCGATCGCGCGAGAATCGAAGGACTGCTCGAGCGCGTCGGTCTTCCGGCCGCCTACGCCGGTCGGGGGCCTCACCAGCTGTCCGGAGGCGAGCAGCAGCGGGTGGCGCTGGCGCGCGCCCTCGCCCCGTCGCCGCAGCTCGTTCTGCTCGACGAGCCTTTCTCCGCCCTCGACGCCGCCTTGCGCGTCGAGACCCGGCAGGCCGTGTCGGACGCGCTCGCCGCCGCCGGCGCGACCGCGGTGCTCGTGACCCACGACCAGTCGGAGGCGCTCGCGATGGGCGCCGAGGTCGCGGTCCTGCGCAACGGCTTCGTGGCCCAGATCGCCACGCCCGAGACGCTCTATCGCCAGCCGGTCGATGCGGCACTGGCGCAGTTCGTCGGCGAGGCGGTCATCTTGCCCGGAATCGTCGAAGCGGGCGCGGTGACCTGCGCGCTCGGTCGCCTGCCGCTCGGGCGAGCCGTCCCCGACGGGTCGGCCGACGTGATGCTGAGGCCCGAGCAGATCCGCTTCGTCACGATCTCCGCCGCCGCGGCGCCCTGCGCGCGCATCGTCGGCGTCACCTTCTACGGCCACGACGCGAGCGTCCGCCTCGCCCTCGCCGGGGGCGCGGAGACGATCCTGGCCCGTGTCCCCGGACATCGCGTGGCGAAGGCGGGAGACGACGTTCGTCTCGCGGTGGAGGGCCCCGTCATGGCCTATCCGCGCGCCTCCGTCTCCGCGGCCGCCGCGCGCGGCGCGACGCTTTCCGAAAACCCCAGGAGCGCCGAGGCGCTCGGAATCGAGGAGACCCTGCCATGACCGTCCGCAACCCGAAACTCCGCGATCGTCTGCCGTACGCCCTCTGCGCGAGCGCGCTCGTTGCGGCGCTCGTTCCCTCGGCCGCGTCGGCCGCGACGCAGCCGGGCGCATTCCTGGACACCATTCATCGCCAGACGACCCTGACGACGACGGTTCCGGAGAACGGCGACCAGAACCCTTACGCGATCGTCGTCGCCCCCGTGTCGGCCGGGGCCGTCCAGAAGGACGACGTGCTCGTCACCAACTTCAACAACGACGGCAACCTCCAGGGGCTCGGCACGACCATCGTCGCCTTCAACCCGACGACGAAGAAGCTCACGACCTTCGCTGCGCTGCCGCGCAATCTCGCCGGATGCCCCGGCGGGGTCGGGCTGACCACGGCGATGACGATGCTCAAGTCCGGCTGGGTGATCGTCGGCAGCGCGCCGAGCGTCGACGGAACCACCAAGACGAAGGGGCCCGGCTGCCTGATCGTGCTCGACGCCAACGGCAAGGTCGCGAGCGTCATCGCCAACGAAGGGATCAACATGCCGTGGGGCAACATGGCGACGCTCGACGAGGGCGACGCCGCGACGATCTTCGTGAGCAACACCGGTTTCGACGTCGGCTCGCCCGACGCCGACCCACGCGTCGTCAACGAGCAGACCGTCGTGCGCCTCAAGCTTTCGATGAAGGACGGCAAGCCGCCCGAGGTCGTGAGCCAGACCGTGGTCGGCAGCGGGTTCGGCGCGCAGCCCAACAAGGACGCGTTCGTGGTCGGACCGACCGGCCTCGCGCTCGCGCCCGACGGAACGCTCTACGTCTCGGACGCCACCGGCAACCGCATCACCGCGATCTGGGACGCTCTCACCCGCGATCACAGCGCCGGCGTCGGCCGGACCGTCACCAAGGACGGCCTCCTGCAGCGTCCGCTCGCCATGGCGTGGGCGCCGAACGGGCACCTGCTCGCGACCAACGCCCAGAACGGCCAGGTGGTCGAGGTCGATCCGGTCAGCGGCGAGCAGCTCAAGGCGCGCTGGATCGACCCGAACAAGGCGCAAAAGCCGCCGGGCAATGGCGACCTCTTCGGCATCGCCGTGACGCCGGCGGGCGACGGGTTCTATTTCGTCGAGGACGAGAACAACACGCTGATGATCGCGAAATGACCTGCCCGTTCTCAAGCGGGGGCGCCGGACCCTCCCGGCGCCGGCTGCTCGCCGGCCTCGGCGGGGGGGTCGCCAGCGTCGGCGCCGGCGCGCTGGCGCGCGCCGAGACGCCCGCGTCGGCGCAGGCTGCTCCCCAGGGTTCGGCCCCGGACGCAAAGGCGCTGCGCGAGCCCTTCTACGGGCCGCATCAGGGCGGCATCGCGACGCCCCAGCAGACGCACAGCCATTTCGCCGCGTTCGACTGCGTCGCCAAGAGCCGCGACGAGCTCGTCGGCATGTTGCAGCTCTGGACCGCCGGGGCGGCGCGGCTCTGCGCCGGAGACACCGTTCGCGATCTCGGGGACGATCTTTCGGTCGAGGCCCCGGACGGCGGCTCGGCGCTCGGGCTGCCGCCTTCCCGGCTCACCATCACGTTCGGCTTCGGGCCGGGCCTGTTCGTCAAGGACGGCGTCGATCGCTATGGCCTGGCGACAAAAAGGCCCGCGGCGCTGGCCGATCTGCCGAAATTCAACGGCGACCAGCTCGACCCGGCGCTGTCCGGCGGCGACCTCTCGGTGCAGGCCTGCGCCGACGATCCGATGGTGGCGTTCCACGCTGTGCGCGAGCTCGCCCGCCTCTCCTACGGGCTCGCACAGTTCCGCTGGGCGCAGGCCGGTTTCACCGCGAACGGGCCGCAAGGGGAGACCGGGCGCAACCTCATGGGCTTCAAGGACGGCACCAACAATCCGCGCCGCGCGGACGCGGCCGCGACGCCCGAGAATCCGGGAAGCTTCGACGAGGTCGTCTGGGTCGCCGACGACGGGCCGGACTGGATGCGCGGCGGCAGCTATCTGGTTGCGCGCCGCATCCGCATCGCGCTCGAGCACTGGGATCGCACGGAGGTCGACTATCAGGAGCAGGTGGTCGGCCGCCGCAAGGATTCCGGCGCGCCGCTCGGCAAGGCGAACGAGCGCGACGCGCTCGACCTCGACCGGGTCGACGCCGACGGCAATCCGGTGATCCCCGACACCGGCCACGCCCGGCTCGGCAACGCATCGACCAACGCCGGCGCGCAGATCTTCCGCCGGGCCTATTCCTACAACGACGGCGTCCGGTTCACAGCCGAACGCTGGCCGCCCTGGCGCCAGGGCATGATGCTAGACGCGGGCCTTTTCTTCCTGTGCTACCAGCGCGATCCGCGCGACGGGTTCATCAGGATCTTCGAGCCCATGGCCAACCTCGACGCCCTCAACCAGTTCACCACCCACGTCGGCGGCGGCCTGTTCGCCTGCCCGAGCGGGATCGGCGAAGGCGAATTC
>Ga0335073_10007843_pt1 | contig 14965 bp, 13 predicted proteins | sample Lox_Sample_22_FD_207093 | JGI IMG/M metagenome (GOLD analysis project Ga0335073, IMG submission 207093) | Soil microbial communities from Loxahatchee National Wildlife Refuge, Florida, United States - Lox_Sample_2.2 | ecosystem: Environmental > Terrestrial > Soil > Wetlands | place: USA... | reverse complement strand
CGTAGAACGGAACTTCGATACTGTTCTGTTTTGGATCGTCCGTCTTGATCGCCAACTGGCCGCGTAGCTGCCCATCGGGGACGCCGCGCCGCAGTAGCACCGTTATCTTGTATTCCTTGCCGGGCGTAATTGGCTCCGCGGCGGCGGTTACCGCGGGATCACTGCTCGTGATGTTCAGCACTTTCACGGATTGCCCGCCCTGGTTGCTTAACTTCAGGATCCGGATCGCGTCCTGACCGCTCTTCACGATGCCAAACGAGACCTGCTCCGGATCGAGGCTGAGATCACCGGTCACCTTGCCGAAGATATCGATCTGAAGCGGCACGCGATTCGTTGTCACCTTGATCGTGTCGTCGAAACCGCCGGCCGGCATCGTCGGCAGCATCGTGACTTTTAGTTCCGTCGGCTTGCCGGCAACCTGCTCGACCTTGATGTCTTTGTTCGAATTGGAGATCGGGCCCATCACGAATTTTGGATTACCACCGAGCAGATCGACTATCGTCACGTTCTTGGTCGCGCCCGCCCCCTGGCGCACATCGCCGAAATCGAGTTGCGGCGGCGACGATGTCACCTGCTGCTTGACGTTGCCCTGCATCGTCATCGAGAGGGTCGGATTTGCAGGATCGTTGGTGTAGGCGAGGATCGTGCGGACCTGGTGACCCTTCTGAAAATGCGTGTCGAAGCCGACATCGATCGTCGTCTCCTCACCCGGTGCGAGATGGGTCTGCTTGGGGGAGGCGACGGTGCATCCACAGGAGGTCTTCGTGCCGCGGATTTCGAGCGCGCCCTGCCCTTCGTTCTTGAGCGTGAACGTGTGCTCCACCATCTTGCCTTCCAGCGCGGAGCCGAAGTCGTAGAGCGGATTCAAGACGACAGCCTTGGGCCGCGGCCCGGGAGGCGCGTCGTTGCCACCGGGGATGAGAGGGTTTTCACTGAGCTGCGCCAATGCCGGCGCGGCACACATCAAGGCTAAGAGCATAGCGAGGAGTAGTCGTCGCATCTTTGGATGAACTCTTGCGCGGAGCGTTCCAGGGTTGAGAGATTGGAAGCGCGCGGCGCCCTTCAACTATCAATTATGGCGATGGGCGCCGCGGTCAAGAGGCTTTGCTGGTGACGACCTGCGCATTTTCCGACGCGTTCGGCACCGGCGCCGACTTCTCGTAGCGGCGCATGAAATCGGTCGCGAAGTCGCCGCGCACGAAATCCGGATCGTGCAGGATCTTGATATGGAGCGGGATATTGGTCTTGATCCCGTCGATCATATACTCGCGCAGCGCCGCCTTGGCGCGCGTGATGACTTCCTTGCGGGTCGTTGCGTGCACGATGACTTTGGCGACCAGCGGATCGTAATGCACCGGCACGCGATAGCCGTCGTAGAGCGCCGTTTCGACTCGCACACCGAGTCCGCCCGGTGAATGATGGTTCGACACCACGCCCGGTGAGGGTATGTGCCGCTCGGGATCCTCGGCGTAGATGCGGAACTCCATCGCCGCGCCGCTGAAGGTCAGCTGCTTCTGCTTGAGCGAAAGTCCCTCGCCCATGGCGAGCCGGATACTTTCCTTGACCAGGTCGATGCCGGTGACCATCTCGGTCACGCCGTGCTCGACCTGGATCCGCGTGTTCATCTCGATGAAGTAGAACTCATTATCGGGCGCGAGCAGGAATTCGACCGTACCGACGTTGGAATAGCCGACGACGGAAGCGGCACGCACGGCTGCCTTGCCCATCTTCTGCCGCAGCCGATCGGTAAGGACCGGGCACGGCGACTCCTCGATAACTTTCTGATGGCGCCGCTGTATCGAACAGTCGCGCTCGCCAAGATGGATCACGTTGCGCTGGTTATCCGCAACGATCTGAAACTCAACGTGGCGCGCGCGCTCGAGGTACTTCTCGAGATACATCGTCTTCGAGCCGAACGCCGCTTCCGATTCGCCCTGCGCGATCGGAAACATCCGCGCGAGCTCGTCCGCGTCGCGCACAACGCGCATCCCTTTGCCGCCGCCGCCGGCCGCAGCCTTGATAAGAACCGGATAGCCGAGGCGCTTGGCGTCGGTCTGAGCGTCGCGCAGTTCGGTAACGCCTTTGCCGTCGCTGCCGGGCAGTACAGGAACGCCGGCGCGAATCATGATGCGCCGGGCGCGCGGCTTGTCGCCCATCAGACGGATATGCCTCGCGCGCGGCCCAACAAAGGTCAGACCCGAGCGCTGGCATGCTTCCGCGAAGTCACCATTCTCAGACAGGAAGCCGTAACCCGGATGCACCGCGTCGGCGCCGAACGTCGTCGCGGCGCTGAGCACCGATGGGATACTCAGATAGCTGTTCTCTGCGGCGGGCGGGCCGATACAAACCGACTCGTCAGCCATCCTGACGTGCAACGCGTCTTTGTCGGCAGTCGAGTAGATGGCGACGGTGTCAATCCCCAACTCGCGGCATGCGCGAATGATCCGGATTGCGATCGTGCCGCGATTGGCGACCAGCAGCTTCTTAATCATCGCCGCCTCCGTCAGGCCACTTCGAGAATCATCAGGGGCTGACCGTACTCAACCGGCTGAGCATTCTCCGCAATGATGCGCACGATACGGCCGGCCGCGGGCGCCTCGATCTCATTCATCATCTTCATCGCTTCGATGATGCAGAGCGGCTGCCCCTTGCGAACCGACGCCCCTTCCTCGACGAACATGGCGGTGTCGGGTGACGGCGAACGGTAGAAGGTTCCGACCATCGGGCTTTCGATCAATTTCTGATTGGGTCCGAGCTCAATGGCGCCAGCCGCGCTGGCGTCCTCGGTCTTTGCTTCGAGGTGCCTGGCTCTTGGCGCGGGACGGACCGGCGAGACTGCTCGCGCGCTGATTCTTCCAGCTCCATCGGCTTCTTCGGGCGCGGCCCTATCAGCACCGCCGCGCACGAGCCTGACCTTGCCCTTCTTATCCTCGATTTCGAGCTCAACCAGCCCATAGTCACGCATGAGGACCAGCAGGGCCTTGATATCGCGAGTTTCCATCTGCTCTCCGCGCGCCTTGTCGGCGAGTGACCGGCTTCGATCCCTGGCTTCGCCTGAACGCACGCTCAATTACTCCCCTTTGTGGCAGCGTCTAGAAATGTCCGCGCTGCTCTAAGCGCGAGATAATAGCTCTCTGCACCAAATCCCATAATTCTGCCTATTGCAACATCAGCGATCGTGGAGTGATGGCGAAAGGGCTCACGCTTATAGACGTTCGAGAGATGCAATTCGATTGCTGGAATCCCCACACCTAGGATCGCATCCCTGATTGCGACGCTCGTATGCGTGTAAGCACCGGGATTTATTAGCAAAATATCACTCTTGCCGCGCGCGGCCTGGATTCGATCGACGATCGCGCCTTCGCTGTTCGATTGAAATGTCTCGACCTTGAGTCCGAGCTCCTCTCCCATCGCCTTGAGCTGCCGATCGATGTCATCGAGCGTCGTCCGCCCGTAGACTTCCGGCTCACGTACACCCAACAGATTCAGGTTCGGGCCATGTACGACCAGCACCGCCCCTTGCCGAGCCCGCGTCAGCGCTCCGGGCTCGGCTGCCGCCGAAGTCGCTCTCCTCCGCTTCGCCATCCTGTCTATCTTATACTAAAGGGCATTGAATCCCACGCCCTTGACTACTGCAAGTGAGGGAGGCGATGCCTATCCACCGGGCAGTTTGGATGCCTGTCGAAGCGGTGAGCAGATTCCCTCGGTCAGGTGATCCGGCCTACTCTTCTTCGGTGTCTTCGACGCCGCGCGAGCGGATGGCCTCCTGGTAAACCTCGCGACGGCTGCGGCCCGTCGCCTTGGCGATAACCGAGCTCGCCTGCTTCAGGCTCAGCCCCGCTTCAAGCAGCATCCCGAGCGTAACGGCACCCGCTTCCTCACGAACGTCGTCGGTCGCGCCTGAGACAACGAGGGTCACTTCGCCTAATGGTGGATTTTCATTGAAGCGCCGCACGAGGTCGTCCAAAGAGCTGCGCGCGATTTCTTCGTAGGTCTTCGATATCTCTCGCACGACGGCCGCGACGCGTAAGGGTCCGAACACGGCGCTCATTTCTTCGAGCGTCGAGCTGAGCCGCCGCGCTGCTTCATAGAAAACGATAGTGCGCGGCTCCGTCGCCAACTCCTTGAGTCGTGAGCGGCGCGCCGAGTCGCGCGGCGGAAGGAAGCCTTCGAATACGAATCGATCGGTCGGAAGCCCTGCGACCGACAGCGCCGCGATCGCTGCCGACGGCCCAGGTATCGCGACGACACGAATCGCGGCCTCATGAGCGGCACGCACGAGACGATATCCAGGATCGGAGATCGCCGGCGTGCCCGCATCGGTGACCAGCGCGATCGCCGCGCCGCCGCGCATCCGCTCGATCAATTCCGGCACGCGCCGCTCTTCGTTGTGCTCGTAATAACTGATGGTTGGCGTTCGAATCTGGTGCGCAGCGAGCATGCTCCCTGTGCGACGCGTGTCTTCGCATGCGATCAATTCGACATCAGCAAGCGTCTCGACCGCGCGCGGCGACAGATCACCCGGATTTCCGAGCGGCGTTGCAACGACGTAAAGCACGGCGCCGCGGCCCGTCTGTTTATCGACTTGAGCACTCATTAGAATTGCCGGGACTGATGTTCGTGAGGTGCGACTGTGGCGGCAGGCAAGGCCATTCTCTTGATCTCGTGTATCGATCGCCCGGGTATCATCGCCCGCGTCTCCGGTCATCTGTATGACCTGGGATGCAACATTATCACGTCGGCCCAGCACGCCGACGATCAGGACGGTCACTTTTTCTGGCGCATCCATTTCGAGAGCCTCCGCCTGCCGATCGATCAACTCGCGCACGAGCTCGATACGACGATGTCCGGTATGCTGCAGTGGGAAAAATTGCATTGGCGCCTGTACGACGTGGCGCGGCGCGATCGCGTCGTGATCATGGTCTCGAAGCTCGCGCATTGCATGATGGATCTGCTGAGCCGCAATCGCTTCGGCGAGTTCGACGGCGACATCGCCGGTATCGTCAGCAATCATCCCGATCTCGAAGAGCTCGCGCGGCCGTTCGGGATCCCGTTCTCGGTCATCAAGGTCACCAAGGATAACAAGGCCACCGCCGAGCAGGCGCTGCTCGAAAAACTCGAGGAACTAAAGGCCGACGTCGTCGTGCTCGCGCGTTACATGCAGGTGCTCTCGGGCGATCTGCTGCGCGCGTGGGGTAAGCCGATCGTGAATATCCATCACAGCTTCCTGCCCGCGTTTGCCGGCGCGCGCCCCTACAAGCAGGCCCACGATCGCGGCGTGAAGCTGATCGGCGCGACCGCGCATTACGTGACCGAAGATCTCGACGAAGGCCCAATCATCGCGCAGGCCACGACGGAAGTATCGCATCGCGACACCGTCGCCGATTTGACGCGCAAAGGCCGCGACCTCGAAGTAGCAGTCCTCGCCCGCGCCGTGCGCGCCCATCTGAATCGCCAGGTGATGACCCATCACAACCGCACGATCGTGTTCGACTAGCCTTGCGATGCGCTATTCGAGGAGTGACATTCCTCAGAGCCGTCGATTTAAGTGGCACGCTTTCGCGCGGGCGCAGCGATATAAGAAGCAACATCCTTGCGGCTGGCCCCCATCCGGAGCAGCGAACGAACCATCAGATCGATACTGACCGATGGATCGGCCGCTTCCATCTTTGCGATCCGCGACTGACTTGAACCGAGCAGCCGCCCGAGCTGCTCCTGGGTCATGCTCTGGCGGCTCCAGCGATCTTTCCGCCCTGGCCAGGAGCCTTGGTCATTCGTAGCGTCCTATGTCAGAAATGACATGACAGCAAGCGCGCCGAATTCTTGAAGCGATTGTTGCTTCGATGTATTTCGCGGCCGCGTCGCAGACTTGAACGAGTTACGGCTCGGCTTGCGATGCGGTATATGTCGCTCGTCGAGGAGGGACATTGCCGATGGCTGACGCGAATTATGATTGGAACGTGCTGGTCGATGATCTGAACCGCCTGCTGCGCCTGCGCACGACGCCGATTGGGATGAAGCTGTTTGCGACGGTCGAGGAGATGGAGGCCATCCCGAAGATTCGCCGCCCCAAATCGATTCACACGACCGACCAGATTGTTGCGCAGGCAGCGCGCCTCGGATGGACGGTCGGCATCACCGCGAAAGACCTCGTTGGGGCCCAATGCGCCGCAGTGATCGGACTTCATCCGCGCGACGAGGAATGGCTCTCCGGCAAAGGCATGGCCGGCGTGTGGTACGAAACGATCAAGGACTCTTCCGCGCATCAGGATGCAATGGATCTCGCACCTTACGGGCTCCACACCGCGATGGCGGTGTCGCCGCTCGTGTCAGGACGGCTCAATCCGCCCGACATCTGCCTCATCTACGCGACGCCGGGACAAATGATCATTTTGATCAACGGATTGCAGTGGTCGGGCTATCGCAAGTTCAACTGGAGCGTGGTTGGAGAATCGTCGTGCGCCGATTCATGGGGACGCGCGCTCAAGACTGGAGAGCCGAGCCTCTCGATTCCGTGCTTCGCCGAGCGCAGGTACGGCGGCGTGCTCGACGACGAACTCTTGATGGCGATGCCGCCGAGCTACCTCTCCAAAACCATCGAAGGCATGAAGCGCCTCGCCGCCAATGGCTTGCGCTATCCGATCCCGCAATACGGCGTCCAGTCCGACGCCCGCGCCGGGCTCGCGGTGTCGTACGGGTCGAGGGACAAAGCCTAGTCAGCCGGGGCGCGCTTTGATTTTGCGGACGAGGCGGCTCGTGAGGGCTTGATACTGAGGACGGGACACGGCGCTTCGCGCACGACTCTTTCCGCGACGCTGCCGAGAATCAGCCGACGCAAGCCTCGCCGACCATGCGTCGCCATCACGATGAGGTTCGCACGAAGACGCTTCGCCATCTGTAACGTTTCGAGCCCGGGATCGCCGATGGCGACGTGGATTTCGCAGTTAACTCTCTTGTCCAGCTTCCGGACCGCCAGCCGTTCGAGTTTGGTGCGTGCCGCCGTTTCCATCTTGCCGAACGGCAAAGCCACTTCCGGCCCCGGCGGCATCGGAACGACATGCAGCAGATGGAGGGTCGCGCCGCGTTCTTCGGCGAGGCCGGCGGCGATACGCAACGCCGAAGCAGAGTTAGCATCGAAGTCAACCGGACAAAGAATCCTGTCGAAGCGGGCCATATCGATCCTCGCGGCCGTCAACCACACGCGAAGCGGCAGCCAGCGCGATTATGGTACTTCGCGAAGTCAGGTTGAAGCACTGCGAGGCAAAAGCTGGGGGGCCGCAAAAGGAGCGGCCGGCGAGCGGGGATGATCCAGGCTCTCGCCGGCAGCTTCACTCAGATATGCGAGTCGACTTGCGCTATTCGGCCGCGACTGCCGGAACGAAGCCTACCGAGCCGTCGCGGAGCCGGACCTGGAGCCAGTCGCCGCCGATCGCGGTCACTTGAATGTACCGACGCTGATGGACCGTAGCGACGATATCGCTATTGGGGTCGGGTTGCTCATAAACTTTCGCGGTCTTCGTCAAAAGGAAGCGCTTGTTGACCGGCTTCAACTGGAGTTTGCCGCCCGGAGCTGAGTCGTCGTCCGCGCTTGCGGACGCGTCGGAAGCGGAGGCCGCAGATTCGGCTGATTCTTCGGGGTCCGATGTGGCAGGAGGAGCTGACTTGGGATCGACATACTTGGTGTCGAGCGCATGGGCCTGGTCGTACTCGTACTGGGCGTCGATCTCGTGGCCCGGTGTCGCGCGCAGCAGTTCTGCTAGCTGGTAGTGAGCATCGGCGTTGGTCGGATCGAGTCCCGCTGCTGTGACGAGTTCCTGCTCAGCCTGCGCTGGATGATTTTCCTTGCTGAGCGTCTGGCCGAGACCGATACGATAGTTGGCACGCGATTGATCGAGCGCCACCGCCGCGCGGTATTGCTGCTCCGCGAGGAACCATCGCGACTGATCGAAGTAGATTCGCGCGAGCTGCGCGTGCGCTGCGGAATCGTGAGGATTCAGCTCAACCGCGGTCATGAACTCTTCTTCCGCGAGCGCAAGATTATGCTCGCTCGCATACACGCCGCCGAGCGCAAGATGCGCGCGCGAGTCGCCCGGATTCACGCGCACCGCATGCAGATAGTCTTTCTCAGCCTCCTGCGTGCGGCCCTCTGAGAGAGCCTTGTCGCCCTCGGTCATCCAGTCTTCGGTCGCCATTCTCTGGCATCCGCTGACGACCAGCAGCGCGATGAATAGCGATGCGATGATTCCAAGGAAGTATGTCTTCATTGCCTTCTCCTCCCTGGCCACGGGAATCGGAGGCCAGCGCGGAAGAGGGCAATCGACGTGCCATCGTCGGACGCTTCGGAAAAATCTACATATGAGCCCAATTTTAAGCGTGAACCGTGAAATTTATTCCGAGCGAGATTGGCAACCCTCTTCTTCCAGTTACTTCGGCCACTTGGCCGGACGTCCCGCGAAGGTGAGCACCTGCGCCACGTGCGCCGGATCGAGACCGTCGGAAGCATCCGCAACCCAAAGGCAGAAGTCGATCAGGTCAGCGTCGATTTCGGCCTCGGGCGGACGTGGCTCGTAGCGGCTCCAGAAACCATAGACCATCGCCATAGAAGGACGGCCGCGGCCGAGGTCCGCGAGCTCGAGCGCGTACAAGTGCTCGTTGGCGGAGCGCCAGTAAACGCGCCCTGCGCGTTTGCCGACCGCGCGCTCGATCGATTCGGCAACTTCAGGCCGCACGTCGAGCTCCTGCTCCCAGAGAAGAGGGTCGGCGCGCAGCCCGGCCAGATCCTGCGCATCGGGCGTGATGAATTTCATAGACGGCTCCCCACGACGCGATTCAAAAAGGGAATGATTGCCGCGACGAGATCGGGACCGCGATCATCTTGCAGAAAATGCGCGGCGCGATCGAAAAGAATTGGTCCCTCGGCATGCGGCAGCAGCTCCTTCATCCGATTGGCGTACTCAATCGGAAACACGTTGTCACCGGGCGCCCACAGGAGCAGCGCCGGCGTGTGAGCAAGCTCGCCCAAGCGGCCCTGGATCATCTCGATGTCGGCCCAGCCGCGATCGCCATTACGCAACGGAATCGTGCGCGGCCATGTCAGCACGACACTGTCGGACTCGGACTCATCGAAGACGTGGTGATAAGCACGTTTCTCGGCGTCGCTCATGCCGCGTTTCGTGATCGCCGATGGACCGGCATGCGAAAGCACCTTGAAGCGCTTCATCAGAAGCTGCCCGATAAGCGGCGCATGCCACGTCGTCCAGGGCAGCGGTGATTTGTGAAACTTGCCGACATAGTCGGTGAAGAGCCACGTATTCATCAGCACCAGCGCCGCGAGGTTGTTGAGCCGCTGAAGCGCGGCGCCCACGCCTTGAGGCCCGGCCCAATCCTGCCCGACGACGACGAAGCCCCTCAGCTCGAGCTGATCGATGAACGACACCATATCGGCAATGTGATGCGCGAGCGTGAGCTGCGCATCGATACGCGGATGGTCCGAGTATCCGGCGCCGATACAATCCGGCGCGAGCACCCGATAGCCGGCACCAGTGAGCGGCTTGATAAAGTTGCGATAGAGAAATCCCCATGTCGGATTGCCGTGCAGGAGCAGCACCGGGCGCGCATCGCGCGGTCCCTCATCGACGTAGGCCATCCTGCGGCCGTTGACAACGATCGATTTCTGCTCGAACGGAAAGATGTCGCGCAACCACTGCGGCTTCTCATTCATATGCGACGAATCTAACCGCACCGCGGCAGCGACTCAAAAGGTGACGCGGCCGCACTGGATGTCACCCAACATTGGTCCGATCATGGACGGAAGGAGTTTGCGCGTGAAAGGACAAAACTCGGAGACGCTGATGTTGAAGGGGCGAGGCTCCGACGAGGAGTCCCGCACCGTAATCAAGGTTGGGTCGAGCTTTTACGTGCGCGCCTCGTCGCTGACGTCGCGGCGCGCGACGCGCGTGCTCGCCAACGGCGAGAGCTTCGCCGTGTTCGAAGGCGGTGGCGACATCCTCGAGACGCCGGATGAGCCGCTTGGCTTTTTCCATCGTGATACGCGCTATCTCAGCCGTTTCGAGATGCGGATCGCGGGCGAAGTCCCATACTTTCTGAACTCATATGCGAGCCGTGAGAACGCGCAGCTTCGGATCAACCTCAGCAATCCCGACCTGGGCGTGCGCGGCGAATCGATCGATCTGCCGCGCAGCTCGCTACAGATCGAACGCAACTGGGCGATCGCGGGCGCCGCGTTATTTCATAAGGTCCTCGTGCGCAGCTTTGCTGAGGTTCCGATCGAAGTTCCGCTCGATTTTGTCTTCGGCGTCGATTTCGCCGATCTCTTTGAAGTGCGCGGCTACCGGCGCAACAGCCTCGGTCAGCATTTTATTCCCACGTCCACGGGCCGAACCGTCGAATACGAATATCAGGGCCTCGATAAGGTGAAGCGGCATACGCGCGTCGTTTTCGAGGATACTCCGGAATCGCTCGACACCGGCCATGCTTCATACCTTCTGACGCTCCAACCTGGAGAGCAGAAGGAACTGGAGATTCGAATTATCGCTGATGCCGCCGAGAGTGACGGCGCATTGAGCGCGCATCCGGTTCAGTTCGACGAGGCGCTCGCGCAGCGCCGCTCCGAAATCGCGCGGTTGGACGCCGAGTGGACGGCGATCTCGGCGAGCAACGAGTCGCTGGATTCGCTCCTGCGCCGATCTTCAGCCGACCTGACTTCGCTCGTCCGCTTCGCGCCCGACGAGATGTTCATGATGGCGGGCGTGCCTTGGTTTGCGACGCTGTTCGGCCGCGACAGTATCCTGACCGCGCTCTTCGCCCTGCCCTTCAATCCTGCGCTCGCCGAGGGAACGCTCACGACGCTGGCGAAGTTGCAGGGCACCGAAGTAAATCAACGCCGCGACGAGCAGCCCGGCAAAATCGTTCATGAGATCCGCGGCGGCGAACTGGCCGCAATCGGCGAGGTGCCCTTCGGCCGCTACTACGGCAGTGTCGATTCGACGCCGCTATTTCTCTGGCTGCTCGGCAGCTACGTCGCCGCGACCGGCGATCTAAAACTGGCAGAGCAGCTCTGGAGCAACGTCGAGCGCGGAATCGAATGGATCGAGAAGTGGGGCAAGCGCGACGGCGATCCTTACGTCACGTACATCCGCGAGACACCGCGCGGCCTCGCCAACCAAGGCTGGAAAGACTCCTTCGACGGCATTTCGCACGCTGACGGCTCACTGGCACGCGCGCCGATCGCGCTCTGCGAGGTGCAGGGCTACGTCTATGCCGCATACACATCGCTCGCCGATGTGGCGCGGCGTCTCAATTTTCATGATCTCGCGGACAAGCTCACCGAACGCGCCGCCTCGCTCAAGGAGAGCTTCGCGCGCGATTTCTGGCTCGATGATGAGCGCATCGTTGCCCTCGCACTAGACGGCGATCGCAAGCCGTGCCGTGTGATGACCTCGAACGCCGGGCATTGCCTGGCGACCGGCCTCCTCGAGCGCAATCACGCCGAAGCGCTGGCCGAGCGCCTGATCAGCGAGGAGATGTTCACTGGATGGGGCGTGCGGACCCTCAGCGGCCGCGAGCGCCGCTACAATCCGATGAGCTATCACAACGGCTCATTATGGCCACACGATAACGCGATCGTCGCCGCAGGTCTCGCGCGGATCAAAGGACGACGCGGCGTCGCGCGCATCTTAAATGGCCTGCGCCAGGCCGCGGATTATCTCGGCACCGGCAGCCTGCCCGAGCTGTTCTGCGGATTTCCGCGCGATGAGCGTCTCGGCCCGGTGCCCTATCCCGTCGCATGCCATCCGCAGGCCTGGTCAGCGGCATCAATCTTCATGATTCTGCGCGCGATGCTCGGGATGGAGATTCGCGCTTTCGATTCGAAGCTCGTCATGGATTCGCCGACGATGCCGGAATGGCTCGATTGGCTGAAGATCGAAAACCTCAAGGTCGGCGACGGCGCCGTTTCGTTAATCGTCCGGCGCGTTCCAGAGGGCGCGTCGATCGGAATCCTCGAAAGGCGTGGCGACGTCACCGTCGAAGTCCTCAAGTGAGCGCAAATCCCACTCGAACTTGCGCTCGCTGTGCGGCGCTGCGTTAATCATTGGTAGAGATATTATTTCGATTGCGCGGCGTCGCACCTGAATGCATGCGCATGCGACTCACCGAAGCGCACGCGCCGCTCTCTCGCAGTGTCCGGGGAGAGAAAGTTTGGAAAAAAATGACTATGGCACGAGCTTGAACGGCCGCCGTCTGCGTATCGCCCAGGTAGGACCGCTTTATGAGCGCGTGCCGCCGAAGTTGTACGGCGGCACCGAGCGGGTGGTTTCCTACATCACCGAGGAACTGGTGCGGCGCGGCCATGATGTCACGTTGTTCGCGTCCGGTGACTCCAAGACATCGGCGAAGCTTGTTCCGGGATGCGAACAGGCGCTGCGCCTGCTCGGCAAGCCCGACCTCGGGATGTCGCTGCAGCTTCCGATGCTGACCGACGTGTTCAGCACAGCGCGCGAGCGCTTTGATGTAATTCATTCACATATTGATTATTGGGTATTTCCCTTTGCGCGGATGAGCGGCGTGCCCACCGTCTCGACGATGCACGGCCGGCTCGATATTGAAGACCTGCACACCGTTTATCGCCGCTTCCCCGAGGCGCCGCTGGTTTCGATCAGCGACTCGCAGCGCCAACCGCTGAAGGACATGAACTGGGTCGCCACGGTGAGCCATGGCCTGCCGCGCGACCTGCTGCAATTTAACCCGAACCAGGGCAAGTACCTCGCGTTTATCGGGCGGATATCGCCGGAGAAGCGCCCCGACCTCGCCATTGAAGTTGCGAAGCGCGCCGGCATACCGCTGAAGATCGCCGCTAAAGTCGACGCCGTCGATCGCGAGTACTATCAACAAAAGATCAAGCCGCTCATCGAGGGCCCCTTCGTCGAATATATCGGCGAGATCAACGATCCGCAGAAGAGCGAATTCCTCGGCAATGCGCTGGGACTTCTCTTCACGATCGATTGGCCCGAGCCGTTCGGCCTTGCGATGATCGAAGCCCTCGCGTGCGGCACGCCCGTAGTAGCGCGTCCCTGCGGTTCGGTTCCCGAGGTGCTGCAGCCTGGTGTGACAGGCTTCATGGCGAGCGAAGTCGATGACCTCGTCGCCGCGGTGAAGAAACTGGAATCGCTCTCGCGCGAGCGCTGCCGCCAGGAATTCGAACAGCGCTTCTCGGTCGAGCATATGGTCGAAGGCTACGAAGCCGTGTACCACAAGCTGATCGACGCAAATCGCCCGGTCTCCAGCATCCCAGCGTTGGAAGGAACGGAAGTCCGCGCCAGCTAAACATTTCTTTGCAATAACCTCGTCCGCGCGGAGAGAGAGGTCGCGCGGCGCGGCGGATGCGATTCTTTTTCGCAAGCGCCGTGACGCGCGGGTGAGGGTGCAGCGCTCGCAGCTTGGCAGAATCTGAGCAACGGGCGTTGCTGCATCCTCCCGACCCAGCACCCTCACCCGGGGCGTGGACACAGGCCGAGTTCCAGGCGACCCCACGGAGCGTTGCGGGCAAGGTTTGTTTCAGAGCGCTCCGTCGCCCAGCTTCGTTCAAAAAAAGACGGCGCCGCGATCTCTTGATCGCGGCGCCGCTATGCTTTTGGAATTCGTAATCTACTGCGCGGCGCGCTGTAGGCCCGGCGTCGCCAGGGACAGGCCGCGGACCTGCTCGTGGTACAGATGCGCATATGTTCCGCCGCGCCGGAGCAGATCTGCATGCGTGCCGACTTCCATCACCTCGCCGTGATCGAGCGACACAACGAGATCGGCGTTTACCGCGCTGCGCAGACGATGCGCGATCAGGAAGACCGTGCGGCCTTCGATCAGGCGCTCCATCGCGTCGTGGATGAGGTTCTCCGACTCCGAGTCGACCGCCGAGGTTGCTTCGTCGAGAATGACGACCTTGGAATCCTTCAGGAACGCGCGTGCAATTGCGATGCGTTGACGCTGGCCGCCTGAAACCTTCACGCCGCGCTCGCCGATCACCGTATCGAGGCCATTCGGCAGGTTTTCTGTAAACTCGCGCAGATTGGCCAGGTCGAGCGCCTGCATCAGCATCTCGTCCGTCGCGTCAGGGCGCGCATAGAGCAGGTTGTCACGCAGACTGACGCTGAACAGCAGCGCGTCCTGCGCCACGATACTCACGCTGGCGCGCAACGATTCGAGCGTATAGTGGCGAACGTCGCGCCCATCGAGCAGCACGCGCCCGCCGGTCGCATCGTAGAAGCGCGGGATAAGATTCGCGAGCGTCGTCTTGCCGGCGCCGGACCGTCCCACCAGCGCCACCTTGAATCCACCCGGAATGTTCAGATCGATTCCCTTGAGCACATCGCGACGCGGCTGCCCGTTGTACGGCGCATACGAAAAGGTTGCGTTCTCAAACCGCACCGAGCCGCGGCGCACTGCGAAAGGTCGAGCGAGCGGATGGTCGGTGACTTCGGGCCTGAGGTCAACGAAGTCGAAGATCCGTTCGATCGCTGCGAGCGAGGACGAGACGATAACCGAAAGCTGGGTGAAGCGCTCGAGCGGCAAGTACAGGAATCCCAGGTAGGAGAAGAACGCGATCATGGTGCCGAGCGTCGTCGAACCGTGCATCACCATCGCGGCACCGGCCCAGATAACGATCGTCGGCGCCGTGCGCGTGAAGAGCTGGATCAGCATCTCCTGCCGCGCTGCCAGCCGCACTTTGTCGATCGTGCGATCGTAGAGTTCGCGATTTCGTTCGCGGAACTGATCGACTTCGTAGTCCTCGCGCACGAACGCTTTGACCGTTGCCACGCCCACCACCCGCTCGTGCACTTCGCCCGAGATAAGTTCAGTCGCGCGCTGCATGCTATGGCTGACCGCTTTGATTCGCGGTGAGAAGTAGCGCATGAAGCCGACCCAAACAGGCGCAATACAAAGTGCGATCAGC
>Ga0335073_10007842_pt1 | contig 14965 bp, 13 predicted proteins | sample Lox_Sample_22_FD_207093 | JGI IMG/M metagenome (GOLD analysis project Ga0335073, IMG submission 207093) | Soil microbial communities from Loxahatchee National Wildlife Refuge, Florida, United States - Lox_Sample_2.2 | ecosystem: Environmental > Terrestrial > Soil > Wetlands | place: USA... | reverse complement strand
CCCAGGCAGGAAACATCGGCGGAGGTGGTTTCCTGCTGTTTCGTCGTCCCGCGGGCGAGGTTCACTTCCTCGATTTTCGTGAAAAAGCCCCGGCCAAGGCTACCGCAACCATGTATCTCGATCGCAATGGCAATGTCGTGCCGGACCTGAGCACAATTGGCTACAAGTCTGTGGGCGTGCCCGGGTCGGTCGCAGGACTGGTCTATGCGGAGCAGCATTGGGGCAAGCTTTCGCTGAAGCAGGTGATGGAGCCGGCGATCCGGCTGGCGCGTGACGGCTTTGTGCTGACCTATGACCAGGCCCAGGCGATGCAGGATTCCGATCTGGCGCGATTCCCTGAGTCGCATCGCATCTTCCAACGGGACGGCAATTACTACCGGCCCGGCGAAGTATTCCAGCAGCCGGAACTGGCACGAACCTTACAACGGATCGCCGACAATCCCGACGACTTCTACCACGGGTCGATAGCCAGGCAGCTGGCAGCCGCCATGCAAAAAGGCGGCGGACTGATTACCGCCGAAGACCTGGCGCAGTACAAAGTCGTCGAGCGGCAACCGATCCGGGGCACCTATCGCGGCTATGAGATCATTAGCGCCCCGCCGCCATCGTCGGGAGGAGTGGCCCTGGTTGAGATCTTGAACATTCTTGCGGGATACGATCTCGCCAAGGAGGGCGATCATTCCGCCGAAAGCATTCACCTGATCGCGGAGGCATTCCAGCGCGCGTTCTTCGATCGCGCCGAGTTCATGGGGGATCCGGACTTCTCGAAGATCCCGGTCGCGCAACTGATCGACAAACGCTACGGCGATGCCTGGCGCGAGACCATTCCCTTGCGAACTGCCACTCCCAGCGCCTCGATCCGGCGCCCTTCAGTGTTTTCTGAACTCGACAGCTACGCCCGCGCCCATCCGCAGGCTAATTTCTTGGCGGAACCGATGCACACGACGCATTTTTCAGTAGTGGATTCCGAAGGGAATGCGGTCGCCGTCACCACGACGCTCAATGACAGTTTCGGGTCGCGCGTCACCGCGGAAGGTCTCGGATTCCTTCTCAACGATGAGATGGATGATTTCTCCTCCAAAGCCGGCGTGCCAAACATGTATGGCCTGATTCAGGGTCCGGCAAATGCCATCGGGCCGGGCAAGCGACCGCTTTCGGCAATGACCCCGACCATGGTGCTGAAGAACGGCAAGTTGTTTCTCGTGCTGGGTTCGCCGGGAGGGCCGACCATCATTACCACAATCGCGAATATATTGCTCGGAGTTATCGATTACCATCTGAATATCGAGCAGGCCGTGAATGCTCCCCGCTTTCACGATCAGTGGATGCCGGACCAGATCGATCTGGAACCGACTGGCATTTCGCCCGATACGATTGGCATTCTCGAGCACATGGGGCATAAGTTGGACGTGAAGGGGCAATACTGGGGCGATGCTGAATGCATCGCGATCGACGACCAGACCGGCGAACGGCTGGGCGCCAGCGACGGTCGTTCGGATGGAAAGGCGGTGGGCTACTGATGCGCAGAGCTATGTCCACGCTTGTGCACGCAAGGTCGGAGCGTCTGCATCCCGGCCTGCTGGACCAGTTTGTTTCCGGCGGAGCTGAGGCGATCGAGATTTTCGCAGCCCGCGGGCACTTCAACTACAACGACCGGCAGCATGTGCGCGAGATCGCTAACTGGCTTCGCAGCACGGGCGTACCTTTTCATTCTCTGCACTCGCCCATGTACAGCGATGAGGAATGGGGCCGCAGTGGGGCGCCCGCCATCAATATTGCCGCGGTGGAGAAGCGCGATCGCATTTCGGCCATGGATGAGATCAAGCGCGCCATCGAGGTCGCCGAGCTGGCGCCCTTCAAATTTCTGGTTCAGCATGTCGGGGTGGGCAACGAGGAAGCCAATGAGCACAAGGTCGAAGCGGCCATGATGTCTCTGGAACACCTGCGCGCCTTCGCCAAGCCGCTGGGCGTGGAGTTGCTCGTGGAAAATATTCCGAACGAACTATCGACTCCCACGGCCCTCATGGATCTACTGCATGCGGGACGCTTCGCCGATATTGGTGTGTGCTTCGATCTCGGGCACGCACACCTTTCGCCCGGCGTGAAGACAGCGTTCGATACGCTGAAAGACCGAATCCGCTCGACGCACGTCCACGACAATAGGAAAGACCGCGATTCTCATCTTTGGCCCGGCGAAGGCAACATCGACTGGAATGAAGCTATGTCGCTGCTGCGTACCGCGCCGCACGTTCCGCCGCTATTGCTGGAAATCGAGGGTGCGGAGGGACAACAGATCAGCCAGAGAATGACCGCGGCATTCGAAAAGCTGGAGAAATCGGGCCAGTAGGGCCTGAATATCAGTTTCCGGAATAGTATCCTTCCCGGGCCTGTACGATGTAGTCCTTACTGTTGGTTGTCAAAGTGATCTTGTGATATCCGGCGGTCGTCGCCTTGTCCGGAGTAAATCCCAGGTTGTACTGGTTGCGCAGCTCTTCCTCGATCTGTTTATAGATCTGGTCAACCGACTCCTTCTTAGAAACTTCAAAGAACCTCCCGCCGGTCTCCTTCGAGATGCGCTGCAGGACTTTCTTGCCGTCGGGATGAGATTGTTGCTGCGGATACCCTCCACCTCCGCCGGGGTAGCCGCCGCCGGGGTAGCCGCCGCCAGGATAGCGCCCCGTGCCGCCCCATCCGCCGTGACGGCCCATGCCTCCTCCCGGATAGCCCTGATGTCCATAGGCATCAGGATCGGAATACAAGATGGAGTAGACGATGGTGTTGGACCGCTGCGCCGTCTCAATGGCGCGATCGAGGCTTACCTTGCTTCCGATATCTACACCATCCGTCAGTAGGATTAGCGCCTTTCGCCCGTTCTGCTTGCGCATGAGTTCGTCAGAGGCCAGGAAGATTGCGTCGTACAAGGTGGTGCCTCCGCCGCCCATGTGGTGCCCACCACTTCCGCCCGGATATCCGCCACCTCCGCCTCCGTTACCACCGCCGCCGTTGCCACCCCCACTCGCATTCTGGAATTGCGGAGCGCCTAGTTTATCGAGTGCGGCATCCAGCTTATCGCGCGACGCAGTGAAATCCTGCAGCAGTTCGACTTCGTGGTCAAAATGAATGATGAAGGCTCTGTCGGTATCGGCGCGCACCATGTCGTCCAGGAACGCATAGCTGGCCGTGCGCTCCTGATCGATCAACCGCCGCTGGCTGGCGCTGGTATCAACCAGCAGCCCCAGCTTAAGGGGTAGATCGGTGTCGCGGGAGAAATAACGAATGGTTTGTACCTGGCCATCCTGCTCCAACTTGAAGTCGTCTTTGGTCAGGTTGTTCACGATCTGGCCGTGCTTATCGCGAACCGTTGCCAAAACGTTCACCACCTTCACATTCGAGGAGAATGTCGCCGCGGGAGTGGACTTCTCTGCCGATGGCGCGGCCTGCGGCGCATTGGACGTTTGCGCCGGAGCGGCCTGTTGCGCCGCATTCGGGCTCGCTGTCTGCTGGCCGTAGACCAGTAGTGTCGTTAGAAGCACCACGACCGCGGGCAATGACCAGCGGCGAACTGATTTTCTGGCGACTCTGGAAGACACGGAACTCCTTGGCAGAGGGCTACGATCAGGCGTGACGCGCCATAACGAAGAACCCCGTATGCTGACGAAAGTTGCCGCGACCGGCGGCATGAGCAAGCGTTGCGACAAAATGCTGCTTGCCTATTCCACCAGGATACTGTAGCGAGGAGTTTTTGCGGGCTTGCGGAGGCGTGAGGCTTCGCTGCTCAGGCTGCGATCTTCCATCCAGTCGTCAAGAATGCTCTTCTTGAACTTCCATCGATTGCCTAACTTGAATGCGGGGACGATCTCCTCGGAGGCGTACTTGTAGAGGGTATCGGGCGATATCCCTAAGTATTGCGATGCCTGCCTGATATTCATTACTTCGCGTGCATCGGCCATCCTGGGACCTCCGGGATCGGAAACTGCATAACCGATGGGCTTGCGGCCCACCGTAACCCGCCGAATTGCGCCGACCTGGAGCAGGGTCACTCGCAATTGTATGGTGCTGCCGTCGGCCTAGCCAGACGCCGGCTGTTGACCCGCTCGGCACTGCGTACTCAGAACAACAACCCGGAATCTGAATTGGAACTTGCTGCCCGGCGCAGCTCCATGGCAGATGGTCCGGACAACCTTGCGCGGCAGCTCTCAATCCTATTGGCAAAGTCCCATTATGGTTGGCGTTCATGTACGATGATTTCGACCCCAGGAGGAGTCGTGATCTGTAGCGCTTGTGGATTCGACAACCCGGCAGGCATGCGTTTCTGTGGAATGTGCGGAATTCCGCTCCCGCTGCGGCCGCTCACCACGCCCGGTGCACAGAGCACGCTGAGCTTTACGCGCGTTCCGCGGGACAGTGCAGGCGCGTTTCCGGAGCAAAATCCAGGGCCTACGAATAAAGTTGCCAGCGGCGTGCTGGAGAAGACTCCTAAGCCGCAACGCCCCCCTGTACCGGATGTGCCGGAGCCGGCGCGACACGAAGCCCCTGCTGCCATTGAGCCTCCGGCCAAGGAACTCGTGCCGGCTATGCCGTTCGACGAGTACGTCAAAAAGTTCCGGTACGAGCCGCCGAAAGATCCTGCGGAAGTCACTATGCGTGGCGAATCTCAGGTGGAGCTGCCGGAGCCTCCGCTGAAGCCGGCGGCGGACGCGCCGAAGATCACTGCGACCGCGCCGGCGAGCAATGTCAACGCCCCCGTCCCCAGCAACAGCAAGACGCCAGTTGCGGACACGAAAGACGTGGATAGCCGCCTCGGGCTCGAGCCGGAAAGTCCAGCGGAGGCAAACGTTGCCCGTCCACGGTTCCTGGATATCAACGATCCCCAGAAGAAAAGCGGCCCCGACGACTCCGGCACCGCGACGATTGCTGGTCCCTCTTTCCTCGGATTGAGTAACAGTCCCCAAAACTGGGCTCAGGCAGTTGGGGTTGAAGAGGGAGAGTACGCCCCGCGCAACAGCCACTGGCGCGCGTGGCTCGCCATCGCGGTATTGCTTGTCATTGCCGGATTGGGTTTTCTGGAGTGGCGAGCGCAGCGCGACCAGACCAACAATGGGCCCGTCGAGTTCATTCGCGCAAAAATTCACGACCTGCGGCAAGGTTCGCAACAGAATGGCAGTCAAGCCGCATCTCCGGTAACCCCTCCCGCCGGCGCCGATTCGAAAGCTAACCCGCAGATGCAGGTTCAAGAGCAACCGGGCAACCCTCAGCCACAACAGCAGGCCACGACGAGCCCGAGCACGAACGGCGCAGCTGACGCGAGCCCGGCCGCGACCGCCCAAGCGACTGCTTCGAATTCCGCCGGCAATGCCAGCCCGTCCTCGAACGGGCAGTCTGCTCCTGCCGGCGCGGGCGCAGCTTCGCAGAATCAGCCCTCCGAACAAGCGGCTGCCCCGGCCCCGTCACGCCAGAAGCAAGCTTCACCGGATAGTTCTCAGTCCGTGACCTCGCTGACACCTGCAACGCCCAAGGCCAAGCGTCAGGTTGGCGCCGGCGAGGGTGAGCAGGCTACGGCGCAGTCAGGCGTCGCGGGTGCGGAAGAGATGACCAAAGCCAAGAACGCCAGCGATTCTGCCGCCGCCGCCGCTTGGCTGTGGAAGGCGACCGCCAAGGGTAATCCCGATGCCCCCGTCCAGTTGGCCGACATGTACATCGCCGGCGACGGTGTGCCGCACAGTTGCGAACAGGCGCTGGTGCTGCTGAAGACTGCCGCCGAGAAAGAGAATGCGCGGGCCCGTAACCGGCTGGCATCGCTTTATTCCACGGGAACCTGCGTACAGCGCAATCGTGTGGAAGCCTATCGCTGGCTAAGCTCTGCGCTTACCGCCGATCCCAACAACCCATGGGCCCAACAGAATCGTGACCTTCTCTGGCAACAAATGGGTCCCGAAGAACGAGCGTCGGCAGCAAAGTACCGCTAGGTTTCGCGAGAAGCCAGCTGCGATGATGCCTACGGTACAGTCGATCCCTGCGCCCAGTAACTGCTACGCGCCAGGACCGTTACTCCCTCGAGTCTTTTGACCTTCACGGTCAGCTGGTGCAATCCGGGATGAGGCTGTACCGGCTGGAAGCTGAGTAGATAGCGGCTGTGCAGGTGGTTGGAAAAGTCATTCACGCGCGCATCGAATTGCTTGGCGGAATCGAACATTTCGTATTCGCCGCCGGTCTCGGCCGCAACGGTTTTCGCCGCATTCTTCCGCATGGCTTGTGCCGCCAGAAGAAACGGCGCCAACAGATCGGGATCGTTATGGTACTCGGTTGTGTCGGGATGAAAGTCGGGATTGTTGTTGCCGCGCAAGGTGTCCAGCACGTTGGATTTCGATGGCGAGAATGCGAGGGAATAGACAACCGTGTTGCTGTTACCGATGGCCTTAATCACATCGGAGATTTTGGCCGAATTACTGCCATGATCCCGCGTCTCGCTGATCAGCAACAGGACTCGCTTGTGGTTTTGCGGGACCGTATTGAGCAACTTCACCGCATAGCTAATTGCATCCAGGATGGCAGCTCCGCCGTCGCCGGGCTGTAACCCGGCAAGGTCGCGTGAAATCGCATCCTCATTGCCGGTGAAGTCGGCAATACCGTGCACCTCGCTATCGAAAGCAACCAGCGCGATCTTGCTTCCAGGCTGGCTGAAAATGGGCTCCAGCATGACGCTCAGACCACGCATACGAGGCAGTTCGAAATCCGCCCGGCGTCCCACCTGGACGGCGACCACGAGCGATACCGGATCGGCCTCCGCCGTCTCGTCAAGGTGAACCCGCTGAGGCACGCCATCGTCCTCAACGATGAAATCCTCCTGCTTCAGTCCGTAAAGCACGTTGCCTGACTTATCGCGGACCAGCGCCGGCACCAGTACGACACTCGATTGGGTACGAAAGGTAGGCTGCTCCTGCGCCGGCCCAACCGTCGACATCAGTGGCAAGAACAAGCAGACCATTACAACGCCGAGGTGTGTAGCCGGCGAAACTCGCATCGATGGTTGTCCAGAAAGAAAAACCGCAGTCCCCAATATAGTTGCGTTGCATGCCGGGGATTGCACACTCAGGTTCGCGGGCGCCAAAGGCGCCGGAATCGTGAGCTGGCGCACTTTTGCACATCAGGTTCTGCGATATACTGCGCTCGGAACGCCACCATCGGGAAGGTCAAGCATTCACTATGCCGGCAAACGCTGTGGAAGTCGCCCCCGTCAACGCCGAATTTAAGTCCCTGGAAGAAAAAATCCTGCGCACGATTGAGTTGCTGAAGTCGGCGCGCGAAGCCAAGGCCATGGCTGAGCGCGATGCCACGCGCCTGCGCGAGCAGTTGAACGAACGCGAGGAAGAGGTGGAAGGCATGCGCCAGGACCTGGTCGCCATGCGCCGTGAGCGCGAAGAGGTACGTACCCGAGTAGAAAAGATGCTCGGTCAAATTGAGGCTTTGGTGTTGGACGAAGCGGAAGCATAATAAAACCAGTGGAAGTGATCAGTGGATCGTGGCTGGAACAATTGGCGAGATCGATCCGCTGACCCTTGCCACCACCCACTGCTTGTGGAGGTTTCGCTTGAGTCAGGGGAATGGCAACGGAAATAGCGGCGGCAACGTTCGCGTGGAAATCTACGACCAGACCTACCATCTGCGCGGCTCCGATTCGGAGTACATTGCCGAACTGGCGCAGTATGTCGATACCAAGATGCGGCTGATTTCGCAGCAGGCAGCGACCGTCGATTCTCTGCGCCTGGCAGTGCTGGCGGCATTGAATATCGCGGACGAACTTCATGTGCTCAAACGCAGGTATGACTCAGTTGCCAGTGATTACAACGAGCGCGCTGAACACTTGGCGGGTGCCTTGGACGAGGTGTTGCAGGAAGCGCGACGCGCCTGACAAGTTGTAGGCTGAGCTCTTGAAAGCGCGCGCCACCGTAATGGTCGTCAGGGAGCATCTGTAACTACCAAAGGTGCAGACGCGGAACTCCGATAACGAAGCTGCGCAGCCAGATTCCATAACCGCGCGCAGAATCCCCGTCCAGTCAAGAAGCCAGCAGACGGTCGCGCGGATCCTGGATGCGGCCAGCACCTTGCTGGAAGACACTCCACTGGAAGAGATCACCACTACCCGCATTGCCGCCCAGGCGGGTGTTTCGATCGGTGGTCTTTACCGTTTCTTTCCCGACAAACAGAGCATCATCGATGCCGTCGCCGTACGCCATGTGCATCAATTCCGTCTCGCCCTGGAAGAAAACGTCATAAAGGTTCTGGATGCACAGCTTCAGGACCTGGAGAACTTCGATCCCGCCGTCCTCCTCGACAGCGTCGTCGATGCCTATGTTCTCTATCTCGACGCTCATCCCGATTTCCGCACGATTTCGTTTGGACGGCATATTAGCCGCGCAACCAAAGAACGCGAGGCCTCGCCAACCGTTGGTCTGCCGGCGCTGCTGAAGAACTTCATGCTCGAACGGCTGGGAATCCCAAACTCGCCCGAACTGGATCTGATGCTGCGTGTCGTAAGCGAGGCCGGAGAGCGCCTGATCGCTTACGCCTATGAGCAGCCGTCGCGGGAAGATCGCAACCGCATCCTTGCAGAGATGAAGAAGATGCTCGCGGCATACCTGTTCGGCATCGACACCACTCGCTAGCCCTTCCCTTACAAACTTCTTACGAACGATTTATTCCGGGCTTATGTCCTCTGATGTCCAATCATTTGTGTAGTTGGAAGAGGTGATATGTCAACCCAGGAAGTCTTCATTCAGCAGTTTGCTCGTCTGTTCCACCATTATCAGGAAGTGTTGGGCGCAGAGCCGCAGCCTACTGCCGGACAGCATTCTGACCCTCGGCCGAACGTCCCAGTCGAAGAACGTGACCGCATGGTGACGGCTGCGCGTCTGGCCATTCAGGAGATGGAGACCACCGCGCAGCTGGAAAACCCGCGCCAGTACTACGCCGTACCCGGCCAGGCAGAATGGGGTTGCTGAGCTGAAAACGGCAATTCTGACCGCCGCTTCTGGACAACGCTTCTGGTCAAAGCTTCATCTCAACTGGCATGTTGAAATGGACTCTGATTTGCGCGTTGCTAGCGGTGGTCTTCGGCGTGCTCGGGTTTACCGGCATCGCCGCAGGCTTTGCCATGATTGCCAAGATTCTGTTCGCCATTTTCCTCATCGGCGTGATCCTCACGCTGATTCTGGGCGTAACGGTATTCAAGGCAGTGACCTAGGCGTCGGTGGCGGCTTGATCGCTCGCAGCTAGCTGGCTACCGCCGGCGTTGCTACGCGCCGCGGTAGCAGCTCGCCAATGCGGCGGATCTGCGCCCCCACGCTTCGCAACTTCTCTTCGATGTGCTCGTAGCCGCGATCAATGTGGTACACGCGGTCGATTATCGTCTCGCCCTCGGCGACGAGGGCGGCCAGCACCAGCGAGGCTGAAGCTCGTAAGTCGCTGGCTTGAACGGCAGCTCCACTTAACTGGCTTCGACCGCGAACCACCGCGCGGTTTCCTTCGATCTTCACGTTCGCGCCCATCCGCACCAGTTCCAACCCGTGCATGAAGCGGTTTTCGAAGATATTTTCCGTGATAATGCTGGTCCCGTCGGCCTGCGTCGCCAAGGCCATGTACTGCGCCTGCATATCGGTCGGAAAGCCGGGATATTCCTCGGTAACGACATCGGCGCACTGCAAGGGGCCATCTCCCAGGACCTGAACCGACTCGCCGCTCGTCTTCACCGTTACGCCGCACTCTTCCAGTTTTTGCAGGAGAGCTCCGAGATGATGCGGCACACAGCCATTGATCGTCAGGTCGCCGCCCGTGAGCGCCGCGGCCACCACGAATGTGCCCGCCTCGATTCGGTCGGGAATGATGCGATGGCGAGCGCCGCCGAGCCGTTCCACGCCGCGAATGCGAATGGTGTGCGTGCCCGCTCCCTCGATCTGCGCGCCCATCCTGGTGAGGAGCACGGCAAGGTCGGAGACCTCAGGCTCGCGCGCGCAGTTCTCCAGCACCGTCTCCCCTTCCGCCAGCGTGGCCGCCATCATCAGGTCTTCTGTGCCGGTAACAGTAATTTTTTCGAAGACGATCCGCGCGCCCTTTAGCCGTTCAGCACGTGCCTCGATGTATCCGTGTTCCTGCTTGAGTTCTGCGCCCAACTTCTCCAGCCCCTTGATGTGGAGATCAATGGGACGTGCACCGATGGCGCAGCCGCCCGGCAGGGATACTCGTGCTCTTCCGGTTCGTGCCACCAGCGGGCCCAACACCAGGGTTGAAGCGCGCATGGTTTTCACCAACTCGTACGAGGCTTCCGGATTCGTCAGATTCCGGCAGCAGACCGTGGTGCGATGCTGCGCCCGGCCATAACCCAGTTCGACTTCGGCGCCCATTGCCGCCAACAGTCTGCGCTCGGTTTCGATATCGCGCACCTGCGGCACGTTCTCCAGGATGACCGGCTCGTTGGTGAGCAGCGCCGCTGCCATCGCTGGCAGTGCGGCATTTTTCGCACCGCTGACGCGTACCGTGCCGTGCAGCGGATTTCCGCCGCGAATTACCAGCTTGTCCATCGGGAAGTGTCCTAATGTAATACCGCGAACGCCGAATCTTTGGAGCACGGCGCTACCTCATTGTACGAGTAATCAGGCCAGGAGTCGCAAAGCGTGGGCGCAGTCAAAAATGCTGCCGGAGAATCAAGCACAGCCTGCCATCGGCACGTCGTCACCACGCCGCACGGTGACTCGGCGCCGAATTGCTGCAAATCGATGACGAAGTATACGCCTCCACTGGCTGTGGAAAACGCGGCCGGCTCGTCCTTAGGACGCTGATTTCGAGGCTGCCTGGGGAGGAGATCCCGCGAGCGTTTGCTCCTCCTGCGGACTGACGGCGCGGGCGTGTCCGTGCTCGGCAATCAGATTCGCAATGAGTCCGGTCCAGCCGGTCTGGTGGTTGGCGCCCAGACCACGCCCCGTATCGCCGTGGAAGTATTCGTAGAATTGCAGGTGGTCTGCAAAATTCGGATCACTCGCGTGGCCCGGCTCGCTCCCGACCGAGACTCGTCGCCCGGTCTCATCCTTCAGGAAAAGCCGCATTAGGCGCGAAGCAATCTCCTCCGCCACATCCCACAGTGTCAGATACCGTCCGGAGCCGGTAGGGCACTCTACTTTGAACTCGTCGCCGTAATAGTCGTAGAACCGGCGGAGACTCTCGACGATGAGGTAGTTGACCGGCATCCAGATTGGACCGCGCCAGTTGGAGTTTCCGCCGTAGATGCGGGAGTGCGACTCGGCCGGGTTGTATTGCACCTCGTAGTGCGCGCCGTGAATATCGACGGTGTAGGGGTGCTCCAGGTGATAGCGGGAAAGCGCTCGAATTCCGTAATCCGACAGGAACTCCTGCTCGTCGAGCATGCGGGCGAGGATCTTCTTCATGCGGTAAGCACGTGCCACCGACAGCAGGCGACGGCTCTTCGAACCGGGCCTTCGCCAGCGCGAAACCAGCGCCGCCAGATCGGGACGTCTTTCCAGAAACCAATCCAGCCGCTGCTGGAAGCGGGGCACGCTCTCCAGTACCTCCTGCTCAATGACCTCGACGGCAAACAGCGGAATCAGCCCCACGATCGACCGTATGCGCATAGGGACATTCTGCCCGCCCGGCAGGTTAAGGACACTGTAGTAGAAATTGTCCTGCTCGTCCCACAGCCCGATCCCTTGTCCCGCAATGTCAGACATCGCCCGGGCGATATAGAGAAAGTGCTCGAAAAATTTGCTGGCGATGTCCTCGTAGATGTAATCTTCGCGCGCCAGTTCCAAGGCAATGCGCATCAGGTTGAGCGCATACATCGCCATCCACGCCGTGCCGTCGGACTGATTGATCGTACCGCCTGTCGGCAGGGGCTGTGAGCTGTCAAAGATGCTGATGTTGTCCAGACCAAGGAAGCCCCCCTGAAAAATGTTCCTGCCCTGCGCGTCTTCACGGTTGACCCACCAAGTGAAGTTCAACATGAGCTTATGGAAGACCCGCTCGAGAAACTTGCGGTCACCCTTGCCGGTGCGCAGCTGCTCCAGTCGGTAAATGAGCCACGCCGCAATTCCGTGCACCGGGGGATTGACATCGCTGAAATTCCACTCGTAGGCGGGAAACTGGCCGTTGGGGTGCATGTACCACTCCCGCCCAAGGAGCACCAGTTGCCGCTTCGCAAACTCCGGATCGGCCAGCGATAGCGCCACGCAATGGAAGCCCAGGTCCCAGGCCGCAAACCAGGGATACTCCCATTTGTCCGGCATGGATAAGACTTCGTTGTTGTTCAAATGCGGCCAATCATGGTTGCGCCCATCCTGGCGTTGCGCAGGCGGAGAGGGCTGTCCCGGATCACCTTGCAACCAGTCGAATAGGTTGTAGTGATAGCACTGCCGGTTCCACAGCATTCCGGCTAATGCCTGCCGTTGCACGCGGCGCGCATCCGCATTGTCCACCCCGGAATGAATGTCGGCGTAGAACTCATCGGCCTCACGTCTTCGATCGCGAAAAACCTGATCGAAATCGGCGAACGGCTCGCCCGTGCTACCAGCAGGCCGCATGCGCAGACGCACTGTTTTCTGGCCATTTGCCGGAATGTTCAGCCGATGAAAAGCTGCGGCCTTCGTGCCCTGGTGCTCGGCATTGACCGCGTCTGTCTTACTCTGTATGACATATTCGTGGAATCCATCTTTGAAATAGCCGTTACAACTGGCGCAGCCAAACACGCGTGCCGCATTGGTGTCGTTTTCTGTGAAGAGCAGCTCCTGGGGCGCATCAAAATCAATATCGAAGTCCCCCAATGTCGGATGTGTAGCCCGAAGTCGCGAAGAAGTCGCCTGTGACAAGGCGGGTCTCACCTGATCCCGCCCCCAGTTCCACGTATTTCGGTACCAAATCTGCGGAAGCACCACCAGGTCCGCTGCTTCAGGTCCGCGATTCCAGACCGTGATCAGCATCAAAACATCATCGACATTGGCTTTTGCATACTCCACAAAAACATCAAAATATCGATTCTCGCTGAATACACCGGTGTCGCTCAATTCATATTCGGGAGCGCTCAATCCTCGACTACGGTTCTCATCGACCAGTTGCTGATAGGGGAACGCCGCCTGCGGATACTTGTACAGCATGCGAACGTAAGAGCAGGTCGGGGTTGCATCCAGATAGTAGTAGAGCTCTTTGACATCTTCGCCGTGATTTCCCTGGCCATTCGTCAGCCCGAACAGGCGTTCTTTAAGAAACGGGTCCTTGCCGTTCCACAAAGCAAGCGCAATGCACAAGGTCTGCTTCTCGTCGCAGAAGCCGGCAATGCCATCTTCGCCCCAGCGGTAAGCCCGGCTGCGGGCGTGGTCATGAGGAAAGTAGTCCCAGGCTGAACCGTCGGCGCTGTAATCTTCGCGCACCGTGCCCCACTGGCGCTCGCTCAGGTATGTCCCCCAGCGGCGCCAGGGCTTCAGATTGCGAGCGGCTTCGTCGAGTCTGTTCCTCTCGGCATTCGTCGTGATTGGCGGCGGAATGGGCGGCTCAGAAGGTGGCATCGTCCCTCGGGGGCACTGCAAGAATTCACTTGCGCGTCAACTCGCGAACTCCGCTGCCGCTCGCGACTACCACTGCGTAGGACAGGTTCAGGAACAATCCGTGCTCGACGATTCCGGCCCGGGATTCGAGGTCGCGCGCCAGCGTGGCGGCATCGGCAATTGGCCCGAAGTCACAATCGAGAATCAGATTCCCTTGATCGGTGCGATATTCTTTGCCATCGGAGGTTTGGCGCACGACGTAGTTGGCGCCCAGCGACTTCAGAAATCGAGCTTGTGAGCGCCAGCCGAATGGCAACACTTCAATCGGTAGCACATGCTTCGTGCCCAGCCGGCCGGAGAGCTTGCTCTCATCCACCACAATAATCTCTCGCGCCGTTGCCTGCGCCACCAGTTTCTCTCGTAACAGCGCGCCGCCCCCGCCCTTGATAAGATTCAGTTCCGGATCCACCTCATCCGCCCCATCGATCGTTACATCGATATTTTTCGGCAGGTCCTCGGTCAGCATTGGGATGCCGAGTTTGACAGCAGCATCCCACGATGCCCGTGAGGTCGCGAAGCCAATAATGTCCTTCAAGTCACCGCGCTGAAGCATCGCGCCGATATGTCGAATAGCAAAGATTGCGGTCGAGCCCGTGCCCAGCCCGACTGTCATCCCGGATTCGATGTAGCGGACAGCAGATTCCGCCGCTTCCTTCTTGAGCGCGGCTTGCGGATCGTCAGGTTTTATAGGCGCCGGCATGCTCGGTCTACGGTTAGTTCTTCCTTCCCAGCGCCTGACGATACCGCTTGATCAGTGTGTTTGTCGAGCTGTCATGTTTCAGCTGCGGCGGCGCCTGGCTCTCAAGCTCGGGGATGATGCGCTTCGCCAGCACCTTGCCTAACTCCACCCCCCACTGATCGAACGAGTCGATATTCCAGATCGCTCCCTGGGTGAATACATTGTGCTCATAGAGCGCAACCAAGGTGCCGAGCGCGCGTGGCGTGAGCTTGCTTACCAGAATCGTGTTCGTCGGCCGATTGCCTTCGCACACCCGAAACGGCGTCTGAAAATCGGGCGAGCCCTCAGCCTTCAATTCCTCGGCCGTCTTGCCGAATGCCAGCGCCTCCGCCTGTGCGAAAACATTGGCGGTCAAATAGTCGTGCTGCACAGCGAGCGGACTGAGCGGCTGTAGGAAGGCGATGAAGTCGCACGGGATCAGCTTGGTTCCCTGATGGATCAGCTGGTAATACGAGTGCTGGCCGTCAGTGCCCGGCTCGCCCCAGATGATCGGGCCGGTCTGCCATTCGACGTGATTGCTTGCGAGATCAACGTGCTTGCCGTTGCTCTCCATCTGCAATTGCTGCAGGTAAGCGGGAAAGCGCTTCATGTTGTCGGCGTAGGGCATGATGCCCACGGTCTGAGC
>Ga0335073_10007841_pt1 | contig 14966 bp, 8 predicted proteins | sample Lox_Sample_22_FD_207093 | JGI IMG/M metagenome (GOLD analysis project Ga0335073, IMG submission 207093) | Soil microbial communities from Loxahatchee National Wildlife Refuge, Florida, United States - Lox_Sample_2.2 | ecosystem: Environmental > Terrestrial > Soil > Wetlands | place: USA: Florida... | reverse complement strand
GCATTGAGATGGGAAAGCGCGACGGTTCACTTGTGATCTTCATCATTGGTTCGCCTCCGCGTCCGAAACCGCGCTTGGTTCTTTTCCTTCGCCTTCACGCCGCCGGAAAGACTGCGCGTACGCAGCGGACCGGGCGCTCAGCAGCGGATCGTCCGATGCTGCGATCCCACGGGGAAGCACCAGCGGATCGAACGTGATGTCGCGCGCAGGGCTGGCATCGTCGCTCTCCAAATGGTCGATCGTCAGCGTACCCACGTCGACCTGTCGCCGCGTGCTTGGCCAGGGCACCGATGCGTCGTCCGTCGGATCCCCCGGCTCACCCACCGTGATCACCAGATGCCACTGCAGTGGGCCCTGATGAAGACTCGTGATCAACCCATCGAAGAGGTAGTTTTTGTCACTCGGCGGAGATTGCATGGTGCTGAGCGGTTCGAACGGCTGAACCGGTACCATCGACCAGCGAATGGGAGTCACGGCTCCATCCGCGTTGACCGCACGGAACGCATCCAGGCTGTTGAACCGGCTGTTATCAAATCCGGAAGAGACAGGAGCCGCGCCGATCACGTGAAGTGCATTCACCGTTGCCGGATATTTGGCTAGGAAGGCGCTCATCTTGCCTAGATCGGGCTTTCCGGTCGCCGGATCCGGAGCAGACGCTAGAAGCAGATCGTAAAACCCCTGCGGCGTGCTCACCGGAAGCACCGGAATACTCACCATTCCCGTTCGCCACTCTTCGCCGTTCGGCAGTTTGAAAAGGACGGCCATCGCCCGCACGGTCTGTGGCGCATCCGGTTGATACGGCATTCCTCCCCCCAGAGAAAAGCGCCCAATCACCGGCACACGCCCCGGCGCAAACACCACAGCTTTCGACAGCGACACACCATGCCCGTTGCTCTCGAAGGAACCGCTGAAGCACAAACCCTTGGCGTGATTGCGCCGGAAGCCTGGATGCAGGCCATTCGTCTGCTCAAATGCATCCACCATCCGCACCGGCGTGAGCCGATGCGGCGTCAGCCAGCCCGCGGCATACGCGAACAGGCCGGCGACTACGGCAACAATGAGAACCGTGGATGCAAGCCTGACGATGGAACCGCGTGTTCTCAAAGGTGTCGGCGGTTCCACCAGTATTTCTTTTGAATCATTCGGCATGGTTGACGCTCCGTTCAGCGATAGTCATTGCTTGCTCGCGCCTGCCCGCGCCGGAGAGCAGTCGCTCCGTCACGCAAAGCACAGCGCCCGTCCGACGAACCTGTGGCTCGTTGGGATTGCGGCAGATATTGTCCGGCCCGTGAATTGAGTCTTCTGCGATCGCGTTGAGTGGTGAACGCTGCCTGCCCCACTCGTGAAGCGAAAAGCCGATCGCATGGCAGTGCTCGCCGCCAGGCGAGAGCAAGTTGCGCTCTCTCTTGAATCGACCGCCGACTGCTTCTGAACTCTCTACGCCGTTACGATGTGCTGCCGAAGCGGAGGTGACAGCTTCGCAGAAAAATTTCTCTTGACGCGTTCAGGATGACCCATTCTGGAGAATGGGCGCGCCAGGCCATGCGCCTTTCCACAGACCTAAACAGATGAGGAGTCTGGTCTTTGCGCCGGCGAGAGAAGACCCGCAAGCTGTGCCCGTAGACGACCGGGCAGACAAGAAGAGGCCCGCCGAAGCGGACCTCCCTCAAGCAAACTGTACAGCCGCAAGGGCAGCAGCAGCAGCAGCAGTTCCACCCCTAGCCTTCAAGTTCTAGCTGCACCCGCTCGTCGACCCACAACTCATACAGCGGTAGCAGCTCCCATTGCGCACCATGATGGCCCCACAGGTCGAGCAGCTCGGCGCGTCACCCATCTCATACATGCCGCGCATCGCGTCGGCTGCATGATAGATACCGCGGTCCTTCAGATCGGGCATCTGCGGTGCGCTGCTCTGCGCCGCTGGCCACGAGTGCGTCTCCGGCGCGATACCGCCGCCGCTCGCCGATCCACTCGCCGCTGCACCGGTCGTCGGCGCACCCGTTGCCGCCCCACTCGCCTGACCACTCACCTGGTTCAGCCGCTTGGCCACCTCTTCGGCCAGCCTTGCAAGTTGCCCTTGCGGAACGGATGGCTCCTCCTCCTGCTCCGTCTCAACCAGCAAGCTCGGCGCAGCAGGCAATTGCGGCGCCTGCGGGGCCAGGCCCGCGAACAGCGTCAGCTGTGTGCCGGAGAGGAAGCGCAAGCTCAGCCAGCGGAAGATGTAATCCATCAGGCTCTTCGCATAGCCAATCTGCTCATTGCCCGTCCAGCCCGAAGGCTCAAAGCGCGTGTGCGCAAACTTCTCGCACAGCACCTTCAGCGGAACGCCGTGTTGTAGCGCCAGCGAGACCGAGGTCGCAAAGGCATCCATCAAGCCGGAGACCGTCGAGCCCTCCTTCGCCATCTTGATGAAGATCTCGCCCGGCTGGCCAGTCGGATAGAGGCCGACCGTAATGTAACCTTCGTGGCCGGCAATCGAGAACTTGTGCGTAATCGACGCGCGTTCTTCCGGCAGCCGGTGGCGCACAGCCCGCGGCGGCCCGCTCAGATCCTGCTCCTCCGGCACGGCGGGCTGAGTCACCTGCGGCGTAGCCTTCAGCACCGGCACCGCCGCTGCCTTCTGAATCGCCTCCAGCGCATTCTGGAACGCCGCGGCCGCAGCGATCACCTGCACCGCCGGTACTTCCACCTTCTCGCTCGCGTGCGCTTCCAGAGCCTTCAGATCAGCTTCCGCCGCACGCTGCGCGCCGGCCAGATTCGCCAGCACACGGGCACCCACCGCATCCATTGCCGAAGGCTGCTTCTTCTCTTCAATGCTGGTATTCAGCGGCTGCGTGCCCTTCGAGCCGTCGCGATAAATCGCGACCGCCTTGATGCCCTGCCGCCAGCTCTCCGCATACGCCTCGGCAACGTCGTCGACCGTGGCCTCGTGCGGCAGGTTCACCGTCTTCGAGATCGCTCCCGAAAGGAACGGCTGCGTCGCCGCCATCATCTTGATGTGGCCCATGTAGTGGATCGACCGCGTGCCCTTCGCCGGCTTGAAGCTGCAATCGAACACCGCCAGGTGCTCCGGCTTGATGCCCGGGGCGCCCTCGATCGTGCCCGTCGCATCAATATAGCTCACGATCGCGTTCACATCGTTGTCCTTGTAGCCCAGCTTGAAAAGCGCGGCCGGCACCGTGTTGTTCACAATCTTGATCATGCCGCCGCCCACCAGCTTCTTGTACTTCACCAGCGCCAGATCAGGCTCGATACCGGTCGTGTCGCAATCCATCATGAAGCCGATGGTCCCCGTCGGCGCGAGCACCGTGGTCTGCGAGTTGCGATAACCGTGGCGCTCGCCGTACACCAGCGCCATATCCCAGCACTCGCGGCTGGCATCGATCAAAGCATCCAGCTGCGGCACCGTGAATGGCTCGCCGCTCTGCCGCGACTTGCCGATGTTGTTCACCTCAGCCCGATGCATCCGGATCACATCGAGGAACGGCTCGCGGTTCACATAGAAGCCGGGGCACGCTCCGCCGCGCCGCTCCACGGAAGCGGTCAATGGAGTCGCCGAAGCCAGCCCAGGGCAGCTTGCCGCAACAATCGCGGACTGCAGATACGCCTGCCCACACATGATCGCCGTCATGCTCGCTGCCAGGTCGCGACCCGCCGCCGAGTCATACGGAAGGCCGAACGCCATCAGCAGCGCGCCCAGGTTCGCATAACCCAGGCCCAGCGGCCGGTAATCGTGCGAATTGCGCGCGATCGCCTCAGTCGGATAGCCGGAGTTATCCACTAGAATCTCCATGGCCGTAATCACCACCGAGATCGCGTGCCGATATGCTGCAATATCGAACGTGCCCGCGGGCGAAACAAACTTGAGCAGGTTAAAGCTCGCCAGGTTGCACGCCGAGTTGTCCAGGAACATGTACTCCGAGCACGGATTCGACGCGTTGATGCGCGCCGTGTTCTTGCTCGTGTGCCACTTGTTGATCGTGGTGTCGAACTGCATGCCCGGATCGCCGCACACCCAGGTGGCCTCGGCGATCTTCTTCATAATCTCCCGCGCCTTATACGTCTCCACCGGCTTGTGGTCCTTCACCGAACGCGTCGTGAAGTCGCCATCCGTTTCGTACGCGCGCATGAACTCGTCGCTCACGCGTACGGAGTTGTTTGCATTCTGGAAGAAGATCGACGAATATGCCTCCGAGTCCGGACCCGAGCCGTCATACCCTTCGCGAATCAACGCAAAAGCCTTCTTCTCTTCCTTGGCCTTGCAGTCGATGAACTCCATGATGTCCGGATGGTCCACGTTCAGGATGACCATCTTCGCCGCGCGCCGCGTCTTGCCGCCGCTCTTGATCACGCCCGCAAACGCGTCAAATCCGCGCATGAAGCTCAGCGGCCCGCTTGCCTCGCCGCCGCCCGAAAGCAGCTCGCGCGATCCGCGGATCGTTGAGAGATTCGTGCCCGTTCCCGAGCCCCACTTGAACAGCATGCCCTCGGTCTTGGCCAGTGTGAGGATCGAATCCAGCGAGTCCTCCACCGAGTTGATGAAACACGCCGAGCACTGCGGATTCTTATAGCCGGTCGCCGAGTACTTCACGCCGCCCGTCGCCGCATCCCAGTGCCAGTTCTGCCCGTCGGACTCCGGCTCCAGCCGGTCGCAGCCCACGTTGAACCACACCGGCGAGTTAAAGGCCACCTTCTGCGTCACCAGCATGTGCGCCAGCTCATCGTGAAAGATGCCGGCGTCTTCGATCGTCGCAAAGTAGCCGCCGCGGATGCCCCAGTCGCGGATGGTCTCCACCACGCGCCCCACCAGTTGCCGCACGCCGGTCTCCCGCTCCGGCGTGCCGAGCTGCCCGTGCAGATACTTTGAGGCCACAATGTTAGTGGCCGTCATCGACCAGTCGACGGGCACTTCCACGTCCTTCTGCTCGAAGATCGTGTTGCCCTTCGTGTCCGTAATCGAGGCCGTCCGTCGCTCCCACTGGAGCTCGTCGTACGGCGACACACCGTTCTTCGAAAACCGGCGGACAAAGACCAGCCCTTTCTGGGTCGAAGCCGCTGGGGGAACCATGGCAGGGGTCTGAAGGTGGGTTTCGTTCATAGGATCCTCTCGATCGGCGAATACTGTCGTCAAACTGGCCCCCGTCCTGCTTCCCATGGTCCGGCGCAAAGCCGCCCAAAAAGAGGACTTACGCCGGCTATCGGCGGGGGGACGGAAATTGGGATCGGTGCTGATTGTGTTGCTCCATTTGGCGGCTTCCGGCGGGCTTTTCATTAAGGTCCGATTACAGCCGCAGATGAAAAAATACCGCTGTCTATGGGGTGTGTCAACAGCAAACCACAACATCTAGTATTTTGGTCACGTTCGCAGGCATCCACTTGCTAAACAGCCCATTTTGGCTGTGGAAAGCTCCAAATCACCCCATGAAGAGCGGAGTTCCGCTTCCAAATCCCGGCAAATACCGTAAAAATGCCGTGTTCTCGGACCGCCTCGGCCCCAATTCCAAGCCTAGACCCCATCCGCACGCCGAACAAGCGCCGCGCTACGCCATTTTCGGCTGTGCAAATGTGCGAACTGTGGACATCCGGAACCTAACTCGATCGCGGCCAATCGATGCTGTCAAACGAGACGCCGAATGCGCTCAGTCCTGGTGTCCGCGTACTCCGAGGTTCTATCCAGCGATGAAACACCGTCAGTGACGGATATAGAGTCACGAATCCGACATGGGAAGCTCGCCTCTGACTGTTCTGCTAGGGTTATATCTTTCACCAGCATAAAGAGTTAACCTGGCGCTCAAGCCAATTGCAGGATGCCCGGCCACTGGCATGCTGCTTGCTCGCACCTGAATAATATCGACGGCAGACTGCCACAAGCGTTCGGAGCAAAGAAAATGACGATCCATGCTGTTGCCAATCCGCTATCACGATGGGCATTTCTAACCCAGGAAGAACGCGATCGTGCCTATAACAACGCTGCGGCTGTCTCCACAAGCTCAGCTCTCGTTCGGGCCAGAGATCAAGCCTCAGCAGCCTATCGTTCGGCCCACGGCCGAACGACAGACATCTCGTATGGTCCGGGCCATCGGCAGGCCTGGGACATCTATCCTAGCTCCGATCCCTCCGCGCCCTGCCTGGTCTTTTTTCATGGCGGATACTGGCAGATGAACGGGCGCGAGAATTTTGCGTGCATAGCCGAGGGGCTGGCTCCTCATGGGTGGTCTGTGGCAATCCCTGGTTACACGCTCGCGCCTGAAGCAAATCTCGAACTGATTGTCGCAGAGAATACGGCCGCGCTTGACTGGCTGCGGGAGAATGTCGCGCAGTACAAATTGGGTGGCAAAGTGATTGTTTCCGGCTGGTCTGCCGGCGCGCAGCTGGCCGCTTTAGCACTCGCTCATCCGCTGGTGAGTGCAGGGCTGGCAATTGCTGGAGTCTACGAGCTGGCACCCCTGCGCGATACGTATCTCAACCAGAAGTTATCCCTTACCGACCATCAAATCGAGACCCTGTCTCCCGCGCGCCTGCCCGCAGTCAACAAGCCCCTGGCCATCGCCTATGGCTCGGCGGAGCTGCCGGTGCTGATCGAAGAAGCACGGAACTTCCACCGAATCCGTGCAGCCGCTCACGCGCCGGGGCCACTCTTGCCTGTACCGAATGCGAACCACTACACCATTCTCGACGAACTAAGAAATCCTGAAGGGATACTGACAAGGGCCGTGCTTGATCTCGCTGGCTAGAGCCTGTTTTTAACTCCCGCACGGACGGCGCTGGTGCACCGCTTCCAGGCACGCCGGTGAAGTCCGTCTGGGTTGTAACAGCCGCTTTGCACCTTACACCGAGAACAACAGCGCCCCCCTCGTATCGCTTCGATCGCCTGCGGCACACAGCAATAAACCAAACAACACGCAGAACACTAAGACCGCGTCCGATATTCCGACACTGGAGATCACCGGTTTGGGCGGTTACATGCCGATCTGCGCTGGACGCCAACGCCGCGAGAGAAATAGCTCCCCTGTTCAGCAAAAAAGACCTGCGCCCCGGTGCAGGCCTTTCTGTTAAATGCCGCACATACCGCGCCTATCGAGTGCGATTTGTACCGTCTCCCACCTCGCCCTGAATTGCATAATGCAACTGAACCAGGCCGCTTCCCAGCTCGCTGAATGTCAGTAGGTTGATCTCCATGAAGCTATCTTTGGGGAGTAATATCTTCAGGCCCTCGGATTCCAGCGTGGGCGTTATATTGAAGACCAATTCGTCCACCAGGTTTTCCGCCAGGAAGGCATTGTGAGTTTTTTCTCCACCTGCGATTAGCGCCATCTGATGGCCTTTGGCGGACAGGTATTTCAGTGCTTCTTGGGGACTTCCGACAACGGTAACCCCTGGAATCGAGCCGCCACGATTTGAGAGCACGACGATGTCAGTCTTCGTGAAGGCATGAGCGGTGTCGCCGGGTCCGCGATTTTCATTGGCCCGAATCAGCTCGAACGTCTTTCGGCCGGCGATGAAGTTTCCTGACCGCCCAACGTGGGCGGTAAAATCATCGAATGCTTCTTTCGATGGGTATCGCTGCGCGTAATTTCCATTCGCGCTAAGTATGGCCCAAAGTATCGTTTTCATCGGCGTTTGCTCCCCAGCAGCACCGCACTGGCACTTTGCAAAGAATATCCGTCCTGCGGGGCAGAATGTCTCCAATGCCACCGGTTCAATCTGTCCGACATCCGACCGGTTTATACCCCAGCCAGTACCCACCCCCTCCCCCGGTTACACACCCGATCGGCGACAGGAAGAGTCTAAGTGGGATCGACCATAAGCCATTGACATGATTTAGCTTAGAGGAATTCGAGACATTCGGCCCTATTATCCGATCGGTAAACACTGGCCCCTTCAAATCAACTGTTTTCGCGTGAAATCGTGAGTATTCGGCGGGATGCGGGTCTGCTGTTACCCTGTTGACGTGTCCCAGCCCACGCCCGCACTGCTCAACTGGAAACCATCCGCGCCGCCTGCTCCGTTGGTCCTGCGCGGCCGCTACGTCACACTCGAATCACTCGACATCTCTCATGGGGACGCGCTCTGGCAGGCCGTTCAGGGGCACGACCACCTGTGGACGTGGCTTGCCAACGGCCCCTACGCCAGCCCAACCGGGATCATCGAATCCCTGGAGAGCTGGCGCGACGCGGAGAAGGCCATTCTCTTCGCGATCGTACCCGCAGAGACCGGGCAGGCGGCAGGCTGGGCCAGTTTCATGCGCATTAAGCCGCGTCACGGCGTCATCGAAGTGGGCAACGTGCTCTTTTCACCTGCGCTGCAGCGCAGCCGGGCCGCGACCGAAGCGATGTATCTGATGGCGCGCCATGTGTTTGAGAGCCTCGGCTATCGCCGCTATGAGTGGAAGTGCAATGCCCTGAATGCGGCTAGCCGCCGCGCGGCGGAACGCTTCGGCTTCACCTTCGAAGGCATCTTTCGCCAGCACATGGTAGTGCGCGACCGCAGCCGTGACACGGCATGGTTTTCCATGCTCGACCAGGAGTGGCCGGCACACAAGCAGAGCTTTGAGGCCTGGCTCGATCCCGCCAACTTCGACGAGCATGGTCAACAGCGCCAGAGCCTCGGCAGTTTCCGCACCTCTTAGTCAAGCGCGATGTGACCCAAATCACACCACCCTCTCCGACCTAAGTTGCATCGACAGTAACCACGCCTCGAATTACCTTTGAGTCATCAATCCTGAGATTGCGATTCATGTTGCTCGCTGAGCGACCTTAGCCTCCAGACGTTTACCTGTGTCTGTTGGCCGGTCCAAAGCAAGAGAAATCTTGCAACACGATTCGTGTGCCTCAGAGAAACAGGCCAGGGCATATCGATGAAAACCTCCTCCTTGATTCTTCTTGCGCTGCTGTCAGGCGCGGCATCAGCTTACGCGGATGTAGCTGTTACATCCCCAGTCAACGGCGCTCAGCTCGTCTCTCCTTTCGCCCTGAACGCCAGCGCTTCTCCGTGCTCGTCGCAGCCGGTCTCGGCGATGGGCTACTCGCTCGACGACAGCAGCGACACCACCTTCGTGTATAGCAACACCATCAACGCCCAGATATCTGCTTCCACCGGCGCACACACGCTGTGGGTCAAATCCTGGGGCAACCAGGGCGCACCCTGCGCTGTTGCCGTGCCGATCGTCGTCCTGCCGTCGCCGGTTGCGCAGATACCCTCTGACGCCGTCAGCGTTTCGGGCGTGCAGACCTTGAACACCTGGCAGGCCGTGAACGATACAGGCACTGGTTCCGGAAGCTCGACTGGGACGATGAGCATCATCTCCTCGCCTTCCATGAGCGGCGCAGCACGCGCCTTCAGTACCACCTTCACCAACTACGCCGGCGAGCGCTACTATGCGACCTTCGGCGCGGATACGCAGGCCACGAACTTCCTCTATGACGGCTATGTGTATATTGCTGGCTCGTCGGCGGGCATTGCCAACATCGAAATGGATCTGAATCAGGTGATGCCGAACGGGCAGACCGTCATCTTCGGCTTCCAATGCGATGGCTGGTCGCTGACCTGGGACTACACAGCGAATCAAGGTACGCCGCAGGCGCCGGCCGATGCCTGGGTGCACTCGAACCAGCCCTGCAATCCGCGCACGTGGAGCGTGAACGCGTGGCATAACGTGCAGATCACCTATTCGCGCGACCAGTACGGCAATGTGACCTACGGTTCGGTGTGGCTCGACGGTGTCGAACAGGACATCAATGCGACGGTTCCCTCCGCCTTCGCTCTGGGATGGGACCCGACGCTGCTGACCAACTTCCAGGTCGATGGCTACGGCGCGAGCGGCTCGTCGAACGTCTACCTCGACAACCTGACGATCTATCGCTGGTAACAGCGTAGGATGGAGGGCAAACAGAAGCCCCGGATCTGGGCCAGATCCGGGGCTTCTTGTTGGGAGCGATTACGACAACAATTTTCACTTACTAACGATTAGCGGCCTTCGTTGTACCCGCCGCACTCAAACCAACTTCAGACTTCGGTTGTGACCTTGCGGCAGGCTCGTCGCTCTGGATGCGCATACCGTAGAACGAGCGGTGGACAAAGAAGAACGATACGAGGAAGAAGACCGCCGCCAGCAGGTGCGTCCACTTCGCGCCGCTGGTCGCAGACATTTGAACCGCCAGTTCAACGGCCAGCAAGCCAAACAGCGTGGTGAATTTGATAACCGGGTTGAGAGCCACGGCGGCTGTGTCCTTGAACGGATCGCCCACCAGGTCTCCCACCACCGTCGCCTCATGCAGCGGCGTTCCCTTTTCATGTAAGTCGACTTCAACGATCTTCTTGGCGTTATCCCACGCTCCTCCCGCGTTCGCCAGGAAGATGGCGGCGTAAAGCCCGAAGGCGGCAATGGAAATCAGATAGCCGACGAAGAAGAACGGGTCCAGAAACGCAAAGGCCAACGCCGCAAAAAACAGCGAGATGAAGATGGTCAGCATGCCGCTTTGCGCGTAACGGGTGCAAATGGCCACCACCTTCTTGCTGTCTTCCGTTGAGGCCTTCTCTCCGCCCAAACTCATATTGTTTTTGATGAATGCCACGGCGCGGTAGGCGCCGGTGGTCACCGCCTGCGTGGAAGCGCCCGTGAACCAGTAAATAATCGCTCCGCCAGTCACCAGGCCCAGCAGGAAGGGAGCGTGGAGAAGCGAGAGCTTGTCAACATTCGCCGTGAGTGAGTTGGTCAGCGCCATAATGGTGGCGAAGATCAGTGTCGTCGCGCCCACCACAGCCGTTCCAATCAACACCGGTTTGGCGCTGGCCTTGAAAGTGTTGCCCGCACCGTCGGCAGCCTCCAGCATCTTTTTGGCGCTCTCGAAATCCACATCGACGCCGAACTCCTTTTTCACGTCCTGGGCTACGCCCGGTTCGTTCTCGATGAGCGAGAGCTCATAAATGGACTGAGCATTGTCTGTTACCGGCCCAAAGGAATCGACTGCGATGGTCACCGGTCCCATGCCCAGGAAGCCGAAGGCAACGAGGCCGAAAGCGAACATCGGCGCAGCCAGAATGATGTTGTCGAATCCCAGCGTGCTGACTCCGTAGCCAAGAGCCATCAGGAGGATGACGGCCAGTCCCAGGTAGTAAGCGGAGTAGTTCCCGGCGACAAAGCCGGAGAGAAGACCGAGAGCAGCTCCACCTTCCTTTGCCGACGCCACGACCTCCTGCACGTGTTTGGCCTTTGTTGATGTAAACACCTTGACCAGCTCAGGAATGAGAGCGCCCGCTATGGTACCGCATGAAGTGATGGTCGCGAGCTTCCACCAGAGCGTGGGATCTCCGCCCAGATTCGGGAGGAGGATATAAGTGACCGGATAGGTGACGGCAATGGTCACGATGGAAGTGATCCAGACGAGCGAGGTGAGCGGCGCTTCAAAGTGGAATTCACGCGCGTTGCCGTAGCGCGCTTTGGCGATCACCTCGTTGATGTAATAGCCTGCAACTGCTGCCACCAGCATGGCTACGCGCACCGCAAACAGCCACACCAGCAGGTGCACGCCAATGTCGGCGCTCTTTGCGCCCAGAACGATGAAGGCAATGAGCGCGACCTGGACAACGCCATAGGTCTCAAAGCCGTCAGCGGTCGGACCTACTGAATCACCCGCATTGTCGCCGGTGCAATCGGCAATCACGCCAGGATTACGCGCGTCGTCTTCTTTGACGTGGAAGACGATCTTCATCAGGTCGGCGCCAATGTCGGCGATCTTGGTGAAGATGCCGCCGGCAAGGCGGAGTGTGGCCGCGCCGAGCGACTCACCAATGGCGAAACCGATGAAACACGGACCCGCGTAGTCTCCCGGAACGAAGAGAATGATGCTGAACATCATCAGCAGCTCGATCGAGATCAGCATCATGCCGATGCTCATGCCTGCCTTGAGCGGAACGCTGAATGCGCGGTACGCGTTGCCGCCCAGCGCAGCATACGCCCCGCGCGAGTTCGCCAGCGTATTCACGCGGATTCCGAACCACGCTACAAAGTAACTGCCCGCCATGCCCAGCACGCTAAATGCCAGGATGATGATCACCCGCGCGGCGCTGAAGTGAAGCAGCACAGCGAAGTACACCAGGATGACGACGGCGATGAAGGACCAGAGGAGAAGCAGGAACTTGCCCTGATTGATCAGATAGGTTTTGCAGGTCTCCCAGATCAACTGCGAGACTTCCTTCATCGACCGGTGGACAGGAAGGCCCTTCAGGTGGATGTACATGAAGAGGCCGAACAGCATGCCCAAGATGCAAAACAGAGGTCCGTACATGAGCAGGCTATGGCCGTTCATGCCGAGAAACTGGACCTGACTCAAATCCGGGAGCTGCAGATTGGCTTCCCCTCCAGCCGGTACCTCCGCCGCAAAAGCTGCGCAATTACCGAGCAGGGTCAGTGCGGCAATGACGCCGGCCAACCTTCCCCAGCGCCACGAAAACAGATTCCTCTTCATACGTTCTCCTTGATTCGTCCGACGGCTTTGGGCAGAAACGCCCTGCCGATCCGGCATGCCCGTTTCGGAACCGATGACCTGCCGCGCAAAAATTCTTGCGGCAATGAGCGACAACATACTGACACCGAGGAAAAAACAGACCCAGTCCTGTACAGTCACATGCCCTCCGGCTTAAGGAATTTGAAACCGCATGACGAATCCGAGAACCGACCTCCGACCAACTCGGAATTGCCAACGGGGAAGCCTATCATCCGAGTGGGCCACTGTCGAGTGATTGCTGTCACGGGCGGTCAACTGCTACTGGCGTAGTTGGATACAGCAGGAAAGGAATACCCAACGTGTAAAGTAGGGTTTCAGGAGGTTTCTCCCGAGCATGACTGGTTCTTCACTGCTCACGCCCCGCCAGGCGGCGGAAAGATTGGGCATGAGCTACCCTGCGCTCAAGCACTGGATTCTCGCGGGCCGCATCCGGACCGTAAAGACGCCCGGCGGTCACCATCGCATTCCGCTTGAGGCGCTGGAAGAGTTTCTGCCCGCCGCGCAGGCGCAGGCGGGGTCGGCCCGGATCAGTGGCCGCAATCAACTGCTCGGCACCGTGGCCGAGGTCACGGTCGAAGGACTGCTCGCGAAGGTCGTGCTTTCGGTGGGCACGCAGCGCATTACAGCGATCATCACGGCGGATGCGGTGCGCGATCTGGCATTGAAGCCGGGAGACTCGGCGCTTGCGCTGATCAAGGCGACGGAAGTCATGATCGGGCGGCCGTAAGGCTTAGCGGACCAGCGCTGGTCACTGCATCGGAGCCTGGATGGAGTCATCGGGGAGTGGTTGTTTCAGATCCTGCTCCTGCGGGTCACGCGCCTGCCCTCCGGGCAAGGGATGAAGCTTGTAGAGGATCAAAAGTTTGCGCTCAGGGTCATCGAAGGCAGGAAAATCGGCAACCTGCTCGACGGAGAAATGCGTGTGCAGATCCTCGAGCGTATCTGGATTCAAATCGTTCCACGCGGCATACCAGCCAGGCTGATAGGCTGCCAGCTTTTCCGGCAGGTCCGTGGTGCCGAAATCGTCGCACAGCGCCGGAAGGTGCGTAAAGAGCGAGATCTCGTCACCGCTGATGGAAACCAGCAGGCGCTTTCCATTGGGATGAGTGTCGATATAGTGGGTGAGCCGCCCGGCCGCGGTCAGGAACGAATATTGCGGGTGAGTCGCGTAGCGCAGTGTTCGGGCCCCGCCCAGTCCCGCAGCCAAAACGCTAAGGCCGATCACTCCCCATCCGGCGATACGGGATCTCGACTGGCGCCACGGGATGCCATAGGGGGAAGACAACAACAGCGCCTCCGAACCCAATGCAATCACGAAGAAACAGAATACGGCGGCCACGGTGAAGTATCGCGGCTGCGGGTGATTTTGATAGGTCATGAACAGAATGCAGCCGAGGACGGCAAGTATCGACGAACCAAACACCGGATTCTGCAGCAGTTCGCGGGCCCAGGCCTGACGCCGGTAGACCAGCGCGGCGACCACGATAATGCCGGCAAGCGGAACCAGGATTCTGTCGATCCAGAGCGTTCCGTGCAATGACCACCAGAGGCTGACAAGCGGCCAATAGAGCTCCCTGGGCTTCGGGTAGTTGTTCACGAAAAAGTAGTACTTGAAGTCAGTGAAGAGCCCCAGGCGAACAATCAGTGCGACCCACAAGCCGTATCCAGCAATGAAGGAGGAACCAGCAGCGAGAAGGCACCTGATCGCCTGCCGGCGCTTTGCCCACAGCGGAAATGCGATGGCCCACGCGACGGCCGGCAGCAGGAACAGGGCGGTCGTTTTGGTCAGCATCGCCAAGGCAAAGAGCAGACCTGCGCCAGAAGCGCCCCACGCGGGACGGCGCATCTTGTGCACCCGCACGGCCACATTCAGCGCGGCTAGCAGAATCATGGTCAGCAGCGGTTCCAGAATCGCCAGGCGGCTGAAGCAGTAAAGGAAGGGGCTGGTCGCAAGCAGCGTGAGTGCGAGCAGCGACGTCCAGCGCAGACTGTGCGTCCTGAGCAGAGCAAAGCTCAAGAGCAGATTGAGGAAAGAGACCGCAACCGCAAGTGCGCGTGCGGCTTGCGGCGTGACACCGGTTGCGAGGAAAAGCACCCATTCCAGGAATGGCCACACCGGAACCGCAACCGCTGGATTGAAATCGCCGGGCATGTACCAGTTCCCAAACTGGCGTGCACGGATGGCAGCGTCCCCGTACCAGCCTTCGTCGGTGTACTTTGCCCAATCCATGGACCAGGGAGAATGATTGGGAAAATCAGCACGCAGATGCAGCGCGTGCAGCAGAGCGAAGCCCACAATGACGGCGAGCCATGCGCTATACCACCAGCGGCGGGTCTGACTTTCCGGGCGGCCATTCCGCGGCAATGGCGCTTTGGACTGGGTGGTCGGGGAGTTATTCCCGCGAAGATCGAGCATAAGAGTCATCAATATAAAGAAAAAATGGCCCGGCAGGAACACTC
>Ga0335073_10007840_pt1 | contig 14967 bp, 17 predicted proteins | sample Lox_Sample_22_FD_207093 | JGI IMG/M metagenome (GOLD analysis project Ga0335073, IMG submission 207093) | Soil microbial communities from Loxahatchee National Wildlife Refuge, Florida, United States - Lox_Sample_2.2 | ecosystem: Environmental > Terrestrial > Soil > Wetlands | place: USA... | reverse complement strand
CCCGCGCGCGGGAAGTCGGGAATCTCGCGGATCAGCCCGCGCATCTCCGAGCCGGCCTCGGCGCTCATCGCCGCGCCCCCATCAGCGCACGATCTTGCGCAGGTCGCGCACGAGCAAGAGGTGCTTCAGATGCGTCGCGACCGCCGCGAGGTTCTCGAGCGCCTCGACGGCCTCCTTGCGCCGCTCGGGATTGCGTGAGCGCAGCGCCGGAGCAAGGATCTGCTGCAGCAGGTTGGCCTCGCGGTCAGCCGAGGAGCGAAATACGCGCAGGTTGCGCCCGCCGACTCCATAGCGGGCAAGCTCTGCGACCGCCGCGATGATCTCCCGCTCGGTCTCATCGAAATAACGCACACCCCCGCGCAGCTCGCCCTTGACGACTCCGTACTCCTCGAGCTCATGCACGAGCTTCTCCTCGGCATGCGTGTCCTCGAGCACATCCTCCAGCGAGTAGAGGGCGCCGGTCGACTCGCGCACGCTGACACTCGGACGCAGCGCGCGCATCCCCTCGCGTCCGACGCGTCCCGGCGCGGGCGTGGCCTCTCCCTCTGAGCGACCCGAGGCCAGCTCCTGGCGAATCACACGCAGCGGCAGGAACTCATCGCGTTGCATACGCAGGATCGTGCGTAGGCGAGCGACGTCGGCCTGTCCGTAGAGCCGGTAGCCGCCGGGGGTGCGCCGCGGCGTGAGCAGTTTTTGGTCCTCGAGGTAGCGGATCTTTGAGATCGAGATGTCGGGGAACTCCTGCGCGAGCGCCTTGCAGACCGCTCCGATCGTCAGCGACTTCTGGCGCTTGCCCCCGTCCTCCTCACCCTCGCCTCGCCCGGCGCGCGAGCGCCCGCCGCCGGTGTCGCGTTCGAGCTCCTCTACGTCGAGGTGTGGCGTGCGCGTGGCCATCAGCGCACGTGGAAGGTCAGCTTGTACTTGCCGATCTGCACCTCATCCCCCTCTTCCAGCCGCTGGGACTCGATCCGCGAGCGGTTCACGTAGGTCCCGTTCAGCGAACCCATGTCGTCGAGGAACCACTGATCGCCGCGACGGATCAAGAGCGCGTGGTCGCGCGAGACGGTCACGTCATCGAGGAACACATCGGAGTCTGGACGCCGGCCGATGCTCGTGCGCTCGCGGTCGACGGCAAAGCTCTCGCCGACGCGCCCGCCGCCCGCACGAATCACGAGCGCGGGGCCACGCGCGGTCACCTGCTCGATCTCGACCGGGACCAGCTCGCCGTCCTCGTCGATCCGGTAGGTCGCCGTGACCGGCTCGCCCGCCTGCTGCGCGCGCTCGAGCAGCGCGCCACAGCGCTGGCAGTAGTTGGCTCCCTCCGCATTGAGGAAGCCGCACTCTGTGCAGTGCAGGGCCATCGCCGCCGGCTACGCAGGGACCACGACGCGCGAGCGACGGGACAGCGCAGGCGAGCCGCTGATCACGCGGACTCCTCGGCCCCGGGCTCGGTCTGGCGGTGGGCAAGAATGTCGGTGAGCTGCTGGACGTCCTCCCCTGTGATCAGCACCTCGCCGCCGTCGTGCTTCTTGCGCAGGCGGTTGACGAGCTCGGCGCGCAGGATGTCGATCTTGCCGTGCAAGATGCGCCGCTTGTAGGAGACCTCGGTCTCTTCCTCGGTCAGCTGACGGATGACGTCTTTGAGTTCGACATCCGTGAGCGAGCCAAGATCCGGGAACGTCTCGTCCATCGTGGCTTCTCTCCTCGTGCGGGGCTTTTGGATCGGCGCACGAATCCCTCCGTAGCGCCGACAGGAGCGCGGAGTATAGACCAAACGGTCAGGCTGAGCTTGAGGCTGTGCACGCTCTCGTGCACGACACACTTTCCGCGCTCCGAGCGCACGTATATACGATCGCTATCAATAGCTCCAAAAGGGGTGTCCTCCCCCGGAGGGGTGTCCTCCCCCGGAGGGGTGTCCTCCCCCGGAGGGGTGTCCTCCCCCGGAGGGGTGTCCTCGGAGGGATGTCCTCCTCCCCCGGAGGGATGTCCTCCCCCGGAGGGATCCCTCGCCCCGGGCCCTGCGCCCCTACCCGGCGGCGGCCCTACGCGCTTCATGCACGCCCGTGCGCACATACAGCGCGGTCGCGGTGAGAGCCAACGCAAGCCCGACGTAGAGCAGCACTTCGCCGAAACCTTCGAGGCCAACCATCGCGAAGAAGAACGAGCCCATGACGGGCGCGACCGCGATCCGCCCGGGCCAGTTGATCCGCAGCTCGACGCCGCGACGTAGGCCAAAGCGCCCGAGCCCTAGCATGAACAGCTCGCGAGCCGCGAGCACCGCGAGCGCCCAGCGCGGCAGCAGGTCAAAGCGCCAGCAGACGACCGCGCCCGAAACGACGAGCAGACGGTCGGTGACGGGGTCCATCAACGCACCCAAGCGGCTGTACTGACGCGTGATCCGCGCGGCGATCCCGTCGGCGTAGTCGCCCCAGCCGATCACGGCGAACAGGATGGCCGCCAGCGCGCTGTTGCCATCGCGGCTGGACAGCGCGACGATCAGGAAGATGGGGATCAGCGCGAGGCGCACGAAGCCGATCGCGTTCGGGATCGTCCAGGGGTTCAGCGGGCTCCCGGCGCGCGTCGCGCTGGGCAGCGGCCCCGAACGGTCGAGCCCGGACAGGCGCGCGAAGGTCAACCGGCGGCGCTCGGGCGGCGCCCCCGCGTTCGTCCCCGTGCGCTCTGGCGGCGCCCCCGCGTCGGTTCCCGTGCGCTCGCGAGGACCCTCGCCACGGCGCTCATCACCGCGGCCTGCGCCCCGGCCTACGGGAGGCTCTGCCACAGCTCGTCCACGGCGGCGAGCAGGGCGAGGGGCTCATCGCGGAGCGCGAGCCCCGGCAGCTGCTCGCGCCCACGCCGCTTCTGCACCTCGATCTCGCGGGACTCGAGCGAGCGCTTGCCGACGGTCAGGCGCAACGGGCAGCCGAGCAGCTCGGCGTCGGCGAACTTCTCCCCGGGCCCGAGGTCGCGATCGTCATACAGCACGTCCACCCCGCCCTCGCGCAGCGTGGCGTACAGCTGATCGGCCGCCTCGCGCTCGGGGGTACCGGGCTTACCGAGTGTGACGAGGTGCACGGCGAAAGGCGCGAGCGCGCGCGGCCAAGAGATCCCGTGCTCGTCAGCGAACTGCTCGACGGCGGCGGCAACGATCCGCGCGGGCCCGATGCCGTAGGAGCCCATCCAGATCGGTTGCTCCTTGCCTTGCTCGTCCAGGTAGCGAGCGCCGAGCGGCTCGGAGTAGCGGGTGCCGAGCTTGAAGATGTTGCCGACCTCGATCGCGGGCTCGATCGTCACGGGCACGCCACCGATCGTGTCGCCCTCGCAAACCTCGCGCACGTCGACCTGGGTGAAGGCAAAGTCGCGGCCAGGAACAACGCCTCGTAGGTGCTCATTAGCGCGGTTCGCGCCGGTGACGTAGGCGCCCTCGGGGCCGGCGGCGACGGCGCGGTCGAGCAGCACCTCGACCTCCTCGCTGAGGCCGACTGGGCCGATATAGCCGACGGGGCCAATCGCGCGTTCGATCTCCGCGGCTTGCGCGGGGCGGCTGCGGGCCCCAAGTACGTTCGCGAGCTTGGTCTGACCAACCATGTGATCGCCGCGCACGAGCGCGAGCACGAGGCGCTCGGGGCGATCTCCCTCGCCCTCGACCACGACCGCATAGGCCTTGAGAAATGCGCCTTCGGGCAAATCCAGCTCGGCGGCGACGTCGCGCACGCTGGTCAGCCCGGGGGTCGTGACGAGCTCAGGAGCCTCGCCAGCGAGCGGCAACGTGACGGGCTGCGGGTCGGCAGTCGCGATCTCGAGATTCGCGGCGTAGTCGCCTGCGAGCACGATGTCATCCTCGCCCGCAGGGCAGGGCGCCATGTACTCATGGGCGCCGCTACCGCCCATCATCCCGACGTCGGACTCGACGCGGTAGTAGCGCAGGCCAGTGCGCTGCATGATTCGGTCATAAGCGCCGACGTGCAGCTGGTACTGACGATCGAGACCCTCGGCGTCGCGATCGAAGGTGTAGGAGTCCTTCATGACGAACTCGCGCGTGCGCAGCACCCCCGCGCGCGGACGCGCCTCATCGCGCTCCTTGGTCTGGACGTGGTAGAGGATCAGCGGCAGATCGCGGTAGGAGCGGATGATCTGCGCGACATGGGTGGTTACGGCCTCCTCATGGGTGAGGGCGAGCACGAGCTCTGATCCCTTGCGATCCTGAAGCTTGAAGAGCTCATCGATCGCGTAGCGCCCGGTCTTGCGCCAAGGCTCGGCGGGCTGCAGCACGGGCATCAGCATCTCCTGGCCACCGATCGCGTCGATCTCCTCGCGCACGATCGCGACGGCGCGCTCATGCACGCGCCAGCCGGCGGGCAGCCACGTCCACATCCCCGCGCCGATCTGGCGGATCAACCCGGCGCGAACCATCAGCTTGTGCGAGATCGCCTCGGCGTCCGCAGGCGGCTGCTTCTCGGTGGGCAGTAGATATTCGGAGAGGCGCGTCATCGCTGTCGGCAGCGCCCGGAGCGCGTGGTGGAACACGAGCGTATAAGGCAACGCGGCCGCGCGGGCTCCCGGCCCGACCACTGTGCAAGCTAGCCGAGCCAAGAGTCCGCGCGCTACCTCAGCTCGCGAGGGGGATCAAGAGCGAGCCGAGGGATCATTTTAGACAGACAACAAGAAAAGTCTCAAACGGGTTTACGACTTTCCCCGTCGAGAGTGGCGCGAGGGCTGAGCGGCCCGCGATGGGGGTTTCTCTTTTATTGATTGATAGCGAACGTATATACGGGCATGCCGATGCCGAGCCCCACCCAGCACCGAGCCGTGCCATCTCCCCCGGGCCGTAAATACGATTGCTATCGCAACCCAAATTGGGCCCTGCTATGCCCACGCGATCGGCGCTCGCGACATCTCAAGCCCCCAGCAGCGCGGCCTCGATCTCGCGCAGACGCGCGGTGTCGCCGCGAATTCCGGCGATCGCGTCGTTGTACAAAAACGCCTCGGCGAGGCGCACGATCGCGTAGGCGAGAACGTTGGGATCGACCTTGGGCGCGTAATTACCGGCGTCGACCTCGGCCCGGATTATCCGCTCGACGGTCTCGACCATGCGCGGCTGCACGACGCCCCCGCTGGAAGTGAGGATCCGCAGCGCGCGCTCCTGCTCCTGCGCGAGCAAGAAGCGCAACCCTTGGGAGGCGGCGAGCTCACGGTTGTAGAGATCGAAGGTCTGCAGCAGCGCCCGCGCCCCGCTGCCACGGACCTGCGCGCGGTTACTCGCCAGGCGCCGTTCGCCTAGTGAGGCGAGTACCTCGCCGAGCAGCGCCTCGCGCGTCTGAAACCAGCGGTGCATCGTCGCGCGGGCGAGTCCGAGCTCGCGGGCGATCGCCTGCACGTCGATCCGCTCACCCGCGAGGAAGTGCCTGGTAGCGAGCCCGAGCGCCGCCTCGCGTGTGGCGGCCGCGGGCCTTCCGGGTCGGCCGGTTGCCACACGCGTCATGTGTCCAGCCTAACCGCACGGCCAGTTTGGCGGTCGGCTTCGTCTGATCCGGTCTCCCGGCGGGTCCGAGGGCCTCTGATAGAACAGCGAGCAACCGACCGAACTCGATTGATACTCGACAAGGAGCCACCGACATGGCCTTTTCCGTACCGCCTCTGCCCTACGCATATGACGCGCTGGAACCGCACATCGACAAGGCGACGATGGAATTCCACCACGACAAGCATCACCAGGCCTACGTGGACAAGGCAAACGCCGCGCTCGAGGGGACCGAGTGGGCGGACAAGCCAGTCGAGGACGTGCTGAAGAACCTCGACAGCCTCGGCGACAAGAAGGGGCCGGTGAAAAACAACGGGGGCGGCCACTACAACCACTCTCTGTTCTGGGAGAGCATGAGCCCCGATGGCGGCGGCGAGCCGAACGGCGCGCTCGCGGATGCGATCAACTCGGCTTTCGGCTCCTTCTCGGACTTCCAGGCCAAGCTCAAGGAAACGGGCGTGAATCAGTTCGGCTCCGGCTGGTCGTGGCTCGTGCACGACGGCTCGGGGCTCGCGATCGTCGGCAGCGCCAACCAGGACTCGCCGATCTCAAACGGCCAGACGCCGCTGCTGGGCGTCGACGTATGGGAGCACGCCTACTACCTGAAGTACCAGAACAAGCGCCCGGACTACATCGACGCTTGGTGGAACGTCGTGAACTGGGAGAAGGTCTCAGAGCGTTTCAGCGCCGCAAGCTGAGCCAGGCTGGGATTCAGGCGTCGTCGCCTTGTGCATCGGGCGGCGGCGCCAAGTCGGTCGGCAGCGCGTCAGCGCTCGCGCTTGCCGCGGCGCGGTTCTCCTCCTTGACGGAGACCCAGATCTCCTCGCGGTAGATCGAGACCCCCTCGGGCGCCTCGATACCGAGCCGCGCGGTCTGACCGCTGATCTCGAGAACGGTGACGAACACGTCCTCTCCGATCACGACGCGCTCTCCGGGGCGTCGCGTCAGCTTGAGCATGCGGCAAATTATGCCGCGTGCAGGAGCGGCACCTGAAGCTCGGCGCCGGGCGCGGTGTTGATCACCTGGTGGCCGCGCCCGTTCCAGACCACGAGGGGGGCACGCAGGTTGGCGAGGATCTCGGTCGGGTCGGAGGCCGCGCGAACCGTGACGTAGACCTCGGCCAGGGCCGGGTCCTCAGCGCCAATCCGCGTGCGATCTTCCTCGCCGAGCCGCAGCTCGAACTCGGCAAAGAAGCGACGCGGATCGGCGACGGGCAGCGCGAGCGCGCCGTCGTCCAACGAGTGCAGCCAGAGAAAGCCGCTGCCGGGGTTGCGATCGAGCAGCGTCCATTGATGCCCGCCGAGCCCGATCAAGCCCAGAGGGAATTCGATCACGCGGTCATCGGGAACCTCGATCGGTCCGAAGCGCACGCTGTCGATCAGTGTCGCGGCGGGCATCTCAGTGCAGGAATTCCAGCAGCGACTGCTGCACGATCGAGGCGCCGGCGCGGAGCGCGGCCTGGTAGGCGGCCTGTTGGTTTGAATATTCCATCGCGACTTGGGTGAAGTTCGTGTCCTGCACGTGCGAGAGCTGTTCGGTGGTCGTCAGGGTGAGGTCTTCGATCCGGGTGATCGACATCTTCATCTGGTCGGTCGCGGCGCCGACTTGTGCCTCGAGGCCAGAGAGCGCGTCGATGTTGGCCTTGAGCGCTTCGAGGTCTTCGCCAGAGAGAGCTTTCTGTGCGGCGGGGGTGCCTTCGCGCAGATGTTCGGCGATCGTACGCAGCGTATCGAGCAGCTTGCCGTCGCCCGCGGCTTTGCCTTCGCCGAGCACGTTGTTGAGCGCGACGTTCACGGCCACACCGGCACTCGGGCCGGCGAGCCGGATGATCGAGCCGCCGTTGCCGGCGTATGCATCGCTTGCACCCTGCTGATAAGGCGCGGTAGCGGTCGCGGTGCCGGAGAAGATGTACTGGCCCGCGTACTGGGTGTCGGCGGTCTGCTTGACGCTTTCGGCGATCTGTTCGATCTCGGCGGCGATGTTGTTCAGGTCGGCCTGGCTGTCGATCCCGTTGGAAGCCTGAAGAATGAGTTCCCGCGCGCGCGAGGTGAGCTGGTTCAGCCCGGTGAGCGCGCCGTCGGCCGAGTTCAACCAGGCGATCCCGTCGTGCACGTTGCGTTCGTAGCCGACGAGGCCGTCGAGCGTGCTCTGCAGGGCGATCGCCTGGCCGGCACCGACGGGGTCGTCGGAAGGTTCGTTGATCGATTTCCCGGAGGAAAGCTGGCGCTCGCTGCGCTGCAGCGCGAGCTGCGCTTTGTTGAGGCTCGCGAGCGTCGAGCCGGTGACCATCTCGTTCGTGACGCGCGTGCTCACAACCCGACCGCCCCGGTGTGGTTAATCAACGTGTCGAGCATCTCATCCATCGTGGTGAGCGCGCGGGCCGAAGCCTGATAGCCGCGCTGAAAGGTGACGAGGTTGGTCATCTCTTCATCGAGCGAGACCCCCGAGACGCTCTGCCGCTGGTCGCCGACCGCGCTGAGCACCGCCTGCGAGTTGGCTTCATCGCTTTCGGCGTTCTGCACCGCGCTGCCGACCTGCGCGACGAGCGCGCCGTAGCGCTGGTCGGCTTCGCCCCCGCGCAACCCCGCGATCGCGATCGCGACTTCGTTGCCGCCGGGGTTGCTGGGCGCGGCGGTCTGCACTTCGGAAGCGGTGACGGCAACGGCGATCGTCGCGGCGGTGCTGCCGCTGAAGAAGGGCGTCGCGGTGTGCAGCGCGTTCACGGTACTCGCGAGTTTCGCGGCTACTTCGTCAAGCGCGCCGCGATATTCAGCGAGCGCGCCGCCCGGACCGGAGAGGCCGAGTAGCGCGCCGAGCTGGCCGCCCGCGGCGGCGGTAAGCGTTTGCGGCCAGTTCACGCTCGGGCCTTGCACGAGGGGTTTGGCAGCGTCGCCGAAAGAGACGGTGTCAGTGCCGTCGGCTTCGGCGGTCACCGAAACGTCGCCGAGCGCTGAGAGCTTGTCGAGCAGCAGGTCGCGACGGTCTTCGAGGTCGTTGGGCTGCTGGCGCGCGAGCAGCGACTGCTTGATCTGCTGGTTGAGCTGGGCGATCTGCGAGGCGTAGCTCTGAACTTCGCCGCTCGGGCCGGCGATCGCGGCGTACTGCTGCGCGGCCGCCGCTTCGACGGTCTGCAGCTGCGAGCTGAGCGTGTTGAGCGTGCTCGCGATCTGCGCGCCCTTGCTGACGACCGCGACCTTCGCGGGTTCGCTTGCGGGCAAGTTCGCCAGCGAAGACCACGCGCTCCAGAATTCGGAGAGCTGGCTTGAGAAGCCGGCGCTTGAGGGCTCGTCAAACGCGCTCTGCGCCTGCTTGAGCGCTTCGACTTCGGTCGAGGCCCCGCCGAGCGAGGTGTTTTGGTTGCGGTACTCGGCGTCGAGGTAACTCGCGCGGATTCGCGTGTAGCCCGTGACCATCACGCCGGTGCCGAGCTGCCCGCCTGCGCCGGTGCCGGGCGCGATCGCGGCGATCCGCATCGGTTCGTTGGTCTGCAACTGCACGACCTGGCGCGAGTAGCCGGGGGTGCTCGCGTTGGTGATGTTCTGCCCGGTGACGTCGATCGCTTGCTGATCGGCGAGCAGTCCCGAGAGCGCGGTCTGAAGTCCTTGGAGCGTGGGAATCGACATGACCTACGCCTGGAGGTCGAGCATGTGCAGCGCACCATGCGCGCCCACGCGAGCACCATCGTTGACGGCGCCGCGCGGGTCGTAGGAGTGAGTGGCGTGGTCGAGCTGCAGCGATTGCATCAGGTGGTCGAGGAACGCCAGCTCGATCCGCATGACTTCGCGGTTGCAGTTGTGCACGCCACGCAACTCGTCGAGCAAACCCTGAAGGCGCGCGCTGCGTTCGCGCACGGCGCGCGCGGTCCCGGGCTCCATCAGCGCCGCGAGCTGCGTGACGGTCACGCGTGCGGGCTCGATGCCGAGCCTGGCGCCCGCGCGTTGCAGGAGCACGGTGCGATCGCGCTCGATCTGTTCGCGGCGCGAGAGCTCACCGTGCAAGAGCCCAGCGAGCCGGACGACCTCGTGCACATCGCGCGTGCGAATCGCGGTGCCTTGCTCGACGACTATCTCGAGCAACCGCTCGACGGAGGCGATCTGCGCGTGCAGATGCGCGAGCACCTCCTCCGCGAGCGTGTCGGCACCTGCGGGCAGAGCTGCGGGTGCGATGCCGAGCGCGGAAGTGCTCACGCTGGTACGCCCCCCGCACTACTGTCCGCAGCCGGAGCGACCTGACCGCCCTGGGCGGTCCCAGGCGAGACACCCTCAGCGGAGACGCCCGGCGTAGCTTCGGGCGAGACACTTTGAGCGGCCTCCGGCGAGGCACCCTGAGCGCTCTGGGGGTCGAGCGAGCGCGTGAGCGATCCCGCGAGACCGAGGCCGCCGCCGCGCATGATCGATTCGCTGAGCGCCTGCGGCACGAGCGAGGCGAGCAGCGGGTTGGCCCCGCCGCCTTCACCAGCTTCGCCCCCGGAGTCTTCGCCGCCGAGACCTTCGCCTCCCCCGCCTTCGAGGCCGCTGCCTTGGACGAGCGACTGCGAGAGCTCGCCGACGAGGATCTGCTCGAACTGAAGCGCGGTGGCGTATGCCTGCTTGGCTTTGGGATCGCCGGCGCGCACCTGCGCGGGAGTCCCCGGCTCGATCGTGGTTGGCTGCGCCGTAATCCCGGGCCCGGCGGTAGTCCCGATCTGTGCCGAGATCGCGGACTGCACGTTCATGAGCGCAGCTCGTTTGCGATCGAGGACATCTGGTTCTCGGTCTGGATGGCGCTGCTCTGCAGCTGATAGCTGCGCTGCGTGTCGATCATCTGCACCATCTCATGGGCGACGTCGACGTTCGAGGTCTCAAGCGCGCCTTGGCGCACGGTGGTGGCCGCCCCGACGGCGCGCGGGGCGCCGCTGTCCGCGGTGGCGACGAACAGGTTCGAGCCTTCGGCGCGAAGCCGATCAGGCGCGGCAACGGTGAGAAGCTGAAGCCGTCCGAGCCTGCGCCCGGCCGCGGTGACAGTACCGTCGCTGGCGATCGATACAGCGCTGGACGGAGTGCCGCGAGGCACGGTGATCGGCGGCTGGACCAGCTCGCCGCCAGCAGTAGTGAGACGCCCGCGCGCGTCGAGCTGCAACGAGCCGTCGCGAGTGAGCGCGAGTGAGCCGTTCGCGCGTTTTACGCTGAGAAAGCCTTCGCCCTGGATCGCGAGGTCGAGGGGATTGCCGGTTTCGTGAATCGCTCCCTGGGCGTGATCCCGGCCAAGGACTTCGGCAGCGGCGCCGGCCCCGGCTTCGGTGCTCGTCCCCGCCTGCCCAACCTGGCTGTAGAGCAAGTCGCGAAAGCCGACGCGCTCGGACTTGTAGCCGGTGGTCGAGGCGTTGGCGAGATCGTTTGAGATCGCCCCGAGTTGCTGCTGCTCGGCGTTCATCCCGGCGGCGGCAGCGTACATCCCGTCGAGCATTGACCCTCCCCTAGCTCCCGCTCACGGAGCCGACCTGCGTGGCAGCCTCGCCGAGGGTCTGGTCGATCGCCTGGATTGCCTGTTGACCGGACTGGAAGCTGCGCAGCGAGCCGATCATCTCGACCATGACCTTGGCGGGCGAGGCGCCGGATTCCTCGAGCACGCCGGAGCGCACGACGCCGGAGGCACGCCCAGCGGGAGTCCCGGAGTAAAGATTTTCGCCCTGCTTGGCAGCGTTCGGAACGTTGAAGACGCCGAGCGTGCTGGGGGGCACAGTTTCGCGGGCGCCGACTTTGATGGTCCGACCGGCCTGGTCGAGCACGTCGTGCCCGGCGCCATCGGTCAAGAGACCCTGCGCGGAGACGGTGAACTGGCCGTTGCGCGTGTAGCGCACGCCCTGCGGCGTGCGCACGGCGAAGAAGCCCTGCCCGACGATGCCGAAGTCGAGCGGGTGTTCTGTGGTCTGCATACCCGCGGGCGTGAGGTCGGTGTGGGTCTGCCCGAGTGAGACGCCCGTGGCGATCGAGCCGACGGGGCCACCGGAGGAAGTGTTTGAGAGCAGCACTTCGCCGAAGCTGCGCTGCGGTGTCTCATCGGGCTTGAAGCCAGGCGTCGAGGCGTTGGCGAGATCGTTTGAGAGCTGGTCCTGGCGAGCTTGCTCGGCGACCATGCCCGAGGCGGCGATGAAGAGTCCCGCGTCCATCGCGCCGGGTGATCGCCCGAGGAGGGCGAAACTTGAGGAGCGTCGTGAGGGGAACGTCCCCGCGGGACCCACCGCGAGCGCCCGTGAGGACTAGCCTGGGTTCTTCTCTTTTATTGATTGATAGCGAACGTATATACGCGTGCCGCTCACGCGGGAGCGCCACTCACTCCGAGACAAAGTCGTGCCCCAGGGGCGTACATACGATTGCTACCGCAACCGAAAAATGAACCCCCACTCCCCGGAGCCGGCCGGAGACTGGAGTCACACATCAGGCATCTAAGACTCAGGCAACGGCCTTGAAAAGCGATTCGTCGCCCTGCAGGTGCTCGCGCAAGCGGCGACGCAGCTCGCTGTGAATCTGGGAAACACGACTCTCGGAGACCCCGAGGCGCTCACCGATCTCGTTGAGGGTTTTTCCCTCGGCGTAGAGCAGCACGGCGACGGTCTGCTCGCGCTCAGACAGCCTCCCGAACGCTTTGCGAAAGCGTTCCTTGGCGGCGCGTCGCTCGGCATTGAGCCCGGGCTCGCCGGCCTCGTCGTGACTCTCGACAGTGTCGATCCGCTCGATCGTGGAGCTGTCCTCGCTGCGAATGGTTGTGTTCAAGGAGCTGACCTCGGCAAGCGCGAGCTCGTCGATGCGCGCGCTCAGCTCGGCCTCGTCGATTCCAGCGGCATCGGCGAGCTCGGCGCGCGAAGGTTCGCGCCCGTGCTCAGCGATAAAGCGCCGCTGGGCGCTTGAGATCGTGCGCTCGACGCGGCGCAACGAACGCGGAGCCCAATCCAGTCGCCTGAGCTCGTCGAGTACGGCGCCGTGGACGCGCGTCCAGGCGTACTGCTCGAGCGTGGCGCCCTTCTCGGGGTCATACCGATCCACGGAACGGATCAGCGCCTCGATCCCGCAAGACAGCAGGTCCTCGACGTCGCAATGCGCGGGCACCTCGCGCACCTTGCGGTAGACGATGTATCGCACCATCGGCGCGAAGGTGAAGATCAGGCGATCGCGCAATCGCTTCTCGCCGGTTTGCTGATACTCCTCCCAAAGTGCGAGCACCTCCTCTGCCGAGGTTCGCTCCGCGCGCTGCCCGATCCGTTTCATTGCATCCTGCTCCGATGGTCGAGGGTGGTGTTGTCCGCGGTGCCGAGCCTCCCGCTCGATAGCCCCCATGGTCTTGGCTCCTGTCCGGGGGCCCGGCCCGTGTCGCCCAAAGAGGACGACCCGACGCCGCCCTAATCGGACCGCCCTGACGCGCGCTTGAGCTTGCAGGCATGCGGGTAAACACCTCCACAGTCCGAGCGTTGCCCGGGGGCACATACGAAACGGATCGAATCTCGCGAAAAGAAGGAAGACCCAAGACGCTCACGGATCGAGCAGCGCGGCCGATCACCGGCTGACACTCGTCCAGCGAGTGGCCAAAAGCGAACCGCCGCCAGCGCGACAGCGAAACCGAAACGACCTAAAGAATCTCGATCATCTGTCGATGAAGATGAGGAAACCTAAACGCAGCAACGCGGTCCGCAAAGCGGACCGCTTCAGCTCTCGGAAGGAGGCCGGCATGGATGCGGCCATCCAGGGCGCCAGCGCAGTCGGCGCCACGCAGGTGAATCCCAGCGAGACCACGGCCCGCGCGAAGCGCGCGGAGAGTGCGGCCGGAATCCGCGCGACCTCCCCGGCGGCATCGGTGGACGCGCTCCCGAGCAGCCCGCCGCCGGAAGTGCTGGAGCAGATGGCCCAGGCACAGCGCGTCTATGACAAGCTCGCCTCCCAAGGACAAAGCCTGCACTTCGACCATGACAGCGCGGGACGCGTGACGGTGGCGCTCCGCGACAACGAGGGCAAGCAGATCCGCGAGCTGTCGTTGACCGAAGCACTCGCGCTGACGAGCGACGAGAGCCAGGAGTAGGCGATGACGGCGGTGAGCTCAGCCGCGAACGCCCCGCTGAGCGTCACAGGCTTGGCATCGGGTCTGAACACGAGCGAAATCATCTCGGCGCTGCTGGCGGTGGAACGCCAGCCGCTGGCCCGGATGACAAACGAACAGACACAGATCGAAGGTCAGCGTCAGCAACTGCTCTCGATCCAATCGGACCTGGCGCAGCTGAGCTTCGCGGCGCAGGAACTTGGCTCGGTGGCGTTGTTCCACAGCAACCAGAGCGTGAGCTCAAGCAACCCGACGCAGGTGAGCGCGAGCACGAGCGCGGGCGCGGCGGTGGGCGGCTATGAGCTTGAAGTCACCCAGCTGGCCTCCTCGGCGCAGCGGACGTTCACGTTCCACAGCCCGGGCGCATCTGACACGGTGACGATCGATGGCAAGCCGTTCGCGCTGGCGGCGGGGGCAAGCGCGCAAACGCTGGCGAACGCGATCAACGCGAGCTCGACGGCGACGGTCTATGCGGCGGTGACGAACGGCGAAACACTCGTCCTCTCGACCCGGGTGACGGGCGCAAGCGGGCCGGGCTTCATCGAAGTGAGCGATCCGGGCGGGACGCTCACCGAACAAGCAGGCCTGGCAAAAGCGGGACGTAACGCGGAATACAAGCTGGACGGCGTGGCGGGCACGTCGGCGTCGAACACGCTGACAGGCGCGATCCCGGGCGTGACGCTGAGCCTGAAGGCGCTGACGAGCACCGGTCCGGTGACGATCGCAGTGACGCCGCCGGCACCGAACACGAGCGCGATTACAGAACAGCTGAAGTCGTTCGTGTCGCTGTACAACGAAACGATCTCGGCGATCGGGCAGCAGTTGACAACGAAGCCGTCGCAGAGCCCGGCGACGAAGGCGGAACTCCAGTCAGGCACTCTGTTCGGCGACCCGGAGCTACAGGGAGTATTGAGCAGCATGCGCAGAGCGATGTACGAACCGCCGAGCGGGGCACCAAGCGAACTGCCGAACCTCGGGCACATCGGTGTGGGCACGGCCGCGGCGAGCGCGGGGGTCGTGTCGCAGTCGGCACTTGAAGGCAAGCTGCAGCTGAACGCCTCAGAACTACAAGCGGCGCTGGAAGCGAACCCGTCGGGCGTCCAGCAATTGCTGCACTCGTGGTCGACGGCATTCCGGGGAATCGTGGACCCAGAGTCGTTGCCGGGGGGAAACCTAGAAACGCGGGCGAACGGCGACGCTGAACAAGTAAGCACGCTCTCGCGGCAGATGACCTCGCTGAACGAAGCAATCGCAATTCGTCAACGCACGCTGCAGCAACAGTTCGCGGCGATGGAAGCGGCGGTCTCGCGCAGCCAATCGCAGGGCTCGTTCCTGAGCGCACAGCTGGCATCGCTGGCGGGGTTCGGCGGCAGCTCGTCGTC
>Ga0335073_10007839_pt1 | contig 14967 bp, 10 predicted proteins | sample Lox_Sample_22_FD_207093 | JGI IMG/M metagenome (GOLD analysis project Ga0335073, IMG submission 207093) | Soil microbial communities from Loxahatchee National Wildlife Refuge, Florida, United States - Lox_Sample_2.2 | ecosystem: Environmental > Terrestrial > Soil > Wetlands | place: USA... | reverse complement strand
CAAGGTAGATGCAAACCGCGGGCCATCTGCCGGAAGTGGCCGGAAATCGAGTATTTCAAAGCGAATTGGGTGCGAACCGCCAGCCCGGCTGCGCCAGGACGCGAAGCTGCGCCAAATGGCGCAGGTGCAGTCTGCGCCAGAGCGCGGATACACTACTCAGAGCAATTCCAGGATAGCGGCCTCCCGCACCACTCCTTTCAGGGCGCGTCTCCCGGTCGCGCCCATCGGAACGGAGTCAGCTTCGGACCGCCTGATCTCTGGCTTTGCTGCACGTACCCCGAATTCATGAAATCCCGCAGGCCCACTTCCAGGACGTCCACCACGCCGAGCGCACCGGCCCGTGACGCACAGCCCACTCACACCTCTGTGCCGGATCCCTCCCTGCTGCGCACCCTGGTCGATCATCTGGACGAGGCGGTCGTCCTGCTGGCGCCGGATGGCCAGGTTCAGTTTGCGAACACAGCGGCGGAGCGGCTTTATGGAATTGCGACCGGGGGACCTCCGGTCTCCAAATGGAGCGCCGCCTACGGATTGTACCTGCCGGACCGTCGAACTCTGTGGCCGTACGAAGATCTGCCCGGGGCGCTTGCTTTGCTGGGCCAGACGGTCGAGACGGAAATGTACGTTCGGCCCGCCGGATCGGTGGAAGGCTACTGGATCTCGGTGCGCGCGCGCCCGATCTTCGGTCCTCAGGATCGCGTGCAGGCCGCGCTGCTCGAGTGGAGAGACATCACCGCCGAACGCCAGACAGCCGAGAGCCAGCGGCGGCTGCTGTCCATCGTCGAGAACACACCGGATTCCGTCTGCCTCACCGATCCAGCCCTCAGGACCACGTTCATGAACCGCGCCGGCAGGGAACTGCTGGGCCTCGATCGACCGGAGGACGTGCACAACTATCCCGTCTTCGCAGGCGATTCCGAGGAGCAGCGCGAGTTTTTCGAGACAGAGGTCCTGCCGGGAGTGCTGCGCGGCGATCCGTGGTTCGGCGAATTTCGCCTGCGCCACGCGCAGACGCAGACGCCCATTACCGTGGACATGCGCGTCTTCGGCATCTTCGGCGCCTACGGCCAGCTGCTCGGCGTTGCCAGCTTCAGCCGCGATATTACCGCGCGGCGCCAGGCCGAGGAGACCCGCCAGCGTCTGGCCGCCATCGTGGAGTTCTCCCACGACGCCATCATCAGCGAATCCCTGGAAGGCATCATCGCAACCTGGAATCGCGGAGCCCAGGCGATCTTCGGCTATGCCCCCGAGGAGGTCATCGGCAAGCCGATCGCCATGCTTGCCTGGCCTGGATACCAAAACGATACCCAGGAGCTGCTGCGCCGGGTGCGGAACGACGAGGTCGTCGAGCACCACGAAACCCTCCGCCGGCATAAGGACGGCCGTCGCCTCATCATCTCGCTCACCCTCTCGCCCATTCGCGATGACGCGGGCAGGCTGATCGGCATTTCCAAGGTCGCGCGCGATATCACCCAGCAGCGGGAGCGCGAGGAACTGGCCACCCGGCAGACCAAATTGCTGGATCAGGCCTACGAACCGATCATCGTTCGCGACCACGGCGACCGGATTGTCTACTGGAACAAGGGAGCGGAGCGTCTCTATGGATGGACAGCCGCCCACGCCCTGGGCCGCACCACCCACGATCTGCTGAAGACGGAGTTTCCCGTCGCCCTGGAAGAGATCGCGAACCAGCTCGAGGAGGAGGGCCACTGGGAGGGCGAGCTGGTGCACACCACGCGGGCCGGGCAGCGTGTGACCGTGCTCAGCCGCTGGATGCGCGAGCTGGGAGTCGGCGACTCCCATGTGCTGGAAACCAACGTCGACATGTCCGAGCGCCAGCAGCGCCTCGCTCTCGAAGAGCAGTCGCGCCTCGAGCAGCGCTTCCGCCAGCTGCTGGAAGCGGCGCCCGACGCCATTGTCGAGGTATCCAGCGACGGCCAGATCGTGCTGGTCAATCGCATCGCCGAGGAGATGTTCGGATATCAGCGCGACGAGCTGCTCGGAAAAACCGTCGATATGCTCGTCCCCGATGCCGTCCGCCCGGATCATTACCGCCATCGCAACAGCTACCTGGAACATCCGCGCACCCGGCCCATGGGCAGCGGCCTCGAGCTGCACGCCCGCCGCCGCGATGGCTCGCTGTTTCCCGTCGAAATCAGCCTCAGCCCGATTCAGACCGACAACGGCATGCACGTCACCGCGGTGATCCGCGATGTGACCGAGCGCAAACGAGCGGAGCGCGAAGTCCGCCGCCTGCAGCAGCAATATACCGGGGAGCTGGAGGCGCGGAATCGTGAGATCGAGCGCGCCAACCGCCTCAAGAGCGAGTTCCTGGCCAGCATGAGCCACGAGCTGCGCACGCCTCTGCACACTATCATCGGCTTTGCCGAGCTGCTCGAAGAGGGCAGCGAAGGCCCTCTGAACGATGCGCAGATGCGCTTCGTCGCCCACATCCATCACGATTCCGGCCACCTGCTGGAGCTCATCAACGATGTGCTCGACCTCAGCAAGATCGAGGCCGGTCAGCTCACCCTCCGGCGCGAGCGCTATCCGCTCAGGCAGAGCATCCACGAGGCGCTGGATTCGATCCGCCCGAGCGCCGCGGCGAAGGGCCTCCACCTCGAAAATCGCAGGGATGCGCAGTGCGATGTCGACGCCGATCCGCTGCGCGTCAGGGAGATGCTCTACAACCTGCTCAGCAACGCCGTGAAATTCACTCCGGAAAACGGCACCGTGTGGATCGAGACCGCTGAAGAAAGCGGATTCGCCCGCATCACCGTGGGCGACTCCGGCATCGGCATTCCGTCCGGCGAACAGGAGAACATCTTCGACAAGTTTTACCAGGTCGGCAATACCACTCGGGGCGTGCGCGAAGGTACCGGGCTCGGGCTCTCCATTACCAAGGAGCTGGTGCAGATGCACGGCGGCTGGATGGAGGTCGTCAGCGCGCCCGGCAAGGGCAGCCGATTCACCTTCACCCTTCCGGTGGCGGAGCGCGAAGGCGTATCCTGATTCGAGAATTCCTCGAATCACCAGTTATCAGGAAGCGACACGCGCTCGCATGCTGGCGCGCGGAGGAGCTGAGTAAGCCGATGGCTGACCTTGCCAGGAGATTCCTGATTCTGATTGCCGACGACCGCCCCAGCAGCCGCGAACTGCTGCGCACCGTGCTGGAGCGATCCGGCTACGACGTCGTCGAGGCCGGAGACGGCGAAGAGGCGCTGGTGCAGGCGCGCGAGCGTCACCCCGATCTCATCCTTCTGGACCTGCAAATGCCAAAGCTGGACGGCTACGGTGCGCTGGCAGAGCTGCGCAGCGATGCGCGCTTCCGCGATCTTCCCATTTGCGCTCTCACTGCCAGCGCCATGCGCGGCGACCGGGAGAAAATCCTGGCTGCAGGCTTTACCGATTATTTGTCGAAACCCGCCGGCCCCGAACTCCTGCGCGAAACCGTGGCCAGGCTGCTGGGACAGAGATGATGGACAGAGCTTAGCTCGAACCGGCTGATTTGCGGCGAGCGCGGCGAGGTCGCCGCCGCTGCTGGTGTGAGAGGGCATCCACCACTTTCCCGTTGGACCAGATGTAAGCCGGAAGACCTTCGCGCCGGTGTTCCGCAATCGCCTTCCTGACAGCGTCCCGGAACGCTGAAAGAGCACGCTGTTCGAGGGGCAACTCAGCTGCTTTCGCGCGACGGCTCATGGCTTGACTCCGAACCGGGTTTCAATTTCGTCAAAAATCCCTCTGTGCAGTATACGGAGTTCCTGATCCTGCTTCAGCGCCAGAATTTCTGGCGAGATTCCGGAATTGTCAAAAAATATCCATGATGTTGCCGCAGACCGGTACAGTCTGAAGAAATTTGCCAGCGATCGCGTGAATCGTCTGCGAACCCAGTTCCGGTACATCGTGCCCTCCTCTTGTCACGCGGATTCTGATGCGGGAGAGGAGCAGTTCGACGTCGGGCACCCAAAGATAGAAAAGATGTACCTCATAGCCGTTCTGGCGTAATCGCCGGATCCATGGAAGATAGCTTCGGCCGGCGAGTGTAGTCTCGAATCCGAAGGTCGCACCATCCGAAGCCAGCCTTCTGACTTCTTCGAGCATCAGCCGCCCGGCGCGGATAGCTGCTTCCTCCGGCGCAAGCGGTGCAAGCCCCTGGGCGATCAGGTCGGCATTGATGAAATTGCGGCAGCCGGCGTAGTGGGGCAGGAATTCAGTGGCAAAGGTCGTCTTGCCGGCGCCATTGGGGCCCGCGATGATGTAGACGTTCTTCGTCATGAGCCGGCAGTCAGAGTAGCCCGTACTTCTTCATCTTGTAACGCAGCGCATCGCGCCCGATGCCGAGAGCTCGCGCCGCCTGGGACTGGTTGCCCTGTGCGCGTTCAAGCGCGTTCACCACCAGTTGGCGCTCGTGTTCCGCCAGCGAAGCCTCGGAATCAGCCATCGCCGGAGGCGCGCCGCCGCCTTTGCCGATTTCCGGCTGAGAGTGCGCGGCCGCCGCTTCGCCGACCACCACCTCGGGCAGATCCCCGACGTCGATTTCCTCGCCCTCCGCCATCATGCAGGCGTGCCCAATGGCGTTTTCCAGCTCCCGTACGTTGCCCGGCCAGTTATGGCGCTCGAGGACGAGCCTGGCGCGGGGAGTGGCGCCGCGGATGGTCTTGCCGTATTGCTGCGCGAAGCGATCCACAAAGTGGCGGATCAGCAGCGGCAAGTCTTCCCGCCGTTCGGCCAGCGCGGGCACTGGAATCTCCACCATGGTCAGCCGGTAATAAAGGTCTTCGCGAAACTGGCGATCGGCGACGGCCTGGCGCAGATTGCGGTGGGTCGCGGCAATCACCCGCACGTTCACTTTCCGCGCCTGCAGCGAACCCACCCGCTGAACCTCCTGGTTCTGCAGCACGCGCAGCAGCTTGGCCTGCGTCGCCAGCGGCATGTCGCCGATCTCGTCCAGGAAGAGCGTGCCTTCGCTGGCCGCTTCAAACAGCCCTGGCTTGTCGCGATCGGCGCCTGTAAAGGCTCCCTTCACATGTCCGAACAGCTCGCTTTCGAATAGCGTTTCCACCACCGCCGAACAGTTCAGCACCACGTACTGCCCCTTCACGCCGCTCCGGGCGTGCAGCGCGCGTGCAACCAGGTCCTTGCCCGTCCCGGTTGCTCCCTGAATGAGCGCGGATCGGTAGTGCGGGGCGACCCGGCGAATGCGCGCATAGAGTTCGGTCATCCGCGGGCTGGTTCCCATCAGTCCCTCGAACTCCTGCTCGCCACCCAGCGCCTGCCGCCGCCGCGCCTCCTCGATCAGCCGCCCCACCCGCTCGCGCAGGATGGGCAGACGGATCGGCTTCTCCAGGTAGTCGGCTGCGCCCTTGCGGATCGCTTCCACCGCCGTCTCCGTCGTGTAATGCGCGGTCATCAGCACCACATCCGTCGACGGGGCGAATTCCATGATGCGGGTGAGCACCTCGAGGCCCGACATCTCCGGCATCACCAGATCCGTCAGCACCAGCTGCGGCCGGTGCTGGCGAACCAGCTCCAGCGCTTCGCCGGGTCGCGACGCGGTGTGGATCGTGATTCCCTCGTGCGAGAGCGCAGTCGACAGCAAATCCAAACTGCCTGGATTGTCGTCCACGATGACGATCGAAAGTGCCATAGGGAGCGTGGGGTCAGCGCTTCCATCTTAATGGATGAGGATGGGAAGCGCTCCCTGCACGCAGGAGAAACAGGCAGAGCTGAACCTGGGCCGTTCAAGCGGTCGCCGCATCTTTGCAGACTGCATCTCCGCGAATCACCTCGCGGAACACTCAAACTGCCCACTCACGCCCGCCGCGCAGCCCGTCGGATGAAGTGAATGATGAGGAAGATGATAAACAGCCCCAGCAGAATGTGAATCGCCGCAAAGACGACGTGAAATGCGACGAAGGCGATTGCCCAGGCAATCAGGAACAGAAACGCGAGTACCAGCCACATTGGCTCCTCCCTGGAGAAAACGCCGTCTCTCGGGCGTTTCCTTCCCATCGGATGGGGAGGGGGCTGTAAGGTTTGCTCCGGACTCGACGCGCACCGGGCGCAAATTCGCAACCCGCGCCCAACTTGTGCGCAGAGTGCCCGGCACTCACCCGCTGCGCCAAAGCACGCAATCCGCGCACGCGCTCTGGCGCAGCACGCAGCGCAGGACGCAGCCCCGCACAGTGTGAGCTACCGCACCAGGGTGTGTGATTTCAATCACATGCCACCTCGCATCGGTTTGGCACAAGGCTTGCTCTATCTCCGGGCAACGGCCCCCAGGAGATCAAGTCATGGAAAGAAATCAGGGATGTCTGGATTGCCCGGCACGTGGTAAGCACCTCTTCTGCGGTATGGAAGACTCCGCGCTCACCAAGTTTGATCCACTCGGAACCATCGTCCAGTTCGGCAGCGGCGGCGTCATCTTCCGCGAAGGCGATACCTGCGGATCCGTGCACGTGCTCTGCTCCGGACGCGTGAAACTCTCGGCCACCAGCCGCGAGGGCCGCACCCTGATTCTCAAGATCGCCCGGGCAGGTGAAGTTCTGGGCCTCTCCGCCGCGCTGGCTAACCAGCCTTACGAAGTCACGGCGGAGACCGTTGAGCCCTGCCGGCTGAAAACCATCCGCCGTCAGGCTCTGCTCGATTTCCTCGATCGCAACCCCGATGCCAGCATGCGTGCCGCTCGCACCGTCGCCCAGGAGTACAAGGCCGCGTTCTCTGAGGTTCGGCGTCTGGCCCTCCCCGCCACTGCTTCAGGCCGCGTCGCCGGTCTCCTGCTCGAATGGAGCCGCGAGCAGGCTCCCGGCAACAACCAGCAGGGCCGCTGCATGATGACCCTCACCCACGAAGAGATCGCCTCCATGACCGCCACCACCCGCGAAACCGTGACGCGCGTGCTCGGTCAGCTGCGGCGCGATCAGCTCATTCAGATCCGCGGCGCCGCCCTCACCGTCCTGCAACCCCAGGCTCTGGAGCGCCTCGCCGTCTAAGCTTCTCTCCCAACAATGCGAACTCGATTGCTGTACTGAAGTATTTTGGCGAGGCGGCTGAGAATGCTGTCTCGCTTTCTTGTCGAATCAGGTCTGGTACCACGGGATGTTGATCACCACGATGCGCTGATTCCCGCGCACCAGCAGCATCAGCTTCAACAGGCTGGAACGCTGGTTGTGCAGCAGCGCCTCCCACCAGTGCCGCACCACCAGTTCCGGCACCAGCACCGCAATGTGCCGGTCGCCATGCTGTTTCTCCGCCGCCAGAATGTACTCCAGCAGAGGCGTGAGCACAAGGCGGTATGGCGACTGGATGCGCGTAAGGGTTGGCTCCGGCAGGCCCGTGGCGCGCAGCGGAGCGACGATCTTTTCCTCCCACATCAGCGCCAGCTCGTCCCGCCCGTGGTCCACGTCCGGCGAGTCGATGTGCACCACGTGGATGTCCTGTGAAATCGACATGGCAAAGCGAATCGCTTTGGCGGAGATCCGGCTCCACCGGTCCATCGGAATCACGACCACCGGGGGATGAATGTTCGTCACCTGAAGCGGGTCCGGGCACGCCGTCTCGCGCGACACGCGGCGATAATGCCGGTGCACCGCCGACATGATCAGGATCATGAACGGTACCAGCAGCGCGGTAACCCACGCCCCGGCGGCGAATTTTGTGGCCAGCACCACCAGCGTGGTGATGCCCGTGGCCACGGCGCCCAGTCCGTTCACCAGCATCCGGATGGTTGCCTTGCGCCCGCCCTCGCGCTTCCAGTGCAGCACCATGCCGGCCTGCGAGAGCGTGAAGGCGAGAAATGCGCCGATGGCGTAGAGCGGAATCAGACGGTCGGTGATGCCGCCGAAGAGGATCAGCAGCGCAGCCGTCAGCGTCACCAGGACGTAGATGCCCCAGGAATACAAAAGCCGCCGTCCGCGGAATGTGAAGACGTGAGGCAGGTAGCCCTTAAGCGCGATGGCCCGCGTCAGGCGCGGAAAATCGGCGAACGCGGTGTTCGCTGAGAGCGCGAGCACCACGAGAATCGAGCCAATGGTGACGTAGTAGAACCATCCCGTGCCCATCACCGCCGCCGTCAGTTGCGAGAGGACGCTCTGATAGCCGGCGCCGCCAGGTGCAGTGGCGCCGATGCGGTAGATGCGGCAGAGAACGGCGATGCCCGCCAGCAGGATAATGAGCAGAAGGATGATGACCGTCAGAGACCGGCGCGCGTTCTTGCGGGTCGGCTCGCGGAACGCCATCACACCGTTGCTGACGGCTTCAACTCCGGTCATCGCCGTGCAGCCGCTGGAGAAGACCTTGAGCAGCAGCCACCAGGTCACGGCTGTGGTGACGACAGCCAGGTGCGGTGGAGCGACGACAGGGACGGGGTGCCCACCGCTGGATAAGCTGCGAAAGACTCCCACACCGATGACCACCAGCAGCGTGCCGAGAAAGAAATAGGTGGGAACCAGGAAGACGACGCCCGTATCGCGAACGCCGCGCATGTTCACCAGCGTGAGCAGTGCGAGCACGCCCAGACAAATGCCGAGCGTATGCGGCTGCAGCCACGGAACCGCCGAGATCAGCGCTCCGACGCCCGCAGAGATGCCCACCGCGGCCGTCAGCACGTAGTCGATCATCAGCGCCGAGGCAGCCAGCAGGCCGGCACGGGGTCCGAGGTTCTCGCCCGCCACGGTAAACGAGCCTCCGCCGCGCGGGTAGGCTTCGATCGTCTGCGAGTAGGAGAAATATAGAATCGCCAGCAAAATGAGAATCGCCGCGGTGACCGGAACGATGTAGTGAATGCCGCCCAGTCCGAGAGGAATGAGGAGCGTGAGCGCAGCCTCCGGCCCGTACGCTGCGGAGCTGAGCGCATCGAGGCCGAAGATCGGGATTCCCGCCGCCGGGCCGATGTGCTCGGCTCGCTCTTCTGAGGTGGGCAGCGGCCGGCCAAACAACAAGTCAGAGATCCGCATAGGTTATGAATGATCCTGGCAGGTTTGCGCAGTTTATGGGGTCAGATTCTTTGTGAAAAAGTGGGCCATATCCTCGTCTGCCTCCCTCGACTCCGGCACTCGGGCATCGTTCCAGAAGGCGTGGGGCAAGCCGTCAAACACGATCAATCGTGCGTTGTCGTTCCCCGCGCGCAGAAAGGCGCGATGCAGGATCGTTGTCCCGCTCAGCAGCAGGTCGCGCTCGCTGGTGATGAACAGCGTCGGTGGCATATCCCGCAGGTCCGCGAACAGAGGCGACAGCACCGGATTCCGCGGGTCCGTTTTGCCCACATAAAACGCATCGTGCGGCCCGGGTCCCGGCGGATCGAGATGCCCCGAGAGACCGTCCAGCCCGAACAGCGCCTGCGAATCCCCGTCGCGGCTGAAGTCTCCCAGCCCCGAGAAAATTCCCAGCGCACCCGGCTCCGGCAGCCCGAGATGTTTCAGCTCCACCGCCACTTCGCCGGTCAGGATCGCCCCCGCCGACGTGCCGTAGATGGCAATGTGCCGGGGCGCGTAGGTTTTCAGCATCGCCTTGTACACCGCAACCGCATCGTCGACAGCCGCTGGAAACGGATGCTCCGGCGCCAGACGATACAGCACCGCAATCACCTTCATGTGGGTGAGGTTGGCGATGGGGATCGTCTCCGTGAGCGAGCCGGAATCTGAATTGAATCCCCCGCCGTGCAAATTGATCAGCACGCAGTCGGGCCTCATACCGGTCAGCGGCGTCACCATCCGCACCGGGACCCCGGCCACCGTGCCCTGGGCAACGTTCGCTGGATAAATCTGGCGCGCGATCTCACCGGCATGCGCCTGCCATACGTCCGTACCCTTGCGGCGTTGCGCCAGCGATACATTCTGCTCCGCGTCGGGGACCCGCTGCGCGACCATCGCCTTCGCTTCCGGACTGAGCTCCGGCGCAACCGGCACCACCCGCGTCACATGCGCTGTGCCATTGGCGTCGATATAGCTGGTGTCGCTGTTCGGCGCCTGCGCAGCCGTGGTGGCCTGCTGCGCCGATGCCACGCTGAACGCCAGAACGATGAGGGGCAGGCCAACACGAAGCATGGGAATTCTCCGCCGGAAACTGGCATGGTACCAAAGTGGCGCGAGCAGAACCCCGGCTGTGCTGGGTGTGCTGCCGATATTCGTGTATTCGTGCCCCTGACCGAGCGCGGCTCACCGCGCCCCGGAAAAGCAAAAGGCCCGCTTTCCAGCGGGCCTGCTTCAGAGGCAATAGGGGGGAATTTCCGGAAGTGGCGTGAGGGGCTCGCGATTCTTTGCGAGCATCATACAAGGAGAGACTCGGTACATCAGGGAGGTGTGTTACGCCTGAAGTTGCCTCTGGTCTTGCCCTTATAGATGCAGGAAACGCGTCCAGGTTGGCTGCCGGACGAAAAAATTTCAGATTTTTTCGGAGAGCCGTTAAGCATCGCGGAATCAATAGCCTGGTCGGTCGGCGCGCCAGCCTCTCACCCCAGCGGCAGGAAGTATTGCGTCCCGTGCACCGGCTCCGCCAGGCGTTTGAGCAGCATCTGCAGGTCCCGATTGTTGTTCACAAAGTCGATGTCGCTGGTGTTCACCACCAGCAGATCGCTCCCCGCATAGTGAAAAAAGAAGTGCTCGTACGCTGAGCTCACCTGCTCGAGGTATTTGTCGCTGATGGCGCGCTCCCCGGGAATCCCTTTGCGCCGGATGCGCTGCTTCAGCGCCTCAGGCGAGGCCTGCAGATAAATCACCAGCTCCGGCGTGGGAACTTCGGCGCGAAACATCTGGTAATAGCGGTTGTAGAGATCCAGCTCCGCATCGGTCAGATTGATGTACGCGAAGATCTTGTCTTTCTCGAACAGGTAATCGGCGACCACCGGCGTCGAGAAATCGCCCAGCTCGCGCTGCTGCTCGTAGCGCTCCATCAGGAACCACAGCTGCGTGGGGAAGGCCATGCCGGTCTGGCCCTCGTAGAAGCGGTCGAGAAACGGATTGTTCTCCGGCTCCACGATGCGCCGCGCGTGCAGCGTCTCGGCCAGCACCCGAGCCAGAGTCGACTTGCCCGCGCGAATGGGGCCTTCCACGGCGATGAATCGCGGCTGATCGAAGAGCTTGGCCATGACAGCGAAGGAAAGTCGAAGATACCACAACTGTGGCTTCAGTGAGCGCCTGGCCACATCCGAGGTATCGTCGGCAACCTGGGCCTGGCAACTGGCAACTGGGGACCGGCAACTGGGGACTTGGAACTGGGGACTGGCAACTGGCAACTGGCAACTGGGGACTGACAACCTGACAACCGGCAACTGGGGACTTGGGACTGGGGACTGGGGACTGGCAACTTGGGACTGGTGACCGGCAACCGGCGACTGCCTCACAGCTGAGGCTACACTGGTCCCAATGCTCGCCATTCTCGCCGCTTCGACCGCTGCCTGCGGGCTTGCCGCCGGAGGATATGCGTACGCGGCGCTCTCGCCGCAGTCGCAGATCTTCGGGCGGACCGTGGTCGCCGGGCGCGATCCTGGCGAGTTTGCGCTCACCTACGACGACGGCCCAAACCGCGCCTGGACCCCGCAGCTGCTCGATCTGCTGGCCCGGCACCACATCCGCGCGACCTTCTTCCTCATCGGCAGATTCGTGCGCGAGCAACCGGAGCTGGCCCGGGCCATCCACACCGCCGGGCATCGGATCGGCAACCACACCGTCTCCCATCCCTGGCTCACGCTCGAGAGCCCGCACCGGGTGCGCGAGGAACTGGCCGGCTGCAACGCGGCCATTGAAGACGCGATCGGGGAGCGCGTGCGCTTCTTTCGCCCTCCGCATGGCGCGCGGCGTCCCGACGTGCTGCGCGCGGCGCGGGAGATGGGCCTGACTCCGGTGCAGTGGAACGCCATGGGCTACGACTGGCGTCCGATCGCCGCAGCCGAGATCGTCGCGAACCTCGAGCGGGGCATCGCGCGGAACCGCCGGCGCGGGCGCGGCTCGAATCTGCTGCTGCACGACGGCGGACACCTTGCCATGGGCGCCGACCGCTCGCAGTCCGTCGAGGCGACGCGGCTGCTGCTGGAGCGCCACCCGCCAGGGTCGATCCGCTACCTGACCGTCGACGCCTGGGTGTGAGGGGTACCCCCCCTAATACCCTAATTCTGCAGTCAACTGATTTCGGACAACTTACGATTAGTTACCGATTTGACATCCGGGTTACCTTCCTGGTTACCGCAGCGCCGCGGGCTGGTTTTGGGCGGCGGCGAACCAGATCCGCCAGCCGGCGGCAGTGCGGGACGAAACCGGAGCCGGGATATCAAAGAGCGGCACAGCATGAGACCCGTTCGGTCCGCCTGGGCGGCCGAGACAAGAGCGCTAAAACCAGAGCACTAAAACCAGCGCACCAAAAACCAGAGCACCAAAAGCAAAGAGCCCCGCTGAACAGGGCTCTTCGTACTTTCAGCGTAGGCCGACGCGGAGGAGAAAGGCAAGGGAATTCACGAAGGACGACAGTACGAAAGTCACGAGCCGGTGGGTTGTGCGCGCAACGCCGACGGGACTGGTGATGCAAACCGGGTGCTCAAGAAGAAGGCGCGGCTCGAGTTGCGCGGCCAGGACGGGAGTTTCCTGCCAGGTGGGTTCCGGATGGGGATCGGGTTTCGGTGGGAGACTCGGCGATGGTAAGCTCGTTGAGCCGCGCAGGGGATCATGCTCCAGACAAGACTCGCGCCGCTCGCCACGTCGAAAATGGTCGCGACATTCCGGTCCGCTAGGCAAAGCCGATCCTTCAGCTCTTTCCGCCGATCACGAAAGTTGTAGTTACTAATAGTCAGCTTGACAGATAGGAGCTCGGAGCTAAGCTGGAGGCGCGGTGCAATAACTACCGAACGAAGCGGATGTTACGACCCTGGAGGCATCGATGCGCAACCGCTCTCACATCCTGCGGCTTGTTGTTTCCTGCCTGCTGCTGGGCGGCTCGGCCGTGGCAGCCCAGAGCACGTCGCCGAACCAGGCGCCCCGCTGGCCGCAGCTTCCGCATCCTTCGCCCGCCCAACGTGCGCTGGCGAAGCCCCTGCCGCCGCCCGTTGGCTATGTGCGAATCGGCAAGTTCAAACTGCTGAATTCGTCTACCGGATGGGCCGAAGCAGGCGACGCCGGCCTTCTGTGGACCACGGACGGCGGCGCTCACTGGAAAGACATATCTCCCCCTGATCCCAACGGCGATTCCTATGCCGACGTTTTCTTCCGCAACCAGTCCGACGGCTGGGTGCTGTTCTCGCATCAAATTGAAAGCCAGGACGACCCAATCCCACACAATCCGGACAGCGACTGGACCTTCTACGTCGTCTTTACCCAGGACGGGGGATCCGCCTGGACTACGGTCCAAATCCCTGCGATGCGAGGAAGGCTTGGGATCCAGGTAGACGACAGCGGCCAAATCGCTTTCTCTGACAGCAGCAACGGCTGGATTGAAATTCACCATCGTAATGGGGGCAGCCTGCTTCAGACTACCGATGGCGGTCTGCACTGGGAGTGGGTACAGAGCGGCCCGGGTCTCTGGGCCAGCATACGCGCGCTCTCCCCGCGGTCCCTCTTTGTGGCGGGCAACGATATTCGCGGCAATTACCTTTACGCCACCTGGGACGCTGGCGAAACATTCCACCAAATCTCGCTGCCTCGCCCTTCCGCAATCCCTCCACGCGCAATGCCGTCGTATGCCCTTCCCGATTTTACGGATCCTCAGACGGGGTTTGAGACCGTGACCTACTCTGGCGCGCCTGGTGTTAATACCACCGCCGTGCTCTATATCACCGGAGACGGAGGACACAAGTGGAAGCCGGGCAGCATTCTTTCCGGTATTTCCCCCGATTCATCGGACACGTCTTCGACTATTGTGGATTCGACCTGGATAATTCCCTTCAAGCCTTACCGGAAGGGCTTCTCGCTGCTCAAGCTGCCCCTGGCAGACGGTATGATCGCCGCGCCGCCGAATCAGGCCCAGGATTTCGATCGTTGCTCGCTCAGCTTTTGGGGGCCGTCGACCGGCTGGGCAAGCTGCGGCGATCCGCTCTCCTCCACGGGCGACGGTGGGGCAACCTGGACCATCATCAATCCCAGGGCCATAGAGGGCACAGGGAAACTCACCGATGCTCCGGTCACCCCGCCACCGCCGGCTCCCCCTCCCCCGCGAGCCAGCACGATTCCAAACTTCGAGCCGGTGCCGCGGACGCAGCCAACCGGCGCCTCCCCCGAGTCGCCAGATGCGACATCTGCTCCACTGCCGGATGGCCTCAGCCAGCAACTTGCATTCGACAGGAGCAAGGTCCCGACTGTGAATCAGATGGCAACATGGTGGGCCGAAAGCCCCTATTATGATGTAGGAATCTATCTCATAGGATCACCCAATAAAGGTCCGAACACCGAGCTGACACCGGATTGGGTGGCTCGAGTTGATAACCAGGGCTGGGGGATTATACCGATCTGGTTCGGTCTTCAGGATCCATGCCTGATCTATAGAAAGGGAGTCAGCGATTACTTTAGCTCTACACCAGATACGGCATACGCTCAGGGTGTACTTCAGGCCCTTCGCGCACATGCAGCTGCCACCGACTTGGGGCTCGACGGAAACGTAATTTACGTAGACGTCGAAAATTACAGTTACACAGCCGACAGTGCCTGTAGCCTGGCCGCGCAAGCCTATGTCAGTGGGTTTGTATCGACCATTCACGTCGGATTTAGTGGCACAGTCGGCGTATATGGCAGCGTTGGGGACGCCATTGACATCCACTCAGCGTGTAATGCCCTGGGCGCGTGCAATCCTCCCGACTACTTTTGGCTCGGTCGTGAAGATCATCGAGCTACAGTATGGAACGAGGGTCACGGGGGCTATTCAAACTACCTGGCCGATTCTGAATGGCCGAGCCAGGAGAGAATGCATCAATACAGCGATACGCACGACGAAACGTGGGGTGGCGTTAAGCTGAGTATAGATAACGACGTAGTTGACTCACCCGTCGTTGCG
>Ga0335073_10007838_pt1 | contig 14967 bp, 9 predicted proteins | sample Lox_Sample_22_FD_207093 | JGI IMG/M metagenome (GOLD analysis project Ga0335073, IMG submission 207093) | Soil microbial communities from Loxahatchee National Wildlife Refuge, Florida, United States - Lox_Sample_2.2 | ecosystem: Environmental > Terrestrial > Soil > Wetlands | place: USA: Florida... | reverse complement strand
TTGCCGCCGCGAGTTCGAGCAGCGCTTCAGCGTTGATCGCATGTGTCGCGATTACGTCCGAATTTACCGGCAAATCGTTGCGGGCTCTAAAGCACCTTCCCTGGCCACCCATCAATTCGCAGGAGATTCGTTACCAAATGCCTTCACCACCAAGACGCCCTAGCGACGTTATTGAAGTCGATCAGCATTTCTACATTCGGGCTTCCTCTTCTTTGGCAGACGACAGAACACGAGTGTTGCTGAACGGCGATACCTTCGCCGTATTTGACCGGAACGGAGACGTTCAGCCGGTGGGGTTCGGACAGCAAGGAGTGTTTTATCAGGAAATGCGGCATCTCTCGCGTGTCCAACTGAATATCTGCGGGACTCGGCCCTTGCTTCTCAGCTCTACCGTCCGCGATGACAACATTCTCTTCGCCGTCGACCTGACCAATCCGGAGCTGACGCTGGCTTCAGGGGGGAGCCTCAGCCGGGGAACCCTCCACATATATCGCACAAAGTTCTTGTCCGAGACCGGCTGTTACGAAAGGATCACGGTCCACAGCTTCGAAGAGAAACCTGTGGATTTGGAGCTCACCCTGGATTTCGAAGCAGATTTTGCAGACATCTTTGAGGTTCGCGGCCAAAAGCGCAGCCGCCGGGGCGAGTTGTTCGCCCCGGCCCTGGAGGACTCGGCGCTTCTGCTTGCTTATCAAGGGCTGGATGGCATCCTCCGCAGCACGCGCATTCATAGCGACATGGGCCAGGTGAATGTGCCTAACCAGCTGATTAACATACCGCTGCGTGTCGAGCCGCAAAAGGAGGTGAGCTTCACGCTGACTGTTGACTGCGTTCGCTCCAGCCAGAAGCCCCCGGCCGTCTCTTATGACGTAAAGCTACACGATCTGAGCCGCCGGCGTAGTTCAGGACCGCTTGCGCACGTCGGAATCACGACTTCTGACGAGCGAATGAACAAGTGGATCCGGCGATCGCACGCAGACCTGATGATGATGCTCGCGCCGACTTCCTTCGGCGTCTACCCATATGCCGGCGTCCCCTGGTTCAGTACGGTTTTTGGTCGCGATGGAATCATCACCGCTCTACAGTTGCTCTGGTTGGCGCCCGAGGTGGCGCGGGGCGTTCTCTCTTTTCTGGCAGCGACTCAGGCCACTTCGTTCGACGCGGAAAGGGATGCGGAGCCGGGCAAGATCCTGCATGAGATGAGGAAAGGTGAAATGGCGGAGATGAAGGAGGTTCCCTTCGGCCGCTACTACGGAACGATCGATGCCACACCCTTATTTGTTGTTCTGGCGACCGCCTACTATGAGCGCACCGGCGATCTCGATTTTCTTCGCAAAATCTGGCCGAACCTTCTGGCGGCCCTTGATTGGATCGACAAATGTGGCGACCGGGACGGCGATGGGTTCGTGGAGTATGCCCGGTACTCTGATTCCGGACTTGTGCAACAGGGGTGGAAAGACTCGAGCGACTCGGTATTTCATAGTGATGGCGCCCTCGCGGTAGGCCCCATTGCGCTATGTGAGGTCCAGTCGTATGTGTATGCGGCAAAACGTGGGATGACCTTGCTGGCGAAGGAGCTGGGAGACTTGGCGCTTTCACAGAACCTTTCTCGCCAGGCTTCTGATCTATGCGCCAACTTCAGATCGCGCTTCTGGTCAGACGAAATCTCCATGTTTGTGCTCGCACTGGATGGCGAGAAGAATCCTTGCCGCGTGCGTTCCTCCAATGCCGGCCACTGTCTTTTCTCGAGCATTGCTTCGAGTATCCAGCACAGTATGATCAGTGATGTCGTGCTTGGTCCGGCGTTTTATTCGGGATGGGGTGTCCGAACGATCGCCACCACGGAGAAGCGGTTCAATCCAATGTCGTATCACAACGGGTCCGTCTGGCCGCATGACAATGCCTTCATCGCCTGGGGTGCGTTGCGGGAGAGGCAGAAAAAAGTGCCGCTTCAGATATTGTCCGGCTTACTTGAGCTATCGTCCGAAGTCAACTCCCAACGCCTGCCTGAATTGGTCTGTGGGTTCGCGCGCCGTCAGGGCAAAGGGCCCACTTTGTATCCGGTTGCGTGCGCTCCGCAAGCCTGGGCTGCGGGCGCCGTCTTTATGGCCTTGCAGGCCTGCCTCGGGCTGGAGGTTTGTGCCCGGGAGAAACGCGTGTATCTCCACTATTCCGCGCTTCCTGAGTGGCTCAAGCAGGTGCACATTTCCGATCTGCGAATTGACGACGCGTGTGTCGACCTGGCATTTGAAAGATATTCGGAAGGTGTCGGGGTCAATATTCGCCGCAGAACCGGAGATATTGAAATTGTGGCGTTGCACTAGCGCACGCCGAAGCATTGTGGGTCTCGCCGGGATCCGCGATTGCGCTCCATTCGTACTCGTGCGCGATCCCTGGAAGGTGCCGATGCTGCCGCCAAAGGGTGTGAGGCAAAAAGGGCAACTTGCGAACTTAGGCCAAGCATCTTCGTAGGTAAGGGTTCGTATTCCGCTTGCGAGTCAAGGGCTTTGGTTATGACGCTACGGCGCCACCTGCCTCGTAGATCGCAAAGCATTTTCGCTACTGCCGCGCTCTCAACGAGACTCGTAAAGCGATCCGACCGCCTATCGGAGCGCTCGTCTCACCGGAAGCAGCGCTTCTCAAAGATAACCAGCGGCGCTGGGACTTTGGCGTCCAGTCACAAAACAGGAGTAGAGCATGGCTAATGAAGAGCAAAGAGCAGGAAGTGAAACCAGGCAATTGGAAAGGCGCCCGCAACAATCAACCACCGCCTCGGGCGAGCCATTCTATCTGAGCCCACGGGAATTTCTCTCTCCGTTCTCACAGATGAGAAGATTCACCGAGGAAATGGATCGCATGTTTGGAGAGTTCGCCTCGGGAGGGTCGTATGGCGAACGAAATTTATGGTCCTTTCCCATCGAAATATCCGAACGGAATGAGCGCCTGGTTGTACATGCGGAGCTTCCGGGACTCAAACCGGAAGATATCAAGGTAGAAGTCAATCACAATTCTCTCGTGATCCAGGGCGAGCGACGCTCTGAGGAAAATACAGGAGGAAAGGGCGTGCACCGGACGGAACGCCGCTACGGGCAGTTCTATCGAGTCATTGCCCTGCCGGAGGGGATTCAGCCGGAAGAGATCAACGCAAAATTCGAAGATGGGGTTTTAGAGGTAAGTGCACCGCTTCCGAAGGAGCAGGCAAACCGGCGCCAGATACCAGTACAGCGGGGTAATTCGAACAGTAGTCGCGCTGGTGAAAATGGGACGGCGGAAGCCTCGAAGCAGACGGAGCCGCGCCAAGCGGCTTGAAATATCGAGTCCTCATGGTTGCGAAAATGTGCGGCGCTGCATGTTCCTGGGCAGAGCCGCACATTTCGTAAAGCGAGCTCTCTGCCTTTGGCAGAGTGTCTCGGAAGCCCCTAAACTCCCGCCCCTAAACTCCCGCCCCTAAACTCCCGATGGACAGATGAATTTCCATAAAGCTGGACAGACGGACTCGAATTAACCGGCGACAACTCTTCCCGGGAAAAGCTATCGGGTAATGGTCAGCCAAGTTGGTTGTATCGTTTTCCGGCTTTCCAACCGATGCTCGATGCAACGAACGACTCTCGTTCCCGTAGTCGCAACCCCTCTTGCAATTTCTCATCACCCCCCCGCTGCGTTGGACAGGCTTCGGCAAAGCGCAGTCGATCACCGACATGGCCTGTACGGTAAACTCTGGAATCGTCTGAGCAAGACGTGCGGCGAGCACAGCCTGTGGTGTGATTGCGATCTCTGCTTTCTTGCGGGCGACAGCGCCTACAATTCCCCGAGCCGCGCAACGGACGCTTGCCGAGATGCCAGGCAAGTTGGCCAACAGGCTGAAGCTGCGAGCACTGCGACCGCGCCCACACCCAGGGTGGCCACCCCGGCCGTTGCTGCCACTGCGGCCGTGCCCGTTGCGACATACCGTTTGAAAATCACGTTTTCGCTCCCTTAGAGGATGCGCCCTGAACCGGCTTATTAGGATTGTCTTCCCCTTATTGCGACGCGTCACCCGCCACCACCCATTCCAACATCCTCCCTAAAAAGTTAAGAAGCCGCCGGCGGCGAGAGCTCTCCACCCTTCGTGGGTTGGCGCTGCGTTCACAACAAACCTAGCTCATTGCGGGATCGCAAGGCGAGGAATAGGTGGACGTGTCCCAACCGCAGCCGAAGCCGGTCAGAGAGCTTCCCGCCTGGGTGACCTGACGCTATGTGATGACAGTCACAGCGGTTATTCACCGCAACGGGCAAGCTGGTTTAGCAGCTGACGGGAGCCGGAAGTGCTGGGAATCCTCAAACTTGCCTACAAACTCCTGGTCAATGACCGCGCCAAGTTCACTGCACTGCTAGTGGGAATTACTTTTGCCGTTTTTTTGATTGTCATGATGACCTCCATTTTCGCGGGTGTTCTGGATCGGGCTTCGGCCACGGTCATCAACATAGGCGCAAGCATCTGGGTCATGGACCCGGCAGTGCAGACGGTTGCCAACACAATTGGCATGCCCGATTACATACTGGATGCCGTTCGCAGCGTACGAGGAGTCAAGTATGCTGTGCCCCTTTTTTCCGGCGGCGCGCTGGTCAAGCTGGAAGACGGTACCTATCAATCTGTGAACGTAATCGGTTTGGACGACACCAGCCTCTTCGGCCGGCCGCCAATGGAAGAGGGAGACATCGGCAGCATTTTTGCCGAAAACTCATTCATCATCGTTCACGATTCGGAGTTTTCGAAACTCGGCAGCCCGCATGTCGGAACGACGTTCGAGTTGAACGATAACCGAGGGGTGGTAGTCGGTATCGCAAAAGTTTCCACCAGCAGCCTTTTTGGGGTACCAACCCTCTACACCACTTATTACCGCGCAATCCAATACATTCCTAATCCCCGCTTCACGATTTCCTATGTTCTTGTCGAACCGAAGTCCGAGCAGGACATAGCGATTATCCAGGAAGAAGTTCAGAAGCTTGGTTACTTAGCGCTTACAAAAAGCCAGTTCGAGGCCAGAATCTCAGCATTTTATAAGTACCAGACGGGCGTGGGGATGAATCTTCTGCTGATGACCATCTTCAGTTTCGTGGTCGGCCTTTCTATTTCCGGACAGACCTTCTACACGTTCATTCTCGAAAACCTCGATAAGTTCGGCGCACTCAAAGCGAAGAGCCGCGAGCTGGTAGCGATGATCATGTTCCAGGCGGCATTTACAGCTCTCACCGGCTTTGGTCTTGGCATCGGTTTTTGTGCGCTGGTGATTACCTTGGCCAAGGCGCGCCTGCCGGACTACGCAGCAATCGTCACTTATCCGAATATCGTAACCGCACTTGTGATGGTTATCGTTATCGCCGGCATCTCCAGCTACATAGGAGTACGCAAGGTCCTGCGCATTGAACCGTTCGACATTTTCAGGGGATAAGATGGCTGGCGTCGCGATCAAAGCCGATGGTGTGAACAAGTGGTTCGGGGAAGGAGAGGCCAGGACGCAAGCGTTGAAGAATGTCTGTCTCGAGACCTATTTCGGCGAGATGGTGTATATCGTCGGGCCTTCCGGGAGCGGTAAGACAACGCTGCTTAGCGTGCTGTCGGGCATTCTCCGGCCTAATGAGGGCACTGTTCTCTGCGAACAAACCAGCTTGTGGCAGTTATCCGCGGATGACCTGGCCAGGTTCAGGCTAGACAAAATTGGATTTGTGTTTCAGGACTACCATCTGTTCCCGCGGCTTACGACCGCGGAAAATGTTGCCATTCCCCTGATTCTGCGGCGCACCGATTGGGACAAGGCTGTGGAGGAGGCGGTGAAATACCTGGAGATCGTAGGCTTAAAAAATCGTGCCGATATTGCGCCGGTGAAGCTCAGTGGCGGCGAGCAACAGCGGGTCGCTATCGCGCGCGCCATGATCAGCCAACCTGACGTACTCATCATGGACGAGCCGACGGCTTCGCTGGACGGCGAAACGGGGCGTAACATCGTCGGCTTTGTGAAAGAGCATTTCCTCAACCAGGGCCGCTGCATTCTGATTGTCACGCACGACAGCAGAATTTACGAATTCGCCACCCGAATCTTGCGCATGGAGGATGGCAAGCTCACAAACAAGGTGGACGGGTCCGATGAAAAATAAACTGCTTTTTGCTCTTTCCTTTCTCGGAATAGTAGGGGGATGCTGGGCTGCGTATTTTTCGACGGTGAGTCACGCGGCGCAGCCCCCTGTCTTCAATCCGGCTTCGAATCCTTATCCCACCGGCATCTATGCGGAGGGCATGGTGGAGAGTGTGCAATCGAGCGGTCAAAACATCAATGTATATCCGGAAGTTGCCGGAACAGTGAAGGAGATCCTGGTCAGCGAGGGACAAACGGTACGCAAAGGGGAACCACTGCTACAGATTGATCCTTCGATCCAAAGCGCTACAGCGTTGCAGCAGAAGTCCCAAGCTGAGGCGGCATACGCCATGCTCCAGGAATTGAGGGCCCAGCCCCGCAAGGAGACTCTGGATGTGAACTTTGCCCAGGTGCAGGCCGCGCAGGCAAGCCTCAAGACCGCGAAGGATGAGAGAGAAAAGCAACAGGCGGCCTACGCGCTCGACCCCGGATCGATCAGCAAGGATGCGCTTGATAGCGCTGTCAATGCCGAAGGGGTCGCGCAAACCAACCTTGCGGTAGCCAAGCGGCAATACGATCTGACGAAGGCAGGTGCCTGGATCTACGACATTCACAACCAGGAAAAACAATATCTTGCACTCGAGAAAGCCTATGCTGCATCCGAGGCGCTCCTGGCGAAGTACACGCTGCGAGCTTCCCAGGATGGGATTGTGCTGTCGATTAATTCTGTCAAGGGCGCCTATGTCTCACCTCAGGGTGCGTACGACTCCTATACGCAGGGATCAGATCCGGTCCTGGTTCTTGGAAACAACGATGCTCATCTGAATGTTCGCTGCTACGTGGACGAGATCCTGGTGACACGTCTTCCTCTGCCGGCCCAAATCAAGGCGCAAATGACGATCCGGGGTACGGATATCCATCTCCCGTTAACCTTCGATCGAATCCAGCCCTTCGTCTCACCTAAGATCGAGCTTTCTGACCAGCGGCAGGAGCGCGTGGATGTGCGCGTGCTGCCCATCATCTTTCGATTTGAAAAGCCAAAGAACGTCAACCTGTATCCGGGAGAACTGGTTGATGTCTTTATCGGCAAACAGGACGAGGAGAAACGATGATCCTCGTTTCAACTCTGCGATGGGCCCGCGGGCCGTTAACAATACTGGTGGCAAGCCTGTTGCTGATGGTGGCCGGCTGCAACCTGGCGCCGAAATATCAAAGGGTAATGGTTCCTTTGGCTCCCGAGTACAAAGAAGCGGTTCCAGCCGATGTTTGGAAGCGTGCAAAGCCGAATGATGGAGCCATTCGCGGGCGATGGTGGGAGATGTTTGACGACCCTCAGCTAAACACCCTGGAGGAACAGGTTGATGCCCGCAATCAGAGCATTGCTGCTGCGAAAGCCGATTACCTGGCGGCACGGGCAGTGGTTCGGCAGACACGCGCGCAATACTTTCCCACTGTGACGACGTCTCCTTCCATCGCGAATTCGCGCATCGCAGCGAGCCCGTATTCGCAAGCAAATGGGCTCACTTACACCGAATATTTATTTCCGATAACAGCCTCTTGGGAGCCGGATTTTTGGGGCCGGATCAGAAACACTGTTGCGGCCAGTGCTTACGCCGCTCAGGCCAGCGCTGCCGACCTGGAAAATGTCCGGCTGCTGGCACATGCAAATCTGGCCGCCGACTACTTCCAGATGCGTGGCGTGGAACAGCAGAAGCGTGTTCTGGATGCGACGGTGATCGCGTGGCAGAAGTACCTCGACCTGGTTCGCGATCTTCGCAAAAGTGGTCTGGAAACGGATGAGGCGGTCGCAGCCGCCGAATCGCAGCTTGAGGCCGCCCAAGCACAAGACACAAACCTCGGCATTTCACGAGCTCAGTATGAGCACGCAATAGCCATTCAAATAGGTGAGGCGCCTGCTGCCCTATTTGTTAAGGCGGCAGATCAGGAGCCCCGCTTACCTGCGATTCCACCCGGGCTGCCAGCCGATCTGCTGGAACGCCGGCCTGATATTGCTTCTGCTGAGAGAGCGGTGGCTGCTGCCAACGCGCAAATAGGGGTTGCCAAAGCGGCCTATTTTCCGAACATCACACTGAGCGCAACGGGCGGCATCGAAAGTCTTGCTTTTACGGACTGGTTTACCTGGCCGAGCCGTTTCTGGACGGCTGGTCCATCGGCTGCCGAAACCATCTTTGATGCAGGAGCGAGAAGGGCGGGAGTTCGGCAGGCTATTTCACTTCGTGATGCGAGCGCAGCTAATTATCGGCAGACCGTACTTACCTCGTTTCAACAGGTCGAGGATAATCTCGCGGCACTGCGGATTCTCGCCGAGGATCTCAAGCAGCAGGATGCGGCCGTCCAGTCGGCGAAGCGTTATCTCAGCCAGGCAACGACCAGGAACACCGCAGGGCTTGATCCGTTTCTCAATGTTCTGGTGGCTCAAGTGAGCCTGCTTACCTACCAGCAGACCTACGTGAATTTTCAAACGCAGCAGTTAATTGCCAGCGTGCAGCTTGTTGAAGCACTGGGTGGGGGCTGGAACATCTCCCTGATGCCGACGCCCGCACAAGTGAGAGAGAATCGGCCTTAGAGCAGCATGAAACGGGCATGATCGGACCGTGACGCAGGTCACAGCACTTCCGGGATGGGCGATTTAGCGTGTCCAAAGGACGATGCAAGTCCGGAGGGAACGATGAAATCCGCGAATCCAATCGCAGTCGCTTTTGAGCATGTCTTCGACCAGATCGTGGTGCCTATCGATTTCTCCGATGTGACCACGGTGACGCTCGAATATGCCGAAGCAATAGCTCGGGCATTCAACTCCGAACTGATGCTGGTACATGTTGATGTGCCGGCGGATTTGATTTCATCACCCGACGGCGCATGGGTCGATGACGCAGAGCTCCAGGCTGTGGGTCGAGAGCAGCTCGAACAACTTGGAAGGTCCATGCGAAGGCGGGGTTTCCGCGCGCGCACGGTTTGCCTTACGGGGCAGGTCCAGGAACAGCTCTTGGCGGCGGCCGTCGATAATAAGGCAGACCTGATCGTGCTGGGCACGCATGGAAGACGCGGGCTGGGACGCCTGTTTGCGGGCTCCGAAACGGAAGCGCTCATAAGGCGCGTGCAGTGCCCGGTTCTCTCCGTTGGCCCGCTGTCGCCCGAGCTCGGCAAGAAGCCCTGGAGCATCCGCAATGTTGTCTGCGCCACTACGCTCGAGCCGCGGTCGGCGGAGATGGTCGCTTTTGCGTATAAGCTGGCCGCCGTGCATGAGGCAGAGCTGGCACTCTTCCACGTCAAGAAAAGCCCTGAGGAAGAGATGGATTGGTCAAATTTCGAGGAAGCTTTCCATCGCTATATTCCAGAGGATCTGGGCAAGAGATCGTGGTTACGAATGCGGCTTTCGAGTAGGGCGCCGGGGAATAACATCGTGACCTTTGCTAAAGAAAACCAGGCAGATTTGATTGTTATGGGAGCGCATGCGGCTACGCAGATCGATACGCATCTCGCGCGTGGGACGGTTGCGAGGGTTCTCGCCGAAGCGGAGTGCCCGGTCATGACGCTGCGGTGTGATTAGATGGGGCAAACGCCAAAGCGCAACTGGAGAAGGGTGAAATGCGATGAAAGCGCAACAAGCTACGACACCTCAGATCAAAGACGACAGCGGTAATCGTGCATTCACGGCTCCAGATCATATTATCCTGGCAAGCGATCTGGCCGACCTGGATTACCTGATTCCACACGCCATTGCGCAGTGCTGGACCTGCGAGTCTTCTCTCACAATAGCCCACATCATTCCGGATAAGCTATCGGGGTCACTGGATGAAGCAGTTGCCCTGATTGCGGACACTTCGGCGACCCATTCTCAAAGAACATTGCAGGAAGCAGGAGAGAAGTTGTCTGTGGCGGCGGGAAAGATACGCTCCGCAGGTATTAACTGCTTTACCACCATTCGCCACGGTCAGGCGCACATCAAAATCCAGGAGCTTATTCGCGAGGTCCGGGCGGGGCGGGTGATTCTGGGCACTCATGGGCGTCGCAATGTGAAGAAGTTTTTCCTTGGTTCGACAGCCCACGAGATTCTCAAGACGGTAAGTGTGCCTGTTCTGACGGTAGGTCCACATGCCCGTTTATATGCCCATGGAGAACCCCACCGGATTTTGCATCCGGTTTCCCTTACCTCCGGATACCAGGAAACGGCGCAACTTGCGGTGAAGATGGGGCAGTTCTACCGGGCTGAGATTACTCTGCTTCACGTGTTACCGGCAGAGGCGCAAAGTGAGTATGCGGAAGAGCGTTTGATGCAATGGACCAACTTCGAACTGGGCCGCCTGATTCCGGATGAGGCTCCTCTTTGGACTACTGCGACCACCATGGTGGAAGAAGGGGATATCGTGGGCAAGATCCTTGCTACCGCGGAAAAGTTAGAAGCCGACCTTATCATCATGGGAGCAAATTCCGACTCCTCGTTTTGGCCTGTGTACGGTGACAATACTGTGTATAACGTCATCGCGGAGGCAAGGTGCCCGGTATTGACGTTGCGCCATTCGCATCGACCGGAAGAGAGTTCACCAGCGAAGAGTAGCTGCGTTCTCATTTAAAATCCGCGGTTCCCTGCAAACGAACCCGGGAGCGATGGCTGCGGCAGGCCGAAAAGCTGGGAAGGCGCGCGGCGTAGCCACGCGGCTAACATCCCACAGGGCGCGCCAACGGCGCGTCAGCTCCGGATTCTAGGATGCGACCGTCAGGCTAACTTGATCGTGTTTACAAATTTCGCTAATCGCCACTCTTGCTGTCATCAGGCCCGATGGCAAGCCACCACCCGGCATAACCCATTGCCCAACCATGTGAAATCGGGACAATCCCGGTAGTGTTCCAGGCAGAGCGTGATAGCCGGTCTCCGGCGTCAAAAGCCATCCTTCCATGCTGCCCTTCCAGTTTCCCGTATATCGAATGACGGAAGCTGGAGTAGAGACGTCGACCACTTCTACCGCTTGAGAGACCCCGGGTATTCTTTTTTCAAGGATGGTGAGGGTATTCTTGGCGAGGCGTTGTTTTTCCTGCTGATATCTGGCATTGTCCTCCTGCTGCAGATGAGTCCAATACTCAAAGTTGCGGGTCGGCAGAAAGCAAGTCACTGCAGTCTTTCCTGCGGGTGCAAAGGTCGGATCGAAGTTGAAGATTCGGAAGGAAAGCTGAGATAAGGAACTATCGGGGTCTACGGCGAACGGCTCGTCCAGAATGCGGATGAGAAAGCCAGGCTCGTTGGAGAGGTCGCGCGCAATACCAAAAGAAACCTGCGCGTACGAACTGAAAGTCTCGAGGTTACGGTAAATGTCATTGATCTTGTGGTCTCCATAGCGGCCTTCGAGCATGCCGTAGATCGTCTCGTGCCCATCTGCCGCAGAGACTATCCAATCACCGCGAACCAGCTCACCGGTACTCAACTGCACTCCTACAGCAATATCGTCTTCGACAACAATTTTTACGACCTTTGCCCCGCAACGTAGCTTGCCGCCGAGGCTGGTTAAGTTCTGAACGATGAGGCGAATCACCGCCTGAGCCCCGCCGACCGGATAGTCGGCGTCGCGATTGTGCATCCATGCGAGCGAGAAAAATAGAGCCAGAGCCGACATCTTCGCCGAGTCGCCATCTTGGAAAAAGGCGCGCAGCATCGAATCCTCAAACCGCTCTCCATATTGCGCGCTGGTCATTTTCGACAATCGATGAAAGAGCGGTAATTGCGGCAGATCCTTCAGCATCGCCTGCCAGTTTCCGATCCAGCCTTTCGCCGGGTCGGGCAGTGCGAAGGTAGAGAGCCGCCGTACCGCGAGGATGAAGTCCTGAATCTCTTTCTTTTCTTTGGGAGCCCGCCTGAGGAACTCTTTTTCCAATAGACCCAGGTCGGTATAAATCCTCAAGTACTGGCCATTTTCCCGCTCCAGGCGAACGAATTCCTCGCGATGGACGAATTTAAGCCGGTCGATATCAAAGATCTCTTTCCATTGCGCGTGGAACGGACTCTCCGGATTAGACCCCAGGAGCCAATGCAAGCAGGTTTCAAAGATGTAACCGTGGCGGTGCCAACTGGTGGCTAGCCCTCCCGCGGAATCGTGCATTTCGAGCACTTCAGCCTGGTAACCGTGCCTTTGTGCATACACGGCAGTACAAAGTCCGGCGATTCCGCCGCCGATGATCACAATTCTTCGGCTGTTTGCCTCCATGAGTGCCTCCGTCGCGATTTTCTGACGCCTCAGCCCAGCCTAGGGGCCGCCGGGGAAGGGCGCAGTGATGGCAATCACGCATCAGAACGTGGGCACTTCCAGTTGTAAAAAGGAACCGCGCAATGGAGCTTCCGGGAAGGGAAATCTGAGTTATCCGGTTGGCCAGGTGCTAGACTCAGGTGGCCGTGATTTAGGGGGGGCGTGGGTGCCTGTTTCGCCTGCCGAAAATGTAGTCCGGTTTGGGCTTTTTGAGCTTGACCTCAAGGCCGGGCAGCTGAGCAAGAACGGAAGCCGAATCAGACTTCCGCAGCAGCCTGTGCAGTTATTGGCCATGCTGCTGGAACGCCCAGGCGAAGTGGTCACCCGCGACGAGCTTCGACAAAGGCTATGGCCGTCCGACGTCTTCGTCGACTTTGATCACGGTCTTAACAAGTCTGTTCAGAAACTTCGAGATGCGTTGGGCGACTCGGCAGCTTCCCCGCGCTTCATCGAGACCGTGCCGCGCATCGGCTATCGCTTCATTGCCCCGGTGAGAACCGGAAGCTGGATAGCGAGCCCGAATCTGCCCGCCGAATTGCCGCGGGCGGCGCCTCCAACGGACTTGGAGCCTGCGACTTCCCGGGGCGGCAAACGCACAGTTCCGTGGCTGGCACTCGCGGTATGCATATTGTGCGGCATACTGGCGTTTCGTCTTCTTGTGCGCCATCACCCCGATGTGCTCAAGTACACACAGCTTACGGATTTCACCGACTCCGCGATCGCTCCCGCCATTTCGCCTGACGGCCATATGCTTGCCTTCATTCGGGGGGATAGCCCTTTTATGTCGGCCGATCAGATCTATGTGAAGATGCTGCCGGATGGGGAGGCGCGGCAATTAACCAATGATGGGCGGCTCAAATACAATCTCGCCTTTTCACCCGATGGTTCGCAAATCGCTTACACGGTGATGAAAACACCTTCCTTTGCGACGTACACCGTGTCTGTACTGGGTAGTGACCCGCGTCTCCTTTTGGACAATGCCGCAGGACTAACCTGGCTTGATCCGCATCAGCTTCTTTTTTCCAGAATCCGCTCCGGTCTTCATCTGGGGGTGGTGACGGAATCCGTTACCGGGGATCACTTGCGCGAACTGTATTATCCGGAGCACGAGCGGGGGATGGCGCATTACTCCTACGCTTCTCCGAACCGCCAGTCCGCACTGGTGGTGGAGATGGACGGAGAGGGAAAGTGGAGTATGTGCAAGCTGATTTCTGTGGCCGGCCCATTGCCCGCCAAACCGGTCGGGCCACGAGGAGCATGTACCGCTGCGGGATGGTCTCCTGATGGTTCATGGATGTATTTCATCGCATCCGTGGATGGGCAAAGCCACCTTTGGCGCCAACGCTATGCCGATGGGGTACCGGAGCAAATCACTTCAGGCCCGGAGGAAGAGGAGGGCCTGGCGGTTGAACCACAGGGCTCGCTCATTACCTCGATTGGAGCGCGGCAAAGCGCCATCTGGATTCACGATGGCCAGGGCGAACGGTCCTTGTCTTCAGAAGGGGAAATCGTCCAGGACTTCGCGCCTCCCTTATTCAGCTCGGACGGCAAATCTTTGTATTACCTGCTGCACCGCGCGTCAATGCATCCAGGCCCCGAGCTGTGGCGGATGAGCATCGATTCCGGGAAGAGCGAAGCGGTTTTTCCGGGGATCTCGATGTTTACGTATGACGTATCACCGGATGGCAGCCAGGTGGCCTATTCCACCAGGGGGCGCGACGGAAAACCTGAAATGTGGATTGCTTCCACGGATCGCAGCTCGGCGCCACGGCAGATTGGAGCGCCGGGTGAGATGTCTCCTCATTTTGGCTCTCATGGGCAGATCATTTTTCAACGCGCCGAGGGTAGTGTGAACTACCTGATGCAGATGAACCCGGATGGCAGTGGCCGGAAGAAAGTCATTCAGGATTCTCTGGTTGACGTTCAGAGCATTTCCCCCGGCAGGAAGTGGTTGACGGCCGCGGTGTCTCACCCGGACGGCACCGGCCATATGGTGCCGATGAACGTTCTCATATCTCTCGAGAGAGGCTCGATTCGCAGGCTCTGCGCAAGCTATTGCATTGCGACATGGTCATCGGCGGGGAAATATCTTCTTGTAACGGTGGAAGCGGCGACTCAGACCAGTCCCGGACGAAATCTGGCGATTCCGGTTGGGCCCGGCGAGAGCCTGCCCCAATTGCCTCCAGGAGGGATCGAACCTGGAGCCAAACCGGATGTGGTGCCCGGGGCGCAATCGGTCAATCGGCAAAGCATTGTATTGGGCGCGGATCTCTCCCATTTCGCCTATGTGAAGACCACGGCGCATCGCAATCTTTACCGCATCATGCTTCCTTGATTGGTACAGCAACAGAGTGGAGCGCGAGGGCGCTGCAAGCAGCGCTCTGAGGTTTTTCAGCACCCTGCTAATACTTATCTTTCGGTTCCGGTGTGTAACTCTCGCCGAATTTGTTCTCGTGATGCGTCATGATGTCGCCGCTGGCCTGCAGCTCAAATGCGCCGAGGTCGGAGTTGGACGACGAGATATCCACCATACGGCTTAGCGCATTCAGCTTTTCAACGGCTACATTTTCAGCCCACACATTGAGCCGGTAGCTTCA
>Ga0335073_10007837_pt1 | contig 14967 bp, 7 predicted proteins | sample Lox_Sample_22_FD_207093 | JGI IMG/M metagenome (GOLD analysis project Ga0335073, IMG submission 207093) | Soil microbial communities from Loxahatchee National Wildlife Refuge, Florida, United States - Lox_Sample_2.2 | ecosystem: Environmental > Terrestrial > Soil > Wetlands | place: USA: Florida... | reverse complement strand
GAAGCGACATTGCTGTGGCAGGTCCTGAACTCGCCGCGCAAGCAATCCAGGCAGACCTTGTCGACGAGTTTCAAATGCGCGTCTGCCCGGTGGTCATCGGCGGTGGAAAACGATACTTCCCAGGTGGCGTGCGGCTGAATCTGGAACTGATCGAGGAGCGGCGATTCCGTAACGGAGAGATCTTTCTGCGGTATGCAGTCTCTCGGCCATCCAAGTGAAGGTGCGGACCGTCATCTCTCAACGATGAGCTGGCAATCGATCGCCATCCTATCCAATCCACCGCTGGTCGTCTGGAGACGTGCAGCCGGTTTCGGCAGAACCTGGCAGGAAATCACGATTTTCCCGCGCGATCTCCATACTCCCAACCGTAGGGTACGCCGGTATCGCCCAGAACGAATTGGGCCAGATCAGCAAAGCCGGCTTCAGAACGCACATCGTTCGAGAGAACCAGCAGGCATCGCTGGCTTCTCTCCATGCAGACCATGGTGTTGGCGGTTTGGCCATCATGGCCCCCTTTGTAGAACCCGTGGCCCTGGGAACCATCGAAGACCACAACTCCAAGGCCGGCATAAAGGTCTTTTCGCTGCTCGCTTGCCGGCAGGTCCGGTTGGAAGAGGGGGAACTGAGTGCGGGTCGTGATGTGCAGTGAAGGCTTTGTCATTTCGGCGCGCGATGCGGGCGTCAGGCCGTCTCCGCGCACGAGAGCAGCCGCAAACTTCGCCATGTCAGAGATGGTGGTGTTCATGGAGCCGGCCGCGCGCACCTTGCTTCGCTTGGAGTGCGGCTGCGGCTGACCCTGGTCGTTCCAGCCATCCGCGACATTAGGGTCCTGCCCTTCGCGCCATGTCAGGCTTGTGCGGGGCATCCCTAAGTGAGAGAAGATTTCATGCGTCAGGTCGCCGACGTCGAGCCCCAGGCCCTGCGTTTTGCGGCCATGCTCGATAACGAACTGCAGAAGGATGAATCCTTCCCCGGAATAACTGAAGTGCGTACCGGGATCGAAATGGATGTGCAGCTTCTGGTCTGGTTCGATGAACCAGAAGTTGCTGAATCCCGTTGAATGATCGAGGCACATCCGCGGCGTGATCTTCTTCCAGCGCGGATCATCGGCGAGGTCTTTGTACGGCCCATACTTGTCCGGAAACACTGGGTCCGGCCCATAGGTCGGCAAGGGGTTGTCGAGATCGTCCGCTATCGGCGTATCCAGATTGATCTTGCCCTCATCCACCAATTGCATCACCGTATAGGCGAAAACTGTCTTGGTGAGCGATGCGCCATACATGACGGTGTCGGTGGTCAGCGGATCGCTCTTGGCATTTCGGATCCCGTAAGCCTGTACGTAGGCAACCCTGCCGTGGTCGATGACCGCAACCGCCATGCCGTTGGCGCCTGTCTGCGTCATGATGCCGCGCACTTTCGCATCGATGGCGCCGCCCGATGGGATCGTTTGCGCCATCGTCATGAGAGGGCCGAAGAGATAGAGCAACGACGACAGGAGAAGAAGCCGTTTCAGTTTCATCATAGGTATGCTCTGCGGTAGCGTCGAGACGCTGAAGTGCCTCCCGTACAAAAATGTGCCGGAGCGGGGACAGTCTCATCATACCCATACGTTGGCGAACACGGCTGGGTTCCAAATCGCCAGGCCAGCCATCGCGCGCTCAAATTGAGCTGGAGGTGGTTGGGAATGCCGGAGTCCGCCTCATTGCCAGGCCTTCGTCCAACTGCTGAGACGATCGGAACCCCCGCTCGAACTAACATCCAGCCGCTAACTCCGGGCCGCTCTCTTGCCGGGAAACGCGAACAGATTGGGACCTTCTGCTCTCGAAGGATTGGCGGCATCTCTCGCGAGAACAGAGATACCGTGCTCCTGGCTGTTGACATAGAGTTGCCAGGCGGATGCAGCATCCAAGGGCTTGCAAAGCAGATAACCCTGCACATAGTCGGCGCCGAGCTGATCAAGCTTTCGAAGCTGATCTTCAGTCTCGACTCCTTCGGCCACCACGCTCATCTTGAGAGAATGAGCCAGCTCGAGGATGGCGCGTACGATGTCGACACTGCTGTTTCCCGCGCTCAATTCGCGAACGAACGAGCGGTCAATCTTCAGCGTGTCAAACGGCAGCCGCTGCAGATAACTGAGCGAGGAGTACCCGGTGCCAAAGTCATCGATCTCAAGTTGAACCTTCATGCTTTTGAGCCGCTGGAGCATGTTGAGCGTTTTTGCCGGATTCATCATGATCGAGCTTTCCGTCACTTCCAGCGCAAGGCAGGCTGGGTCGAGGCCGGTATTTTCCAGCACCGAGGAGATGTCATCCAAAAACTGCGTGTCGGTCAACTGCCTTGAAGAGACGTTTACGTGGATCGAAAGCAGAGAATCCGGGCCGAGACGCTGTTGCCACTCCGCCATCTGGCGGCATGCCTGCCTGAGCACCCAACGGCCGAGAGTGACGATCAGATCGCTCTCCTCGGCAATGGGAATGAATTCGCCCGGCGGGATCAAACCGCGTTCCGGATGATTCCAGCGGACGAGCGCCTCAAAACCGCAGATCCGATTTTCGCTGGGCGAGAAGATTGGCTGGTAATACAGCACCAGCTGATCGGCCTCAATCGCCTTGCGCAAGCCTGCCTCGGTCTCAAACCGGGTTATGACACGCTCTCTCATTCCCTCGTTGAAAATTTCGGCGCGGGATTTACCGGCGCTCTTCGCCGAGTACATCGCGGTGTCGGCATTGCGAAGAAGATCCTCGGGCGTCGCGCCAGGCGAATTGAAAGCGATTCCAATGCTGGCCGAAACGAACACGCGGCGTCCTTCAAAATAAACCGGTGCTTCAAGCCGCGTAAGGAATCGCTTTGCAACGATGGCCGCATCGTCGTCGCGCTCAATAGGGCTGAGAAGAATGGCGAACTCGTCTCCGCCGATGCGCGCCACTACGGATTGTCCCCCGTCCTTGTGGTGAGCGCTCGACCGGATGCTAGCGCGCAATCGCCCGGCAACATCAATCAGAAGTTCATCGCCGGCTGCATGGCCAAGGCTGTCATTCACCACTTTGAACTCATCGAGATCGATGAACAACACCGCGAATCGCGTGTGCCGCTGCTCGGCGGCTTCAATTGCAGACTCCAGGCGGTCCATGAAGTAAAGGCGGTTGGGAATCTGGGTCAGCGGATCCGAGGTTTTTCCCTCGGTGATATCCGACTGCGACCCCGCGATCCGGACGGCCTTTCCTGCCTCATCGCGAACGGCGATTCCCCGGCTCAAAGTCCAGATGTATCTGCCGGACTTATGTTGCATCCGGTACTCGCTGACCAGTTCTGTTGTCTTGCCCTCGCAATGGGCCCGGAGCTCTGCGCGCACTCTTTCCCGGTCGCCCGGATGAATGCGGGTAAACCACTCCTCGGGATCTGTCCAGTGATCGCTGTCCGAATGACCGAGCATGTGATTCCAGCGCCGCGAGAAGTAGATGTCATTGGTGACCAGGTTCCAGTCCCAAAGCCCGTCGTTGGCGCCGCGCGCGGCCAGGGCATAGCGCTCTTCGCTCTCTCGAAGAGATTCTTCCCGCGACTGGATCTCGCTGAGCATCTCGTTGAACGATGTAATCAGAAGCCCGATCTCGCCTCCGGCGCGGATGCTTGCGCGGACGGAATAGTCTTTCTCCGAAGTGATCCTCTTGGCAATGTTGGCCAGCTGAACCAGCGGCCTGCTGATCGACTGCGCCAGACGCAGCGATGTGAGGAAAGCGATCAGAACAGAAAACCCGAGAACTAGAGCGGCGATCTGAACATATTTCACCAGCCGCGAATGCGACTCGGAGAGATCGAACACCAGAACGATCGTCCCCACGCGTTCCTTCCCGAGAAACACCCCACGAAAGAGGGTCAGATTCTGCGAGTCGAACCGTGCGCCGTCAGGTCTCCGGGGAATCTGCGCGTTCGTGTTGCCAACGCCTGCGCGCCGATAGCCGGCAAATAGTTCGCCGCGGCTGTCGTAAAGGAATGCGCTCAGCACATGAGGCTCGGTCCCCAGCGATCGCAGCATCTCCTTCGCGGTTTCCTGATCGCTGAAAGCGAGCGATGCCGCGGTATTGGCGCCCAGGCCGTCCGCCAGGGCGGTTACCTCACTCTGGGCGCTCGCGCGCAGGCTTGCGCGCTCATAAACCGCAAATCCGATTGCGGCAAGCAGCACAGCGAGCCCGCTCGAAAGCAGAATCAACAGGATCAGCCGGAGGCGGATTGGAAAATCCCGAATGCGCATCCGGCTATCGCCCTCCCGAGCCTGCAGCGGAGCCGCGCAGGACTTGCGAAGCGAGCAACAGCAAGCGGGAACTGATTTTCAGCTTGGACGATTCAGAGGCGGGCAGGTTGATGTCGAACCGGACGCGATCGCCCTCAAGATGAAACCGGATCATGCCTCCGTCTTTCAGGAAGGTGTCAGTCTCTCCAATGGTCAATACCGGCTGCCCTTGCGTGCTGCTCAGCACAGCATGTTGACGGCGGGCTTCATCCAGGCTCAGAAAGAGAATGTTGCATCCTTGAAGATCCTGCTGATCATGCAACAGGCGCACGTGAAGGGTGCGATCGCCCAGCGATTTCCCTTCAACGGTCTCCTGGAACTCCTGCCGCTCCGGCTCGTCGTCGAAAAGGCAAAGGCTGATGGATTGCCCGGCAGGACCGAATGCATCCGGAGGCCAGTCCACGAGCTGCGCGAAGTGGAACAAGAACGCGGCCTTCACTTGGTACTCCGCTGCGGAGCCCTGACCGATGAGGCTCATGGGAGTTGCCGCAAGCGTCATCAGAATGCAGAGGCAGGCCAGGGCGCTGCGGCCTCTATGCCGCAGCGCAGGGGTTCGTCTCTGCACTGTTTTGAAGACAGCCTGATCCAGAACCCACCTCCCGCTCAAAACGCCCACGCAATGGTCGCGTAGACGTTGCGGCGAATCTCTCCGGATTGCACGTTCGAATTAGGGCCCGCGAATTCCTGGTGGCGATCCCGCAGGAGATTCTGCCCGGCAAGATTCAGAGATACCCTCTCGCCGACCTGCCAGATCAAGCTGCTATCGAGCCGCGTGTAAGCCGGTACTGCAAGCGCCGACAGCCGGTCCACGAAGTATGCCGACGTGTTCCATTGCCATCCGCGGTATAGATCGACACGCGAGCGAAGCTCAGCCTGCTGCCTGGGAACGCTACCCTCGGTTTGTGGGCCGTCGGTCACATCCTGGCTGCCCGGGAATCGGTGAAGATGCGTGGTGAGAAATGAGTATCCGGGGCTGAGCGTCCAGATGCTGTTGGCTTTCCAATTCGCAAATACTTCCAAACCGTGTGTCTCTCCATAGAAGCCGTTCGCGAATGCCCAGGGCAACAGCAGATGCGCCGGCGCTGGGCTGGTCTCAAGCCGAATGGCGCGCGGCTCCACAGAAAGAAGATCGTGATACCGGTTGAAGAAGGCAGTGGCATCCACCGAGAGCGTTCTGGACAAAGTATTCCGGTATCCGGCTTCGAACGCGGTGACGTGCTCGTTTTTCTGGTTTGGATTTCCAAAATAGCTGATCAGCAGAGGCACGCCGCTCTGCGTGGGCAGTGCCTCCACGTTCACGCGAATGTCCCGGTCGCTCCGGGCCGGTGTGCGATCCGCGCCCGACACGGCGCTCCAGAACATCGTCTTGCCCGTCGGCGTCCACGCCACGCTGACGGAGGGCTCGACATCGAATCCTGTGTAGCTGTTGTGCTCCAGACGCCCGCCCACCGTCGTGTGCAGGTGGTTTGTAATGGCAATCTCGTCCTGGACAAACGAACTGAACAGCTGAATATCCCGGGTCTCTGGTTGAAACGAGATGCGGAACTGCGGCTCGGCATCATTCGAGCTGATGCGGTATCCCAATCCCCACACAACGTCCTGCCGGGCGCCCCAGGCCAGGTGATGCTGGAAATCGATATCGAACGTGTTCAGGCCGACGGCATACGTCGAGTCCTCTCGGCTCGTCCGGTCAAAATACACCTGGAGGGATGTCTCCGACGCCGGAGAAATGGTCCGATTCCAGCGGCCAAGCAGATTCCAGCCAGAGTATTGGTCGCGCAATGCGAGAGTCGATGTGACTGGAGGCGCGATGGAAACCGGAACAACTGCCAGCTCACCCGCATTGCCTCGATAGACATCGCCTTCCACCGTCACCGAGTCCTTCGCATAAACCTTCAGGTCTGTACGGAATCCCCCGTGCGCGAGACTCCAGTCGTCCTCACCGCTGGTTCCGTCGACGGCTTTCTGGGCAACGGTATGGAAGCCTTCGGCATAAATCCGGTAGCTGCCCGAGCTGCCCGCCTTCGCGCCGAAGCGCACCATCTCCGGCTGCGCTCCAAGATTGCCTCCGCCAACTTCGATGGCAGTGCCCTGGGTGTTCGCCGAGCTCTTGGTGATGATGTTGATGACGCCATTCACGGCGTTGGCTCCCCAGACCGCTGCTCCGGGCCCCCGGATGATCTCGATCCGCTCGATGCTGCGGAGAGGCACCAGCTGCGAATCCCAGAAGACGCCCGCAAAGATCGGGTTATAGACAGTGCGCCCGTCGATCAGCACCAGCAGCTTATCTGATTCCTGACCATTGAAGCCGCGCGCCGAAACCGCCCACCCGCTGCCGTTCAGCTGAGCTACTTCGACGCCGGGAACCATGCGCAGGAGATCGGGAATGTTCAACGCCCCCGAACGAAGAATGTCGTCCGACGAAATCACAAACACTGCAGCGGCAGCCTGCGATGTCTTCTGCTCCTTCTTCGCGACAGAAGTCACCTTGATGTTCATCAGGTCTTCAAGGCTCTTTTGCGTAAGGTCAGGCTGTTGTTCCTGACCTGAGACGGCGGCAGTTGACACCAGCAGAACCGTGAGGCTGACCCGCACGATCCTACCGGAAGTCTGAGACGGCCGCGCGAAACTGGAGAGGCAGTAAAGCTTTACCCGCCGCAGAAAAAAGGAGAAATAAGACGCGAATCTAGATAACATCACAGCTCGGGCATGTTTAGGTTTCGAATTAAAAGTATCTAAGAATGGGGTCGCAGCCAATTCCCCGTTCGGGTCATCGCCAATTCGCTGTGTTCTCAATTGCTTACAACCAGCCGCACGTCAACCGCGCGTCAGCTTCCGCGCGGCGAGCCGCAGGCGTAGAAGGAGCGTAGTAAGCGCTGCAGGCTGGAGTTATCGACTGGGGACGCAAAATGCCGCGAAAAACGTCCTCGGCGGACTGGAGGAACCATCGTTCCGCCATCGCTGTTCAGAGCGTCGAGATTCAGCGTGCTGCGACGAGGTGGATGCTCTGCGCCTCGTTGGTCCACTGCTGGTCTTGTTGCCTGTAGTGGAGGTGCTTGGCTCCGTACATCTTTTTGTCGGCTTCGGCAAGAAGCTGTTCTGCATCCGCTCCATCGTGGGGATAGAACACAGCGCCCAGACTCGCGGAGAGAGCGTTCGTGCCGCACACTTGCCGGCCGGCCTCTTGCGCCAATGCGCTCAGCAAGATCGATTTTTCGCTGACGGATTCAGGAGTCAGATTCGAGGCAACGACCACGAATTCGTCGCCGCCCACGCGGGCTACATAGTCATAGTCACGGCACACCTGGCGGATCAGGCTGGCAAACACTTTGAGCACCTTGTCCCCCGCCATGTGGCCATAACGATCATTGATCATCTTGAAACCGTTCAGATCGCATACCATCACCGCCATGGTCGAATGCTCACGACGGCAGCGGGCGATCTCCTGATCAAGATGAATGGACAAAGCCCGTGCATTCGGCATGCCGGTCAGATAGTCGCTGGTAGCAGACTGCTCCGCCTGGCGGTAGCTCAATGCGTTTTCGATGAAGAGAGCCACCTTGGACGTGATGACCTGCAGAATTCTCAGGTGATCACTTTCAAACGAGTTCGCCTCGGTCTGATAGAGAGAGAGCACCCCGACCAGTCCGGAGAGCCCTTCCAGAGGCACCGCCAGCGTGGCGCGAAGTTCCGACGTCTTTCTCATGTCGCGCGCGAAGCTCAACTCCGCCTCGGGGTCTCCGTTCACGATGGGCTTGGACTGCTGCGCCACCCAGCCGCAAAGACCTTTTCCCACCGGGATGGTGAGCGATGAGAGCAGCCTGAAGTTATCTCCGCTCACGAACTCGGGAGTCAAAGAGTCGCCTTTGCGGACCCACACAACGATGGAATCGTAGGGAACAAGCTTTCGCAGCTTCAATGCCAGCAGCGACAGGGTCTCATCAAGGCTCAGCGAGTTGCCGAGGTCCTGGCAAAGTTCAAACAGTGTGTGCGCTTCCTGCCGGGCCGATGCAATCTGCGTAAGGAAATCCGATCGGAGCGCTGTGCTATGGTTCTGGCCATTCTCAAATCCGGCACCCGGCGCTTTGCCTCGCTCCACGTTATAGCCAAGCTTGAGTGAACCAGCCGGCGATTCTTCAAGAGCGTGAATCGCAAGGCTCTCCAGTTCACGGTAACGACGCTGAAGAATCTCGATCACCTTGGGATCGAAGGATGCTCCCGCGTCGCTGGCGATCGCATTCATCGCCTCATCCAGCGGCATGGCTTTACGATAAATTCGATCGGAAGCCAGCGCATCCAGGCAGTCCACAGCAGCCAGAATGCGAGCGCCGATGGGAATCTCATCGCCCTTGAGCCCGTCCGGATAACCTGTACCATCCCATTTCTCGTGATGCGCCCTGACGATCGATGCCACGTCACACTTGAAGGAGATTCGCTCCAGGATATCGGCGCCGACGATGGGGTGAATCTTCACCTTTTCGAACTCTTCCGGAGTCAGGCGGCCGGGCTTGTTCAGAATGTGGTCGGGAATCGCGAGCTTGCCGATATCGTGGAGCAGGGCCGCGGCCCGGATGGCTTCCATCTCCAGCTCGCTCAGACCAAGTTCCTTAGCCACCTCCACTGCGTAGATACGCACGCGATGCAGGTGTTCGAGCGTATTGTGATCCTTGGCGTCGATCGCCAGAGCCAGGGCCTCGATGGTACGCAGATGAAGCGCCCGCACCTCTTCCAGGTGACACTTCTCGATTCTCACCTGTTCTTCTTCGACTGCGACGCGCTTTTTTTGCTCCTCCAGGCGCCCCAGGTAGAGCCGGTACGAGCGGTAAATTCCATACATCAGCGGCAGAATCATGAGGGCGTTCAGCCAACCGAAATAGCGGTTGGTCAAGCTGATGACTCCGACCACCGCAGCGCCGACAAAGTAGTAAGGAAATGACCAGAAGAACGTTTCGTACCAGACCGTCCGCGGAGACTTCTTTTCGACCAGCGCAATCACAATGGCAACAGGAGCCGTGTTCGTCAGGAAATACGCGACGGACACGACCAGCAGCAACGGCGGCATTCTGTTATTGAGCAGCACCGCCGCCAGGTGATAGGCCTTGTAGGTCAGCCAGATGGCGGTGGCGCTCATGCTGAGGACGTTGAAGATGACTTTGATCGTCTCCGGCCGACGCTCTGTTCTCCAGAGACTCTGCACCAGGGCTGCAGTGCAGCCAATCAGCAGGGTCTGCGCAAGCGACAGCTCCATCACGCCAAGCAGCACGAAGATAAAGTGCACCGACATCGTGCTCTCCATGCCCGGCAGCCGCACCTTCATCGTGGAAGCAAGAACCGCAACCACCAGGTAGCAGAGAAACTGCAACAGATTTGTGGAATGCCAATCCAGGAGGGCTGCTCCGAGCGCGAGGGCTCCCACCAGCGCCGTGGATAGGACGAACAGCTTCACTCGCAGCGGCATCACACTCTTGCTCCTTCATTCAACAGATATCAATCGCACTACATCGGCAGAATGCAGGCTCCAGATCAGATGCCACTCTCGATCTTTTTAGCGAAGCCTGCAAACTGCCGACGAATTCCAGTTCAGTTATCCCCGTAGACAGCCGACGCTGCGTCCGGGGTCGCGGTAGAGGTACCCCAAAGCACGGTCGTGCCCCAGAGCACGGTGTAGCCCTGCAATGAATTACTTCCCCAAACTCCAGAACTGCCCCATAGCACCGACTCACCGCTGGGATCGACGCCATTCAGAACCGACGTGCCCCATACGACCGTGGTGCCCCAAAGCACGGTGTTGCCCCAGATTGCAGAGGATCCGTTCACCAGGACGATATTCCCCTGGCTGTTCTGGGTCACCGTCGGCGACATGGCGCTGCCCGCCGCAGCCGGCGCCAGATCGGTGCTGGCCAACGCAGCCTGGATGTTCAGATAGCCCGCACCCACCGTGAAGATATCGGCTTGCATGTTGTAGGTCACGCCGGTCGTCGGATCGGTAGCCGTGCTGTAAGGAATCAGATTCTTGGAGGCGGTCTTCATCAACCGCGCTTTCACCTGATCAGGCGTGAGTGAAGGGTTCTGCTGCAGCATGTCCGCCACCGCTCCGCTCACCATCGGCGTGGCCATGCTCGTCCCGCTCAACATGAAGTACGTGCCGGACTTGCCGTTCCCGTTTTTCTGATAGAGCGATGCCGGAACCTCGTTGCCGGGATACTCCTGCGCGAGAGTCAGCCAAGGCGCATACAAAGAAATGATGCTGTTACCCGGAGCCACGATATCCGGCTTTACCACGTGGTCGATGATCGTCGGTCCCTTGGAGCTGTAACTCGCTGGGACGACACCGGCCGGATTGGCTGAACCGAGCGTGTTCATCGCGCCGACGGTAATCACATAAGGATCGTTCCCCGGCGCTGAGATGGTGCCATAGCCGTCCGTGTTCATGGAATTGTCGCGTCCATCATTGCCTGCCGCAACAACTACAACGATGCCCGCCTTCCAGGCCTGCTCGACCGCCTGGCACAGCGGGTCCTGCGTATAGCTCTCATAAACCGGCCGGCCAAGCGAGAGGTTGATGACGCGGATGTTGAGAACGTTCTTCAGGTAGATGGCCGCTTCAATGGCCTGAATGACCTGGCTGTCGGTTCCCACGCCGTTCTGATCGAGCACGCGCAGGTCGATGAGGTTGACGTTGGGCGCAATGCCTTTGAACGTGTAGAAGTAATTGGGTCCGTGCGATGCGGCGCCGGTTCCGGCAATAATGCCGGCCACATGCGTTCCGTGACCGTACTGATCATTGGCATTCGTCGAGAGGCCGCCAACGAAGTTCGCGCCAAGGATTCCCGAATTTCCGTTGTTGCTCTGGAGGTCTGAACTACTGCTGATTCCACTGTCAATGACCGCCACACCGATGCCTGAACCCGTGAGTCCCTGTGTCCAGGCTGCGGGAGCGTTGACACTCTCGGCGTGATAATCGAGCGCAGGAGTTGGAGAGCCGTTACTCGTGCTGTAGAGTGGACGATCCGGCGAAATATAGGCGACGTCCGGATCGGCTGCAAGATCGTTGAACGCGGAGACTGGCACTGTGTAAGCGCCACCCCACACCGATTTGAGCTCTCCTCTGAGTTTGCCGCCCCTGCCTGTCACTTTGGCATGGTCTGACGCGGTCACCGGATGTTTGAACTGCACGATGACATCCATGCTGCCCGAGGCGGTCGATCCGCTGGAATGCCGTGAAGCTCTGTCGGCGAGATTCTTCTGCAGATCAGGAGACAGTTTGTTCGGTTTGGCTAAAGCAGCTGCTGAAAAAAGGACCGCCGCGATGAGCACAAAGCAGGCTCTTCCCCACATTGCGCTCCTGTTGGGTTTGTAGTTAGTCGACGTTCCTTTAGTTTGCAAATCTATTGAGTAACCAAGGCATTTGGTATCTATCATGCAAGGCCCCGTCGCGCAGACTCGAATTTAGTGGCCCGTAAGGTCGCGCTGAATGACCCTAAGGATTTACTCATGCAGCGGAGCCTTCAATCGCGCTTTGGTGGGATCGCTCCCGGGAAGGTACTCTGCGCATATCGTTACTTTGGTCTGTTCACCCAGAGTGCGTGCGCCGGTTCGGTGTACCTTGCACGCGTATCTTCTTCAACGGCAAAGGCATCACTCCTTCAGGCGGAACTTGGAGACCGGTGGGCTCTGAACTGAAATGGAGGCCGGACACGTTACCAATTCCGCATGATGGAGGTGACTGAATTCAGCATTCCACCTCCGCCACGAGGCGATCGCGCTTCGTATGGGAATAGCGTCTCAGTCTGAATTTCCCATGAGAGAGTAAATCTGACGTCCGCCGACTGCAGCCGCATCGCTTGCTGAGCAATGGAGGCTGTGATCGAATTGGGAAATGCCGGCTTCCTTAGATGCCTCGCCATTCGCCGGAACGGCGTCCTATTATGGCCGCTTCCGCGCCCCCTATCCGCAGGCCGCGCTTGATTTCATTGTCGAACGCTACAGTCTCTGCAACGGCTCCCGCGCCCTCGATTTAGGCTGCGGTCCCGGCACCCTCGCCATACCCCTTTCCTACAGCGCCGCCGAGGTTCTCGCCGTCGACGCAGACGCAGACATGATTATGGAGGGAGAGCGCTTGGCCGCATCAACAGATCGCCGGAACATACAGTGGCTTCGGTGCAGGGCTGAGGACGTGCCGCTCGAGGCGGTGCCGTTTCAGCTCGCCACAATCGGGCAGGCCTTTCACTGGATGAACCGCGATGAGGTGCTGCAGAAACTCGCGCTCCTCCTGGTCGATGGAGGAGGGTTGGCACTAGTGAACCCAGGCAAGCGCCGTCCCCAGGAGAGCTGGGAACCGTTAGCCGATCAGATCGTCGCAAAGTTCCTCGGACCCCGAGCTCGACATCCGCAATCCAATCCGCATGAACCTCAACACGAACCAGCGCTGATCCGGTCAGAATGCTTCTCTCAATTCACAGCTCACGAGTTTCCGAGCGCCATAACGCGAGACATCCATTCAATCATCGGCTGTGTCTATTCGAAATCAAGCTCCGCAAAGCCATGCTTCGGCGAAAAGGCAAAGAGCTTTGAGGCGGAGCTCACCGACGCGCTGCTCAGCAGGAATCCGACGGGGGTCTTCCACGAGCAGCTCGAGACCGAAGTAGTCATCGCGCCGAAAAGCGCCCGATAGACTCTACCCGGTTCACAATCGCAAGGTAGAAGGCCAGTTGGAGGTTATCGCCCTGAAGCGTCCTTCAAGGATCGACGTTTGCCTCGTTGCTTGACAACTGATGGTCGAATGTCTACTATCAAACCGCATCGAGGATCGCAGAACCCTGGACAATGGTCCGCAGGATCAGTTGTGGAAGCAGATGGGCGAGGCACTTTCCCGCGTGATGTCGCCTGCCGTCGAGGAGAGTTGAGATGCGCTGGTGGCAGATCAGAAAGCGCAACGCAGACCTTGAGCGCGAACTCCGTTCGGACCTCGAACTCGAACAGGAAGAACAACGCGCAAGCGGTGTGGCTCCGCACGAGGCGGCCTATGCTGCCCGGCGGGCGCTAGGCAATCAGACGCTCATCGTTGAGCAGACGCACGAGGCCTGGGGTTGGGCTCCATTCGAGCGGCTTCTTTCCGACGTGCGATACGCCTTTCGCGTGCTGCTCAAGAGCCCAGGATTCACGCTGACGGCGAGCCTCACCCTTGCGCTCGGCATCGGAGCCAATGCGGCGATCTTCAGCCTGGTCAGCGCCATCATTCTGCGCCCGCTTCCCTACCCCAATCCCACGGAACTGGTCGGCCTCGGCCAGTGGAGGAATCAGAAAGGGCAAGGCTATGTGCAGACCGGCGTTTCCGCGCCGAACATTCTCGACATAGCCAGGCAAAAAAACATCTTCCAGCAGGTGGGCTACTATCGCTTCGCGGACCTCAATATCACGGAAGACAACCATCCGGAGAGCATCGATAGCATTCAGGCCTCTCTCGACATGCTGCCTCTGTTCGGTGTTCAGCCGCAGATCGGCCGTTTCTTCTCCGCCGAGGAGATGCAGCCCGGCCATGATCAGGTGGCGATCCTTGGTTATCGCCTCTGGAAGACGCGCTATGGCGCCGATCCCGCAATTCTGGGCAAGACGATTCGCCTCGATGAAAAGCCGTACACCATTGTGGGCGTAATGCCCGCGCATTTTCGCTTTACCTGGGACCAGGAGATGGGCGTGTTTGTGCCACTTGCGCTCACGCCGGAGGAGTTAAGCGAGAAAGGACGCGCCACATCGCGCGATCTGGAGACGCAGGCTCGGTTGCAGCCGTCTGTCACTGTCCAGCAAGCGCAGGCCGCGATGGACACTCTGGCTGCCAATCTCGCCATCGAACATCCTGAAGCCGATGAGGGTTGGGGATTCAAAGTTGAACCTCTGCATGCCGCCTACTACCGCCATATCGGCCAGCCGCTGTTGATCATGTCGGGCGCGGTGTTGTTTGTCCTGCTCATCGCATGCGGCAACGTCGCCAACCTGCTTTTGGCTCGCGCTACGGTAAGACGGCGCGAAATCGCCATTCGTGCGGCCATTGGAGCCAACCGGCGGCGGTTGATTACCCAGCTTCTCACCGAGAGCGTGGTTCTCGCGTTGCTTGGCGGCCTGCTTGGATTGTCGCTTGCTTACCTCGGCGATCGTCTCCTGACCTTGGAGATGGCGCACTACCGCCGGTTCAGCGTGCCGAATGCAAGCGTCATCAACCTCGATTGGCGAGTGCTGCTGTTTGCTTTGGGCCTGACGCTGCTCACCGGAATCATCTTCGGATTGGCTCCCGCCTGGATCGCCTCCCGAACCGACCTGAACGAGTCGCTGCGAGAGAGCGGCGCAAATGCGACAGCGGATTCGGGGCGTCAACGTTTGCGCAATGGCCTGGTGGCGTCTGAAATCGCGCTGACGCTGGTTCTGCTGACCGGCGCTGGGTTGCTGGTGCGGACCTTCCTGGGCCTCATGCAGGTCGACCTCGGCATCGATCCAACCAACGTAGTCACAATGGAGATCGATCTACCCCATTACAAGTATCCTGCGCCCGCGAATCAGTCTCTCTTTTACCGGCGATTGTTAATGCGCGTGCAGAGCCTCCCCGGGGTGAAGGCGGCGGGCATCGAACAGCCCGGCTCCAGAGTCTTCTTCCAGCCGGAGGGTCAGCCGGTCATGACTCCAGG
>Ga0335073_10007836_pt1 | contig 14969 bp, 15 predicted proteins | sample Lox_Sample_22_FD_207093 | JGI IMG/M metagenome (GOLD analysis project Ga0335073, IMG submission 207093) | Soil microbial communities from Loxahatchee National Wildlife Refuge, Florida, United States - Lox_Sample_2.2 | ecosystem: Environmental > Terrestrial > Soil > Wetlands | place: USA... | reverse complement strand
GAGGTGCTCGAGCACACCAAAGGCCCCAAAATCCGGATCCACAAGTTCAAGAACAAGACCGGCTACCACAAGCGGCAGGGACACCGTCAGCAGCTGACGGTCGTCAAGGTCACCGGCATCAAGTAGCAGCGAGGACCAAAGATGGCACATAAAAAGGGCGCTTCCAGCTCGCGCAATGGTCGCGATTCCGCCGCCCAGCGGCTGGGGGTCAAGCGGTTCGGCGGCCAGGTCGTCAAGGCCGGCGAGATCCTGATCCGTCAGCGCGGCACCAAATTCCACCCGGGCGTCAACGTGGGCCGCGGCGGGGATGACACATTGTTTGCCACCGCGGCCGGCGCTGTCGAGTTCGGCGTCAAGCGTGGACGCAAAACCGTCAGCATCGTCCCGGCCGGGGGATCCGCCGACTAAGGGGTAGCTCGATGCCTCGGTTTGTCGACCGGGTCGTCGTCCACGCGCGGGCAGGTTCCGGCGGTAACGGCTGCGCCTCGGTCCATCGCGAGAAGTTCAAACCGCTGGGCGGTCCCGACGGGGGCAACGGCGGCCGCGGCGGCAGCATCGTGTTCGTCGTCGACCCGCAGGTGCACACGCTGCTCGACTTCCACTTCCACCCGCACGTCACCGCGCCATCGGGCAAGCAGGGGATGGGCAGTAACCGCGACGGCGCCGCCGGCTCGGACCTGGAAGTCAAGGTTCCCGACGGCACCGTGGTCCTGGACGAGAATGGCCGGTTACTGGCCGACCTGGTCGGCGCGGGCACCCGCTTCGAAGCCGCTGCCGGCGGCCGTGGCGGCCTGGGCAACGCGGCGCTGGCATCGCGCGCCCGCAAGGCCCCCGGTTTCGCGCTGCTCGGCGAGCAGGGCCAGTCCCGCGACCTCACCCTCGAACTCAAGACCGTCGCCGACGTCGGCCTGGTCGGGTTTCCGTCCGCCGGAAAGTCCTCGCTGGTCTCGGTGATCTCGGCGGCCAAGCCCAAGATCGCCGACTACCCGTTCACCACGCTGGTTCCCAACCTCGGGGTGGTCTCGGCGGGCGAGCACTCATTCACCGTGGCCGACGTGCCCGGCTTGATCCCGGGCGCCTCCGAGGGCCGTGGCCTGGGCCTGGACTTCCTGCGGCATATCGAACGCTGCGCCGTGCTGGTACACGTCGTGGACTGCGCCACCGCCGAGCCGGGCCGCGACCCGATCTCCGACATCGACGCGCTGGAGGCCGAGCTCGCTTCCTACACGCCGACATTGCAACGGGATACGGTACTCGTCGATCTGGCCGAGCGGCCCCGGGCGGTGGTGCTCAACAAGATCGACGTGCCGGAAGCCCGCGAGCTCGCCGAGTTCGTCCGCGACGACATCGCCGAGCGCGGCTGGCCGGTCTTCGAAGTATCCACGGCTACCCGGGAAGGCGTGCAGCCGTTGATCTTTGGCCTGTGGCAGATGATCGAGGCCTACAATGCGCAGCGCCCGCCGGTGGTGGCCCGGCGGCCGGTGATCCGCCCGGTTCCGGTGGACGACAGCGGCTTCACCGTGGAGTCGGACGGACACGGTGGTTTCGTGGTCACCGGCGCGCGGCCGGAACGCTGGATCAGCCAGACCAACTTCGACAACGACGAAGCCGTCGGCTATCTCGCCGACCGCCTGGCGCGCCTGGGTGTCGAGGAGGAGCTGCTGAGGCTGGGTGCGAAGCCAGGATGCGCGGTGACCATCGGCGAGATGACCTTCGACTGGGAACCCCAGACGCCCGCCGGTGTGGACGTCACGATGTCCGGCCGCGGCACCGACGCGCGCCTGGAAGGGACCGACCGCGTCGGAGCCGCCGAGCGCAAAGCGGCCCGCCGGCAGCGCCGCGAAAGCGGCCAGGGGTCATGACCAGTCCTCACCGCGAAGCCATCCGCACCGCGCGCAGCGTTGTCGTCAAGGTCGGCACCACGGCTTTGACCACGCCGTCGGGCGTATTCGACGCTGGCCGGCTGGCCGGCCTTGTCGACGCGATCGAGGGCCGCATGAAGGCGGGCTCCGACGTCGTCATCGTGTCCTCGGGCGCCATCGCCGCGGGCATCGAGCCGCTGGGATTATCGCGTCGCCCAAACGATTTGGCGACCAAGCAGGCGGCGGCCAGCGTCGGGCAGGTCGCGCTGGTGAACTCGTGGAGTGCGGCGTTCGCGCGCTACGGCCGCACGGTGGGGCAGGTGCTGCTGACCGCACACGATATTTCGATGCGGGTGCAGCACACCAACGCTCAGCGCACGTTGGACCGGCTGCGCGCGTTGCATGCGGTGGCGATCGTCAACGAGAACGACACGGTGGCCACCAACGAGATCCGCTTCGGCGACAACGACCGGCTTTCGGCGCTGGTGGCGCACCTGGTGGGTGCCGACGCGCTGGTGCTGCTTTCCGACATCGACGGCCTCTATGCCGCCGATCCGCGAAAGTCCAAGGGCGCCGAGTTTATTGCGGAGGTGTCCGGGCCGACCGACCTGGACGGCGTGGTGGCCGGCCAGAGCAGCCACCTGGGCACGGGCGGGATGGCGTCGAAGGTGTCCTCAGCGCTGCTGGCCGCCGATGCCGGTGTGCCGGTGCTGCTGGCCGCCGCCACCGACGCCGCGACCGCGCTGGCCGACGCCTCGGTGGGCACGGTGTTCGCCGCGCGGTCCGACCGGATGTCGGCGCGACGGTTCTGGGTGCGTTACGCCGCGGACGCGACCGGTTGGCTGACGCTGGACGCCGGGGCGGTGCGCGCGGTGGTGGCGCAACGCCGCTCGTTGCTGCCCGCGGGTATCACCGCGGTCTCGGGCGGGTTTTCCGCGGGTGACGTCATCGAATTGCGCGGACCGGACGCGGTCATGGTGGCCCGGGGCGTAGTTGCCTACGACGCAATCGAACTCGCCACCATGATGGGCCGGTCGACCTCCGAGCTGCCCGGCGAACTGCGCCGTCCCGCGGTGCATGCCGACGACCTGGTGGCCGTGTAGCCGCGGCTTTGAGAAAACCGCAAGAACTTAGCAAGGATCCTTGAAGCCCCTCCGGCGACCCTTTTCTCAGCATCCAAGCGAGAACAAGGGGACACCATCATGTGGGCACTCACAACATCCAACGGTCTGCGCGTCGACGGCATTCGGCAGGAGCAGGACGGCCGGTACGCCGTGCACAACCTCGGCCACGCCCGCAGCATCAGCCCCTACTCCTGGCAGGTGGTCGACAACTTCGGACGCAGCTTCGTCGCCGAGCTGAGAAGGTCGCGCTGACCTGATCCCTAGGGCGACCTGAGATATAGTGCGCCCCAGACGATTTCGGTTAGTGTTGCGGCCAGCTCCGCATCGTAGTCAGGTGGCTTTGCCGGTAGGTTCTGCTGGCACGACCGCTCGACCATCCAGGTCAGCGCGCTGGCCGTGGTGGCCGCAGGCAGTTCCGGACGGATCGAGCCGTCGGCCTGCCCGTCCTCGACGACCTGGGTAACCCGCCCCGAGATTTCGATCAGCAGCTCGCGATAGGTCCGCGCCGTCGCCGGGTCGTATCCGGCCATCTCGTTGAGCGCGACGAGCACCGGCTGATGACGCCGAAAGCTGGCAATGATCCCCGCCATCGCGGCGCGCACGTCGTCCGGATTGCGTCGCCCCGCCACACCCCACCAGCGTTCCCCCGCGCTGGCCAGCTCGGCGAACACCTCGCTGGTGAGACGGCGCAGCAGATGGCCTTTGTCCTCGAAGTAGATGTAGAAGCTGGCGCGCGAGATGCCGGCTTCGGTCGACAGCCGGTCCACGCTGAGCTCGGTGAAGCTGGTCCCGTCGCTCATCAGCCGCTCGGTGGCGTCCAGCAGGCGTTGTTCCATCTGCTCGCGCCGCTGCTTGCGATTCGCCTGTGGCTTGCGGGTGACCGATGCCATTTGCTGAGCATAACCGGTGGATGTACATCTTGACTAGACATATTGTCTAGACATATTGTCGTGAATATGACAGCAATGGCAGGGACGTCCGGCCGTACCTACGACCCAATCGACCTATCGTCGCGTGCCTTCTGGTCGACGACCGCCGACGATCGCGAACGTTCGTTCGCGGTGCTGCGCGCCGAGCGGCCCGTCAGCTGGCACCCGCCGGCCGAAGACGCGATGATGCCCGATCCCGAGGACCGCGGCTACTGGGCCGTCACCCGGCGCGCCGACATCGTCACGGTGAGCCGCAACAACGACGTGTTCAGCTCCGGCAAGGGGGTGATGTTCGAGAACTTCCCCGAGGAATTGCTCGAGGCGTCGCAGTCCTTCCTGGCCATGGACCCGCCGCGACACACCAAGCTGCGCAAGCTCGCCCACGCCGCGTTCACGCCGCGCCAGGTGCGCCGCATCGAAGAGTCGATCAACGCCAACGCCAAGACGATTGTCGCGGAGCTGCGCGCGGCGGGCAGCGGCGCCGATTTCGTGGAGCATTGCGCCAAGGAGCTACCCATCCGGACGCTGTCGGACATGGTGGGGATCCCGGAATCCGAGCGCCAGCAGGTGGCGCATGCCGCCGACGCGCTGGTGTCCTTCACCGATCCGGACTACCTGAATGGCCGCCACCCGCTGGAGGTCGCCTTCGAAAACCAGGTCTACCTGCATCAAGTCGCCGGCTCGTTGGCCGCGCACCGTCGTGAACACCCCGGCGACGACCTGTTCAGCAGCCTGGTCAACGCCGAAGTCGACGGCGACCGGCTCACCGATGCGGACGTGGCCGCGTTCTTTGTGTTGCTGGCCGTGGCCGGCAACGACACCACCCGCCAGACCACCAGCCACGCGCTGAAGGCGCTAACCGAATTCCCCGATCAGCGGGCCTGGCTGGGGGCGGCGTTCGAGGACCGCATCGGTACGGCGGTGGAGGAGTTCGTCCGCTGGGCCACCCCGGTGATGACCTTCCGCCGCACGGCCACCACGGATTTCGAACTCGGCGGGCAGACCATCGCGGCCGGTGAGAAGGTGGTGATGTTCTACTCGTCGGGCAACCGGGACGAGGAGGCGTTCGATCACCCGGAGCGTTTCGACCTGAGCCGCAGTCCCAACCCGCACGTGGGTTTCGGCGGCGGCGGGCTGCACTTCTGTCTCGGCGCCCATGTGGCGCGGTCACAGCTGCGTGCGGTCTTCGGCGAGTTGCTGCGTCAGGTGCCCGACATCGAGGCGGGCGGGCCGACATTCGTGACCGGCAATTTCATCCACGCCATCGGCAAAATGCCCTGCAGCTTCTAGCGCGCGGGCACGCCCGCCAGCTCGTTCACGAGTAGGGTCAGCAATTCCGAGCAGCCGCCGTCGACCTTGACGGTGGCCAGGTCGTCGCCGCGGGTGCGGCCCCGGTTCACGATGGCGATCGGCATGCCGAGCGAGGCGGCGTGCCGCACGAACCGGTAGCCGGAGAACACCGTCAGCGACGAGCCCGCGACCAGCAGTGCCTCGGACTGCTCCACCAGCGAATAGGCCTGGGCCACACGGTCTTTGGGCACGCTTTCGCCGAAGTAGACGATGTCGGGCTTCAGCATGCCGGCGCAGGCCGGACAGTCGAGATACCGGAACGACGCGGTGTCGGACACGACGGCGTCCGCGTCGGGCGCCACGGCCAGCCCACCGACGGCTTCGGCGCGTTCGGTGAATCCCGGGTTGAGTGCCTCGAGCCGTTCGGCCAGTACGGCGCGGCCCATGGTGTGGCCGCAATCCAGGCAGGTCACGTGCGCGTAGCTGCCGTGCAGATTGACGACGTGTCGGCTGCCCGCCTTGGTGTGCAGCAGGTCGACGTTCTGGGTGATCACGCCGGTCACCGCTCCGGCGTGCTCGAGCGCGGCCAGCGCCCGGTGCCCGGCGTTGGGCTGGGTGTCGTCCATGTGCCGCCAGCCGAGGTGGTTGCGGGCCCAGTAGCGCTGCCGGAACACCGGGTCCGAAGTGAACTGCTGGATCGTCATGGGATTGCTCGGCGGCGAATCGGGGCCCCGGTAGTCGGGTATGCCCGAGTCGGTGGAAATCCCGGCGCCCGTCAGTACCGCGACCCGGCGGCCGGTCAGCACGCCGACCAGCTCCGGCGATTCGGGGGAGTTCACCACACCGAGCGTAGGCCACAATAGAGCACGTGGATTTCTACAAGGACTTCTACAACGTCTACAGCCAGGGCTTTGCCCGCGTCGCCGCGTGCACCCACCACACCACGCTCGGCGACCCGGCGGCCAATGCCGCGTCGGTATTGGGGTTGGCGCGTCAGTGCCACGACGACGGCGTTGCCCTGGCCGTCTTCCCGGAGCTGACGCTGTCGGGGTACTCCATCGAGGACATCCTGCTGCAGGATTCGTTGCTCGACGCCGTCGAGAATGCCCTCTTCGATCTGATCACGGCCACCACCGATCTGCTGCCCGTGCTGGTGGTGGGGGCGCCGCTGCGGCATGGCCACCGCATCTACAACACCGCCGTCGTCATCCACCGCGGCGACGTGCTCGGAGTGGCGCCCAAGTCGTATCTGCCGACCTACCGGGAGTTCTACGAGCTCCGCCAACTCGCGGCCGGAGACGACGAGCGCGACATCATCCGCATCGGCAAGTTCGACGCCCTCTTCGGCCCGGATCTGCTGTTCGCCGCCTTCGACGTACCCGGGTTCGTGCTGCACGTCGAAATCTGTGAGGACATGTTCGTGCCGATTCCGCCCAGCGCCGAGGCGGCGCTGGCGGGTGCGACGGTGCTGGCCAACCTGTCCGGCAGCCCGATCACCATCGGGCGCGCCGAGGACCGTGGCCTGCTCGCGCGATCGGCCTCAGCGCGCTGTCTGGCCGCGTACGTCTATGCCGCCGCCGGGGAGGGCGAATCGACCACGGATCTGGCCTGGGACGGCCAGACCATGATCTGGGAAAACGGTGTGCTGCTCGCCGAATCCGAGCGCTTTCCCAAGGGGGAGCGGCGCTCGGTGGCCGACGTCGACATCGGGCTGCTGCGCTCCGAGCGGCTGCGGATGGGGACGTTCGACGACAACCGGCGTCACCATCGCGGAAAGGCGGAGTCGTTCCGGCGCATCGAGTTTCAGCTGCAGCCACCGGCGGGCGACATCGGGCTGATGCGACAGGTCGAGCGCTTTCCGTTCGTGCCGGCCGACCCGCAACGGCTGCAGCAGGATTGCTACGAGGCCTACAACATCCAGGTTTCCGGGCTCGAGCAACGGTTGCGTGCGCTGGACTACCCGAAGGTCGTGATCGGGGTTTCCGGCGGGCTGGACTCCACCCACGCCCTGATCGTCGCCGCGCGCGCGATGGACCGGGAAGGCAGGCCGCGCACCGACATTCTGGCGTTCACCCTGCCCGGATTCGCGACGGGAGAACACACCAAGCGCAATGCGATCGAGCTGTGCAGCGCGCTCGGTGTCACCTTCGCCGAACTCGACATCCGCGACACCGCAAAGCTGATGCTGCAGGAGATGGATCATCCTTTCGCGCGCGGCGAAAAGGTCTACGACGTCACCTTTGAGAACGTGCAGGCGGGCCTGCGCACCGACTACCTGTTCCGGCTGGCGAACCAGCGCGGCGGGATAGTTCTCGGTACGGGTGATCTCTCGGAGTTGGGGCTGGGCTGGTCCACCTATGGTGTCGGCGACCAGATGTCGCATTACAACGTCAACGGCGGTGTGCCCAAGACACTGATTCAGCACCTGATCCGGTGGGTCATCTCGTCGGGGCAGTTCGACGCGCGAGTGGACGCGGTGTTGCAGTCGGTGCTGGAAACCGAGATCACTCCGGAACTCATTCCGACCGGCGAGGAAGAGGAACTGCAGAGCAGCGAGGCGAAGGTCGGGCCTTATGTGCTGCAGGACTTTTCGTTGTTTCATGTGCTTCGCTACGGATTCCGGCCAGCGAAGATCGCCTTTCTGGCGTGGCACGCGTGGAGCGACCCCGACCGCGGCAACTGGCCGCCGGGGTTCCCCGATGACAAGCGACCGTCGTACTCGCTCAAGGAGATTCGGCACTGGTTGCAAGTCTTCGTGCAGCGCTTTTACTCGTTCAGCCAGTTCAAGCGCTCGGCATTGCCCAACGGCCCCAAGGTGTCCCACGGCGGTGCGTTGTCCCCGCGTGGCGATTGGCGGGCCCCGTCGGACATGTCCGCGCGGATCTGGCTCGACGAGATCGAGCGTGAGATTCCGGAAGACTAGCGTTCGTACGTCCCCGTCAGCGTGCCCCGGGCCAGCACATGCCCGGCCATCGCCGCCAGGAGGGCCTTGGCTGTGGTCACGTTCTCGGCAATGGGTTGGTCGACGGCGAGTACGTGAAACCGGTAGTGGTGTGGCCCGTGTCCGGGAATGGGGCGGGGGCCGGCATAGCCGCGGTGACCTAAATCTGCTCGGAGGAAACGCATTCCAGAGGTCTCCGGCTGCAATGCGCCCGCGGGCGCCCCGTCGAGCTTCGGATCGAGCACCGCGACGGTGTGTAGCAGCGGTCGGGGCAGCGGAACGTCGACGTCGTCGATGACGAGCACCACCTGCCGGGTCTCGGGTGGCAGCCCGTCCCACCGCAACGCGGGAGAGGTGTTGGCGCCGACGCCCTTTCCCGCGCTGGACTGCGGCATCGCGGCGCCATCGGTGAACTCCGGGCTGGTGACGGTGATGGACGCGGGGGCGTCAAACCGACTGCCGGCCAACTGGCTGCGCTGCTCGCCGGCGCGGACGCGGCGCAGCAGCTTGCCGATCGGGGCCATCACGCGCCGCTGCCGGCGCCGCGCATCGCTACCGCGCTGGAGCGCAGCATGTCGCCAAGTTCGGCAGGCAGAAAACCCTGCGCCGCCAATCGCGGCATGACGCCGCCGCTTTCGATGATCTCGAGGAGCAGGCCGGGCAGTTTGGGGATGGTGCCCGATTCTCCCGTGGTGTCGTTGCGCCAGGTGCCGGCGGTCAGATCGAAGGTTCCGGTGTTGCCTTCGCTGAACACGGAGGTGGCGTTCGGCACGGTCATTGCGGGCAGGCCGGCGTTGACAGCATTGCGGAAAAACAGCGAGTTGAATTCCTCGGCGACCAGTCCGGCGACACCGAGTTCGGTGAACAGAGAAGCGACCGGGCGCGACGATCCTACCCCGAAGTTCTTGCCGGCCACCACAATGTCACCCGGCGACACCTGATCCGTCCAGCCGGGGCGGACCTCATAGAAGATGTGCTTGGCCGCTTCGGGCGGATCCATTTTCATCGCGAAGGCCGGGTACATGGCGTCGGTGTTCAGGTCGTCGCCGAACACCCAGACTTTCCCGCTAACCACAACCGTCATGCCGTCACGCTCCTTGGGTCGGTGATATATCCGGTGATCGCTGAGGCGGCCACGGTCGCCGGTGAGGCCATGAAGATCTCCGCTTCGGTGCTGCCCATCCGACCGGTGAAATTGCGGGTGCTGGACGTGATGCACACCTCGCCGGGTCCCACCACGCCCATGTGGTAGCCGAAGCACGCGCCGCAGGTGGAGTTGGTGATCACGGCACCGGCGTCGGCGAGGTCTTGTAAATAGCCCAGCCGCATAGCATCCCGGTATACCGCCTGCGAGGCGGGCGTGACCAGCAGCCGTACGCCCGGAGCCACGGTCTTGCCGCGCAGCAGCCGTGCAGCGATCTCGAGGTCCTCGAGTTGGCCGTTTGCGCACGACCCGATGAACGCCTGGTCCACCTTCTGCCTGCCTAACTGGGAGACGGGCAGCCCGTTGCGGCTGACGGTGCCCGGCCGCGCCACATAGGGCTCCAGCGTCGCCAGGTCGATGTGCCGGACGTCGTGGTAGGAGGCGTCGGGATCCGGTGCGGCCGTGGTGTATCCGGTGACGCCGGTGTCGTCGAGGAAACGGGTTAGCACGTCGTCGGCTTCGAAAGTGCTGAAGTCGGCCGATACCTCAGCGCCCTGCGTTGCGATGGTGCGCCGGTCGTGCATCGGGATGCCCGCCAGGCCGGGGCCGCCGTATTCCAAGTTCAGGTTGGCGGCGTCGCCGTATTCGTTGGCGATGTGCAGGAAGATGTCCTTGCCGCTCACCGTGTCTGGTTTGATGCCATCGAGTTCGTAGCGGACGGTCGGCGCGACCTGGAACCAGGTGGTGCCGGTGCACATGATCGAATACACTTCGGCGGGCCCCAGCCCGCGGGCCGCGGTGTTGTATGCGCCGCCCGCGCAGGTGTGAGAGTCGGTGCAGGCCAGGACTTCTCCCGGGCGTGCCAGCCCGTTCTCGGCGATCACCTGGTGACAGATGCCGTGCCGGCCGACATCGTAGAAGCGTTCGATGCCGAAGTGGGCGGCGAACTTTCGGGCGTGGCTACCGCCGGCCGCATCCTTGATGGTGGGTGCGGGTACGGCGTGGTCCATGATGACGGCTAGCTTGTTGGGGTCGTGGATTCGACTGGGCTGGATCCACATCGTGGCGAATTGCAGATCGATCAGGACGGTCATATCGACGTCCACCACCACCGTGTCGCCGGGCGACACCGAGTCCAGACCGGCTTTGCGGGCGAAGATCTTCTCGATAATGGTCATGCCCATGATGGGTCCTTACCTGCGTACTTGGCGTCGAGTTCCAGCCATTCCGCCATGCCAACCATGTTGAAGAAGTCGGCAGGTTTGGTGGGCAGATGAGGGGTGACGTCGGTTCCGTTGAGCTGGCAGAGGCTCTGCAGCATGCCGAACGTCGCCGGCATCAGCAGATTGCTCGGATGGATCGCGATCGCGTAACCCAGCTCCTGCAATCGCGAGGCCGACTCCAACGGCGTCATGCCGCCGAGCACCAGATTGATCAGCAGGGGAGCGTCGACTTCGGCTGCGATGCGCTCGATTTCGTCGGAGTCCTGCGGCGCCTCGACGAAGATGATGTCCGCGCCCGCTTGCGCGTAGCGGTTGGCCCGCTCGATCGCGGCGTCCAGCCCGAGCGGGGCGCGGGCGTCGGTGCGTGCCACCACCAGCAGGTCGTCGTCGGATCTCGCGTCCAGCGCGGCCGCCAGGGTCTGCTCGAACACCGCGGCGTCCACGACCTGCTTGTCCGGCAGATGGCCGCACCGCTTCGGAAATACCTGGTCCTCCAACTGGATCGCGGCCACCCCGGCGGCGTCATAGGAACGCACGGTGCGCACCACGTTCATCGGTCCGCCGTAGCCGGTGTCGGCGTCGGCGATGAGCGGGACGTCACCCAACGCGTCGGCGATCATCCGCACCCGGTCGGCCATCTCGGTCGCTGTGACCAGTCCGATGTCGGGCAGGCCGAACCCCGAGGCCGCGACGCCGGCGCCGGTCATGTACGCAGCGACGTGGCCGGTGCGTTTGGTCAGCTGCGCCGAGATACCGTCGAAAACCCCTGGTGCAACGATGAGTTCGCGTTTGTTCAGCAGCTCTTTGAGCCGCTGTCGAGCCGGTGTGGTTGCCATGGCTGTCCTTTCAGTTCGGGGTCAGTCGAGTGCGGCGCCGACCGGGGCGGCCAGCAGGTCTATCAGGTCGTCGGTGTCGTCGAGGCCGTCGAGGCCGATGACCGTGCGCGCGATCGCCTCGGCGCGCTCGCGGCTGGTGACCCGGTCGGCCAAGGCGTGGAACTTCGCGACGAGTTCGTCATTGGTGACCGGATCGGTTGGTGCGCCGTGCGGTTGCCGGACACGGGTGGCGTGCACGGTGCCATCACGCATCGTCACGGCGACGTCGGTGCGGAAGCGTTCGGTGACATCGGCGTGGGCCAGCGATTCGTCGAGGTGCACCGTCGTCGCGGCGATCAGCGACCAGATGTCGTCGGAGTCGAGGCGGGCCGGGGTGAACTGCTCGGGCAGTACGTTTCCGTCCAGTAGCGCCGCGGCGGTCGCGTACCCGATGTTCATCTGCGCGCCGATCGCGGTGAGCGGCCGTTCCGGCGTCCACCAACCGTGCTTGTACACCGTCTCGCCGACGGTGATGTCGACCTTCGAAATATCCTCCGGGACAATAGATTGCCGCAGCTGCCTGGCGGCGTCGATGGCTCCGTGCAAACCGCCCATCGCGGCGTAGGACTTGACCATGATGATCGCGGTCTCCCAGCGCCGGCCGAGTTCGCCGGTCAGCTGTGACGCGTCGGGATCGTGGCCCTCGCCGAAAACGCTGAGGAATCCGCCGTATTCACGCTCGAAAACCCGTTTGATGCCGGTGTAGCCGGCCGCCGCAAGCCCCGCGGCGTAGAAGCCGTTGCGCGCCGCCAAACCGTGGTGCATGCGCTTGCTCATCGCCTCGTACTGCGCGGCCATCAGCCCCGAGGACTGGGTGCCGGCCAAGCCGAGGGCGTCCTCCAGCTGCGCCGGCTGCAGGCCACGCAACTTGCCGGACGCCATTGCCGCGGCGTGGGTGCCGAAGACCGATCCCGAGTGCCAGCCGCGGTCGAGCATCTGCGCGCCGTGCAGCGTGTACCCGACTCGCGGACCCACTTCGAAGCCGGCGATCGCCGCTAGCAGCAGGTCGGCGCCGGTGCTCGGCTCCGGGCGAACCGACGCCGTCGAGAGCAGTGCGGGAACGAGCAGCGAGCAGCTGTGCAGCGGTGCCAGCGGATGGAAGTCGTCGAGTTCGAAGCCCTGGACGAAGGTGCCGTTGAGCACCGCGGCCGCCGGACCGCTGGTCGTCCGGCCGGTGCCGATGACAACGGTGTTGCCGGGGCTCTCCAGGCCGAGCACACCGTCGGTGGCGACCCGCGACCACGGCAGTTGTGCCCCGACCAGCGCGCAACCCAGGCCGTCCAGCAGCAGGTGTTTGGCCCGCTCGACCACGGACTGCGGGACCTGGTCGAGCGCGAGGTCGGCGACCCAGGTGGCCAATCGGCCGGTCGGCCCGTCGGGATCGGTGGCGGCCTGATCCGGTATCGCGGTCATCGGACTCCTCGGGGATTGCTACGCTTGGCTTGTTGTTATATACATATAACAAGTGCAGCGATAGCGCAAGAGGGCGGTGTGGAAACATTGGTGACCGTGCAACAGGACGTGCATAAGGGCACAGCTAAGACCGCGCCGGTGTCGGCGGACGCCGGGGTGCCGTTGCATCGGCAACTGTTCCTGGTGCTGCACGACGAGATCGACCGCGGAGTCATGGCGCCCGGCGAAGCGTTGCCCACCGAGCAGACGCTGTGTGACCAATTCGGGGTTTCCCGGATCACCGTCCGCCGCGCGCTGGCCGATTTGGCCCAGCAGGGATATATCGAGCGCAGGCAGGGCGTGGGTTCCTTTGTCCGCGAACACGGTCCGTCGGAGCCGCTCTCGGTGGGCCGCTCGTATATGGACGGGCTGCGCCAGACCCAATTCGAGACGGATGTCGATGTCGTCGAGCTCGGCACGCGGCGTCCGCCACCGGCGATTGCCGAGGCGCTCGGGGCCTCCGGGGAGCTACTGCACGTTGTCCGGGTGCGCCGGCAACGCCGCACCGGCGAGCCGTTGATCATCACCGACGCCTGGATGCCGTGCGAACTGGCCGACACGTTGACCGAAACCGCGCTGCTTCGGGCGCCGCTGTACGAACTGCTCTCCGAGACCGGCGTCGTGGTGGACCGCGTGCAGCATGAGATCACCGCCGAGATCGCGGGCCCGCGCAACGCGCACCTGCTCGACACGGCGATCGGCGCCGCTCTGCTGCGCATCAACCGATTGGTATTCGTGGCCGGCGCGCCTCATCACCAGCTGTCTGTTCTGTTGTCGCCGAACCGAAGCCGTGTGGTGCTGAATCAGTCGGCGGCCGAACTCGAAAGCGGCGACGGTTTGGCGATCACTCACGACGTGCGCCGCGAGCCGCGCTAGCGAATCAGGCCGACGCCCGGGATGAACCGGCCCACGGCGGCGGTGTAGCTCCGATAGTCCGCGCCGTGTGTGCGCAACAGATACGGCTCCTCGACACGGCGGACCTGCAGCTCTATCGCGGCGACGAGCAGGGCAAATCCGGCGAATGCGACGAGATTGGGTGTCACCAAAGCGATCCCGCTGCCGAACGTGAACATGGCGGTGTAAATGGGATTGCGCACCCGGCCGAACACGCCGCTGCGCACCAGCGTGGTGGTCTCTTGATCGTCGACTCCGATCCGCCAGGAATCGCCCATCTGCAGTTGTGCGTAGACCGTCCCCGCGATGCCGGCCGTTGCGACGAGAACGCCGGCGACCGGGATCCACTCTGCGCTCAGCACGGTAAGGGGCTTAACAACCTTGGCTCGCTGCAGGATCGGCGCACTCACCGCCACCACCAGGGCAACCACGACCAGCACCCCGGCGATGAATTCCTGCGAACCGATCCGGCCGCTCACCCCGTGGAATCCACTCGATCCGGTGCGCCGGTGCTGTAGCCAACTGCGCCAGCCGAATCCGAGCACACCGAAAGCCGCGAACAGCGCCAGGGCGACGTCGGCGGCGGTCGTTGCCCGCATCAGTCGCTCACCACTGCCGCATCGATAGCCGAGGCATCCGGCGCGCAGTCACCGGCGCCGGGCACCGTGGTCGCCAATGCCCCGGCGGCGCACGCATACTGCAATGCGCGGCGCCGTTGCGAAGGGTTTGACGAGTTCGGCCAGGTGGCGGCCAGCACTCCGGCGAACACGTCGCCGGCTCCGGCGGTGTCCACCGCGGTCACCGCCGGGGCGGACACCCGGAACTCGCCGTCGGCACCGGCGTACCGGGCGCCGCGCGCGCCCAGGGTGACCACGAGGTGAGTTGGCTGCCAAGGCCATTCGTCGGCCTCGGATTCGTTCGCGATCACCACGTCGGCCAGCGCCGCGAGTTCGGCCAGTGCGTGTCGATCCTGGCCGGCCGGTGAGGCGTTGACCATGACGACCGCTCCGGCCGACCGGGCCTGGCGGGCCGCGCCCACTGCCGTCGTCACCGGAATCTCGAGCTGGGTCAACAACACATCGCAATCGGCGATCGTGGTGTTGTCCGCCGTCAAGCACCGGTTGGCGCCCGGCGCCACCACGATCGTGTTCTCCGCGCCGGCATCCACCACGATGATCGCCGTACCGCTGGGCCCGGGCAGTGTGACAGTCCCGTCCAGCCCAACGCCGTTGGAC
>Ga0335073_10007834_pt1 | contig 14972 bp, 12 predicted proteins | sample Lox_Sample_22_FD_207093 | JGI IMG/M metagenome (GOLD analysis project Ga0335073, IMG submission 207093) | Soil microbial communities from Loxahatchee National Wildlife Refuge, Florida, United States - Lox_Sample_2.2 | ecosystem: Environmental > Terrestrial > Soil > Wetlands | place: USA... | reverse complement strand
TCGCCCGCAGGGCGAATTTCGCGGACCATGCTGACTGACTGGCCGGCATAGAACGCGAGCCCGCTCATATCTCCCGTGACCGATGTTGAAGCCGTGAAGGCGGAATAGCGAGGAAGCTCCACTTCTATCTCGCCGCGTCGCAGTCGCGCCAGTTTTTCACCTTCGCCGGGACGCTTTCCCGTTTCGGGGCGGCCTGCCTTCTCCCATTCCTCAACGACCTTGGTACGAATCACGCGATGCGCTGCATCGGGCCATCCGACATCGAATAGCTTGGTGTGAACGGTCTCAACGGCGTGCGACTTCACCACCATTTTTTTGTAGTCGCGATGAGCGCTACATTCGTCCGACGCGAGAAACCGCGTGCCGAACACTGCGGCGTCCGCTCCCAAAGCCAACGCCGCGGCAAGGCCGCGACCGTCGGCGAAACCTCCTGCCGCCAGCATTGGCGAATCGCCGACCGCGTCTCGAGCCTCCGGAACGAGCGCCAAAGTCGTCACCGTCCCGCGAACGTGGCCGCCCGCCTCGAAACCCTGCACAATGACGGCATCCGCCCCAGCCTTCTTCGCCGCCGCCGCTTCTTCAGCCGAACCGCATTGCCAGACCACCGTGAAGCCAAGCTGCTTACAGAGCGGAATGTGCTCCGAAGGATCGCCCCAGAAAAGTGTAACCGCCTGTATCGGCTCCACTCGAAGCTGTTCAAGAACGTCGGGCTGCAAAAACGGAATGAGGAGATTCACCGCTAGCGGCTTTGTCGTCCTTGCGCGCGCAGCAGCGATCGCCTCATGAATCTCGGTAGGACCAAGTCCAGCCATCCCAATCGTTCCGAGCCCTCCTGCCTCGGAGACTGCCGCGGCAAGCTCGGCTCCTGCTACACCGCCCATGCCCGCGGCAACTATCGGGTACTGGATTCCGAAGAGTTCGGTGATCCGAGTTCTGAGCATCTGGGCTCCTACGGCGCCTCTTCTGCGTAGTCCCAGGAGATGGTGCGCTCGGGCTTGAAGCGGATGACGACCACCTTCTCGCCGCTCATCGATTTGGCGTAGCGTTTGCCCATTTTTTTGCCGAGGTATTCGATCGCCATCCTCTCCGTGCGCTTGTCATCGATCTTTTCTTCCATCGTGACGCGGCCCTTAAGCACGACCGACTTGTACGGCGCTTCCTTGGTATCGACCACGAACGTGACGCGCGGGTCCCGCACGAGACACTTGTATTTGAAGGCCTCGGGGCCGCTCTGAAAAATGATTTCGCCCTTGTCGTATTCGTACCAGGTCGGCACGGCATGCGGTGAGCCGTCGGGCGCGGTCACCGCAACGACTGCAACGATTGGCCGGGAAAGCAGTTTATCGATGTCCTTCTTCTTCATCGGCATGCGGCGAAGTCTCCAATGGAGGATTTCTAATCAGGAGGAATATTCTCACCACAAAGACACGAAGACACAAAGATTCTTCTTAGTGACCTTGTGCCTTCGTGGTTATTCTCTCTTATCTGCCTTTGAACGCCGGCTTGCGCTTTTCGCGGAAGGCGCGCGTGCCTTCGCGCACATCTTCCGACGGATTCGTGATCATCACGTTGAGGGCGGCGTCCTCGAGCGCGTTCTCCAGCGTCATTTCGCGCTGCTTGTACATCATGCGCTTGGCGAGCCTGATTGCGAGCGGCGGTCCGTCGGCGAGCCGGCGCGCGAATTCGTTGACGCGCGCATCAAGTTCCTTGTGTGGCACCACTTCGGTCACGAGGCCCAGTTCGAGCGCGGTCTTCGCGTCGTAAACTTCTGACAGCATCGTCATCTTGAGTGCGCGATCGAGTCCCATGAATCTAGGGAACAGGAACGCACCGCCTTCGTCGCACAGGAGCGCAAACTTGAGCGCGGTGTCTCCGAGGCGAGCTTCGTCCGATGCGATCCGGAAGTCGCAGCTCAGCGCGAGCGTCAGTCCACCCGCGACCGCGGCACCGTTGATCGCGGCGATTACAGGTTTGTCGAAACGATGCAGCGAAAGCACGATCTGATGGAAGCCCTCGCGCATCTCGAGCATGTGCCCCATCGGATGCCCATGAAAACGCGAACGGCTGTCGGGAGAGCCGCTGATATCGCCGCCGGCACAGAACGCGCGCCCGCTGCCGGTGATGATCAGCACGCGCACGTCGTCATCCTGACGCGCGAGATCGATCGCCGCGACGATCTCCTTGACCATCGTCTCGGTGTAACCGTTCATCCGCTCGGGGCGGTTGATCGTGATCCTGGCGATACCGTCGCTGGCGCCGTAGATGATCGTATTGAAATCCATTGCTCAACCCTCCCGAAATCGGATTCACCACTAAGACACAAAGGGCACCAAGAGGAACTTTTCTTACTTTGTGACCTTTGTGCCTTCGTGGTGATCTTTTTCTCACCTGCCTTTGAAGGATGGCTCCCGCTTCTCCAGGAACGCCTTTACCGCTTCGCGATGGTCCTCGGTGCGGCCCGTCATGGTCTGGCCCCATGCTTCGCGATCGAGCAGCTCGCTAAACTCATGAGTGACTGCGGCATTGAGGTTGGCCTTCATATACGAGTAAGCGACCGTCGGACCGTTGGCGATCTTCTTCGCGAAGGCGTGTACGTCTTCCTTGAATGACGCCGCCGGAAATACTTTCGTCGCGAGGCCGATCTTGAGTGCCTCGTGCGCGTCGATCATGTCGGCGGTGAAATACAGCTCGCGAGCTTTCGCGGAGCCCACCAGCCGCGTGAGCGACCACGTGCCGCCGTAATCGCCCGAATATCCGACTCGCGCGAATGCAGTGCCGAGGCGAGCCGCCTCGGACACGAGGCGAATATCGGCGGCCATCGCCACGCTGAGACCCGCGCCTGCCGCGGGTCCATTGACGGCCGCGATCGTCACCTTCGGCATCTCATGCAGCATCAGCGCGACGTCCTCGCCGCGCCGCAACCCGGCGACCCGATCCTCGATCGATTGCGGAGAACCTGCGCCGCCCTCGTTGCGATCGCGCATCGCGGAAATATCGCCGCCCGCACAGAAGCCGCGCCCGGCACCGGTCACCACGACGCATCCGACTTCGGGATTCGCCGATGCGCGCGTGAGCTGATCGCGCAGCGCCCCCATCATGTCGGCACTCATCGCGTTCAGCTTGTCGGGCCGGTTGAGCGTGAGGTAGAGGACGCGGTCCTTCAGTTCGACGAGCAAATGGTCTGCCATTTGAATTGATGCCTCCAGGCCGGCGGGTCAATTTCCCTACTACTTCAGGGCCGACAATCTGTCGAGTGCGACGGCCACCGCCTGCGTGCCGTCGAGGTCATGGCCGAGCGCGGCCGCGGAGTTGAACATCGAGGACATCAACGCCAGCCCGGGCAGCGCGACCTCGGCAGCGCGCGCCGCTTCGGTGACCAGCCGCAAATCCTTGCGCACCAGCTTGATGAAAAATCCCGGCGCGTAGTCGTGCGCGATTATCTTCGGGCCGAGGTTCGTGAGCTGCCACGAGCCCGCCGCGCCCGCACCGATTGCTTCGAGCACGCGCGATGGATCGAGGCCGCCGGCAGTCGCGAAGCGAATTGCCTCGGCGGCAGCTTCGAGCGTGACCGTGACCGCGATCTGATTGGCGAGCTTCGTCACCTGCCCCGCGCCCGACGGCCCCATATACGTGATGCGCTTGCCGAGATGCTCAAAGAGCGGGCGCGCGCGCTCGAATGCGGCCTCATCGCCACCCACCATAATCGCGAGCGTGCCTTCGATCGCGCCCTTGTCGCCGCCCGACACCGGCGCATCGAGATAGCCGATTCCCGCGGGCCTCAGCCGTTTCGCGATCGCGCGCTCGGCCGCGGGCGAGATCGTGCTCATGTCGATCACGAGTTGTCCGCGGGCGAGCGACGGCTCGATCTTCGCGATCGTCGCCTCAACGTCGGGCGTGTCGGGCACCATGATGAAGATAATTTCGGCGCCGCTCGCCGCCTGCTCAGGTGATGCCGCCACCGTCGCGCCATTGGCCGCCAGCGCGCGCGCTTTTTCTGGAGTGCGATTGAAGACGCGCACGCGATGGCCCGCGGCGAGGAGCCGCCGCGCCATCGGCGCGCCCATGATTCCAGTTCCGATCCAGGCGATTTCCATGGGCCGATAGTAGCGCAGCGGCGGCGCGAATCAGACCGTCAGCGTTGTCCGATCCAGTCCTTGCGCGCGACTTTGCGCCAGCGCTCGCGAATCGAATCGTAGCTCGATTGTTCGATTCCCTTGCCAGCGACGAGCACCGCGTTGCGATCGACGTTCTCAGGCCGCGTCGTGCCGACGATCGCGCTATGCACTCCCGGTGTCGCAAGCGTAAACGAGAGCGCAGTCGCGACCGCTTCGCTCGAGTCGCCGCGCAGAAAATCGTAGTCGAGCTTTTGCAGGCGATCCCAGTACGGGCGCGTGTACCAGTCCGAAGGCGCGCGCCGATTCTTCCAGACCGCGTTGGCGATGGGACGTTTTGCGATCACGCCGACGCCGCGCTCGATCGCCTTCGGCAGCACGAGATCGATCGCCTGTTGATCGGCAACGCTCACGGAAATTTGCAGCGTGTCGAACACCCCCATCGCGACGGCATGAGCAGCGTCGTGCCCGTCGAGCGAGCATCCGATGAAACGCGCCTTGCCGGCCTCACGCGCCTTCTGCAGCACCGCGATCGCCTCGTCGTTGTCGAGCACGCTGCGCTCGGGACTGTGAAACTGGATCACATCGACATAGTCGGTGCCGAGACGCTGGAGGCTGCGATCGATACTGGCGGAGAGCATCGCGGGGTCCCACTCATCGCGCGCGAAACCACCCGCACGATCGCCGGCAGACTCGATCATCGCGTGCCCGCACTTGGTCATCAGCACGATGTCGTGGCGCCGCTTGCTGAGCGCGCGCCCGATGAGCCGCTCGCTATCGGCATAGCATTCGGCGGTGTCGATCAGATTGACGCCAGCATCGAGCGCACGGCCAAGGATCGCATCGACAGTTTTCTGCGCGACTTCCTGGTAGCCAACTTCCGACCCGCCAAAGCCAAGCACGCTGACGCTGAGTCCAGTCTTGCCAAAGATGCGCCGAGGTATCGCCATACCACGCTGATACGCGGATCGAGCCGCGCAGGCAAAAGCTCCGTTCGGACTTATTCTGAAGGAACTTAAGATCTCGGAGGTCCCGAGATCAGTACCGGAAGGCGGGCGCCTATCGCCCATCATCGGGAAATAAGGAAAGCGCTACGCGCAACGTTTGGCACCGGCCCCTTTGGGGGCCTCCAAGATCGCTCGACGGTGCTCGGGATGACGGAAAAGGAACTCCCCGCTCAGTCAGACGCCTTGTCGCATTCGCCGAGCGCACTGCTGTCGGGAGTCACAATCGAGAAGTACGCGTGATCTTCCTTGACCACGAAATTGGTATGCGACGGACCGGGGCGATTCGCATCGCGAGTCTCGTCGATGTAGCCAGTCGGCCGCGTGTCGCCGGGAACGTAGTTCGAGCAATGCATCGCGCTTCCTGGGGCTAGCGTCCAGATCAGGTCGGCTGAGCCCGTCGAATCGGCGGCGAGCGCATATCGCCCCTCACGTAGCGTGAAGTGACAGGTCACCCCCGTGGGCGGACGCGCAGTGTCGTCGAGAACGTTGATAATGCCGGAGCCCGAAGTGAAATGGCCGCTCCCGTCACTGACCAGATCGGTCGTGCCGGTGGCGGTTTGGATCAGCGGCTCGCTCGGCGCAGATGGCCATTTGAATGTCGTGCTGTGGCATTCGTAATGGCCCGAGAGTTTCGCGTTGGGAGAATCGTCGGCGCGAGATAGCGTCGGCAGCGCCAGAATCACACCTACGATCAAGGTTGCGATTGTTGAGCGCATCGCGGTCCCCCCTTGCCTTGCGATCGTTACTTCAGTGGCGGGCCAGAGCTTTTCTTATTGCGGCGGCGCTTTCGAGGAGCGTGTTGGGGAGGTTCAGCGTGCCTGCCACGTTTGAATATGGATACAAACGTGCGTTGATGTGTGCGTGCAGCGGCAGGCCTTCGCCCTGGTGGATTTCGTAGTCGAGCGGCAGCGGGCCGAGGATCATGAGCACGCGATAGATGGCGCTCGCGAAGGCGTGGAGCTGGGCCGCGTCGAGCTCGGTGAGCAAGCCGCGGAAGGCCGGCATCACGACATCGTAGCTGCGCGGGAACGCGCCGATCGGACTTGCATAGCTCACGATCCCGTCGCGCTTTTCAATCACGAGGCCGAGCCGTTCCATCAGGGCAACGATCTCGTGCCAGATATGCGGATTCTCGCGCTCGACGCGCGCTTCGGCTGCCGCGGCCGGGAACGGTTCGGGCGAGCCGATGATCTGCTGATGGGGATGGGGCTGCGAGGCGCCTGATTCGCGGCCCTGGTTCTTGCGCACAACGACCGAGCAGATCGCGGGATTCTCGAGCGCCAGCCGCATCACGCGCGTGTCTGTCTCGATCATGGTGACGAAGTGCCCCTCGCCGAGAATTCCGGTAAAGGTCAGATCGCCATGCGAGCGCGGTGATTCCTGAAAGTGGCGCGGATCCTCGACCACGATATACGACTCGTTGCGATTACCTGTGAGCTCAGCCGGGATGCGCGGAAACAAATTGTTAAATACGCGCATCACCCATTTCGCCTCGGGATGATTCCGCGCTCCCGTCCATGACGGCGCCTCATCGGGAGTCACGCGCAGCACCTCGCGCGTCGCAAGGTCCTCGTTGCCAGGGCAGAATGGGCACGACGCGGTCGCGTGGCGAATCTGCTCGTCGCTGAACGGTTCGCTCACCGGTTCGACGCGATCGCGGCCGAGGGTGAAGGCAAAGCTCTTGCCGCGCACGTCGACGACATAAGAAATGACACCGCTTACCGGATTCTTGATCCAGACCAGGCGGCCGTCGCGGATTTCACATTCAATCGGCATCGCAGGCCATCACCTTTAACAATTGCTGCCTTGCGATTTCAAACCGCGACGTTCAGCGCGCTATCGTGGGCGTTTGCGCCGCTCAACCTTGACTCCCCATCGAGCCTCCGATAACTCAATTCGGGAGGACGAGGACCGGTAACACCGGAGAAATAATCGGGGTCTGGCGTTCCGCGATGCGGAGCCCAGCCTTTTTTTTGGCCGCCGATTGCCATCAGCGCCGCGTCCTTCAAGAAAGTCATGTCGCCATCAAAGAAGTATTTGTTCACTCCCGGTCCCGCACCCGTGCCGCCCGAAGTGCTACTCGAGATGTCGCGGCCGATCATCCATCATCGTACTCCCGAATTCAGCGCCGTGCTCGACCAGGCGCGCGAGCGTCTCAAGCCGCTGTTCGGCACGAAGCAGGGCGAAGCCATCCTGACCGCATCTACCGGCACGGGCGCGATGGAAGCGGCCGTGATCAATCTGCTGCAGCCGGGCGAGCAGGCGATCTTCGTCAACGGCGGCAAGTTCGGCGAGCGCTGGGGCAAGTTGCTCTCGACCTTCGGCATTGCAGGGCACGAGGTCAAGGTCGAATGGGGCCGCGCCGTGCGTCCGGAGCAAATCGAAGACGCGCTCAAGGCCAATCCCAATGCGCGCGCGGTACTCGTTCAGGCGAGCGAGACTTCGACTTGCGCGATTCATCCGATCGCCGCGATCGGCGAGGTCACCAAGCGGCGCGGCGTGATGCTGATCGTCGATGGCATCACTTCGGTCGGCGTCTTCGAGCAGAAGATGGACGAATGGGGCGTCGATGCGTTCGTCACCGGCAGCCAGAAAGCTTTGATGCTCCCGCCGGGTCTGGGCGCCGTCGCGATGTCGCAGCGCGCGCTCGATACGGCGAAGAGCAACAAGACGCCGCGCTTCTACTTCGATCTCCTGAAAGAGCTGAAGGCGCAGCGCGACGAGCATACGACGGCGTGGACCGCGCCGGTGTCGCTCGTCTTCGGACTCAACAAATCGCTCGAGTTGATTCATGCCGAGACTCTGCCGCGCGTCTATGCGCGTCACCAGGTGATGGCGGAAGCGACGCGCGAGGCAGGCAAGGCTCTGGGACTTCGCCTTATCGCGCCGGACAATCCCGCGCCGGGCGTCACGGGAATTCTCGTGCCTGACGGGATCGACGGTGGCAAAGTCGTGAAGTTCATGCGCGATACGCTCGGCGTCGGGGTGCAGGGCGGCCAGGATCAAATGAAGGGCAAGCTCGTGCGCATCGGACACATGGGGCATCTGAGCCCGTTCGACATGCTCGTGGCGGTGAGCGCGTTTGAGATCGCGCTCGCGCAGGCTGGCGCAAAGATCAACCATGGTGTGGGTGTGGCCGCCGTGCAGGCGCGACTCGCAAGGAGCATCTGATACGGCAATGGCGGAAACGTTCCGCGTTCTTCTAAGCGACACACTCGCGCCGCAGGGACTCGAAGTCCTCAAGCGCTATCCGCAACTTCAGTTCGACATCAAAACGGGTCTCAAGCCCGCTGAGCTCGCTGCCATCATCGCGCCCTATGACGCGCTGCTGATTCGCAGCGGCACCAAGGTCACGCGCGAAGTCGTCGAGCATGCGACCTCGCTTAAGGTGATTGGGCGCGCGGGCGTCGGCGTCGACAACGTCGACCTCGAGCCTGCCACACGCCGCGGCATCGTCGTGATGAACAGTCCGACGGGCAACAGCGTGACCACCGCGGAGCACGCGATCTCGATGATGATGGCGGTGGCGCGGCACATCCCCGCTGCGAACGCCTCGGTGAAAGCCGGCAAATGGGAGCGCACCAAGTTCACCGGCGCCGAGGTTCACAACAAGACTCTCGGCGTCGTCGGCCTCGGCAACATCGGGCGCATCGTCGCCGATCGCGCGGCGGGCCTGAAAATGAAAGTGATCGCCTACGATCCGATTCTCACCGCCGAAGCAGCGGCGAGGCTCGGAATCGAGCTGGTCAGCCTGAATGAGCTGATCGAGCGCGCCGACTTTATCACGGTGCATACGCCGCTGACGGACGACACGCGCGGGATCATCGGCACCGCAGCCTTCGCGCGGATGAAGAAGGGCGTGCGAATCATCAACTGCGCGCGCGGTGGAATCGTCGACGAAGCCGCGCTAGCCGAGGCAATCAAATCGGGCAAGGTCGCGGGCGCCGCGCTCGACGTGTTCGTCGATGAGCCGCCGCCCGCCGATCATCCGCTGCTCAAGCTCGATGCCGTCATCGCAACGCCGCATCTTGGCGCCGCGACGGACGAGGCCCAGGTGCAGGTCGCTATCGACATCGCACAGCAGGTGGCGGACTTCCTGATCGAGGGCACGATTCGCAGCGCAGTGAATATGCCCGCGCTCACCCCGCAAGAGCTCGAGATCCTGGGACCGCATCTGACACTCGCGGAGAAGCTCGGCCGTCTCGCCGCGCAGCTGATCAAGGACGCTCCGCTCGAAGTAACGCTCGGTTTCGGCGGCGAAGCATCGAATATCAAGCCTGATGCTGTAACCGGCGCCGCGCTCAAGGGCCTGCTCAGCGGTTTCCTGGCCGAGGAGCTCAACGCCGTCAACGCACCCTTTATCGCGCGCGAGCGCGGCATCATGGTGAGCGAGCGCCGCACGCGCGAAGCAACTGACTATGTCAACACTTTGTCATTGAGCGTGCGTACCGCATCAGGGTTGCACGAAGTGGCGGGCGCGCTGCTCGGAGCGCGCGGTCTCAGGATCACGCGTATCGACGGATACCGGGTTGAAGCGGTGCCCGAAGGATACTTCCTGGTGCTGCACAACCGCGACGTGCCGGGCGTGGTGGGCGCTGTCGGCACGATCCTGGGCCAGGCCGGAATCAACATCGGCGGCCTCGAACTTGGGCGCGATCGCGTGGGCGGTACGGCGCTCAGCGTTTTCGAGGTCGATGACGCCGTTCCGGCGGCGGTGCTGGACAGGCTCAAGACTCATCCTGCGATTACGGCGGCCGATCTGCTCAAATTGTAGCGCGGCGCTTTTAGGATACGCGGGCCACGGACCAGATGCGTAGGCCGGCGCAGGAGTGCGGCCGGCGGGGGACTGATATGAACACCGTTGCCGTTGTGGGCACACAGTGGGGAGACGAAGGCAAGGGCAAGATCGTAGATATGCTCGCGGCCGACGCCGACGTTGTCGTTCGCTTCCAAGGCGGCAACAACGCGGCGCATACACTGGTCGTCAACAATCAGAAATTCGTGCTGCGCCTCGTGCCGGCGGGTGCGTTGCATCCGAACAAGGCTTGCGTCGTAGGCAACGGCACGGTCGTCAACCCGATCGCACTGCTCGTCGAGATCGACAACCTCAAGAAGAGCGGTTTCCTGAAGGACCCTGCCCTCTTTCGGCTCAGCTATGACGCGCACATGGTGATGCCCTACCACATCGCGATCGATCGCGCGCGCGAGGCTCGCGCCGGCAAACGCGCGATCGGCACGACCGGCTTCGGAATCGGCCCGACCTACGAAGACAAGATGGCGCGCACGGGGCTGCGCTTCGAGGATCTGCTCGACCAGGTCTCGTTCGTCGAAAAGCTCCGCCGTAATGTCGCCGAGAAAAATCTCTACTTGAAGGCGGTGCTCAAGGCCAAGACGGTCAAGGCCGACGAGATCGTCGACGCGATGGCGAAGGCGCGCCGCCGTCTGCTGCCGTATCTGTGCGACAGCGGCGCATATCTCAGCGAGGCGATCGCGGCGGGCAAGAAGGTGCTCTTCGAAGGCGCGCACGGCACGATGCTCGATATCGATCATGGCACCTATCCGTACGTGACATCGTCAAATTGTATCGCGAGCGCGTCCTTCGACGGCGTCGGGATCGGCCCGACGAATCAGCTCGCCGTTCTCGGCATCAGCAAGGGCTACACGACACGCGTCGGCGCCGGTCCTTTCCCCAGCGAGTTCACGGGACAGCTCGCTGATGCGCTTCGCGAGGAAGGCGGCGAGTTCGGCAGCGCCACGGGCCGCCCGCGGCGTATCGGATGGTTCGACGCAGTGCTCACGCGCTACGCCGCTCGCGTCAACGGGCTATGGGGAATCGCGCTGACCAAGCTCGACGTGCTGACAGGGTTGGATCCAATCAAGATTTGCGTCGGCTACACCGTCAAGGGCAAGCGCTACGACCAGATGCCACCGTCGCATCGGATGCTGCTGACCGCTAAGCCGATTTACCAAGAGATGCCCGGATGGCACGAGAGCCCGGCGAAGGCGCGCACGCTGGCCGACATCCCGGATGCCATGCGCAACTACGTAAATCGCATCGCAGAGCTGGTCGGAGTGCAAATCGCGATGGTCGGCGTCGGCGCCGATCGCGAAGCGACAATCGTCACCAGCAATCCATTTGCAGCCTAGCCCGAATCGCGCAGTTCGCTTCGCTAGCTTGGATAGCAGCCGGCGCGGCGAGCTCGCTCGCGCACCAAGGCGAGGATCGCTTTGCACATCGGCATTTCGTGACCAGTTAGATCGCCGAGCTCCACGACTGCACCGAGGAGCGCATCGATCTCCATTGGACGGCCGCGTTCCAGATCCTGGAGCATCGAGGTTTTGTGCGCCCCGACTTCGAGCGCGCCATTGATTCTCTGTTCAAGGCTGACGCCGAACTTCACGCCAAGCGACTCTGCGACCTCTTGCGCTTCGCGCATCATCGTACGCGCGACCGCGTAAAGATCCGGCTCGCCCGCGAGGCGATCGAGTGTTGACGTCGTCAGCGCCGAAAGCGGATTGAGCGACAGATTGCCCCAAAGCTTCACCCATAGCTCGTCGCGAATCTGCGGCCGGATGGGAGCTTTGAGCCCGGCCGCGATTAGTTGCTTGGCCAGCACCTGGATACGCTCGCTCTTCGATCCGTCGGGCTCGCCCAACGTGAAGCGATTGCCGTGAGTGTGTTCAATCACCCCGTGCTCGATCACTTCGGCCGCTGGATAGATGACGCATCCGATCACGCGCGAGGGTGGCAACATTTGCCAGAGGATTCCCCCAGGATCGACGCTTTCAATCGTGCGATCGCGATGCGGGCTATCGAGGCCGTAGAAATACCAGTACGGCACGCCGTTCACTCCGATCACGAGCGCGGTATGAGTTCCAAGCAGCTTCGCGATTTGTGGCGCGGCAGCGGGCAGCGAATGCGCCTTCAGTGTGACGATGACGTAGTCTTGCGCGCCCGCCTCAGTTGCATCGGAGGCGCATCGCGCCTTGATGTTGACGCGGCTGCCCGCGCTGACAAGCGTAATTCCATCGCGGCGCATCGCTTCGAGATGCGGTCCGCGCGCGATGAAGGTCACGTCGGCGCCCGACTGCACGAGCTTGGCGCCGAGCATTCCGCCGATCGCGCCCGCGCCGAAGATCGCGATCTTCACGATTCGAGACCAAGCACCTTGGCGAGACCGATTCGTTGCAGCTTGCCGGTAGGTCCTTTCGGAATCGTTTCGAGGACGACGATTCTGCGCGGCACCTTGAAATGCGCCAGCCGCGACGCGACGAACTCGCGAAGTTCCTGCTCATTCGCGGTTGCGCCGTCGCGCAGAACCACCGCCGCCGCGACTTCCTCGCCGAGCATCGGATGCGCCATGCCAAACGCCGCGGCCTGCAGGACCTGCGGATGATCGAGGAGAGCGGTCTCAACTTCGACCGGGCCGATCTTCTCTCCGCCGCGATTGATTAGCTCTTTGATGCGTCCCGTGAGTCGCAGGTACCCTGCATTATCGAGAAAGCCCTGGTCGCCGGTGCGGAACCATCCGTTAGTCCACGACTTAGCGTTCGCCTCGGGATTGTTTTCGTAACCGCCAGTCACATTGCGGCCGCGAATCACGATTTCGCCGATCTGGTCCGCATCGAGCAAGCCGCCACCTTCGTTCATGATCGCGATCTCAGGTCCTGCGGCGACTCCGACGCTGCCCGCGAAATGCTCGCGCGGCGGCAGCGGATTCGACGCCATCTGATGGGCGGCTTCGGTCATGCCGTACGATTCGATGACTGGCGCGCGAAACACGTTTTCCAGTTCCTGCAGCACCTGCGGCGGTAGAGCCGACGACGACGAGCGAATGAGGCGCAGCCCGCTCGCCGCGACAGCGTCGGCATTGCGCGCAGCGCGCGCAAGAATCGCCTGATGCATGGTAGGAACGGCGGTGTACCACGTCGGACGAATTTCGGTGAACCATCGGAAGAACTTGAGCGCGTCAAACTCCGGTGCGCATGCGACCGACGCGCCCGCAGCAATGCTCGAGAGCACCGCACCAATCAGGCCATGAATATGGAAGAGCGGCATGATGTTGAGGCAGATATCGTCGCGCGTGAGGCGCAGGGTTTCACGGATGTTCACGGCAGACGCGGTGACATTGCGATGCGACAGCGGCACGATCTTCGGCCGCGCGGTCGTGCCCGAAGTATGAAGTACCAGCGCGATATCTTCAGGCTCGGTCGCGCGATTCTCGAGCGGCTGATGATCAGATGACGCGCCAGCCTTGAGCGAAAACTCGCCCGCAGGCTTATCGGCATCAACTAGGAGTTCAATAATTGGGATGCCGCGGACGCTCGCGACAGCACGCGACGGACTGTCCATCCCTTCAAGGATGATCAGCGCCTTGGCGTGGAGATCAGAAATATAGAAGTCGAATTCGCTTTGCTTGTAACCGGGATTCAGCGGCGCCGCAGTGGCCGCATTCGCGATGGTGAGAAACGCACTCGCCATCTCGGGACCATTGGGCAGAACAATCGCAACGCGATCGCCATGCCCGACACCAATCGCATTGAGATCACGCCGCGTCCGCTCCAGGAGCCCTCGCAAGCCATCGTAGCTGAGTGACTTGCGCCCCGGCGCAGCCAGCGCCGGACTAGGCGCATCGCCACGCTCGAGCAACTTCGCAATCGTATCGGCTTCGTACATGTTGCCGGTCCGCGGTCAGGCCGAAGGCATGAGAGTCATTCCGAGCCGAGCGGCGGCACGATTGAGCGCGACGTCGAACGACGCAAACCCCACCAGCGACCTGACGGTCGATTGAAGTCCATTTGCTGACGCCAGATGCAAAGCATCAAACGCACCCAGGCCAAATTGCTCAGCGAATTCGCCGGCGCGACGAATCGTATCAAGGCCGAGCGGGAGCCGGTTGAATGAAACCCAGTCCGACTCGAACTTCCGCTTGTTTATTTCAAAAGCCAGCCTTCGCCGCGGCCAAGTATCTTGAAAGATTGGCCTTCAACTCCCGCACCGATGCTTTCATGTGACTACCTTAACGGCGATGTGGTCACGAGTCGACAATTTGCGTTCGTTGCCCTATGCGCAGGCGGCGGCGTGGCTTGAGATTGCTACGCCGCGGCGGCCCTGGCGCAGGTCATTGCGATCGAAGCCGTTGGTGCAGTAGCCGATCGAAATGCCGGTGCCAGGATCGCCCCATCCGATCTGGCCGCCGGCGCCGCCGTGGCCGAATGCTAACGGCGAGTTGGTCTTTCCGAATCCACGATAACTCGCCATCCCATCGCCGCCGGCGACAACTACGCCGAGCGCTCGATTTACCTTGAATCCGAAAATCGGATCCTTGTAGTCGCCCGAGCGCACGCGCAGCGCGTCCTTGAGCGTCTCCACGTTCCAGATCGGCGCGCCATTGGATGCGCGATTGTGCAGCAGGCCCTGGTAGAACAGCGCGAGGTCGCCGGCTGTCATGATCCCGCCGCCGCCCGGCACGCCGGCTTCGCGCACGCCGGGATCGTTGAAGCCGAGGATCGCTTCCTCCGTGACTTCAGTTTCCGGCATCTCGGGGATGCCGAGTTTCTTGCGCTCCTCGTTGGTGAGCGCTTCGCCGACGTAGCACAGATCGGCAACGCGATTCTGATGCTCGCGCGGCAGGCCGACGCGCATCTCGGGAAGGCCGAGCGGCGTCGCGATTCGATCGCGCACGAACTCGCGAAAACCCTGTCCAGTGCGGCGTTCGATGATCTCGGCGATGACCCAGAAGCCCGACGTCGGATGGTATTCGAACTTGCTGCCGACCGGCCATTCGAGGCGCCATTTCGCAAAGCGCTCAAGGCGCTTGCTGCGATCATTCCATTCGCCCTGCGGATAAGG
>Ga0335073_10007833_pt1 | contig 14972 bp, 12 predicted proteins | sample Lox_Sample_22_FD_207093 | JGI IMG/M metagenome (GOLD analysis project Ga0335073, IMG submission 207093) | Soil microbial communities from Loxahatchee National Wildlife Refuge, Florida, United States - Lox_Sample_2.2 | ecosystem: Environmental > Terrestrial > Soil > Wetlands | place: USA... | reverse complement strand
TCAACGGCGACTGCTACGACCGCTACCTGGTGCGCGTCGAGGAGATGCGCCAGTCGAATCGCATCGTGCGCCAGTGCGTCGAGTGGCTGCGCGCGCATCCGGGCCCGGTGATGATCGACGACCGCAAGGTACGGCCGCCGCGGCGCGAGCGCATGAAGGAGGACATGGAGTCCCTCATCCATCACTTCAAGTTCTTCACCGAGGGCTACGAGGTCCCCGAGGGCGAGACCTACGCGGCGGTCGAGGCCCCCAAGGGCGAGTTCGGCGTCTACCTCGTCTCCGACGGCGCCAACAAGCCCTATCGTCTCAAGTGCCGTGCGCCGGGCTTCGCGCACCTCGCGGCGCTCGAGGAGATGTGCAAGGGCCACATGCTGGCCGACGTCGTGGCGGTGATCGGTACGCAGGACATCGTTTTCGGGGAGATCGACCGGTGAGCAACGTGCGCAGTAACGTCGGGGTTGCCGGCACCGCCCTGATGAGCAAGCTGTCGCTGCTCACGGAGGAGACGCGCCGCGAGATCGACCACTGGGTGGCGAAGTTTCCGCCCGGGCGGCAGCGCTCGGCGTGCATCGCGGCGCTGCGGGCCGCGCAGGAACAGAATCTCGGGCACCTGACGCCCGATCTCATGGACGCCGTGGCCGAGCACCTCAGGCTCCCGGCCATTCAGGTGTACGAGGTCGCGAGCTTCTACTCGATGTTCGAGGTCCACCCCTGTGGCCGCCACCACGTCAGCATCTGCACCAACATCTCCTGCATGCTGAACGGCGCCGAGGCGCTGGTGGCGCACGCCGAGAAGAAACTCGGCATCCGGCAGAACGAGAGCACCGCCGACGGACGCATCTTCCTCAAGATGGAGGAGGAGTGCCTGGCGGCCTGCAACGGCGCGCCGATGGCGATGGTCGATCACGTGTTCCACGAGAACCTCACCCCCGAGAAGCTCGACAAGATCCTGGATGAGCTCAAGTGAGCGACCTCGAGGCCAAGTACGCCGAGCGGATGAACCTGCTGGTGTTCGAGCCGCTGAAGCTCGAGCGCTCGTGGACGCTGGCCACCTACCGCTCGATCGGCGGCTACGAGGTATGGGAGCGCATCCTGCGGGACAAGCCCGAGCGCGGCACGATCATCGATCAGGTCAAGGCGTCGGGGCTGCGCGGCCGCGGCGGCGCCGGCTTTCCCACCGGCACCAAGTGGAGCTTCATGCCGCGCAACTCGCCGGTGCAGAAGTACCTGGTATGCAACTCCGATGAGAGCGAGCCGGGCACCTGCCACGATCGCGACATCCTGCGCTTCAATCCGCACGCGCTCATCGAGGGGCTGGCCATCGCGGGCTACGCCACCAACTCCACCGTCGCCTACAACTACATCCGTGGCGAGTTCCTCGGCGAGCCGGCGCCGCGCTTCGAGGCGGCGCTCGCGGAAGCCTATGAGGCAGGGCTGCTGGGCCGCAACATCCGCGGCTCGGGCGTCGACTTCGACCTGCATGCCTTCATCGGCGCCGGCGCCTACATCTGCGGCGAGGAGACCGGACTCCTCGAGTCGCTCGAGGGCAAGCCCGGCAAGCCGCGCTTCAAGCCGCCGTTCCCGGCGAACTTCGGCCTGTACGGCGCGCCCACCACCATCAACAACACGCTGAGCTTCGCCTCGGTGCCGACGATCCTGCGCAAGGGGCCGGCGTGGTTCGCCGCGCTCGGTCCGGCCAACTCCGCCGGCACCATGATCTTCTCCTTCTCCGGTCACGTGGCGAAACCGCGCAACCTCGAGCTGCCCCTCGGCACACCGTTCGCCGACCTGCTCGAGTTGAACGGCGGCATGCTGGGCGGCCGCAAGCTCAAGGCCGTGATCCCCGGCGGCGTCTCGGTGCCGGTGGTGCCGGGCGAGATCATGATGAAGACCAACATGGACTACGACTCGGTGAAGGCGGCGGGCTCGGCGCTCGGCACCGGCGCGGCCATCATCATGGATGAGACCACGTGCATGGTGCGGGTGCTGGAGCGCATCTCGCGCTTCTACAAGTCCGAGTCCTGCGGACAGTGCACCCCGTGCCGCGAGGGCACCGGCTGGATGAACCGCATGCTGAAGAGAATGCTGGCCGGCGAGGCGCGGCGCGAGGAGCTGGGACTGCTGCTCGACGTCGCCAACCGCATCGAGGGACACACGATCTGCGCCTTCGGCGATGCCTCCGCCTGGCCGGTGCAGAGCTTCCTGCGGCACTACCGCCACGAGTTCGAATACATGATCGACCACGGCGGCAGGAGCCTGGTCAGCGAGCAGCTCGGAGCACGCGCGGCCTGAAGCGGCCGGCGCGAGGACACATGACAGACGAAGTGGTCAACATCGAGGTCGACGGCGTGCCGGTCGCGGCGAAGAAGGGTGAGATGATCATCCGCGCCACCGACCGGGCGGGCATCTACGTGCCGCGGTTCTGTTACCACGAGAAGCTCACGGTGGCGGCCAACTGCCGCATGTGTCTGGTCGAGGTGGAGAAGGCACCCAAGCCGCAGCCGGCCTGCGCGACCCCGGTGGCGCCCGGCATGAAGGTGTTCACCAGGAGCCCGCGCGCCATCGGCGCACAGCGCGCCGTCATGGAGTTCCTGCTCATCAATCATCCGCTCGATTGCCCGATCTGCGATCAGGGCGGGGAGTGCGAGCTGCAGGACCTGTCGATGGGCTTCGGGCGCGACGCCTCGCGCTACACCGAGCGCAAGCGCGTGGTGCAGGATGAGAACCTGGGTCCCCTCATCGCCACCGACATGACGCGCTGCATCCACTGCACGCGCTGCATCCGCTTCACCGAGGAGATCGCCGGCATCCAGGAGCTCGGCATGATCGGCCGCGGCGAGCACATGAAGGTGCGCACTTATATAGAGAGCGCCGTCAACCACGAGCTGGTCGGCAACGTCATCGACCTGTGCCCGGTCGGGGCGCTGGTCTCCAAGCCCTACCGCTTCAGCGCGCGCGCCTGGGAGATGGGCTCCGTGCCGCTGGTGTCGCCGCACGATCCGGTGGGCACCAATCTCTACGGCCACGTGCTGCGCGGCCACCTGATGCGCGTGTTACCGCGCGCCAACGAGGCGATCAACGAGACCTGGATCGCCGACCGCGATCGTTTCAGCTACGAGGGCGTCTACAGCCCCGACCGCCTCGAGCGGCCGCTGCTGCGCCGCGGCGCCGAGTGGATCGAGGCCGACTGGGAGAGCGCGCTGGTGCAGGTGGCGCAGGGACTGAAGGCGCGCGCCGCCGACTCCGGCTTCCTCGCGAGCAGCTCCGCGACGCTCGAGGAGCTCTACCTGGCCGCGCGCCTCACGCGCGGGCTCGGCACGCACAACATCGATCATCGCCTGCGGCAGCGCGATTTCCGCGATCAGGATGCCGATCCGCCCTTCCCGGGCCTGGGAATGCCGATCGCCGCCATCGATGAGCTCGCCGGCCTGCTGGTCATCGGCTCGAACCTGCGGCGCGAGGTGCCGATGCTGGCGCACCGGGTGCGCAAGGCCGCCCGGCGCGGTGCGCAGGTCGCGCTCATCAACCCCGGGCGCTTTCCTTACCAGTTCCCGCTGGCGGCGCAGCTCATCTCGGCGCCGCGGACGCTCGTCGGCGACCTGGCCGCGGTGCTGGCCGCGGCGGCCGAGGCGGCCGCCCAGCCGGTGCCGGCCCATCTCGCCGCCGCCACGCAGGCGGCGCGCGTCGGCGATGAGCACCGCGCGGTGGCGCGTGCGTTGCTCACGGGGGAGAAGCGCGCCGTATGGCTCGGCGCGCTCGCGAGCCGTCATCCGCAGTTCGCCGACCTGCGCGCGCTCGCCGCCGCGCTCGCGGCGCTCGCCGGCGCCTCCTTCGGTCTCATCGCCGAGGGCGGCAACGGCGCGGGCGCTTATCTCGCCGGTGCGGTGCCGCACCGCGAGGCGGGCGGCAAGGCCTCCGCCGGCAAGGGCCTGACGGCGCGCGAGATGCTGCAGCGGCCGCTCAAGGCCTGCGTGCTGTTCGGCGGCGTCGAGCCCTCGATCGATGCGCTCGATCCGGACAGCGCCGGGGTGCTGGCGCGCAGCGAGCTGGTGGTGGCGATCACGCCGTTCGTGAGCGATGAGGTCAGGCGCATCGCCCACATCCTGCTGCCGATCGGCACCTTCGCCGAGACCTCCGGCACCTACGTCAACTGCGAGGGCCTGTGGCAGAGCCAGCCCGGAGCCGCGACGCCGCTCGGCGCGGCGCGTCCCGGATGGAAGGTCCTGCGCGTGCTCGGCAATCTGCTCGCGCTGCCGGGCTTCGACTACGAGTCATCCGAGCAGGTGCGCGATGAGCTGCGCGCGCTGTGCGCCGGGCTCAGCGCCCGCGGCTACCAGGGCAGCCATGCCGTCACCCCGGCCGGAGTCGCCAGCGCCGCGGGCGTCTCGGGCGAGGTGCGCGTCGTCGACGTGCCGATGTACCAGACCGATGCACTGGTGCGCCGCGCGCCCTCACTGCAGAAGACGCGCGAGGGCCGCACGGCGGCCACGACCTACTGACGCAGGGAGCACCGTTGCCGAACCCCGCCAAACTCTGGCTCGCGCTGCCCGACTACGGGCGCTCCACCGTGTGGATCGTGGTGATCACCGTGGCGCTCATCATCAGCGTGGCGCTGCTCACCTTGTGGGAGCGCAAGGTGATCGGCTGGATGCAGCTGCGCCGCGGACCGAACCGCGTGCGCATCTTCGGGCTGCTGCCGGGGTTGGGGCAGCCGTTCGCGGACGTCGTGAAGCTGCTGCTGAAGGAAGTGATCATCCCGGCCAACGCCAACAAGGTGCTGTTTCGCCTCGCGCCGATGATCGCCCTCATCCCCGCCTTCGCCGCCTGGGCGGTGATCCCGCTGTCGCCCGAGGTGGTGGTCTCCAGGGCCGACGCCGGACTCCTTTATCTGCTCTCGCTCACCTCGATGGGGGTATACGGCGTGATCGTCGCCGGCTGGGCGGCGAACTCCAAATACGCCTTCCTCGGCGCCATGCGCTCGGCGGCGCAGATGGTTGCCTACGAGATCGCGATGGGGTTCGCGCTGGTCGGCGTGCTGATGGCCTCCGGCAGCATGAATCTCGGCAAGATCGTCGCCTCGCAGGCGGGCGGCTTCGTCTCCTGGAACTGGTTCTGGCTGGCGCCGCTGCTGGTGGTGTACTTCATCTCCGGGGTGGCCGAAACCAATCGCGCCCCCTTCGACGTCGCCGAGGGCGAGTCGGAGATCGTGGCGGGCTTTCACGTCGAGTACTCGGGAATCGCCTTCGCGCTGTTCTTCCTCGCCGAGTACGCCAACATGATCCTGATCTCGGCGCTCACGGCGGTGTTCTTCTTCGGCGGCTGGCAGGGGCCGTTCCAGGGTTATCCGCTGCTCGGCGACACCTTCCTCGGGCAGCCGAGCTTCTTCTGGTTCGGGCTCAAGATCTTCGTGTTCCTGTTCCTGTTCCTGTGGTTCCGCGCGACCTTCCCGCGCTACCGCTATGACCAGATCATGCGGCTCGGCTGGAAGGCGCTGATCCCCGTGACCCTCGTGTGGATCGCGGTCGAGATGGTGCTCGCGGCCTGGCGGATCGGCCCGTGGGCGCGGCCGTGGTATCACTAGGGGACCGACTCGTGGCGTTCAATCCGCTCAAGACCTTCCTGCTGCCGGAACTGCTCAAGGGGATGAGCGTCACCTGGCGCACCCTGTGGAGCGACAAGTACACGCTCAACTATCCGGAAGAGAAGACGCCGCAGTCGCCGCGCTTCCGCGGCCTGCACGCGCTGCGCCGCTACCCGAACGGCCAGGAGCGCTGCATCGCCTGCAAGCTGTGCGAGGCGGTGTGCCCGGCGGTGTGTATCACCATCGACTCGGACGTCGCTCCGGATGGCACCCGGCGCACCACACGCTACGACATCGACCTCTTCAAGTGCATCTACTGCGGCTTCTGCGAGGAGGCCTGTCCGGTCGATGCCATCGTGCTGACACGCATCCACGAGTACCACATGGAGCGGCGCGGCGAGAACATCATGAGCAAGGACAAGCTGCTCGCGGTCGGCGAGCGCTACGAGGCCATGATCGCCGCCGACAAGGCCGCGGACGCACCCTACCGATGAGCGCGCCATGCTGATCCAGGTGCTGTTCCACGTCTTCGCCGCCATCCTGATTCTGGCGGCCCTCGCGGTGATCACCGCGCGCAACCCGGTCTATTCGGCGCTCGCGCTGGTGCTGTGCTTCGTCACCTCGGCCGCCATCTGGCTGCTGCTCGAGGCGGAGTTCCTCGCGGTGGTGCTGGTGCTGGTGTACGTAGGCGCGGTGATGGTGCTGTTCCTGTTCGTGGTGATGATGCTGGACATCAACCTCGCGGAGCTGCGCCGCGGCTTCACGCGCTTCGCCTGGCTCGGCTGGCTCACCGCGCTCGCGGTGATCGTCGAGATCGCCGGGGTCGTGTGGGCGCGCGGCGGCCTCGGCCTCGACACGCAGCGCGGCGGCGTGCCGGCGCCGCCCGGCTACAGCAATACCCTGGAGCTCGGGCGGGTGCTCTATACGCGCTACGCCTATCCGTTCGAGCTCGCCGCGGTGCTGCTGCTGGTGGCGATCGTCGCCGCCATCTCCCTCACCATGCGCCGGCGCGCCGGCCTCAAGCAGCAGGACATCAACCGCCAGGTGGCGGTGCGGCGCGCGGAGCGCGTGCGCCTCGTGAAGATGGATGCGGAGAAACGCCCGTGATCACGCTCGCGCAGCTGCTGATACTTTCCGGCATCCTGTTCTCGCTGGCCGTGGCCGGGATCTTCCTCAACCGCAAGAACGTGATCCTGCTGCTGATGTGCGTCGAGCTGCTGCTGCTCGCCGCCAACTTCAACTTCATCGCGTTCTCGCGCTACCTCAACGACATCAACGGCCAGGTGTTCGTGTTCTTCATCCTCACGGTGGCGGCGGCCGAGTCGGCCATCGGGCTCGCGATCCTGGTGGTGCTGTTCCGCGAGCGGCGCAGCATCAACGTCGAAGACCTCAATACGCTCAAGGGCTGAAGGCGAGCCATGAATCCCGACATGCTGCTCGCCATCCCGCTGCTGCCGCTCGGCGCGGCCATCATTGCCGGGCTCGGCGGGCGGCTCATCGGACGCGCCGGCGCCCACTGGCTCACCTGCCTCGCGGTCGCGGCGTCCTGCCTGCTGTCGTTCGTGGTGCTGAAGCAGATGTGGTGGGACGGCGTGCCGACCTACGACGCCCCGGTCTACACCTGGCTGGTGAGCGATTCGATGCACATGCAGGTCGGCTTCCTCATCGACCGCCTCACCGCGCTCATGATCACGGTGGTGACCTTCGTGTCGCTGTGCGTGCACGTCTACACGATCGGCTACATGGCGGATGACCCGGGCTACACCCGCTTCTTCAGCTACATCTCGCTGTTCACCTTCTCCATGCTGATGCTGGTGATGGCCAACAACTTCATGCAGCTGTTCTTCGGCTGGGAAGCGGTCGGTCTGGTCTCGTACCTGCTGATCGGCTTCTGGTACACGCGCCCGAGCGCCATCTTCGCCAACATGAAGGCCTTCATCGTCAACCGCGTCGGTGACTTCGGCTTCGTGCTCGGCATCGCCGGTGTCGCCTGCTACACCTATTCGCTCGATTATCGCGACGCGTTCGCCGCCGCACCGCATATCGCGCAGGCGCTGCTGCCGCTCACGTCCACCACCAGCGTCAACGCCCTGACGCTCATCTGCATCTGCCTGTTCGTCGGCGCCATGGGCAAGTCGGCCCAGGTGCCGCTGCACGTGTGGCTGCCGGACTCGATGGAAGGCCCCACGCCGATCTCGGCGCTGATCCACGCCGCCACCATGGTGACCGCCGGCATCTTCATGGTGGCGCGCATGTCGCCGCTGTTCGAGTACTCGGATACGGCCCTGTCGGTGGTGATGGTGGTGGGCGCGATCACCGCGTTCTTCATGGGCCTGCTCGGCGTCGTGAACAACGACATCAAGCGCGTCATCGCCTACTCGACGCTCTCGCAGCTCGGCTACATGACGGTGGCGCTCGGGGTGTCCGCCTACGGAGCTGCGATCTTCCACCTGATGACGCACGCCTTCTTCAAGGCGCTGCTGTTCCTCGCGGCCGGCTCGGTGATCATCGCCATGCACCACGAGCAGGACATGCGCCGCATGGGCGGGCTCGCCAAGTACATGCCGGTCACGGCCGTGACCTGCTGGATCGGCGCGCTGGCGCTCATCGGCACGCCGTTCTTCTCCGGTTTCTATTCCAAGGACGCGATCATCGAGGCGGTGGGCGAGTCGCACCGCGCCGGCAGCGGCTTCGCTTACTGGTGCGTGCTGCTCGGCGTCTTCGTGACGGCGCTGTACACGTTCCGCATGCTGTTCATGACGTTCCACGGGCCGGAGCGTTTCCGCGCGGCCGCCGCGCACGGCCACGACCAGCACGCGCACGACCCCGAAGGCGGCAAGGACGACGACCACGCGCACGGGGAGCATTGGCACGGCGGCGACCCCCGGGAGAGTCCCTGGGTCGTGAAGCTGCCGCTCATCGCGCTCGCCATCCCCTCGGTGCTGATCGGCGCGCTCACCGTGGGCGCGGTGCTGTTCGGCGGCTACTTCGGGCACGCGATCTTCGTGCTGCCGGGGAACGATGTGGTGGGCAAGGTGGGCGAGGACTTCGGCGGCGCGCTTTCCTTCGCGCTCCATGGGCTGCTCAAGCCGCCCTTCTGGTTCGCGGCCGCCGGGGTGGCGGCCGCCTGGTACTTCTTCCTCAGGCGTCCGGAGCTCGCCGATGCGGCCGCGCGGCGCTTCCGGCTGCTCTACCGGATCCTGTGCGACAAGTATTACTTCGACTGGTTCAACGAGAAGGTGGTTGCCGCCCTGACGCGCGAGGTCGGCATCGGCCTGTGGAAGGGCGGTGACCAGGGGCTGATCGACGGCGCGCTGGTGAACGGCACCGCGGAGAGCATCGGCTGGTTCGGCGGCGTGCTGCGGCGGATCCAGAGCGGCTACCTCTATTCCTACGCCTTCTGGATGGTCATCGGGCTCGCGGTGCTGCTCGGCTGGTATCTCACTCACCCTTAAGTCGAGCCGCACCTCCATGCCGCACCTGCTCTCCATCCTCATCTGGCTGCCGATCGTCGCGGGCCTCGCGGTGCTCGCCCTGGGCGAGCGCCGCATCGCGGCGGGGCGCTGGCTGTCACTCGGCGCCTCGCTCGTGACGCTCGCGCTCACCGTGCCGCTGTGGAGCGCCTTCGACACCGGCACCGCGGCGCTGCAGTTCGTCGAGAAGCTCGCGTGGATCCCGCGCTTCCAGGCGTACTACGCCCTCGGGGTCGACGGCATCTCGCTGCCGCTCATCGTGCTCACCGCCTTCATGACCGTGCCGGTGGTGATCGCCGCCTGGACGGTGATCGTGGCGCGCCCGGCGCAGTACTACGCCGCCTTCCTCATCATGGAAGGACTCATGATCGGGGTGTTCTCGGCGAGCGATGCGCTGCTCTTCTACTTCTTCTGGGAAGCGATGCTGATCCCGATGTTCCTCATCATCGGCATCTGGGGCGGTCCGCGGCGGGTGTACGCCACCATCAAGTTCTTCCTCTACACCTTCCTCGGCTCGGTGTTCATGCTGGCCGCGCTCATCTACATGTACGTCAAGGCCGGCGATTACTCGATCGCGAGCATGCAGGCCCTGCCGCTCACTCTGGTGGAGCAACGCTGGATCTTCCTCGCCTTCCTGCTCGCCTTCGCCGTCAAGGTGCCGATGTTCCCGGTACACACCTGGCTGCCGGACGCGCACGTCGAGGCGCCCACCGGCGGCTCGGTGATCCTGGCCGCCATCATGCTGAAGATGGGTGGCTACGGCTTCCTGCGCTTCTCGCTGCCCGTCACGCCGGATGCGAGCCGCGAGCTCGATCTGCTGGTGATCGCCCTGTCGCTGGTCGCGGTGATCTACATCGGCTTCGTGGCGCTGGTGCAGCAGGACATGAAGAAGCTGATCGCCTACTCCTCGATTGCCCACATGGGCTTCGTGACGCTCGGCGCGTTCGTGATCTACGAGATCGTGCGCAGCACCGGCTCGAGTCACGGCGCCGGCATGGGACTCGACGGCGCCATGGTGCAGATGATCTCGCACGGCCTGATCTCGGGCGCCCTGTTCCTGTGCGTCGGGGTGCTCTACGACCGCGTGCACAGCCGCCTGATCGCCGACTACGGCGGCGTGGTGAACACCATGCCGGTGTTCGCGACCTTCATGGTGCTGTTCGCGCTCGCCAATACGGGGCTGCCCGGCACCTCGGGCTTCGTCGGCGAGTTCCTGGTGATCATCGCGAGCTTCCGCGCGAGCTTCTGGTACGCAGCGCTCGCGGCCCTCACGCTGATCCTCGGTGCCTGCTACACGCTGTGGCTGGTGAAGCGCGTGGTGTTCGGCGCGGTCGCGAACCCGAAGGTTGCCGCGCTCGAGGACCTGAACCCGCGCGAGCTCGTGGTGCTCGGCGCGCTCGCGGTCGCGGTGCTCGCGGTCGGCATCTGGCCGGCGCCGCTGCTGAAGGTGATGCAGCCGACCATCCACCATCTCCTCAGCCAGGCGATCGCCACCAAGCTATGAGCCTCACGAGCCTTGCGCCCGCGGTCGCCGAGATCTGGATGGTGTTCGCCATCTGCGCCGTACTGCTCACGGATGTCTTTGCCGGCGAGCGGCGCCGCGGCCTGACGCCGACGCTCACGCTGCTGGCGCTCGCCCTCGGCGCCGCACTCACGGTGCAGTACGGCCAGGTGAGCGGCCGCATGGTGCTGTTCGACGGGATGTTCGTCGCGGATGAGCTCGGCTGGGCGCTCAAGCTCGCCGGCTTCCTCATCGTCGCGGTGGCGCTGCTGTACTCGCGTGCCTATCTCGAGAACCGCGCCATCCTGCGCGGCGAGTACTACGTGCTCTCGCTCACCGCGCTGCTCGGGATCTTCGTGCTGGTTTCCGCCAACAGCCTGCTGACGCTCTACCTCGGGGTGGAGCTGCTTGCCCTGTCGGTGTACTCGATGGTGGCTTTCGATCGCGAGTCGGGCGTGGCGGCCGAGTCCGCCATGAAATACTTCGTGCTCGGGGCGATCGCCTCCGGCGCGCTGCTCTACGGCATGTCGCTCATCTACGGGCTCACCGGCACGCTCGACCTGGGCGAGATCGCCGCGCGGCTGCACGGGCCGGCGAGCCTCGGTCTCATCCTCGGGCTCACCTTCATCGTGGTCGCGGTGGCCTTCAAGCTCGGCGCCGTTCCGTTCCACATGTGGCTGCCCGACGTGTACGAGGGCGCCCCGACCAGCGTCACGCTCTTCATCAGCACGGCCCCGAAGATCGCCTATTTCGCGCTGGCGCTGCGCCTGCTCGCCTACGGCCTGCAGGGCGCGGTGGCCGAGTGGTCGCAGATGCTCGGGGTGCTCGCGGTGCTGACGCTGGTGGTGGGGAACGTGGTCGCGATCGTGCAGACCAATCTCAAGCGCATGCTGGCGTACTCGGCCATCGCCAACGTCGGTTTCATCGTGCTCGGCTTCGTCGCCGGCACCCCGGAGGGCTACAGCGCCGCGCTTTACTACACGCTGGTGTACGTGCTGGTGACGCTCGGCTCCTTCGGCGTGATCCTGCTCGCGGGCCGCAAGGGCTTCGAGGCCGACCGCCTCGATGACTACCGGGGACTGTACCAGCGCGATCCGCTGCTCGCGCTCGCCATGATGGTGCTCATGTTCTCGACCGCCGGCGTGCCGCCGTTCGTCGGCTTCTGGGCGAAGCTGCGCATCTTCCAGGTGCTGTGGGAGAGCGGTCATCTGTGGCTGGTGGTGATCGCGGCGGCCATGTCGGTGGTCGGCGCGTTCTACTACCTGCGGGTGATCAAGCTGATGTATTTCGATCCGCCGGCGCAGGCGCTGCCGCCGACGGTGCGCGCCCCGGCCGTGCGCTTCGCCCTCGGCCTCAATGCGCTCGCCGTGCTCGTGCTGGGTCTGCTGCCGGGTCCGCTGCTCGACCTGTGCGCACGGCTGATCCACTGAGCGAGGCAAGTTCCATGAACCATTTCCTCAGGCGGCTGCTGCCGCTCATGTGCCTCGCGCCGCTCGCCGCCGTCCAGGCGGCCGGCACGCCGCACTACCGCATCACCCATCAGCTGCCGCTGCCGGGCGATGAGGGCTGGGACTACCTGATCTACGAGCAGGGCGGGCATCGGCTGTTCGTGTCGCACGGCACGCGGGTGCTGGTGATCGATGCGGACCAGCTGAGCGTAGTGGGCGAGATCGCCGACACGCCCGGGGTGCACGGCATCGCCCTCGCACCCGAGCTCAACCGCGGCTACGTGAGCGCCGGACGCTCGGGCACGGTCGTGGTGTTCGACCTCAAGTCGCTCGCGCGGCTCAGCGAGATCAAGGTCACGGGTGAGAACCCGGACGCCATTCTCTACGACCCGTACAGCAAGCGGGTCTTCACCTTCAACGGCCGCGGCCGCAACGCCACCGCGATCGATGCGACCACCGGGCAGGTGCTCGGCACGATCCCCCTCGACGCCAAGCCGGAATTCTCGGCCACCGACGGCAAGGGCCACGTGTACGTCAATCTCGAGGACCGCAACAGCCTCGCCGTGCTCGATCCGCACACGCTCACGGTGACCTCCGTGTGGCCGCTCACCGGCTGCGAGGAGCCCTCGGGGCTGGCGCTCGACGCCGCACGCGGGCACCTGATGCCGGTGTGCGGCAACAAGGTGATGCCGGTGGTGGACGCTGCCACCGGCAAGGTGCTCGGCACTGCCCCGATCGGCGCGGGGCCGGATGCGGCGGCTTTCGATCCGGGAACGGAGCTCGCGTTCGCCTCCTGCGGCGCGGGCGAGCTCACGGTGGTGCACATCGCGCGCTCCGGCAGGCCCGAGGTCGTGCAGACCGCGACCACGCAGCGCGGCGCGCGCACCATGGCACTCGACCTGCAGAAGCACCGCGTGTTCTCGATCACCGCGGACTTCGCGCCCGCACCGCCCGCCACGGCGGCGCAGCCGCATCCACGCCCGCCGATCGTGCCGGGCTCGGTGCGACTGCTGGTGCTGGAAACCGCTTCCTGATCCGGAGATCCCATGCTCAAGATCCTCCCGGCAGCGGCGCTCGCCGCACTGTTGCCCTTCACGGCCCTCGCCGCTGCGCCGCCGGCGGCGGATGAGGCCTCCGATGCGCTCGCGCACGACATCTTCAAGCAGCTGATCGAGATCGACACGAGCGACTCGACCGGCAACGTCACCACCGCCGCCGAGGCCCTGCGCCAGCGCTTTCTCGCTGCCGGTTTCCCGGCGGCCGACGTCGAGCTCCTCGGGCCGAACGAGCGCAAGAAGAACCTGATCGTCAGGCTCCACGGCACGGGCGCGAAGAAGCCGCTGCTGCTCATCGGACACCTCGACGTGGTCGAGGCGCGGCGCGAGGACTGGACCACGGACCCGTACAAGCTGGTCGAGAAGGACGGCTTCTACTACGGACGCGGCACCATCGACATGAAGGACGGCGACGCCGTCATGGCCGCCGCGCTCATCCGCATGAGGCAGCAGGGCTACCGGGGAGCCCGCGACATCATCGCCGCATTCACCGCGGACGAGGAGGGCGGCTGCTGCAACGGCATCACCTGGCTGCTCCGCAACCATCGTGCGCTCATCGATGCCGAGTTCGTGCTCAACCAGGACGACTGGTCGGTGATGTCGGTGCATGGCACGCCGCGGGTCGCGCGGCTCATCGCCACCGAGAAGCTCTACTCCGACTACCAGCTCTCGGTGACCAACAAAGGTGGTCACAGCTCGGTGCCGCGGCCGGACAACGCGATCTATGAGCTCGCGCACGCACTGACGCGCCTCGCCCGCTTCCAGTTCCCGTTCGAGCTCAACAGCGTCAACCGCGGCTACTTCGAGCAGATGGCGAATGGCGTCGCGCAGGGACAGGAAGCGGTCGACATGCGCGCCATCCTCGGGGAGCCGCCGGACGCGCAGGCCATCGCGCGCCTGTCGCGCGACCCGGACAACGTGGCGGTGACGCGCACCACCTGCGTCGCCACGCGCCTCTCCGGCGGCCACGCCAACAACGCGCTGCCGCAGCGCGCCGAGGCGATCGTGAACTGCCGCATCTTCCCCGGGCACTCGAAGGAGGAGATCCGTGAGCTGCTCGTCCAGGTGATCGACGACCCGCAGGTCACGGTGCGCTACGTCGCCGACGACGGCACGGTCTTCGATCGCGGGACCGACGAGCGGGCCGTGACTCCGGCACCGCTGCGACCTGACGTCATGAAGGCGCTCACCACGCTGACCCAGTCGACCTGGCCGCAGGCGCGGGTGATTCCATTCCTCGATCCGGGGGCCACGGATGCCAAGTACACGATCGCCGCGGGGCTGCCGACCTACACCTTCGGGGGCGTGGCGGTCGACCGGGACGACGTGCGCGCGCACGGGCGTGACGAGCGGGTCGCGGTTGCCGAGTTCTACAAGTGGAACCGCTTCTTCTACCGCTACCTCACCGCGCTCACCGCGCCGTAACCGCGGCAGCAGTGCCGCACGCGGCGCCGTTCAGGACATGCGCCGCGAGACGGCGATGACCCCGATCAGCACGATGAGCACGTTGAGGATCCACCAGGACGCCTGCTTGTGGATGAGGGCACTCAGCGTCCCGCCGGTGGCGGGCGCGGCGGGGGCGGCGGGGGCGGCACTCCCGGGAAGCTGCGCATCGAGCGCCTCGAGCGCGCCGTCGTGCGCCACGATGATCTCGAGCCGGCCCGGCCCGTGCGCGGGCGCGGCCTCGAGCGGCGCGGTCCAGCTGCCGTCGGCGCGCGCGGCGGCCGGCAGCGGGCGCCCGTCGAGGCGCACGGCGAGGTCGGTGACGCGCAGCGGTTGATCCCCCGCGGCGCGACGTACCCGCAGCGTCAGGACACCGTCGGCCACGGCGCCGTCGACCGCAAGATCGGCTGAGTGGGCGAGCGGCGCGAGGGCGGCAGCGGGCGGCCCCGCGGCGGCCGCGGCCAGCGAGAG
>Ga0335073_10007832_pt1 | contig 14972 bp, 13 predicted proteins | sample Lox_Sample_22_FD_207093 | JGI IMG/M metagenome (GOLD analysis project Ga0335073, IMG submission 207093) | Soil microbial communities from Loxahatchee National Wildlife Refuge, Florida, United States - Lox_Sample_2.2 | ecosystem: Environmental > Terrestrial > Soil > Wetlands | place: USA... | reverse complement strand
AGGTCGGTGACGAGCTGTTTGCCGTCACCGGGCTGCTGGACTCCGAGGCCGGGCTGCGCCGGGTGCTGTCCGATCCGACCCGGGACGCCCGGGCCAAGGTGGGCCTGGCCCAGACGCTGCTTCGCGGCAAGGTCAGCCCGCCGACCCTGGACCTGGTCTCCGCCCTGGTCAGCGAGCCCTGGGCCGAGCCCGGTGACCTGCCCGACGCGACCGAGCAGCTGGCCGTGCTCTCGATCGACGAGGTCGCGGACCGGGCCGGCCAGCTGGACGACGTCGAGGATGAGCTGTTCCGGTTCGGCCGGGTGGTCAACGCCGAGCCCGACCTGCGCTTCGCGCTGTCCAGCCCGTTCATCCCCGCGGACCGAAAGCGCCGGCTGCTCGACTCGCTGCTGGCCGGCAAGGTGACCGAGCCGACGCTGCGGCTGGTCACGCAGGCGGCCGTGCAGGGCCGGGGACGGAGCCTCGACGCTAGCCTGGACGAGTACTCCCGGCTGACCGCGGAGCGCCGGGAACGCCTGGTGGCCGAGGTGCACGTGGCGATCCCGCTCACCGAGCAGCAGCGTCGCCGGCTCGCGGCGGCTCTTGCCGCCTCCTACGGCCGCGACGTACACCTGAATGTAGTGATCGACTCTCAAGTGGTGGGCGGCATGTCCGTGCGGATCGGGGACGAGATCATCGACGGCAGCCTGGCGAGCCGGCTGGCCGAACTCCGGCGCAGGCTGGCCGGCTGAGCTCATTGAGACCCAGCAAGACGCAGAACAGCAACGAGACGCAGAACAGAGAGACGCGAGGACCATGGCGGAGCTGACAATCCGGCCGGAAGAGATCCGGGACGCGCTGGCGCGTTTCGTCGAGGAATACAAGCCGGAGGCTGCAGTCACCGAAGAAATCGGCATCGTGGCCGAGGCCGGGGACGGGATCGCCCGGGTCGCGGGCCTGCCCTCGTGCATGGCCAACGAGCTGCTGGAGTTCGAGGACGGCACCCGCGGCGTAGCGCTGAACCTCGACGTGCGCGAGGTCGGCGTGGTCATCCTCGGCGAGTTCAGCAAGATCGACGAGGGCCAGCGGGTCAAGCGCACCGGCCAGGTCCAGTCCGTTCCGGTGGGCGACGGCTTCCTCGGACGGGTCGTAGACCCGCTCGGCAGCCCGTTGGACGGCAAGGGCCCGATCGAGGGCACCCAGCTGCGCGCGCTCGAAGTGCAGGCCCCGTCGGTCGTACAGCGGCAGAAGGTAAAGGAGCCGCTGCAGAGCGGGATCAAGGCGATCGACGCGATCACCCCGGTCGGGCGCGGGCAGCGCGAGCTGATCATCGGTGACCGGCAGACCGGCAAGACCGCCCTCGCCATCGACACGATCATCAACCAGAAGGGCAACTGGGATTCCGGCGACCCGGCCCGCCAGGTCAAGTGCGTCTACGTCGCCGTCGGCCAGAAGGGCTCGACGATCGCGCAGGTCCGCCAGTCTCTCGAGGACGCGGGCGCGCTGCAGTACACCACGATCGTGGCCGCGCCCGCGTCGGATCCGGCGGGCTTCAAGTACATCGCCCCGTTCACCGGATCGGCCATCGGCCAGCACTGGATGTACGCCGGCCAGCACGTGCTGATCATCTTTGATGACCTGAGCAAGCAGGCCGAGGCGTACCGCGCGATCTCGCTGCTGCTGCGCCGGCCGCCGGGCCGCGAGGCCTACCCGGGCGATGTCTTCTACCTGCACTCCCGGCTGCTGGAGCGGTGCGCGAAGCTGTCCGAGGACCTGGGCGGCGGGTCGATGACCGGGCTGCCGATCGTCGAAACCAAGGCGAACGACATCTCGGCTTACATCCCGACCAACGTGATCTCGATCACCGACGGGCAGATCTTCCTGGAGACTGACCTGTTCAACTCCGGCGTCCGGCCGGCCATTAACGTGGGCCAGTCGGTGTCCCGGGTGGGCGGCGACGCGCAGATCAAGGCCATGAAGAAGGTCGCCGGCGGGCTGAAGCTCGCGCTGTCGCAGTACCGCGACCTGGAGGCCTTCGCCTCCTTCTCCTCCGACCTGGACCCGGTCTCGCGGGCCCAGCTGGACCGCGGCGCGCGCCTGGTCGAGCTGCTCAAGCAGCCGCAGTACAGCCCGATGCCGGTGGAGCGGCAGGTGGTCGCGGTATGGGCCGGCACCTCTGGGTCCCTGGACGACGTGCCGGTCGACGACATCGACCGGTTTGAGGACGAGTTCCTCGACTACCTGCAGCGGTCGCACGCCGGCATCTACGACGCCATCAGGGAAACCGGTGACCTGTCCGACGACACCACCACCGCGCTCAAGGACGCGATCGATCAGTTCCGGCGCGGCTTCGAGATCACCGGCGGCAGCATGCTGGTCTCCGACGGGGCCGGGGACGGGGGCGGCGATGCGGCCGACGCCGACCCGGGCCAGGCGGCGGTCAAGAAGTACGTGCCGCCGGACGCTGCGGCGCCGGCCAAGGAGTAGGGCGGCAGACAGTGGCAGCACAGCTTCGATTGATCAGGCGGCGGATCCGGGCGGTCCAGTCCACCGCCAAGATCACTCGCGCCCAGGAGCTGATCGCGTCGTCGCGGATCGTCAAGGCACAGCAGCGGCTGCAGGCCGCGCAACCGTACGCCCGGGAGATCACCTGGGCGGTCGAGGCCGTGGTCACCCGCTCGTCGCAGATCCGCCATCCCCTCATCATGGAACCGGAGCATCCGACTCGCGCGGCCGTGCTGATCCTGACCAGCGACCGCGGGTTCTGCGGCGCGTACAATACCAGCGTCCTGCGCGATGCCCAGGGGCTGGAGTCGCTGCTCGGCCAGCGCGGGGTCGAGTCGGTGCCGTTCGTGGCCGGCCGCAAGGGCATCGCGTGGCACCGGTTCCGGCAGCGCGCGATGGCCGCGGAGTGGAGCGGGTTCTCCGATACCCCGGCGCACCACAACGCCACCGAGATCACCAACGCGCTGCTCGAGGCGTACGATCAGCCGACCGCCGACGGCGGCGTGGACGAGATCTACCTCGTGCACACCGAGTTCGTGTCCATGCTCACCCAGCGTCCGGTCTCGCTGCGGATCCTGCCGCTGGAGATCGAGGAGACGACCGAGGCACCGGAGCGCGGGGCGGTGCCGCTGTACGAATTCGAGCCGTCGCCCGAGGATGTCCTCAACGCCCTGCTGCCGTGGTACGTGGAGAGCCGGATCTTCCACGCGCTGCTCGATTCGGCCGCGGCCGAGATCGCCGCGCGGCGCCGGGCTATGAAGTCCGCTACTGACAACGCCAACGATCTGCTGGATCAGCTTACGCTGGAAGCCAACAAGGCACGGCAGGCCGAGATTACCCAGGAAATCAGCGAGATCGTCGGGGGCGCTAACGCGCTGGCAGAGACGACCACAGGGAGTTAGTGAGCATCACCATGACCGCTACCGAAGAGAACACCGCAGGCCAGGACGGGGCAGCCCAGCGTGGCACTGGCCGGGTCGTGCGCGTCATCGGTCCCGTTGTCGACGTGGAGTTCCCGGCCGAGCAGATTCCCGGCATCTACAACGCGCTGCACGTGAACACGGCGCTGAGCACCGAGAAATCCGATGAGATCGAGGGGAGCGAAGGAGACCAGCGGAACGAGAAGGTGCTGACCCTGGAGGTCGCCCAGGACATCGGGGACAACGTGGTCCGGGCCATCTCCATGCAGCCGACCGACGGGCTGGTCCGCGACGCCGTGGTCACCGACACCGGCGGGCCCATCTCGGTGCCGGTGGGGGACGTCACCAAGGGCCACGTGTTCAACGTTCTCGGTGAGACCCTGGACGTGCCGACGTCCGCGCTCGAGATCACCGAGCGGTGGGGGATCCACCGGAACCCGCCCGCCTTCGACCAGCTGGAGCCGAGGACCGAGATCCTGGAGACCGGGATCAAGGTCCTCGACCTGCTCACTCCGTACGTCCGGGGCGGGAAGATCGGCCTGTTCGGCGGGGCCGGCGTCGGCAAGACCGTGCTGATCCAGGAGATGATCACCCGGGTCGCCAAGAACTTCGGCGGGGTCTCGGTCTTCGCGGGCGTCGGTGAGCGGACCCGCGAGGGCAACGACCTGTTCATCGAGATGACCGAGTCCAACGTCATCAAGGACACCGCGCTGGTCTTCGGCCAGATGGACGAGCCGCCGGGCACCCGGCTGCGGGTCGGCCTGGCCGCGCTCACGATGGCTGAGTACTTCCGGGACGTGGAAGGCCTGGACGTGCTGCTGTTCATCGACAACATCTTCCGGTTCACCCAGGCGGGTTCGGAGGTGTCCACGCTGCTCGGCCGGATGCCGTCGGCCGTGGGCTACCAGCCGACGCTGGCCGACGAGATGGGCGAGCTGCAGGAGCGGATCACCTCGACCCGCGGCCACTCGATCACGTCCATGCAGGCCATCTACGTGCCCGCGGACGACATCACCGACCCGGCGCCGCACACCACGTTCGCGCACCTGGACGCGACCACGGTGCTGTCCCGCGAGATCACCCAGAAGGGGATCTTCCCCGCGGTCGACCCGCTCGACTCCACCTCACGGATCCTGAGCGCGGCGTACGTCGGGCAGGAGCACTACGACGTGGCCCGCGAAGTGCAGCGGATCCTGCAGCGCTACAAGGAGCTGCAGGACATCATCGCGATCCTCGGCATCGACGAGCTGTCCGAAGAGGACCGGGTCACCGTGCAGCGCGCCCGACGGATCGAGCGGTTCCTGTCCCACCCGATGTTCGTCGCCCAGCAGTTCACCGGCCAGCCAGGGGTATTCGTCCCGCTGAACGACACCATCGCGTCGTTCAAGGCGATCGCCGAGGGCAAGTACGACCAGTACCCAGAGCAGGCGTTCTTCATGGTCGGCGGGATCGAGGACGTCGAGAAGAAGGCCAAGGACCTGGAGCGGTCATGACACTCCGGGTGGAGCTGGTCGTCCCGGAAGGGGAGATCTGGGCCGGGCGGGCCGAGATGGTCATCGCCAAGACCCTGGACGGCGACATCGGCGTGCTGACCGGTCATACGCCCGTGCTCGGCATCCTGGCCGAGGGCAGCCTGGTGCGGATCAGGCCCGAGGCCAGCCCCGACGCGACGACCGGCGACGGCGGCGAGGTGGTGGCCGCGGTCAACGGCGGCTTCTTCTCGGTGGCGGACGACCGGGTGTCGGTCCTGGCCCGTGAGGCACAGCTCGGCGGCGAAGTCGACGCGAGGGCCGCCCGGGCCGCGCTCGACGAGGCGATGCAGCGCGCGGAGGCCTCGGCGGCCGGCGGTGAGGAGCCGGCGGACGTCCGCTACTTCAGGGCGCTGCTCCGAGCCGCCGGCGATCCTGCCGACCAGGCCTGACCAAGGCCGGCGCAGAGAGGGCCGGGGTGGCAGGAGGGAGGCTCGCACTCGATGCCGGCTGGCTCCTCCTTGTCGTCCTGGTCGTCGCGCTCGCGTCGGCCACGGGGATCGCGGTCCGCAGGACCCTGATCGAGCGCGGCGGCGGAAGCGTCGAATGCGGCCTGCGGCACGCGGGGGACCGGCGCTGGCGGCTCGGCCTGGCCGCCTACCAGCCCGGCGAGTTGTACTGGTATCCCGTGTTCGGGCTCCGGCTGCGCCCGGGCGAGGTATACGCCCGGCACGCGCTGAGCGTGGTCTCCCGGCGGCCAGCCGACCCGGTGGAGATGACGACGATCGGCTCCGACGCCGTCGTGGTGGAGTGCGACACCGGGCAGGCCGCGGCGCGGGTCGAGCTGGCGCTCAGCGAGGACGCGCTGACCGGGTTCCTGGCCTGGCTGGAGGCCGCCCCGCCCGGGCCCGCGTCCGAGTTTCGCTGATCCGGCCACCCCGCCGCAGCGCCGCGCTCAGCGCTGTGCGCCCGGCTTCCACAGCACGTCGCCGCCTGGCTCGTTAGCCCGCCGGGCGAGGATGAACAGCAGGTCGGAGAGCCGGTTCAGGTATCGGGCCGGCAGCGGGCTCACGGCCTGGCCATGGGCCTCTATGGCTGCCCAGGTGCTGCGCTCTGCCCGCCGGACCACGGCCCGGGCCGTGTGCAGCGCCGCGGCGCCCACAGTGCCGCCCGGGAGCACGAAGCTCCGCAGCACCGGCAGGCCCTCGTTGAACCGGTCGCAGGCCTGCTCGAGCCGGGTGACGTACTCCTCGCTGATCCGCAGCGGCGGGTAGGGCGGCGGCTCGGCCGCGGGGGATACCGGGTTGCACAGGTCGGCGCCCACGTCGAAGAGCTCGTTCTGTAGCTGGACGAGCAGGCTGGTGATCTCGGCGGGCAGGCCGCCCAGGGCGACGGCGACGCCGATCGCGCAGTTCGCCTCGTCGACATCGGCGTAGGCGGCCAGCCGGGGGTCGGTCTTGGCCGCCCGGCTCATGTCGCCGAGCGCCGTGGTGCCGTCGTCCCCGGTGCGGGTGTAGATGCGGGAGAGCACGACCGGGGTCTCCCGGCGGTCACGTGACATGAAGCCCACCGTATCGGGCGTCCGGCGGGACCGTGCGCTGGCCGTTCCTCGGCCGGCCCCCGGTTAGCCAGGCCGGCCGCTCCGGTGGTGAGTAGGGTATCTGTCAAATGTCCGAACTGCGTGCGGGGAGGCTGGCCGTGTATGACTACGTCATCGCCGGCGCCGGCAGCGCCGGCTGCGTCCTCGCGGCGCGGCTGTCGGAGAACCCGGCGACACGGGTGTTGCTGCTGGAGGCGGGACCGCCCGATGACGCCGACGAGATACACATCCCCGCGGCGCTGAGCCTGCTGTTCCAGAGCACCTACGACTGGAATTACCAGACGGCCCCGCAGGAGCGCGCGGCCGGCCGCTGCGTCTACTGGCCCCGCGGCCGGACCCTCGGCGGGTCATCGTCGATCAACGCGATGATCTACATCCGCGGCAGCCGCTACGACTACAACACCTGGCGCGACGAATACGGTTGCGACGGCTGGGGCTACACCGACCTGCTGCCCTACTTCCTGCGCGCCGAGGGCAACTCCCGCGGCGCATCCGCCTACCACGGCGCGTCGGGCCCGCTGCTGGTGCAGGACCTGCGGCACAAGTCGCCGCTGACCTCCGCGTTCGTGGAGGCGGCCAGCAACTCCGGCGTTCCTGGCAACGACGACTTCAACGGCTCCCGGCAGGACGGCGTCGGCTTCTATCAGGTGACGCAGCGGCACGGGCGGCGCTGGTCGGCGGCTGACGCGTACCTGCACCCGGCCGCGGACCGGCCCAACCTGACCGTGCAGACCGACGCCCTGGTCACCGGCATAGCGATGGCCGGCGGCCGGGCGGCTGGCGTGCACTACCTGCGGCGCGGGGTGGCCGAGACCGCGCGCGCCGAGGCCGAGGTCATCCTGGCCGGCGGCGCGATCGGCAGCCCGCAGCTGCTCATGCTGTCCGGGATCGGCCCCGCCGATCACCTGCGCAGCCGCGGCATCACCGTGCTGGCGGACAGCCCCGGGGTGGGCGCGAACCTGTCCGACCACCCCATGGTGCCGGTCCTGTGGCACACGCCGAAATCCCGCGGGCTGTGGGAGCAGGCCGGCCCGGGGAACCTGGCCCGCTGGCAGCTGCGGCACTCCGGGCCGATGACCACGAACATCGCCGAGTCCGGCGGGTTCGCTCGGTCCGACCCGGCGCTGCCCGCGCCCGACATCCAGTGGCACGCGCTGCCCACCCCGTACCAGAACGGCGGCCTCACCGACCCGGCGGTCCGCGCGCTCTCGCTGCTGGTGACCCTGGTCGCCGTGGGCAGCCGGGGCCAGGTGCGGCTGCGCAGCGCCGACCCGCGGCACAAGCCGGTGATCGACCCGGCCTACCTGTCCGACGCGGCCGATATCGAGCCGCTCGTCACCGGGATCCAGCAGGCCAGGGAGTTCGCGTCCGCGCGCCCGATGTCCAAGATATGCCGGTCGGAGCTGGCGCCCGGCGGCGACGTCCGCACCGACGCCGAGATCAGGGATTTCATCCGGCACAACCTCACCACGATCTACCACCCGGTCGGCACCTGCGCCATGGGCGGTGACTCCAAGCTCGCCGCCAGCAGGCTCACCAGCGTGGTCGACCCGGAACTTCGCGTCCGGGGGGTCGAGGGCCTGCGGGTGGTGGACGCCTCGGTGATGCCCACGGTGCCCCGCGGCAACACGAACGCGCCGACGATAGCGATCGCCGAGCGGGCCGCCGACCTGATCTCGGGCCGCGCGCCGCTCGCCTCGGTGGAGCCCGCGGACGCCGACCTAGCCGCCGTCTCCGCTCCCTAACGGGCCGGCGGACCACGGCGTGCGTGACTGGGTGGCCTGGCACGAGGCTTACGACGATCCGTCATCGCCGTTGAGCGCGCGGTTGCGGCGGGTCCGGTGGCACCTGTCGCGGGCGCTTGACCAGGCCCCGCTCGGGCCGGTGCGGCTGGTCAGCCTGTGCGCCGGGCAGGGCCATGATGTCCTGGGCGTGCTCCCGGCCCACCCGCGCCGGGAGGATGTCCGGGCCGTGCTGGTCGAGTCCGATGCGCGCAACGCCGGGCTGGCCCGCCAGCGCGCCGCCGACGCGGGACTGCCGGGGGTCGAGGTGCGCCAGGCGGACGCGTCCCGGGTCGCCAGCTTCGCCGACGCGCTGCCGGCTGACGTGCTGCTGCTGTGCGGGATCTTCGGTAACGTCAGCGAGCCGGACATCAGGCGCACCGCCGAGGCGGCGCCGGCCCTGTGCGCGCCCGGCGCCACCGTGATCTGGACCCGGCACCGCCGGCCGCCCGACCTGACCCCGCAGGTCCGCGCCTGGTTTGCGGGCGCTGGTTTCGACGAGATCGCCTTCGATGCGCTGGAGACCAGCAGTCAGACCGGCGTCGGCGTCGGCCGGCTCCGCGGCGCCCCGCCGGCCGGGCCACCCGACCAGGTGCTGTTCACGTTCGGCTCAGCGGGCCGGCCCGGCTGACGCCTCACCCCGACACCCGAACCGGCTCGCCGGTCTGCCGGCTGCGCTCCGCCGCGAACGCCATCAGGTGGCTGTCCAGCGACTCCCGTGGCCCGGTGCAGATGAGCCAGCGGTCGCCGGACGCCACGGCGCCGACGAACGCGCCGATCACGCCGAAGTCCCCGCCGCCGTGACCGTAGCCGGAATCCCCGTCCGGCCTGGCCACCTCGACCGGCTCGGCCTGCCCGGTGACGAAATCGGTCACCGTGACCTGGTGGCCGTCGCCCTCCAGGAACGCCCGGGTGCCCATGATCCGGGTGCGGCGTCGGCCGAAGGGCGTGAACGCGCTCATCGTCAGCGTGGCCGTCACGCCGCCGTCGAACTCGATCATGACGACCTGGTGGTCGGCCACGTCGTTGTCGCAGGCGTAGACGCACCGGCCGTACGGGCCGTCCCGCAGGGCCTGGCGCACGCCGGGCTCGGTCAGCTCGGTGGTGATGACGGACAGCGGCCAGCGCGCCCGCTTCGGGTCGTCCAGCTGGCCGAGATACAGCCGGACGGCCGAATACGGGCAGGTCGGCTCCACGGAGCAGTCCAGGCAGCGGTCGGCGGCGCCGGCCGGCCGGTTCGCCGCGGTGAAGTGATGCAGCGCGCCGACGCTGGACACCGAGACCGCGGGCCGGCCGACCAGGTAGCGCAGCCAGTCGAGGTCATGGCAGCACTTGGTCAGCAGGCTGGGCCCGGACCCGTCCGCCCGGCCCCAGTTGCCGCGCACGTAGGAGTGGGCAAAATGCCACCAGCCGACCGGCTCCAGGTGCTCCACGCCGACGATCTGGCCCAGCCGGCCGCCGGCCACGACCTGCCTGACCGCTTGGGTGTAGGGCGTGTACCGCATCACGTGGCAGACCGCCAGGATCACCCCGGCCCGTTCGACCGCCTCGACCACCTCGACGCACTCGGCCCAGGTCGGCGCGATCGGCTTCTCCAGCAGCACGTGGTAGCCGAGCTCGGCGAAGCGGGCCGCCGTGGCAGCGTGCTCGCGGTCCGGCGTGGTGACCAGCACCGCGTCGGCCAGCCGGGGCCGCTCGGCCAGCTCCCGCCAGTCACCGAACCGCTGCCCGGCGGGCACGGCGAGCCGGTCGGCCAGCGCGTCCCGGCGATCGGCGCGCGGATCGGCGACCGCCACCACCCGGGCCCGGTCCGGGAACCGCTCGGCAAAGCCGGCGTAGACACTGCCCCGGGCGCCCGTGCCCAGCACGACCATCGTGACCGGCCCTGCCATCGCCGTCAGCTCCCTCACCGTTCGGCTTCCCCGCCGTGGCGAGGATCGGATGCGGCCCAAGCGGCCTTCGCGCCAGTATGGCGGACGCCGGTATCCGGCTGCTTCAGGCCACGAGGTGGAACTCGATCCGGTAGATCAGCGTGTCGTCACCGATCGGGCCCGCGTGGGCGGCCCGCCGGCGCAGCGACTCCCGGTCCGGCTCGCCACAGCGGCGCACGTCGTCGGCGGTGATGGAGGCGAACGGCATCAGCTCGATGGAGTCGATCTCGATGTGCGCGGGGCCGACCGGGTACCGGCCTCCCGTCCTTACCTTGGGCCGGCGCCAGAGCCGGAACGAGACGGTGATGTCGCCCGAGATGACGTCGTCGCGCAGTTCCCGGCTGAACTCCACAGCCCGAGGCTACGGCACCGGCATCCGGGCCCGGGCGCGCCAGCGGGCCGCCCGGGCGTCGGCGAGGATCTGGCGCACCACGTTGCGGCCCGGTATGCCGGTCACGCCGCCGCCGCCGTGCGTGGCCGACCCGGCCTGGTACAGCCCGCGCACCGGCGTGCGCAGGTCCGCGTAGCCCGCGGCGGGCCTGGCGTGGAACATCTGGCCCAGGCTCAGCTCGCCGTGGAAGATGTTCCCCCCGACCAGCCCGTACTCCTGCTGCATCTGGTGCGGCCCGATCACCTGGCGGTGCAGGATCGAGGCGGTGAAGCCGGGGGCGACCGCCTCCAACCGGGCGATCACCCGGTCGGCGTAGGCGGACAGCGCCTCCTCCTGCGGGGCGTCGGCGTACTGGTAGGGCACCCACTGGGTGAACAGCGACATCACGTGCTGCCCCGCGGGGGCGAGCGAGTCGTCGAAAACGCTCGGAATGCAGATGTCGGCGAACGGGACCGACGACGGCCGGCCTGAGACTGCGTCCTGGAACGCGGTCTCGATGTCGTCCAGGCTCTCGGCCAGCACGATCGTCCCGCCGTGCACCTGCGGGTCGAATTCGGGATGGCTGGCGAACATCGGGAGCGTGCCGAGCGCCAGGTTGATCTTCACGGTGCCGCTGCGCGTCTGCCAGCTGCGGATGTCGTCGACGAACTCGTCCGGCAGCACGGCGGGATCGAGCAGCCGCAGGAACGAGATCTGCGGGTGCGCGGTCGTGACGATGGTCGCCGCGTCGATCTCCTCGCCCGTGGCGAGCGTCACCCCGGTCACCCGGCCCGCGCGGGTGCGAATCCTGGCCGCCTCGGCGTCGGTGCGGATCTCGGCGCCGAGCGAGCGGGCCGCCGCGGCCAGCGCCCGGGTGACCCCGCCCATGCCGCCACGCGGGAAGCCCCACGCGCCCGCCTGGCCGTCGGTATCCCCGATGTGGTGGTGCAGCGTCACGTAGGCCGTGCCGCTCGACCGCGGCCCGGCCCAGGTCCCGATCACGCCGGACACCGACTGCAGCCCGCGCATGGCATCGCTTTCGAAATAGCGCTCGACCAGGTCGGCGATGCTGCCGGTGAGCAGGCGGGTGACGTCGACGGCCCCTCGCTCGTCGAGCTTGCGCAGGTGGCGCAGCAGCAGCCCCTGCCGCCACAGGTCCTGCGGTCGCCGCGACCCCAGCCGCGGCGGGATCTCGTCCAGCAGGGGCCCGAGGATGGCGCCCAGGCGGGCCAGGTACGCCTGGTAGCGATCGTAGGCGGCGGCGTCGCCGGACGAGAACTTCGCGATCTGCGCCTGCCGCGCCGCCGGATCGGCCGGCAGGCTGAGGTACCGCCCGTCCGCCCGGGGCGCGAAATAGGGGCCCTGCGGGTACACGTGATAGCCGTGACTGGCCAGCCGCAGATCGCGGACCAGCCCCGGCGGCAGCAGCGAGACCACGTACGACAGTGAGGTCACCGTGTAATCGGGCCCGAACGGGTACTCGCTTACCGCGGCCCCGCCGAGCACGCCGCGGCGCTCGCACACCAGCGTGCTGAGCCCGCTGCGGGCCAGGTAGGCCGCGGCGACCAGCCCGTTATGGCCCCCGCCGATCACCACCACGTCGCGGCTAGCCGTCATGAGAGAATTGTCCCCTTCGCGTCGGTCGGACCCGAAGGAGTATAGGCAACTGTCCGCCAGGCATCGCTCGCCCGCGGACTAGCGGTAGCGCCTGCCGTGCAGCACGGTGGCCAGGGTGAGGATCCTCCGCATGTCCTTGTCGCTGCGGGAAAATGAGGTCAGGTTGACCGCCGGCCTCATCCACTGCCGGGTGATCGACTTCGGCCGGGCGAACTCGCGCAGCCCGTCGGCGCCGTGAATCCGGCCGAAGCCGGAGTCGCCCGACCCGCCGAACGGCAGCGACGGGACGCCGGCGAACGCGATCACCGAGTTGACGGCCGTCATCCCGCTGCGCAGCGACCGGGCCGCGGCCATCGCCGCCTTCTTGTTCCGCGCGAACACCGAGGAGCCGAGCCCGTAACGGCTGGCATTCGCCAGCCGGACGCCCTCGTCCAGGTTGGCCACCTTGGCCACCGTGACCGTGGGCCCGAAGGTCTCCTCGGCGACCGCGCGGCTCTGCTCGGGAACGTCGGTGAGGATCACCGGGCCCACGAACGGCTTGCGGATGCTCGCCAGGCCGCCGATGACCGGTGTCCCGCCCCGGGCCAGCGCGTCCGCGATGTGCTCCTCGATCACCTCGACCTGGGCCGGCCGCGTCATCGGGCCGTAGTCGGCCTCCCGGTCCTCTCCGGGGCGTGCCTCGGCCATCTTGTCGGCCAGCTTCTCCAGGAACGAGTGGTAGACGCCCTCGGCCACGTACACGCGCTCGATGCCGACGCAGGTCTGGCCGGCGTTGGACAGCGCGCCCCAGGCGGCGGCGTCCGCGGCCGCGTCCAGGTCGGCGTCGGCGGCGACGAGGAGCGCGTCCTTGCCGCCGCACTCGGCGACCATCGGCGTGAGGTTCTCGGCGCACGCGGCCATGACCTTCTTCGCCGTGGCGGCCGAGCCGGTGAAGGCGATCTTGTTGACCGCGCTGCGGGCGAGGTACTCGCCGGTGGCGCCCGCCCCGGTGACCAGCTGCAGCACCGGCTGCTCCGGCACTACCTCCGCGAATGAGCCGACCAGCCAGCTGCCGACCGCGGGCGTGAGCTCGCTGGGCTTGAACACCACGGCGTTCCCGGCCGCCAGCGCGTACGCGATCGAGCCCATCGGCGTGAACACCGGGTAGTTCCACGGCCCGATGACGCCGACGACGCCGAGCGGCTGGTACTCCAGCGTGGCGGCCTGGTTGATGGCCACCAGGCCGCTGCGGACCCGGCGTGGCCGCAGCACGCGCCGGGCGTTGCGGGCGGCCCAGTCGATGTGCACGATCGTGAGCAGGATCTCCAGCTGGGCGTCGGCCAGCGGCTTGCCGGTCTCGGTGTGCACCACCTCGGCCAGGCGGCCGAGGTACCGGGTGATGTGCGATTTCCAGGTGAGCAGCCGGGCCTGGCGCTCTTTCGCCGACAGGTCCGCCCACCAGGCCGCGGCCTGGTGGGCGCGGTTGACCGTCTCGGCCACGTCGTCTTCGCCGAAGACCGGGAAGGTGGCGATCACCTCGGATGTCGCGGGATTCACCGTGTCGAAGGTCTCCGCGGGCCGCCCCGGGCCCTGAGTCCGCAGCGTCGTGACCATCGCCGTGCACCACCGTTCTGTGCCGCGTAAGTTCGTGCCAGGCGGCAACCGCCGCCAGTCTGCCCGGCCGCGGCCGCTGGGTGCCAGTAAATCACCGGGCACCCGGCGGAAGGTACCGCCGGGCGGGCACACGGTACGAGCGACGGAGTGCGCGCATGGCAGACCCCCCGGCCGCCGGGCCCGCCGGGCCGCCCCAGCCGGGACAGCCGCAGGCCGACCTGCACTGGCTGCGCGAGGCGATCGAGCTGTCCCGGCGCTGCCCGCCCTCGGAGTCGGCCTTTTCGGTCGGCGCGGTCCTGGTCAGCGGCGCGGGGGAGGTCATCGCGACGGGCTACTCCCGGGAGCGGGACCCGAAGGATCACGCGGAGGAGGTCGCGCTGGCCCGGGCGGCCGGCGATCCGCGGCTCGCCGGGGCGACGCTCTACAGCTCGCTCGAGCCGTGCCTGGCCCGTGCGTCGCGGCCCCGGTCCTGCGCCGAGCTCATCCTGGAGGCCGGGATCCCGCGCGTGGTCCTCGCCTGGCTGGAGCCGCCGCTGTTCACCGGGGGCGGCGGCGCCGCGGCGCTGCGGCGCGGCGGGGCGACGGTCGTCGAGATTCCCTGGCTCGCCGGGCTGGCGCGCTCGGTCAACGCCCACCTGGCCGGGCAGGGAAGCGATTGATCACCGCTGGCGTCCCAGTACGGTGCGCAGGGCGGCCTGGCCCCGGGCGGTGAGGCTCTGCGCCGCGCCCCGGCTGATGTTCATGGCGGCGGCGACCTCGTGCTCGGAGAGCCCCAGGTAGAACGTGAGCACGAGCGCCTCCTGCTGCCGGGCCGGGAGCTCGTGCAGGGCGGCAATCACCGCGGGCCGCTCGGGCGGCGCGATCGCGCCCCGCCCGGCGCCGGGCAGGTCAGCCGCGTGCCCGGGCTGGTGCCGCCCCGTCGCGACCCGGTGCCGGCCGGCCACGATCCGGTGCCGCAGCAGCGACCGGGACCGGCTCAGCACCGACCGGCGCAGGTACGGCACGGCCTTCTCGATGTCCCGCAGCCGCCGCCAGGCGGCGTGCACGGCGATGAACGATTCCTGGACCACTTCCTCGGCAGCGAGGACGTCGCCCAGCAGAACGGCGGACATCCGGACCAGCGAGCGGTACTCCGTGTCGTACATCACGGCGATCGCCCGGTCGGCCTCCGAGACCCCATGGGGGTAGGCCGAGCCGCCGACGGCAC
>Ga0335073_10007831_pt1 | contig 14975 bp, 17 predicted proteins | sample Lox_Sample_22_FD_207093 | JGI IMG/M metagenome (GOLD analysis project Ga0335073, IMG submission 207093) | Soil microbial communities from Loxahatchee National Wildlife Refuge, Florida, United States - Lox_Sample_2.2 | ecosystem: Environmental > Terrestrial > Soil > Wetlands | place: USA... | reverse complement strand
GCGCCGCCAGGCCATCGTCACCGCCGCGCGCGAACTGGCCGAGGCCGAAGGCTGGGAGGCCGTGACCACCCGGCGGCTGTCGGACCGCATCGAATACAGCCAGCCGGTTCTCTACAGCCACTTCGAAAACAGAGACGCCATCATCGAGGCGGTGGCCGTCGAGGGGTTCGGCGAACTGGCCGCCGCCCTGCACCACGCCACGAGCAAGGCACGTTCCCCGCAGGCCGCGCTCCGGGGCACCGCGGCGGCATACGCCGAGTTCGCCGGGGCGAACCCCGCGCTCTACGACGCCATGTTCACGCTGGCCACCGGTCTTCCGTTCGGCCGTCCCGAGGCGCCCGTGCAGCTGCATGACGCATTCGCCGAGATCCGGAAGGCCGTCGAACCACTGGCGGGAAGCCGGGACGCCGAAACCCTGACCGAGGTCGCCTGGAGTTCGATGCACGGTCTGGCCAGCCTGGCCCGCGCCGGACGCCTGCGCCCGGACTTCCACGACCAGCGCATCGCGATCCTTACCGACCTGCTTACGAGCGGACCGGACAGCACGACGCCCGCGGCAGTCGTCCGGTGACCGGCGCCGCCGCGGGCGTGCTGATGTGCCTGTCGTCGAGTCAGGCGTACTTCTGCACCATGGCGCCAAGGTTCGGCAGCGCGGCCTCGATGTGCTTGCCGGCGCCGTTGCGCACCGCCGAGTACGCCTTCACGACCGTGGCCCGGCCGGAGCGGTCCCGCATGGCGTCGGTAACCGTGAGCATCGCCGGGACTACCTCGTCGCTCCGCTTGACGAGGTAGTCGCCGAAGTCAGCGCTCCCTGACGCCTGGAAGTCCGCCCAGAACGGGGCGAGCTGGTCCACCATGTCCGGAACCATGGAGGCGACGGTCTCCTGGTAATAGCCCGGCGCGAACGTGGTGATCGCCTTGAAGGCGACCTTCACCGCGGTCCCGGAGATTCCGGACTTGCTCGCCAGCTCGTTGTCGACAAGCGCCAGGACGTCGGTCACGACCTTAGGTTCGACGTCGGGGGCGAGCAGCATCTCGTGCAGCGTGGCCATCAGGCTCCTTTTGGATTAGTTAAGAGGGCTTCCGGTCGTAACCGTACTGAGTCCTGCCGTCCGGTTCGGGGTGTTTCACGAGACGGTTACGGAATGTCCGGCGGGGTGTCACGCACCCCGCACCGCACCACCGGGCGGACTAGGCGGCGGGAGCCTGGCTACCGCGTCTGGGTACTGATCGGCAGCCGTCGAGCCGAAGCGCGTGCTCGATGAAGCTTTCCAGCACGCAAACCGCTGCGGCTCGTGCTCCCAGCAGCGAGACCTCCTGGGGATCCGGCGAGAATGCGCGGATCCGCACGTAATCGGGCTCGTCACTGGCCGCGAACGCGCGAGCGACCTCAGTTCTCATGGCGGTGAGATAAGCGGCACCTGCGGTGTCCGGTTCGCGTTCGGCGGCAACGAGGCAGGGCGGCAGGTACATGATTACCCTGTTCGGGTTGGCGGTGTTGCTGACGTGTGCCAGGGCTCGGCCGAGGGCGGCACCGCCACGCGTGAGTACCTCCTGTGCTCGCTTGAACTCCCCGTCACGAGCATCGATCTTGCTGATCTGCTCCAGGGTGCCGTGGCCGAACGCTTCGACCATCCGGCTCGGCGTCGCGAGCGTGTCCACATGACCCAGCTGGCCACAGGAACAGCGGGCACTGAATCCAGTACCGCTCCGGTTCTGGGCCGTGTCCTGGCCGGGCGCAAAACCGACGGCGAGATGGCCGATCTCCATGGCACGCCCGTTGCCGCCCCGGCGCAGGCGGCCGTCCATGACCAGCCCGCCGCCGACTCCCTCATCGAAGACACCGACCACCACGAGGTCTGGATCGGTGTAGCGGACCTCGTGGATAGCCAGCACCGCCAGGGCGTTGACGTCGTTCTCGACTATTACGGGGATGAGCCGGCCGAAGTCTGGGTCAGCCTCGAAAAGACGATGCAGTTTCTCTGCCAGCGGGACAGGCTGCCTGGCCTTCCCGCGTGGAAGCGGCATGACCTGGCCGTCATGGACCGGCGCGCCTACTTCCACGCCTATCCCGAGCATCCGCAGCGGTGGCAGCCCGTCGTTTGCCCTCTTCCGATCGGCGGCGTCCCGGAGAGAAGTCACGTGCCGGTAGATCAGGTCAGCTACCTGGTCCCAGCTGTCGGCCGTGTCGTCCCTTCTGCCGAGCACATGTGAGCTGTCGAGGCCGACCAGCACCGCTGTCACTTGCCGGGGCTGCTCCTTTTCCTGGATGACCTTCACCCCTGCCGTCGCGTAAAGGCTGCCGAGGCGGAGCGGCGAGAGGATTCGGCCATCGGGAGTCCGGAGGAGTTTCTCCCCGTCTTCCAGAAGGCCCTCATCCATCAGTGCCTTGACTGCTTTGCTGACGGTGCCCTGGGCGATTTCGCCCCGGTCTCGGGGTCGTCGGGCGGTCGGGTAACCTGCCGCGATCTCCATGCGGGACGTTTCCTGCGGGGCCCGCAGGGACGTTCGCGCCATCACGTCGCCCAGGACCTCCTGGCCGATGCCCGAGTGCTTGACGAGTGTGTCCAGCAACTCCTGAAAGTGATCGTGCTCCTTCACGGCTGGCTCTTTCGCGATCCCGGGTGGTGCGGATGTGCATACTGTACCCATGTGGCTTGATATGAAAACTTGAGATTCAAGATCATATTCAGATTCTTTCGAAATAGGACTTGCAGTCAGAATGTGACTTGTATATCGTCATACTACACCGCCTGGACCGCCCAGGCGTAAGAGAAGGCAGAAGGGTGCAGCACGATGTGCTGTCAGGATGGCGATGAGGCCATCTGGCAGATGCTCTATGAGCCCGCCGGGTGGTCAACCGAGTCTGAGCACAGCTCTTCTCTGCGAGAGCGGCCGGACACTGTGGAGCTGCCCTCTGCGGCTGCTGCGCTAAAAATCAAGCTTGTGGCCATCCGGGACGGAGAAGTTGCAGCCATCCAGGACGGGGACGCCATGAGCGGCAGAGTACCTCCCGAGCCCGCCGGCCGACCGGCCGAGTCTGGGCGCAGCCTTTCTCAACAAGAGCAGCCGGGCGCTGCGGAACTTCCGACTGCGGCCGCTGCACTGGTCATCAGGCTTGCGGCCACTCAGCGCCGTTAGATGAAGATCGTGCCGGTCGGCGACAGGGGCGCCGACGTGGGCTCAAGCACTATCACGAGGTCCGCCGCCGCGGTGGGCTCCTGGTCATCAGAGCGCGACGACTCAGACTTGCCCACCGCGGGGGCCACCGGACTCGCGGGCAGTACTGCCATATGAACGAACTCCCATTCCTCTAAGGGCGATAGTGCTGCTTGTATCCCCGCTCATCAGTTCGAACATAGCAGGGGCGGCAGTGCGCCGTGTTCTCTGGCCTGGTATCGGGCGAAAGCCAGGACTTTTATAAGCCATTTGTGCTGCGTATCCTGTGCGGCGAACGTTGCACGGAGGCAACGTCTATGGAATATTGCGCAACTTCCTGCTAAATTCCCACAACACATAGAGTGCCATGACGACAACATCTGGGGTGGGGATGCCGTATGGCCGGAAATACTTCTATTAAACGTATCCGTCAGGATGTCGACGACGTCAGCTCGTCGGAGCAGCTGCTCCGGTATGCGCTGGCCGGCCAGCTGGCACTGCTGGAAGAACGAGGCTACAAGCAGGGCGAAATCGCCGTGGGGGCCGGCCTCGGCCAAGGCAGCCGGAGCGCGGGGCCAGCCATATCGAGAGCCCTGCAGAACGGCCCCCGCGCCCAGGACCTGCCCGGGCTGGATGAGATCATCGGCACGCTGAACCCGGACCTGGATGACACCGGGACTCTGTCATCACTGGCTCTCCGGCTGTCAGCGGGACGACACGGCACGATCGTGGCCAGTCCGCTGGCCGCGCGGGTCCCGCCCAGCTGGACCAGGAAGATTCTCGCGGACCAGCCCGGCGACGAGATCGAGGTCTTGCTGCAGGCATCCGCGCTGTTGTCCGAGTTCATGGCCGCGGGCAAGATGGGCGCGGCTAATACCATCACGATCAGGGACCGGTACCACGACGAACTGAAACTGCTGGTCCGGCGCCTAATTCTCATCTCTGCCGCACCGCCCACATCCAGGAATCACGACGCGCAGATCTTGCTCGGCATGCTGGGCGGCTACGCGCTCGAGACAGTCATGGATCCCCTGGACTCTCAGTTGCGGTATTCGCCGATGGGATTCCGGGTATGGCGGGCAATCACCAAGCTCGTCAGGGTCGCCGAGGATGGCAAGCATTCTGACACGCTGAAGAACCATTCTGACACGCTGAAGAACTGGGTCCGCCAGCTCACCCAGGACTCCGGGAGACTCCGGCATTACAGTCTTTACGCGGGCAGAAGCCTGGACCTCGAGCTCGCGGTCACCGTCCCGGCCAACTGGTCGCCGCCTGGGAATGACTGGGCCAGCGAGGCCTTGCTCGCCAGAGCCCGGGACGGGAACGCTACTCTGCGCGAACGCAGCACAGCGGCGATGGGACTATGGCAGCGGGCGGCCGGCCAGGGCCGGACCGAACAACGACAAGCCAGGGCGAACCTGCACCAGCTGATCGCTGAATTCAAGAACCCCGCGACCCGCCTTGATATAAAGAGCGGGCTGCAGTGGCTGGCGGTGACGCTGGAGCACGTCATGGACGCCGAGGTGGAAGTGTGCAACGAGTGGCCTGACGTGAACGAAGACTGGTTCAAGCATGTTCAGGCGGCGGCGGACGAGCTAGACGAGCACGGGATTCCCGAGCACCTCCTTACCGGCACCAAGAACCTGTTCCGGCACATGCTCTTGCAGAACGCCGGCGTGCACCGCCGGGAGGCAATCGAGACGGTGGTCACCAGCGGATGGACCGCGCCGGTCGCCATGGCCTTGGGTTCCCTGCTCAGGGCCGAGCAGAACGAAACGTGGCTCCGTATCCGCGCTGAGTTCGCGCTGGGTTTCCTGCAAAGGCACCGTGATCTATCAGTCGAAAATGATCTCGTTAACGCCTGTGAGCACGCATACAAGAACGTGCAGCGTGGCGAGACCACATCTGAGGGAGTGCCCAGAGCGCACCTCACCGAGATGCATGCTTCGCTATTCGCGGTCGGCGACTGCTTCGGTGTCGCGGGTGCGGGCGACCAGGCAAGAAAGGTTCGGGAAAGGCTGCGGTACATCCTGACTGATCTGGCGAACGCGGACGGCGCCCGCGCCGAAAGGCTGCGGCGCCCCGCCAGAGCGGCTGCCTACCTGCTGACCGCCACCGCGCAACCCGCTGTTGACGGCAGGAAAGACCTCTCCGAGGAACTTCTCGAAAAAATGAGTCGCTACCCGGACGAACCTACGGCAAGGCTCAGCCGATGGGCGCTGAGTTTCCGGTTCGCCCCCGATGGGGAAATACGGCCATTCCTGGCCGCGGCGGAGTTCGCCGAGCACGACGACGACCCCTGGAACTAGAGCATCGGCAACCCCAGGGGTTACGGGAGAGCGGCCGGCCCGGACATCTGTCACACGGAAGCTCGGGCCGGACGCGGACGGCATGGTCATCGTGTTACCGCTGGCCTGGCAGGTAATCCTGCTGGGAAAGGCTGGCTTGCTGGAGCACTCCCGGGAGGCGGGCGTATGCGCCGGTGGCGGCCCGGGCGCCACGCGCGATCCGGTCCGACGTAGGAAGGGTCATACTGCGGGCAGCCTCCTCGCGGTGAATGCCCAGTGCCAAGAAAATCAGGAAGCCGATTACGGCGCCCGCGGCGAGCAGGGCGACCGCGGTGATCGCGTATGCCTCGATCATGACGGCCTCCTTTCTCTGGCGGTCCTGACCGCCTTGCCCGGGCCCGCCGGGCCGCGGCCCAGCGGGCTACCGCGACTCGTCGGGGAGGCTGCCGTGCCAGGCGAGCTGCCCTGCCTATACGTAAAGTTCGTACTCATCGTGTTCTCCTTTCCTGGGCTCCTGGGCCCGTAGCAGTAAGAGTCTGGCTGGTGGCTTGCTGCCTGCCTGGCCCCGTCTGACGGGGCCAGGCGAGGCTACGTGCGGGCCCTGCCTGTCCTGCCGGGTTAGCTGAGTCGGACAAGCCAGGTCTCCCGCGTCTCCTTATCCCGGACGAGTATTTCCTGGCCGGCCCACTGTCGCGCGTCGATGAACTCGCAGAGTGTGATCGCGCGGTTCACGACATCGGTCTCGGACAGGCGAGTCCTTTCCTTAAGGCGCTGGAGTTCATCTCCGGCCTTACGGGTCAACGGGACCGCGAGGTGTGCGCCAAGTGGCTGTGACCGTGCGAACGGCCGGGCCAGGCAAGCGATCATCGGTGTTCCCTTCTGGGGGCGACGCCCCCGAAGCCTACGGTTCCTTTAACAGCGGGAGAGTGTCGATCTGACAGCTTCCCGCTGCCCGTCCTCCTCTCTCTAGCCATCAGAGTACTGTGTCTTGCGCAGCTTGACAACACACTCAACGCATAAATTTTCTGCGTTTCTTGCAGTAGCCTGCTGAGCATCCGTAGACTGGATCGCAGCAGCAGGTAAACCTGCATCTCGAAGGCCACGGAGAGGACACCACCATGAGCGACCTTCATCCCATCCCGGGCTGCCGCCGACGGCAGGTCCGGCCACAGCCGGACCCCACAGCGGATCAGCCTTCCCGCTTCCGCGTCCTCGATGGGAGGACCGGATCACTCACTCTGAAGGAGGAAGCTCTCTATGTCACTGACCATCCTGCCCGCCCGCGAGGCGGACCCTGAGGGACCAAGCGCGTCCGCCGATCTGACGATCGAAGTTGGCCCTGACCAGCCACGGGGATACCCCAACGGGGAAGCCTTGCCCAGCCGGGCCGATGATCTGATCACAGCGTTCGGCATTCTGGGAAGCGTCGTCGCGGGTATTGCCGGTGCGGTTCTCACTCTCCGCAAGTCCCCCGGCCTGGTTACCCCAGCCCTCGCCGAACTGGCGCTCGCGGGGACATCAGCGGCGCTCATAGCTCGTGCCGCGGACCGTCGGACGCCAAAACACCAGGAGATCGCTCAAGCGCCACGTCCTCCCGGTGAACGGAGACATCGTTAGTTAGCCGACCTTCGGCTGTCACCTGGGGCCAGCATTCCGCCCTAGCCCCAGGTGACAGCGGAGATCCCGATGGGCCTAATGGGGGTTTCGGCATGTGCCTGCCCTACGCGAAGATCATCCTGCATTCCGGTTGCGCCACCGCAGGCTCTCTCGCCTGCGCGAAAAGCAGAGAAAAACTGTCGATAGAATGTTGCGCAGCCATCAGATACCAGATAACCTAGCAGTTGCAGTACTGCAACAGAGCATCTTGATTCTGCAAAGAAGTGGACTCCGTGCAGTACTGGTGGTCTCTGCTCCACAAGGGGGTGGGGGGCTGAAGAAGGAGGTTTGCACGAACATGACTGACAGACCGGGCACGGAGACCCTAGACGACAAGGGTAACCATGACGATGCTGCCCGGCAGTCACCGCCCGATCGCATTACTGTCGCCCTGATCCCGAAGGCCGGGGATGAACTCCTTCGCCTTCAGGAAAGGACGCACCTGTCTAAGACCGACGTCGTGAACCGCGCGATCACGCTGTACGAGTTCATCGATGAGCGGACTAGGGCCGGCCAGGAGATACTCATCCGGGACAAGAAGACGGGGGAGACCCAGACTGTTGTACTCCTATGACGCCTAACTTTGCAGCATCGTCGAGCAGATGGCCTCCGCCCTAGCTAGGGCGGAGGCCATCTGCTTGTGTCCGCTTAACCGTGGACCAGCGTGATGTGAAGCTCAGCCGCCGGGGTCGGCTGCTGTGCGCCGGGATAGGTCAGGGCAGCCCGGCGGACCGGTCGGCGGACGGCCGGATCGTTCACGGCCGAGCGGGGCGACATGATCCGCGAAAGCTCTTCATCGATGATCTCCGCACTCGCTTCCTGGACCGTGGCTGCCTCAGCCTCGATGGCCGCATACAGCCTGGCCCGGACGCTCACGATGTCGATACGGTCCTTACTGAACCGGCGCCCGAAGCCCATGCGCCGCTCGAGTCGCTGGTCCCCGGTCTGCTGGGGAACAAGACGGATGAGAAGTTCCGCCACGCGGGTGGGGTCTTCCTCATTGAAGACCGGGGGGCGGGAGACGCGTTCCTCCCCGTTCATGGTGTCGACCATCCTTCCACCTGCCGGGCCTTCCTCAGCTCCAGATAATTGGCAGGAAGCAGGCGACGCAGTTGCGCGTACGCCCTCTGCTTACGGTTAAAGGCGGCGGTCCGGCTGATACCGAGGATCCTGGCGATCTCGGCAACCGATCGTTCGCCTAGGTCCAGCTCGGTGTCCAGGAGCACAAACTCCCGCAACTTCGGGCTGAGGCGCTGCAACGCGCCAGTTAGCTCGACATCCCACGGCTTGTCATCAAGATCCGCGGGCAGACCTGGCGACGCGGACCCGGGTTCCAGGTCCGGGCTATAGGAGGACCGCTCGGCGCTCATCGCGCGGAGCGCATCATTCGTAGCGCTGACCATGCACTTGCGAACGTAAGCGTCGGGATACTCGCAGTCTTTCCAGTGCGGGTAGAACCTGCACCATCCATCCTCCGCGACTAGTTCGGGGTCGCTCATCCACCCGGCTGCCTGCACCCGCACCAAGCCGATCATTCTGGCGCGGCGAGCCGTGTAAAACTCGCGAAATGACCACTCGTCACGGGGCGGCGAGGGAATGTCCATCGGTTACCTGCCAGCCCCCCTCGCCGAGAGGTTGATCTTTGTGAAGGACAGTCCCCGGCACCGGGCCGCCCGACCCCGAACGAGGACTGTCCGAAGGTGTAGATGCCGGTGCGTCACATTCCCGGGAGACCGGTGCGGTCCGCGGGAGCCGACGGAGCGGTTAATCCGCACTGTCTCGCTCTCCGGCAGGAGGGCCCGACTGATCGCATGGCAGCAGCATGATGTGGAGCTCCGCTGCCTCAGTGAGCTCCGGAGGGTCGTCCGAAGTCGGCGCCCCCATCTCCCTGACCGGGTAGTACGTCATTGTCCCCTCCTTCTGATCGGCTGAGCTCAGCTCTCCTGCCCTGGTGGATGTTCACAAAATCGATAGGCTGTATCAGTTGACTGAAGATGCACAACTGGTCATCATTTTCAGTTGGCAGGTAACTTGTACGTAAACTGTATGTGGGAAGTTATCAGAGATTCGACGTCACTACAACGTAATAAGTCAATAGTGATGAGTTATATTAAATCAATGAAGCTTTGCAGGTTCGCAACCCCCTGACCTGCGGCTACCTGAGGAGAGCGTCAGTGGAGCACGAGATGTGGGATGAGCTGCTTGAGCGCATGTCGGCGAGCGGCGGCAGCCCCGGCATGCTCGCGGAGGTGTTCTCGCGTGTCGCCCTGGCCAACGGACCGGTCTCCCGGAGCGTGATCAGCAAGGGAGGCATGCTCTTCCGCCCGGCAGGCCTTGCCGTCGGCACGGTCAAGAAGGCGGCCGATGGCCTGGTCGGCGAGAACCTGCTGGTCGAGGAGGGCACCGCGCCGGAGCGGCAGCCCGGACCGCGGGCCGCGGCACTCCGGCTTGGCGACGAGTGGGCAATCATCGGGATTCACATTGACCAGCAGCACGAGGGGCCGGACGCCTTGGCCGGGATCATCTGCGGGCTGGACCGGAAGCCGCTTACCAAGCTGGTCCTGGGCGAGGTTCCCAGGAAGGGCGACGAGCATGATCTAGACCGTTTGGGCGGGGAGATCCGCAAGCTCACCAGAACGCTTCTGCAGCAGCTGGACGGCCCGCGAAAGTTCCTGGGCGTCGGGGTGGAGATCGGCGGGCATGTCTGGCGCGGGGTCGTGGAGGACTCCGTGCACGCGGGCTGGAGCAAGAAGGTGAATCTCCAGAGGATCCTGGCCGACGTCTTCGTTGACATCCCCGAGTTGAAGGGCGTCCCCGGCGTCGCCGAAAACGACACTAACGCGCTGGCCATCCACGGCTACTACGAGCACAGTTTCAGGCAAGAACGCGGCAAGGAGCCTGACATCGTTCTGCTCGCGGTGCTCAGGCAGGGCGTCGGCGGGGCGCTGATACTGGACGACCATACCTATCGCGGCGTCCACGGCATGGCACCTGAGCCGGGCCATCTCGACGTCGAGTACCCCGAAGACAACCCCGCATGGACGCCGCCGGACACCCCCAGCCCGGCCGGACCCAGGGCCTTCGGCGACGAGTGCCTGTGCAGCGCGACCGGCCGTAAGAAATACGGCCATCTGGACACGCTGGCCGTACCCGCACGCATCGAAGGGGAGCTCGCCGCGCTCAAGGGCATGAAAGTCAGCCTGGAGAAAGCGGCAGCCGAGCCTCGTCTCCTCCCTAGCGGTGACACGTACGTGGCGAGCGTCGAGGCAGTCGTACTGCGGCGAGCCGGCCGGGCTCTGGGCCGCGCCATCGCGCACCTGATCAATACGCTGAACCCTAGCCAGCTTGTCCTGCGCTTGCCCGAAGCCCTGGCGAAACCGGCCGCGGGAAGTAGCGGTATCGACTATCTGGACGCGGCCGAGAGCGAGCTCAGCCGTGCCTACTCCTCCGGACTCGCTGACGTCCGCGGCCAGCATTCGCTCCTCACCATCCAGCCCTACGCCGAACGGCAGATCGCCCGCGACGGTGCCATAGCATCAGCCACCACCGTGTTCAACGCTTTCATCGAACACGCCCATGGTCGCGATGGCTGCGACACCCCCGGCGAAGGCGGTCAGCGACCCGGGCCGGCTGGCGGCAGACAATGACACTCCCGATCCGTACTGCGGCCATGGAAGAAACGGGCTGCGCCCTCGGCATCGACATCGGAGGCACGAAGATCGCCGTCGGCGTCGTTACCCCCGACGGCCGGATTCTCCGCAAAACTGCATCACCAACCCCTGAGCACCAGGATCACCTAGTCCAGCACGTACTGGCGGTGGTCGAGGATCTGCGACGCGATTACCCGGACGTCGTGGCGGTCGGCGTCGGCGCCGCGGGAATGATCGACTGGCCGACCGGGCACATACGCTGGGCCCCCAACAACTCCTACAGCGATCTGCCGCTGCAGCAGCTGCTGACCGAAGGAAGCGGTCTTCCGGCTGTCGTCGAGAATGACGCCAACGCGGCCGCCTGGGCCGAGGCTGTCGTAGGCGCGGGCGCGGGTCTCAGCAACATCATCGCGCTGACCATCGGTACCGGCATCGGCGCCGGGATCATCCTGAACGGTGAATTGCAGCGCGGCGAGACCGGCATCGCCGGCGAGGCCGGACATGCGATCATCGACCCCGTCGGCGGCGAGCTGTGCGGCTGCGGTGCCACCGGCTGCCTGGAAGCGATGGCATCCGGGACCGCACTGGGCCGGGCCGGCCGCGCGGCCGCGGCCGCGCACCCTGACGGACTGCTCGCCCAGATCGCCGGAACAGCCGCCAGCGTGACCGGCGAGACGGTCTACCAAGCCGCCCTGGCGGGCGACCCCATCGCCCGGCAGCTGTTCGACCGGCTGGGATTCTGGCTCGGGGCGGGAATCGGCTCGCTGGTCAACATCTTCGACCCGCAGCTCGTGATCCTCGGGGGCGGGCTGGTCACCACCGGCGACTTGCTCCTGACCCCCACGCATGCCAACTTCGAGCGCTTCGTGTTCGCCCGGCCCCATCGCCAGCTGCCGGCCCTCGCCCTCGCCCGGCTGGGACCAGAGGCTGGCCTGATCGGCGCCGCTCTGCTCGCCCTCCGTGGATGCGCCGTCCCGCGCCCCCTAGAGCAGGTGCCAGAAGCGGTGCCCGGCTAATACCGACGCTGAGCTACTTGTCGTCATCGCCGCGCCGCGCGCGGAGCATGACCACCGGCGGAACCACGATCTCCAGCACGACCACGATCGTCGTCCCGATTGGCGGCAAGTGCGCCGCCGACGCCCCGAAGAGTGTGCCGATCACCGTTGCCGACCAGGTGACCGCGACCGCGGCGCGCTCCAACATCCGGAGCAGCCGGCCGGCCTCTTTTTCCGGGACAGTCAGCAAGGCCTCGACCCTTTCAGGGTCCTGGTCTCGCTTGACGATGATGTGAAGCGTCGCCGCACTCGAAGGCTCCGGCAGTTTCTCCATCGGCCGTTCTTCCATAGGTTCCTTCCTGTCCTTGATCAACTCTCTAGTCAACTCAGCATCGATGCATAAGATACTAGCATCATTGATGAGTAATCGCTGCGCTCTGTTCGCCGACTCTACAGCGATTTTATGAGTCAGACTGGGGAGTGTCACACCGGCGCCGACTCGGCGGCCCGTCCGTTCCTCCGTCCGCGCGCCTCCACCGTCACGTGCCCGTCGTGTGCCAGGCTGGTCGCCGCAGGCCACCGTTTCATGCCTTTCCGGGGGAATGAGCCGACGATGCTGGGCAGGGATCACGCGCTGAGCGGCGCGCTGGCGTTCGCGGCGCTCGGGCCGTCGCTGCACGTGACCGGCTCGCACCTGGCCGCCGGGGTGGTGCTCACCGCGGGGGCCGGGGTGCTGCCGGACATCGACCACCCGGACAGCACGATCTCGCGGGAGTTCGGCTTCCTGACCGAAGCGTTCGCGTGGCTGGTGGACCGGCTGTCGGGCGGGCACCGGCACGGCACGCACAGCCTGGTCGGCATCGTCGTATTCTCCGCCGGGGCGTTCGCCGCGGGCTGGTACCAGGTGTCCGCGCACCTGAGCAGGCACGAGGTGTTCTCCTGGCACCTGGTGCCGGCGGTGCTGTACATGGCGCTGCTGCTGTCGGCGGCGCTCCGCGCGCTGCACATCGGCGGCCACCACGGCGACCTGCTCGGCATCGGCGGCGCGGTGATCGGCTGCTACACGCGCTGGGACCTGTTGCTGATCCCGGTGGGGCACTGGCACGTGCCGCTGCTGGCGCTATGCGTCGCGCTCGGCTGCGCCGCGCACATCGCCGGCGACGAGCTGACCCACGGCGGCTGCCCGCTGTTCTGGCCGGTCAGCATGGAGGAGTTCCACCTCGTGCCGCGCCCGCTGCAGATCACCACCGCCAAGATCGGGGAGAACTGGGTGGTGTTCCCGCTGCTCGTGTTCTCGCTGTTCGTCGCCGTCTGGCACGCCACCGGCCACCCGCTGTTAGCTACGGACTGATCTTCACCCACAGGTACTGCCGGACGGTGTCGTTGCCGTTCGGTATCACGGCCGCGAGACGGTACTGCGGGTCGGCGGCCAGGGCGCTGGCGATCACGGTGTCCACGGCCGGCGTGGTCTGGTAGTTGTACGCGATCATCTGGAAGTAGCCGGCCTTGATGGCGGCGACGTACCCGGCGTTGCCGGTCAGGAACTGGCCTTGGGCGCCCACCACTCCGATGTAGTACGTCGAGGTGAACTGGCTGGGCTGCGCGTCGGAGTGCTGCCGCAGGTAGTAGATCGGCACCTCGTCGACCTCGACGAGATAGTGCGCGCCCGGCTGGAGGTACCGCGCCATGTCGGCGACGAGCACCGAGGAGTTTGGCCAGGAGTTGAACAGGTTGTTGGCCTGGGTCATGCCGATCGCCAGCGCGGCGCCCCAGACCGCGATGCCTATCTGGGTGCGCCGGAAGTGGTCGCCGATGACCCGGGCCAGGCCGACGCCGATGATCGGCGCCGCGAGGAGCAGGCCGAAGCCCACGTGCTTCTGCAGCGACGTGAACGTGTGGATGCGGATCTGCTCGGCGGGCGCAAGCAGGGCGCTGCCCGCCATGAGCGCGCCGAGCAGCGCGCGCCGCAGCCTGCCGCCAGCGGGCGCGATCTCCTCTCCGCGCTCGGTGAACGGCCGGTACGCGTAGGCCACCGCGCCGATGACGGCCAGCGCGAACGGGATCCCGATCCACTGCGCGCTGTCCCACAGCAGCGACGACGCTGAACTATCCCCCTGGAACCGGTTCAGCGTCGTGAACTTGATGCCGGTGAAGTAGTCCGCGCCGCCCAGGTACAGCGCGCCGAACAGCAGCGCGCCGGTGGTCACGCCGAGCGCGACCGGCGCGAGCACCGCTTTGCGGCGGCTGATTCCCGGCGCGGCCAGGCCGGCGAGCACCACGATGCTGGGGACGAACAGCAGCGCGGCGTACTTCGTGGCGACCGCGAGCACGAGGACCGGCGCGGCGAGCAGGTACCCCGGCCAGCGGAATTGGGTCGTCCGCACCACCAGCCACATCGCGACGGCGAGCAGGCACAGCGAGGTGGCGTCGTAGGTGGCGAGGTTGCCGAGGAACAGCGTGGGCTCGGAGACCGCGAAGATCAGCGCCGCGCACAGCGCGACCCGCTCGTTGAACAGCCGGCGGCTCGTCGTGTACAGCAGGCCGGTGACGGTCAGCATCTCCGCCAGGCTCAGCGCCCGCGCGGCGGTCAGCCCGCCGATGCTGTCGGCCAGCGCACCGAGCACCGGGTACAGCACCGGCGCGCCGGAGAAGTAGGACGGGTAGTCGCCTTGCAGCGCCGCGCCGTGCAGCCAGTGCGCGATCTCCAGGTGACCGACGTAGAGGTACAGCGCCTCGTCTTCGAACGCGGTGTTGCGCATCCGCAGCGTCAGGGCGGCCTGCATGACCATGATCAGCAGCAGCACGAGCCGGCTCACTCGCGTGCGCCGCGGGTGAGCCGCCGGCGCATGGCGCCCCCCGCGTCCCGGCCGGAGAATCCGCTCGGCGCGGGTCACGCGGGTGCCGGGGTCCGCGCGCGTGCCGGGCGGGGCGTCCGCCGACGGCGCCGCCTGCAGCGAGGCGAACATCACGGTGTCCGCGTCGGCTCGCTGGAACTCGGAGAGCCTGTCCTTGGGGGGCCGGGTCATGACCCCTGGTCGATGCTGACGAGCTTCATGTCCTCGAGGGACCCGGCGACCGCCGCCCGTACGGTCGGGCGGGTCTCCAAGGTCCAGTCGACGCCGTTCTTGTCGTAGTCGAACCAGACCAGGCCGAGCACGTCGGTGCTCTGCTCGACGCCGCTCATCAGGCTGTCCACGCTGGCGGTCTCGCTGTCGCCGTTCTCGACG
>Ga0335073_10007828_pt1 | contig 14977 bp, 12 predicted proteins | sample Lox_Sample_22_FD_207093 | JGI IMG/M metagenome (GOLD analysis project Ga0335073, IMG submission 207093) | Soil microbial communities from Loxahatchee National Wildlife Refuge, Florida, United States - Lox_Sample_2.2 | ecosystem: Environmental > Terrestrial > Soil > Wetlands | place: USA... | reverse complement strand
GGCGTCACCACGTCGGCCGAAGCCGTGGTCCGGCTGCTCGCGCGGTTCCTGGTCAGGCACGGTCACGACGAGGCCAGGCCCGTCTGCGGCCCGGGGACGGTGGGGCAGCCACTCCCCCGCGACGAGCAGCTCTACCTGATCACGAAGGCCATGGGCCAAGCGCCGATGCTGATCTGCCTGGACAACCTGCATCTGCTCCGCGACGACCCGCAGGCCAGAGCGGTGATCGAGTACCTGGCGGGCTCGGCCCCGGCGGAGTTCCTCGCCGTCAGCCGGGAAGACCTGCCGCTGGCCGGCTTCACCTCGCTGCGGCTCGGCGGCCTGGCCCGCGGCGAGGCGCGCGAGCTTGTCGGCGGGCTGGCCGGCCCGCTGGTACCGGGGCCGCTCGCCGATGCCCTCATCGACCGGACCGGCGGCAGCCCGATGCTGATCCGCCTGGCGCTCGGCCAGCTGCGCCCGGGCGGGCCCGGGGCCGCCGCGGTGATCGGCCGCCTGGAGGCGGAACCCGCCATCGTCAGTTATCTGCTGCAGGCCACGCTGGGCGATCTGTCTGAGCCGAGCCGCAGGCTGATCTCGCTCGTTGCCGTGTTCCGGCACCCGGTCGACCTGCTCGACGAACGGCTGATCGATGCCAGCGAGGCGGCCGGGGGCCGCTATGACGTGCTGGCCGGGCTGGACGAACTGCGCCGCCGGCAGCTGATCGACTACCCGGCGCGGGCCGACCTGCACCCGCTGGTCCGCGACTACTGCTACGCCAGCCTGCTCGGCGCGGCCGCGGGCCGCAGACAGCTGCACCGGCTGGCCGCCGCGCACTGTGAGCGGGCGCTGAACGACCCGCTCGAGGCCGGCTGGCATTACCTGCGGGCCGGCGATCCGGGCGAGGCGGCGGACCTCGTCGCGACCAGGACCGCGGACATCGTGGCCAGCGGCCGCTCTGGGGCCGCCGCCGATCTCATGGCCGAGCTGCTCGCCGCGGGCGAGCTGGCCGGCGACACCGAGCGCGTGGCGCTGATCACGCGAGGCGACCTGCTGCTGCACACCGAGCGGGCCGGGGAGGCCGAGGAGGCCTACCGCGACGCCATGGCCCGCCCCGCTCCCCCGGTGGTGCGGGCCGAGGCTGCCTGGCGGCTGGCGCAGAGCCTGCTGCAGCGCGGCAAGGTCCCCGAAGCCCTCGAGCTCTGCCGGGAAACGGCCTCCGGCCTGACCGGGGACGAGGAAGTGCTGCGGGCGCAGCTCGGCGTCGTGCGCAGCCGCGCCCATCTGATGCTGTCCGAGTTCGGCCAGGCCACGGCCGTCGCCGAGGAGGCCTGCGCGGCCGCCGAGCGGATCGCCGGCGTGGCGCCGGACGTCGCGGCGGCCGTCCGGGCTCGCGGGTACTGGGTTCTCGGTGTGGTGGCCCGGCTGCGCGGCAGGCCGGACGAGGCGACCGGCTGGCTGCGCCGGTCCGCCGCGGCTGCGCGCGGTGCCGGGCTCGGCGAGGTGACCGGCCGCGCGCTGTTCAACCTGGCCGCGATCGCCCTGGAACTCGGCGAGATCGGCCAGGCCGGGCAGCTGCTCGCCGACGCGCTGGCCGAGGCCCGGCAGGCCGGGGACGGCTACAGCATCGGGCGCATCCTGCACGCTCTCGGGACCGCCCGGGTCGCGGCCGGGAAACCGGACGAGGCGATGAGGCTGTTCGGCGACGCGCACGGGCTCAAGGCGCGGATGGGCGACGCGCTGGGGGCGGCGAACTCCGAGCACGCGCTCGCGCTCGTCTTGCTCTCCCAGGGCCGTGCCGAGGACGCGCGGGCCCTGCTGGCGAAGATCCTCATCTCGACCGAGCAACTGGGAGAGCGCCGGGCGCGCGCGCACTACCTTGACTCCCTGGCCATGGTGGACATGGTCGACGGTGACCAGCCCGGCGCGCAGCGCCACCTGGCGGACGCCGCCGCGATCGCGGCGGAGGTGGACAACCCCAGCCTGCGCGCTTCCCTCGGCGTCCACCGGGCGCTGGCGCTGCTCGCCTCCGGCGATCTCACGGCCGCGGCCGCGGCCGCAGGCGACTGCGCGCAGCAGGTGGCGGGCGCCGACCCCGGGCTGTACGTGGCCGTCAGCATCGAGCACGCCGCGCTGGCCGCGTGCCTGGCGCTGGCCTCGGGGGACCGGGCAGCCGCCCTGGCCAGCGCGGCCGACATGGCCAGCCGCGCCAGCAAGGCCGGCGACGTCCGCTACGGCGAGGCCGCACGGCGGATCTCGGCGGCGATCGCATCGGCGGCCGGTGGCGCGGCGCCGCCGCCATCCGCGTTTCCCCGGCTGCTCTGGGTCTGCGGCGCCCAGTGACCGGCCCGCCGGGCACGCCCGGCGGCTGGCAAGCGCGACTGGCAAGAAAAGTCACATCGGCGCAGGCCCGCGTGCGTAACAAGGGGTGCAGTACCCGCGCGGCGGAAGGACGCCCCCATGCTCGTCCACGACACAGAGGTGCTGTCGTGCGCCTGGCTTATCGTGATCGCGCTGACCGCGCTGTGCACCCGGCCGTGGCGGCCCGCTCCCGCGCGGCCCTCGCTCACGCCGCGCGCTGAGCCGCCGGCCGTGGTGAGCCTGCTGGCGGGCCGGCTCGCCCGCGATGGCTACCCCGCCACCCTGCTCGACCTCGCGGCCCGCGGCTGGATTGGCCTGGATGAGGCCGAGCCCAGCCGGGTCATGTGCCGGCCGGCCACTGGGCGGGCGGATGACCCCGGCCTCACGGCTTACGAGCGCCGCGCGCTGGCACACCTGGAACTCCGCGCCGCCGGGACGGGCGCGGTACCCGGCACGGCGCTCGATACCGGCTTCGAGGCCGGAGAGGACGAGTTCCGCAAGCTGTTCCGCGACGAGGTGCGGTCCGATGCCCGGGACCGCGGGCTGCTGCGCAGCCGGATCGGGCGCGGCACGCTCGCGCTGCTCGAGGCTGCCGGCGCTGGCTGCCTGGTGCTCGCGGACACGGCGACCGTCCAGCATCACGCGACGGGCGACATCATCCTGGTGACGTTCACCTACCTCGTCTTTCTGCAGGTGCCGTGGGCGCTCTACCGGCGCACCAGGCTCACCAGGAAGGGCCGGGTGGCGCTCGCCGAATGGCTCGGCTTCCGTGTGGCGCTGATCGGCAGCCGGACCGGCCGGACGGCGGGGACCGCGATGCTCGCCGTGGCCGGAGATCGCCGGATCGCGTACGCGGCGGCGCTGGGCGCCGCTCCGGACGCGGTGGCGGCGTTCTCCTCGTCCGCCGACCGCGATTACGCCTGGTCGTCGTTTGGCGGCAGCTGGCACCGGGTTCTGCTCGGCAGGGCCGACACCAAGTACGTGCCGGGCCCGCTCGGGCTGGCCGGGATCACCGCGTTCGGCTGTTTCTACGCCGGGATCGTCCTGGTGGTCCTCAGGGCTGAAGGGCCGCTGTGGGCGGCGGGCGTTGCGGTGTTCCCCGGCTGCACCTGGTGGATCCCGGCCATCTGGGTCTACGGCAGCGCGGCGCGGGCGTCGCGGCTGCCGCGGATCGCCGAGTTCGACGGCCAGGTGCTGAAGCGGTGGACCCAATCCGACGGGGACAACGGCATCGACCACTGCATCGCGATCGACGATGGCGTCAGCCAGCGGGCGTGGGCGCTTGTCGTCGGCAGCCTCGCCTACGCGGACGCCAGGGCGGGGACGCTGGTCCACGTCCAGGTGGACCCGCGGCGCAACCAGCTGATCGCCATCGCGCCGGGGGTGGCCCAGCCGCGCTGGTGACCGAAGAGCCGGTGGCCGCTACCCGGCCAGGTGGGTGCCGAAGAACGTGAAGATCTTGGCCCAGCCGTCCATCGCGGCCTCGGGCCGGTACATCGGGGTGTGATAGTAGAAGAAGCCGTGCCCGGCGCCGTCGTAGCGGTGGAACTCATACTCCTTGCCGAGGCGCTTCAGCTCCGCCTCGTGCTGGTTCACCTGCTCGGGCGTGGGGTGGGAATCGTCGTTGCCGAAGATCCCCAGCAGCGGCGCCGTCAGGTCGGCGGTGTAGTCGATCGGCGCCACCGGGCGCGCCGGCGACAGGTCCTGCTGCGACATGACCACGCCCCCGCCCCACAGGTCGATGACCGCGCCGAACCCGCCCACCCGTGAGGCGGTCAGCAGCGCGTGCCGGCCACCGGAGCAGCTGCCGATGATGCCGACCTTGCCGTTGCTTCCCGGCTGGGCCTTGAGCCAGGCGAGCGCGGCCCCGCAGTCGGCCACGACGCTGTCGTCGGGCACCCCGCCCTCGCTGCGGACCTTGGCGGTGATGTCGTCGGGAGCCCCGTGCCCGAAGCGGCAGTACAGGTCCGGGCAGATCACGAGGAAGCCGTGCCGCGCCAGCCGCTCGGAGAACTCCCGGTAGAACTCATCCCAGCCGGGCATGTGGTGCACGGCCACGACGCCCGGCACCGGCTCATCCCCGGCGGGCCTGGCCACGTAGGCGTGGATCTCGTCCCCGTTTCCGCCGGGATAGGCGATCACCTCCGCCGTCGTCCCGGTCCTGGCGTCGGTCCTGAACGAATTCCACATGTTCGGCATGGAGCATCCTTCGCTCGGCGGGGAGAACCCTCCAACCGTAGCCAGACGGCCGGAGCCGGACCACAGACTGCGGCAGACTGGCGCATCCGATTGCATTGCCCGGTGGTAGACCATAGCCAAGACGTCCCATGACCCAGGAGGTCGGTGTGGCAAGACATCCCCTGATCGGCTACTTCGTCTGGGCGCTGCTGTTCGGCGCCCTGTTCGCGTGGGAGGGGCTGGCCCTGACGTACAAGTTCGGCGACGTGCCAACGCTCAGCGCCACGTTCCGCGCCATCATGCGCTACCCGTTCGGGCGCTGGGCGCTGTTTGCCGTCTGGCTGTGGTTCGGCTGGCACATCTTCGTCCGGGGCTGGCACTTCCTGCTCCGGGCATGATGGCGGGCTGACGTGTCATCCTCACTGATCCGCCAGGACCTCGTCCCCATGGTCGTCGGCTACGTGCTGATCATGGGCGCGCTCGCCATCGGCCTGCGCATCGTGCGGCGCTCAGGCCGGGCCGCGGACGCCGGGCCAGCGGCCGTCGGCGCCGAGAGCACCGGCGCCAAGGGCGCCGCCGGCAGCAGGCGACCCGCTGGCGCGGGGGCGACTGGACGGGGGGCGACGGCGCCCGCGCCAGCGCCGGAAAGCCCCGTGACCCCCAAGTCCCGGCTGCTCGCGGTCGCGGCGCCGCAGCCGGGGTGGCGCCGGCTGGCCGTCTTCTCCCTGGGCACCGCCGTGGGCGGCTACCTGCTGCTGATGGTCGTCATCATCGCCTACTACGTCGGCATCGGCGTCCCGCGCAGCGCCGGGACCTTCGTGCCCAGCGCGTTCAGCGGCTGCGCGATGCTGATCGGGCTCGCCGCGCCGGTGTTCGCCGGCCTGTCGTGGCTCGCGGCGCGCAAGGGCTGGCGGATCTGACGATCCCCGGCCCCGGCAAACCAGGACCGCAGATCAGCGCGCCAGGCGCGGCGCGCTCCGCTCCCTGAGCAGGATCCACAGCGCTTCGGCGCCGTCGCGCCAGGTGAGCTTCTTCCCGGCCTCGCGGGTGCGCGCCTTGTAGGTGATCGGCACCTCGTACGGCCGGATGCCGCGCCGCAGCAGCTTCCCGGTGATCTCGGCCTCCATGCCGAACCCCGTCTCGCGGACACGCAGCTTGCGGTACAGGTCGGCGGGCATCAGCTTGAAGCAGGTCTCCAGATCGCTGATGTAGCAGTTGAACAGGACGTTCGCGAACGTCGTGACGGCCTTGTTGCCCAGCACGTAGGCGTAGGAGTAGGAGTTGTGGCTGCCGAAGGTCCTGGTGCCGTAGACCACCTCGGCCTCCTGCGCGAGCACCGGGGCGAGCAGCGACGGGATCTCGGCCGGCGAGTACTCCAGGTCGGCGTCGCACATGATGATGTAGTCGCCGGTGGCGACCGCGGCCGCGGTGCGGATCGCGGCGCCCTTGCCCTGGTTACGCTTGTGCATGTGGATGCTCAGGCGGGGGTCATCGCCCAGGGACGAGTACAGCTCCCTGGTGCCGTCCGTGCTGCCGTCATCCACGATGACGAGCTCGATCTCGCAAGGAAAACTAACATTAAGGACGTCCTTGATCGCCGGGATCAAGGTCGCCTGCTCGTTGTACACCGGCATCAGGATTGAAAGCTTCACGGTCGCAGCTTACGGGAGCCCGCAACGGCAATGGCGGATAAAGTTGACCCGCCTCCAAATTGAACGTCATAGAGCGCCCATGCTCTTGTCAAGACTTGTTAAAGGGTGACTAAAGGAGAGGTTTTCTGTGAGCTCGCAGATAACCCAGGATGGTCCCGGGACGCCGGCCGAGCCGACCCAGCGCATCCTGGTGACCGGCGGCTCGGGATTCATCGGCTCGCACCTGTGCCGGCGCCTGCTCGCCCTCGGCCACGACGTTCTCGTGGTGGACAACTTCTACTCGAGTTCCCGGCACAACGTCCTTGACCTTCTCGACCAGCCGCGGTTCGAGCTGATGCGCCACGACGTGACGTTCCCGCTGTATGTCGAGGTGGACCAGATCTACCACCTGGCCTGCCCGGCCTCGCCCGTGTTCTACCAGCGGGATCCCGTCCAGACCACCAAGACCTGCGTGCACGGCTCGATCAACATGCTCGGGCTGGCCAAGCGGCTGCACGCGCGGATCCTGCTCGCGTCCACCTCCGAGGTGTACGGTGACCCGACGGTGCACCCGCAGGTCGAGTCGTACTGGGGCAACGTGAACCCGGTCGGCGTCCGGTCCTGCTACGACGAGGGCAAGCGGTGCGCGGAGACGCTGTTCTTCGACTACTACCGGCAGCACCGCCTGCCGATCAAGGTGGCGCGGATCTTCAACACCTACGGCCCGAACATGCTGCCGAACGACGGCCGGGTCGTGTCGAGCTTCATCGTCCAGGCGCTGCGCGGCGAGCCGCTGACCGTGTTCGGCGACGGCTCGCAGACGCGCTCGTTCTGCTACGTCGACGACATGGTCGACGGGCTGATCAGGCTGATGAACTCCGGCCCGGACGTCACCGGCCCGGTCAACCTCGGCAACCCCGGCGAGTTCACCATGATCGACCTGGCCAAGAAGGTGCTGACGCTCACCGGCAGCGACGCGCCCGTCGAGAACCGCCCGCTGCCCTCCGACGACCCGGTCCGCCGCAGGCCGGACATCAGCCGCGCCCGCGACCTGCTCGGCTGGGAGCCCGTCGTGCCGCTCGACGAGGGTCTCGACAGGACCGTCGAGTATTTCCGGCGGGCCCTGGGGGTGTAAGACCCGCGGCGGCCGGGGCTCGGCCCGCGCCGGGCCCGGCCGCCACGCGATCGCCTTACCCGGCGCTCCCGTACGCCCAGACGGCGCCCTTGGCCCCGGCCAGGCCGGAGGTCGCACCCGCCGCCCACAACGACGTCGTCCCGGGAATCAGGCCCAGCCCGCTGACCTGTGCGGTCTTGGTGATCAGGTAGCGCCGCCAGGCACCCGACGCCGAGCGGTGCAGCGCGTACCAGTCACCGTTGCTCGTGCGCAGCGCGGTGATCCAGAACCCGCCGGCGCCGTCGGCCGCCATGGCCCCGAGGCTCAGCGCGAACGGGACCGTGAACTTGGTCCACCTCTTCCCGTTGTAGTGCAGAACCCAGGGCACGTTGCCGCTCGCGCCGAACGTGGTCCCGGACACCCAGACGCTGGACGGCGACAGCGCCACGACGCCGCCAAACGCCCCGGTGCCTGAGGTCAGGCTCCGAGCCTGCTTCCAGGTGCCCCCGTTGTAGTGCACGACGACGTCCTGCGGGCCGACGCTGTTCGCCCCGACCGCCCACATGTTGCTCCGTGACAGGGCGCTGGCGGCCTCGATCCCGCCGCCCACCCCGGTGACGTGCGACCAGGTGTGCCCGTGCAGGTGCCAGGTGCCCAGCCCGGGGTTGGCACCCGGCGCGCCGAAGACCCAGACGTCCGCCGGGCCGAATGCGGTGACGCCGGTCAGCTGCTCCGGCAGGGACCCTCCCGTCTCGGGGAGCTTCTTGGCAACCGACCACGCGGTGCCGTTGTAGTGCAGCACGTACCCGTTGAGCTGGCTGACCACCCAGATGTCGCTGGGCCCGGGAGCGCTCGCCGCACCCAGCGAGCCGGCCAGGCTGGCGGGCAGCGCCGCGGCCCGCCAGTGGCCGCTCCAGTGCTCAGCTATCGGCTTCCCGCCCTGCTGAATCGCCACGTCCGAGCCGCCGAACGCCCACGCATCGCGCTTGTTCACCGCAACCACGCTGCTCAGGGCGTTGATGTCGGCGGCCGGGCCCTGGTGGATGGCAGATACGAGCCTCCAGCCGGGCGCCGTGGCTGCCAGGGCACCGGGGGCAGCCGCCACCGCCACGACGGCCGCCGCCAGGCTTAATACCGCAACGATGCGCGCGCGATGTCCCCTGATCACCGGTCTCTCCGCTCCCGGGCCACCGGTGCCCCGCTCTCGCCGTCGGCGCATGCCGGATTCACCCCGATGGCGGAACTCTAATCAGCTATGGCCGTCTTCGGTATGTTTCCTGCCGCATGATGCCGCGCCCGCCTCCGCGGATGACGCCCGTGGATCTGCTTTGCTTGAGACCGAGGAGGTGCGAGGTGGAGACGGCGTTCGTGCTCGGCGGGGGCGGCATCCTCGGCGCCCACGAGATCGGCATGCTCCGGGCGCTGTCTGAGGCAGGGATCCGCCCCGACCTCGTCGTCGGCACCTCGGTGGGGGCGATCAACGGAGCGCTGGTGGCGGCCGACCCGGCCGCGGCGGCGGAGCGGCTGGGCGACCTGTGGCAGGGCGACGCCCTTGGCCGGGCCTTCAGCGAGAACCTGTGGGGCCGCGCGGTCACGCTGGCCAGATCGGGCACGCACCTGCACTCGATCGAGCCGCTGCGCCGCGTGCTCACCGATGCGCTCCCCGGCACCGATTTCGCCGATCTGGCGCTGCCGTTCCACTGCGTCGCCGCCAGCATCGAGCACGCCAGCCCACGCTGGTTCACCTCCGGGCCGGTCGTTCCGGCCGTGCTGGCGTCGTGCGCCGTGCCCGGCCTGCTGCCACCGGTGGAGGTCGACGGCGAGCACTTTTTCGACGGCGGCCTGGTCCATTCCATCCCGGTCGGGCGGGCCGTCGCGCTCGGCGCCAGGTCCGTCTACGTCCTGCACGTCGGCCGGATCGAGCGCCCGCTCGCCGTGCCGCAGCGGCCGTGGGAGGTGGGCCTCGTCGCATTCGAGATCGCCCGGCGGTACCGGTTCCACGAGGAGATGTCGGCGCTGCCGGAGAACGTCCGGGTGCACGTGCTGCCCGCAGGCGGAGACCGGGCCGCGCCAGACCTTGGCCAGCTGCGGTATCGGGACAAGACTAGGGTCGGCGAGAGCATCGAGCGTGCCTACACGGCCTCGGCGAGCTATCTCGCCGGGTTGGCCGGGAACTGACCGGCCGGCGAGGACGGGAGGCGCGCGCCATGCTCCCACCCAAGCTCGTCCGCCGGATCGTGCTGGCGCCGCTGGCGATCGTCGTCGCGCTGGCCGTCATCGTGCTGTCCCCGCTGCTCGCGCTGCTGACCGTCGTCGTCAGCCTCGCGTGGCGGGTCGGAAACCCCCGCCCCTCCCGCCATTCCCCTTCACTGCGGGGCCTCCGGGTGCTGGCCTTCGCCATCATCTGGCTCGCGGCCGAGGCGTCGGCCCTGTTCATGTGCCTTGGCCTGTGGATAGCGAGCGGGTTCGGCGGCCGGCTGCGCACCGAGCCGTACCAGAGCCGGCACTACGCGATCATGCGCTGGTTCCTCGACCAGATCTTCGCCGGCGCGGAGCGCACGTTCGGCCTGCGCGTCGAGGTTGACGAGCCGGACGCGGATGCCGGCGAGCGGGCGGCCCGGCTGGCCCGCCCGGTGATCGTGCTCAGCCGCCACGCGGGGCCCGGCGACTCGTTCCTGCTCGTGCACCAGCTGCTCAGCGTGTACGGGCGGCGGCCGCGGATCGTCATGAAGGCCGCGATGCAGCTCGATCCCGGCGTTGACGTTGTCACCAACCGGCTGCCCAACGTGTTCATCCCGCGTCATAAGCCGCGCCACGTCGGCGAGAGGCTGTTCACCGAGCAGATCGAGCGGCTGGCCAGCGGTCTCGACCAGGCGGGCGCCCTGGTGATCTTCCCAGAGGGCGGGAACTGGACGCCCGGCCGCTGGCACCGCGGCATCCGGCGGCTGGAGCGGGCCGGCCGCCGCGACCTAGCCGCTCGCGCTCGGCAGATGCCCAACCTGCTGCCGCCCAGGCCGGGCGGCGCGCTCGCGGCGATCGCCGCGTGCCCGGACGCCGACGTGATCTTCGTGGCCCATGCGGGGCTGGACCGCCTGACCAGCGTGGGGGATGTGTGGCGGAGCCTCCCCATCGGGGCGGTCGTGCGCGCGAGGTGGTGGCGGGTGCCGGTCGGCGACGTGCCCCGATCGGCGGGCCACGAGGCGCAGGTGCAGTGGCTGTACGAGTGGTGGAAGCGGATTGACACGTGGATCTCTGAGAACCGGCCCAGCGGAGCGGCAGGACAGAAAACGGGCGACGGCAGCGGGGCAGATAACACGTCGGCGTCGCCGGGCAGTCGCGGCTAAATCAACGGCTGATCCAGCGAACACACACGGCGAATTCGGCCGCTATGGTAGGCATGCAAAAGTGCCGACCAGACAAAAGGATCAGGAGTCCTCGTGGCGCTGCAGCGTAATGCCGCATTCGAGCGCGATGTAGTGGTCATCGGCGGATGCGGACACGTCGGGCTCCCGCTGGCGATTGCCTTCGCCGACCGGGGCGCGAACGTCGCCGTCTATGACGTGAACCCCGACGCCGTTGCGCAGGTGGGCGACGGTCGCATGCCGTTCGACGAGCCGGGAGCCGCGCCGCTGCTCGAGCGCGCGGTCGCGAACGGGCGCCTGGTCACCTCCTCGGACCCGGCGATCGTGGGCACGGCCGAGTACGTCGTCGTCGTCATCGGCACGCCGGTCGATGAGCACCTCAATCCGGACCAGCAGGCGATTCCCCGGGCCCTGTCCGGGTGCGCGGCGCACCTGCGCGACGGGCAGCTGCTGATCTTGCGCAGCACGGTGTACCCCGGCGTGACCGCCCTGGTGGAGAAAATGATCGCCCGCCTCGGTTTCTCCATCGACGTGTCGTTCTGCCCGGAACGGATCGCCGAGGGGAAGGCGATGACCGAGCTGTTCGAGCTCCCGCAGATCATCTCCGCCAGGAAGGAATCGGCCTTCGAGCGCGCCGGGGCCCTGTTCGGCCTGCTCACCGCCGGGCAGGTCCGGATGACGCCAGAGGAGGCGGAGCTCGCCAAGCTGTTCACGAACGTGTGGCGGTACATCAAGTTCGCCACCGCGAACCAGCTCTACATGATCGCCAACGACCGCGGGCTGGACTTCGAGCGCATCCGCCAGGGACTGATGCTCGACTACCCCAGGGCCGCCGATCTGCCCGCCGCCGGGTTCGCCGCCGGCCCGTGCCTGCTGAAGGACACGATGCAGCTCGCGGCGTTCAACAACAACAATTTCGCGCTCGGCCAGACCGCCATGGCGATCAACGAGGGCCTGCCGCTGTACCTGGTCGACCGCTTGCAGCGGCGCTATGAACTTTCCACGATGGCTGTCGGCATCCTGGGCATGGCGTTCAAGGGCGGCTCTGACGACGTCCGCTCCAGCCTGGCCTACAAGCTGAAGCGCATCCTCACGTTCGCCACCGACGCCGTGTACTGCACCGATCCCCACGTCACGTCGGACACGTCGCTGATGCCGCTCGGCGACGTGGTGGCCAAGGCGGATCTGCTGATCATCGCCGCTCCGCACGCGGAGTACGCGACGCTGGCGACCGACAAGCCGATCGTGGACATCTGGAACCTCCGCCGCGACGGCGTGACCGTCTGATGGCCTCCAAGCGCGCATCGGGCCATCAGATCTCTGCGGCAGACCTCGTCCGGCGCGGAGCGAGCAGCGACCCCAACGCCCTGCGGGTCTCGGTCGTGATTCCCGCGTACAACGAGGGCGAGCACATCATCCCGGTGCTCGAGCGGCTGTTCGAGGCGGTCATGCTGCCATCCGAGGTCCTGGTTGTGGTCGATGACGAGGCGGACACCACCCGCCCGGTGGTGCAGCGCCTGGCCGAGCGCGAGCCCCGGCTGCACTGCCTGATCAACACCTATGGCAGGGGGCCGGCCAACGCGATCCGCTACGGCATCGACCACGCCACCACCCCGGTGGCGGTGGTCACCATGGCCGACGGCTGCGACGACGTGCGGCAGATCGATGACCTGGTCCGCCTCGTGGAGCGGGGCGTCGCCGTCGCCGCGGCCTCCCGGTACATGGCCGGCGGCCAGCAGGTCGGCGGTCCGCTGCTGAAGAGCATGATGTCGGCGGGGGCCGGGCGCAGCCTGCGGCTGCTGGCCCGCGTGGGCACCAGGGACGCGACGAACTCGTTCAAGGCATACTCGACGACGTTCGTCCGCGCGGTCGGCATCGACAGCAGGGACGGGTTCGAGATCGGCATCGAGCTGACCGCCAAGGCCAAGCGGCTCAGGCTGCCGATCGCCGAGATCCCCACGATCTGGCTGGACCGGCACGAGGGCCTGTCCAACTTCCGGGTCGCGGCATGGCTTCCCAAGTACCTGCGGTGGTACCGGTTCGCGTTCGGGCGCAAGCTGAGCCTGGACGAGCTCAAGAACCTCACCGGGTCCGCAGACGGGCAGAAAGAGACAGGGTGACGATGCAGAAGGTACTGGTCAGTGGGTCCGCCGGATTCATCGGTGGCTACCTGGTCGAAGAACTCCTGGCCCGCGGCTACGCCGTGGTGGGGATCGACAACTTTTCCAAGTACGGCAAGGTCACCAAGTCCTACGACGACCACCCGAACTACGAGCTGGTCGAGGGCGACGCACGCGACGTCGACCTGATGACCCGGCTGCTGTCCGGCTGTGACCACTTCGTCGCCGGCGCGGCCATGATCGGCGGGATCTCCTACTTCCACACCTACGCCTACGACCTCATAGCGACGAACGAGCGGATCATCGCCGCCTCCTGCGACGCGGCGATCGCCGCGCACAAGGCGGGCAGGCTGAAGAAGGTCACGTACGTCTCCTCCTCGATGGTGTTCGAGTCGGCCGATTCCTGGCCGTCGTACGAGGGCCAGGAGCGGGAGGTGCCGCCGCCGCTGTCGTCATACGGCTTCCAGAAGCTCGCGGTGGAGTACTTCGCCCGCGCCGCCCGCGACCAGTACCAGCTGCCGTTCACGATCGTCCGCCCGTTCAACTGCGTCGGGATCGGGGAGAGCCGGGCGCTCGGTGACGAGGAGATCCTGTCCGGCAACGTCCGGCTCGCCATGAGCCACGTGGTGCCCGACCTGGTGCAGAAGGTGCTCAAGGGGCAGGACCCGCTGCACATCCTCGGTGACGGCGGCCAGGTCCGCCACTACACCTACGGCGGCGACCTGGCCCGCGGGATCGTGGACACGATCGACCACCCCAAGGCGGTGAACGAGGACTTCAACCTCTCCACCGCGGAGTCGACCACCGTGCTCGAGCTAGCCCAGCTGATCTGGGCCAAGATCAAGGGCCCCGGCGTTCCGCTGCGGGTTACCCACGACGACCCGTTCACGTACGACGTGCAGCGCCGGGTGCCGTCCACCGAGAAGGCCAAGCTGATCCTCGGCTTCGAGGCGACGACCTCGCTGTCGGCCATGCTGGACGAGGTCATCCCGTGGATACGCCAGGCCATCGAGGCCGGGACGATCTAGCCCGCCCGCGGGGGCATCGGATGACGAACTCACCGGTCGGCGCGCCGCATGCTGCAATTGGGCGCGTGGGCACGAGCAGGGCGGACGTGCCGCAGGACCCTGCGGATAGCGCTCCGGCCCCGCCCGACCGGCCCGGGCCGCGAACGCGTCGGCCACGTTCCTGGGCGGAGCCCGCGATATGGGTGCTCGGCGTGCTGGCCGCGTTCGCTGTGAACCTGCAGATCGCGCGGACCCGGGCGGTCAACTCCGACGGCGCGGGCAACGCGCTGCAGGCCTGGGCCATGCTGCACGGCAACCTGCTGCTGCACGGCTGGCACCTGTCGGACGTCCCGTTCTACACGACCGAGCTGCCGGAGTACATGCTGGTTGAGCTCGTCCGCGGGCTGAACGCGGACGTGGTGCACGTGGCGGCGGCCGTGACCTACACGCTGGCGATGCTGCTGGCCGCGCTGCTGGCCAAGGGCACTGCCACGGGGCGCGAGGGCGCGGCGCGGGCGCTGATCGCGGCCGGGATCATGCTCGCGCCGCAGCTGAGTTCCGGGGTCAACGTCCTGATCTCCTCGCCCGACCACATCGGGACGTCGGTGCCGGTGATGGCCGTCTGGCTGCTTCTTGACCGTGCCCGCCCGCGCTGGTACATCCCGGTCATCGCCGCCGTGGTGCTCGGGTGGGCCCAGGTCGCGGACACGCTCGTGCTCTACATCGGGGTGCTGCCGCTCACGCTGGTGTGCGGGGTCCGCGTGTACCGGGCGGTCGCAGTGCAGCGCCGGCCGATGGCGTCCCAGTGGTATCACCTGGCCCTGGGCGCCGGAGCGCTCGCCGGGGCGGCGGCTGCCACTCTGGCGCTGCACGTCATCCGCGTGGCCGGCGGGTTCTACTCCCCGCACGCCGTCACGCAGTTCGCGGCGGCCGGTGCCATCGTGCCACGCAACCTGGGCATCGCCGGCGAGGGCCTGCTGATCCTGGGTGGCGCCGACTTCCTCGGGCTGCGGCTGTCTGCCTCGACCGCGTTCATCCTCCTGCACCTGGTGGGCGTGGCGCTGCTCGGCTGGGGAGCCTGGGTGGCGGCGCGGCGGTTCCTGGCCGGCCGCGACCTGATCGCGCAGCTGCTGGTCACGGGCGTGGCGATCAACCTGATCACGTACGTGATCAGCACCCAGGCGGTCAGCGTCACGTCAACCCGTGAGATCGCGGCCGTGCTGCCGCT
>Ga0335073_10007827_pt1 | contig 14978 bp, 20 predicted proteins | sample Lox_Sample_22_FD_207093 | JGI IMG/M metagenome (GOLD analysis project Ga0335073, IMG submission 207093) | Soil microbial communities from Loxahatchee National Wildlife Refuge, Florida, United States - Lox_Sample_2.2 | ecosystem: Environmental > Terrestrial > Soil > Wetlands | place: USA... | reverse complement strand
TGAAACTGCCGTAGTGACGACGGGAATAGGCGACCATCTGCTGCTTGCGTTCGGCGCCGAACGGGATTGGATCCCAGATGATGCGCGGCCTGGGAACTGCCTTGAGTCGTGGGGTGGCGGGTTCGGTGGTCCCGGTGCTCGTGTCTTGCGGTGCCGGCGGCGCCGTCGTGGGTGCGCTTGCGCTGCTGAGTGCTGCGGCGGTCGCGGGCTGGGTCACGGTGACGGTCGTGGTCGTACCGCAGCCGATCACGGCCCAGGCGGCGGTGAGGAGCAGCGCGAGCAGGGCCCCAGACCGCGGCACGGGAAGCACGTGATTACCGCGCGCAACCAGCGCTCGCGCCTGCCGAGGGGCGGAGGTGGCGGCTGAGCCAGGAGGCGGTGCGCGTGAGCATTTCGGTGCCGACGCTGAAGGAGGGCGCGACCGCGACAATCGCGACGGCGACGCCGCGCGAGCTCGTGGGGTCGACGATGCCGGACTGGCGCACTAGGTAGCCACCGCGCTCGGGTCCCCAGCCGCCCTTAAACGCGACGGAACTGAACCCCGCGGAGCCGAGGCCCCAGCTCTCGGACGGCACGATGCGCTGCATTAGTCCGAGCACGTAGCTCGTCTGGGTGGACGGCAATAGGCAGCCGAGGGCTAGCGAGCGAAAGAAGCGAGCGGCCTCGTCGGGGCTCCACTCGGTCTGCCCAAAGGTCGTGACGGCGCCCGCGGGGGGTGGTGCAGTGGCGACGGTCGTCGCTGTGTCCCCGCCGAGACGAAGGACTCTTTCCATGTAGCGGCTGGCGCCGGCGAGACCGCCCTCGAGCCGCTCGAGGTCGGAAAAGAGCGCGAGCACGGATTCGTTGCTGGATTCGGTGATCGCCGACTGTGCCCACGAGCGCTCCTGTGCGGTCAGGCCGCTCGCGCCGCGCGCGCGCAGGAGCGATACGAGCACGGGGACCTTCGTCGTGCTCCAGCCGTGCGCCGGTTCGTCGCCTCCGAGGGTCACGCTTGCGGAGGCGGAGAAAGGAAGAACGGCAAGCTCGACGTGTCCGGACATCGAGGCCGCGAGGCGCCGGAAGGAGCCTTCAGCGCCGGCGTCGAGCACTCCGCTGTTAGCTCCGGTGTGCGTCGCAGTTGAGGAGGAGGGTGAGGTGCGCTTGCCTTCGGCGGCGGCGAGCTCGGCCTTCACGCGTTCGAGGCTGGGCGCACCCGGTGCGGCGGGGTATTCGCCGGAGGGGGCAGGCTTAGTAGGGGCAGCCTCAGTGGGAGCGTCGTGCACTTTGGCGGCGACGTGCACGACGACGACGTTGTGGCGGCGGTTCAGCAGGTAGACGGTCGCGACGGCGCCGACGATGATCAAGCCCAGCGCGGCAGCGGCGATCGCGCGACGACGCCTCACCCTACGGCGACGCTCAGGGAAATGATCCTGCGGCTGGTTCATGGGGATCCAGGCTATCCGGCCGCCCCCACGCCCGGTCGCACGGCGCTAGGGAAAGTAGACGGAGGCGTTGTTGCCCCCGGTGCAGACGACCGGCCTCGTGGAGCCGCATGTCATCGAGTAGGTCTTTTCGGTGACGGGGCTATAGATTTCGTAGGTCCCGGGGCCGTTTTCGTCGTACTTCTCACGAACGTTCTGGGCAAACTCGCAGGTCGTATCCGGTCCGACGGTGAGCTGATCGCCGCAAGCGCTCTGGCTGTTGCTCTGTCCCGGTGCCTCGTGAGCGACGTTCGGCGTTGCACCGGAGCCCGATACTTTCGTGCCTACACGTGGGGCGTTTGCTCCCTGCTGCACGACCACGACGCTTGTCGACCCCGGCGTCTCGCCGGCGGCGCTTCCGATCACGTCGATCGTCGTCCGGCCTCCGTGGAGTTCGGCCGCCGCAGTGAAGACGCCATTCCCGACTGCGGCTGGCTTGCCTTGAACTTGGACAGTCGCCGTGGGCGGGGAGACGGTGCCCCGGATCGTGACGCTGTTGCCGGCGATCACGCTCCCGCTAGTCGGCGAGGTGACCGCGACGCTTACCTCGCCGCCGGTCGTCGTGGTCGTCGTCGTGCTGCTGCCGCATCCCGCGACGCTTAGCGCGATGAGCAGCGCTCCCACGGCCCCCATCGCTCTCAGAGGACCGATCCCCCAGCGCATGGGCGGGAACATACCACTGCCCAGAATTCGGCGGTGCTTGGCCGAGAGGCTGTGCGGATTGCTTGTCGCTTGCGCTACGGGGGGACGTCCGGACCCGATGTCCATGACTCGCCTAGGGAGTCGATGCTCCGGGCGAGGCGAGCTCTGTCGCTGTGGAATACTGCGAGGCGCATCGGGGCGTGGCGCAGCCTGGTAGCGCGCACCGTTCGGGTCGGTGAGGTCCCCGGTTCAAATCCGGGCGCCCCGATATTCCGCATGTTCGCGAACAGCCGCGAATATTGGCGAAGAGGCGCGAAAATGCTGACCGGCGCGGGGACGGTATTCGTAGGTTTTCGCGGCTGTTCGTGGGACTTGCGACCGCAGAGGGGTCGCAGCAGCCGCCGAAATGGACCGCAGAGGGACCACATCTCTGCCTGCGCAGAGCTTCTGCAGCTGTTCCGCGCGTGCGCCTGGCTTGGTCTCGGGCGATGCAGCAGTTCCTTTTCTCCAGCCGCACGCGGAGCCGCGGCTCGGGTCCGAGCTGCTCATCGCTGCGGGAGGTCTGAGCGCCGAGCGATGGCGCGTTCGATTACCCACCGCACACACGCAACAGACTGATGCTGCTGCCATCGCCCTACTTGCGGTCTCGCCGCTGCGTTCCAGCAGTCGCCATCTGGCCGCAGCCCTCGGTCTCCTATTAGCCTAGGACGGCACGCAACGTCTATTTGGACGAATAGTTATGATTGCGGCGAAGTTCTCCTACGTCGAATCGCACCCGGAGGCATTTGGTGACGAACATCGAGGTCACCACTGAGCTAATCACGGAAGGGCTAGGGGCGTTCGATGAACTCGAGTTCCTTGGAAAAGGGGAGTTTGGGACTACTTATCGCGCCTTGCGTGGCGAGCGGGAGGTCGCACTGAAGGTCATCCACCGGCTCGACATGCCACACCATCTCTGGGATCGGGAGATTGCTTCACTTCGGAGCGCTGAGCACCCAAACGTCGTGGGGTTCTACGACGCTGGAGGCTTTATCGCTTCAGGCAAAAAGATTTTGTTCCTTGAATGCGAGTACATCGCAGGCGGGTCTGTTGCGAATCATCTAGAGGGTCCGAGACCAGATGGCGAACAGCTGCGCCAGTTGTTGACGGGCCTCCTTGCGGGTATTGGGGAAATTCATGATCTCGGGATCATCCACCGCGATATTAAGCCAGCCAACGTTGCGCTTCGGGACGCAAGGTGGGGTAGTCCAGTGCTGCTTGACTTCGGCCTCGCCAAGGTCCTTGATATGTCCACCCATACGATGATCGGACAGATGGTGGGCACGACTCGATACATGGCGCCTGAGCAGCTTCGAGGCAAGCCCGCAAGAACACGAAGCGATCTATTCGCAGTCGGAGTAGTCGTCTACGAGGCGGGGACGGGAAAGCATCCTTTCCTCGACACAGGTGCAACGACGGTTCAGACGCTTTACGACCGGATTGCCTCTGGACCGCCAGCCGATCCTCGGGACGAACCCAACTGGCCCGACGATGTGGCGGAAGTTGTTATGCGGATCCTCTCCGCCGAGCCTCATGAACGGCTGAGTGTGAATCGTGCGATGCGTGATTTGGAACGCGCATGATGCCGGACGTCGCGCACGGATTCCAGCTTCATCAGTCTCGGGAGGCATATACCGCAGTGACCGAGATACTTGAGAAGCTCGCGTCAACGCAGCCGGACTGGCGCGTCGGCGCAACTATGCATCTTCCTCGGCAACAGCTTTCCTACTGGTCGCAGGTCTCCGACGAGTGGACCTCGCTAGCTGCGTTCCTTGTTGCGGACCCCGAGAGTCCCCGACTCGATCTGTCCTATGACGAGCGGGGCCGAGGCCGAGATGACTACGACTACCTTGGGGAGAGCGAGCCAGCAGCCAACGTAGAGCGGTTCGTGAGCAACGTTTTGCAGGCGCAGCGTTACGCGAACGCGACGGTGCTGGTCTCGCCCTGGATGCTCCACGGTACAAGTCAGACTGAGCACGAGCTTTCAACAACAATTCGTTTCGCTGAGGTCGCGCTTGCGCAAGCCTCCGATGAGCACCTGCTCATGGGAATCGAGGCGACGGAAGGCGTATTTGCTAACAACGAAGCGCGCAACGCGATGATCAATGAGCTCGTCGAGGGACCGGAGCTTCCGATGTATCTGCGCATGCGTGTCAACCCGCCGGCTGGGTATATGCCTTACCAAGATGGCGACGCGCTCTCCGGGCTCCGCGAGGTTGTGCGGTCATTGGATAGCAACGATCGTCCCGTGGCCTTGCCTCAAAGCGGTTTGGCAGGCTGGCTTATGTGCGCATTTGGTGCACGCTCGTTTGGCGCTGGCATCGCAGGTTCGATGCAGCGCACCGCCGCGCCGGCAAAAGGTGGGGGCGGCCTACCGCCCCTGCACTGGTACTTCCTGCCTCAGATGCTCGGGTTCGTGCTCGCAGAGGAGGTCGAGGATCTCGCCGAGCTTGACGGCTTTAACGTTTGCGACTGTCCTTACTGCGACGAAGAACTGCCTGGCGAGGGAGCGAGCTTCGACTCTACAGAAGCCGGACGTCATTTCATCTGGTGGTGTGCACGGCTCGCTTCCGAACTCGATCCTGGTGATCCTGCGCGGAGCATCAATGAACGGGTTAACGCAGCATTGGAGTTCTCCAGCGTAGTCCGTGATGCTGGTATTCAGCTCGACTACCGATCACGGCCGACACATCTCCCGGTTTGGCGGGACGTGCTAGACGGCTAGCCCCGTGGGCTTGCGTGAGTGCGAGTCAGTTCGATCAGTAGCTCGGCATCCGCGCCACTAACGACAGGCTCTGACTCGCGCGACAGTCGATGACCGTGTGGGAGGCGACGCTCCGGTCGGTCCTTCGCGGGCTGACCGAGGAGCCGCGCCAGCGCGCGCTCGCCCATCAGCGCTGCTTCAAGACGATTGGCACGACGTCTCGCATGGGACCGAGTCACCAAGTCCCACCTATCGGGGCTTAGCTGAATCAGGCCAATACCAGCCTGTGCGTACGGCGAATGCATGGCGCGAAAACGCTGCGCGGATCGACTGTCGAACGCTACGTATGTTTCCTCTGCCCAAACACGATGAGCGCGAGCTTGCGCGAGTGCTGTGCGTGGATTATCACGCTTGGCCTCGAACGAGATGACGCGCTGCGCGATTGCGCGCTTTGGGGCAAGGCGTTTATACGCATTAGGACCGTCTCGCGCGATAAATCCATCGTGCGAGAGGGTGCGAAGGATTCGTCTCACGTTGTTCGGTTCCATCCTGACTGCTCGGGCAACGGCGGTGACACCCGTTCGGCGATCGGGTCTAACGGCACCGAGAATTCTTAGCTCCGCGAGTCCCATAGGTCGTAGCCACCCACCCTCCAACCGCTCGCGGAAGACATCGATGTCCAGCCGAACTAGCACGAGGTCTGCAATGCGACTATGCATGAGTTGCTCCTCGAGCATCACCCATGTTCGAGACGGGTTACGCTCGGTCCAGAGTGCCGACGCTGCCTTGCGCAAGATCGGCAGCATTTCAGCCTCGGTCTTGAAGCTGGAGGCGCGGGTTGTGTCTTTGGGCTGAAGTGAGACATGACCTGCAAACGATCTGGTCCCGAGGATTCGTGCCAGCTCGTTCACGGCCAGCTCCAGTCGGTCGCACGCGATGTGGAGGGCGGTCTTGGCGCTGCCGCGGTCGTCTTGGCTCTGGGTCGTTTGGGGCACCGTCCGCACCATACTTCCGATGCCTCCCGATGCCCGGACACCCGCTGTCAGGATCGCAGCGCAGACGGTCCGTCATGCTTTAGCGCAAGCACTTGCCTGTCTCTAGGGCGTCGATGTACCTCCCGGAGGAGCGTGCATCCAGTCCATGCGAGGCCAGTCAGTCGCGCCACTCGGCGTGCAGCTCGTCGAGGTACTTAGTGGGGTAGATAGAACTGTCGAGCCTGCCTGTCGCCGTGAGGAGACGAGCACGTCGGCTGTCGCGTTTCCGCCGATCAGCGGCGCCGAGCAGCTCGTGACGGACCGCCGTGCGGACCAACTCGGCCTCACTAATCCCTCGCTCCTTCGCCGCCTGCTGGATTTCCTGATGAAGCTCGTCAGGCAGATCGATTGTCGTCTGGATCACGATCGGAGCCTAAGCGCGGATCTTCTCAGCGAACCGCTCGCGTGCTGCCTGGCGCGACACGCCGAGCGCGATCCCGACTTCGCCCCACGACCTACCGTTGGCACGCGCGCGAGCAACCAGCTCGCGGACACGAGCCTCGCCGGCGCGGACACTGTCAACGGCCTCTGCGAGCGTGCGCAGGTCGGTCGTATCGTCCATGCGGGCGTCGGACGGATCGAACTCCTCGGCGAGCCTCGCTACTCGCTGAATCTCCTGGTCGGTGTGCATGCCTTTTGCTCCAGTCATCGGTGAGGCAGGTATTGAGGCCGAGCCCGCATCGCGTGGACAATCACCGGATCGTCGGTGTCGATGCCCAGTAGGCCGATCTCCAGCAGGTCGCCGTCGGGCGGGACCGACGCGCATCATGAAGTCCTCGTCCAGTTGCCACTGTGCAATGGGGTTGCGAACCGCGTGGAACATGTCGTCGTCTGCGATGCCGTGCTTTCGAGCGGTCTGCGCGATGCGCACGGAATGACAAGATACTTTGTCAGGCCTGACCCGTCAAGGAACCTTGTCAAACAACGTTGGACGCACATGTGCTGGAGACCACCGGGAGACCGCAGCAAGGCCAAAAACGGCTCTAGAAAGCCAACCTGAACCGGCCGCCCCGACCATTTCGTTCCTAATGGAACCAACGACCCAAGCCGCCGATCCCGTCAAGGGGTCGGCGGCTGTTTCGTGTGGCTGCGCCTCCATTCGGGCCAGTTCGTCCCGCAGGCTGACCACATCGGCAAACGGCTGGGCCAGCTGGCTCCGGGTGTAGATGACCGGCTCGTCGTCGGCTTCCACCCAGACAGTCTCGAACAGGGCTTGGTTCATGAGCCGCCGGATCGATGGGCTAGCTCGTAGGTAGAGGTCGTGCAGGTCATAGCTGACCAGCTTCAGCGTCAGGCTGATGAAACCCTGTAGCTCGTCATGGCGCAGGCTGAGCCGATCAATGATGCCCTGGGCGTCGGCCCGCTCGGCCTTGATCCGCTCAGCTTCTTCGTGGAACAACTCGTCGGAGACGTCGTCCTGGTAGTGCTTGGCTAGCAGCTTCTTCTCTTGCTCTTTGAGCCCAGCCAGCACGCCATCGCAGCGATCCAGCTCTTGTTGGCTGGTGTCGGCGAGACTGGCCAGCCGCTGCTCGATCAGGGCGGCGACCCGTTCATGCTCGTCTGCCCTCAGCGTGATACGCCGGTACTCGTCCTCGATCAGGCCCGCGATCGTCTCGGCCCGGCGGTAACCGCCCTGGCAGTCACCTTTCATCCCCGGCGCGCAGACGAAATATTCGTACGTGCCGCCGTTGCCTTTGTTGCGCGAATAGGTCAGTCGCTGCTCGCAGTAGCCGCACCGCAATGACCCCTTCAGATAATGCTGGTGCTTGCGATCGCGCTCCCCGGCCGCGTTGTGGGCTTTGAGCACCGCTTGTACCTGCTCGAACAGTTCCTCGTCAATAATTTTCTCGTGTCGGCCCGGATAGACCTTGCCCTTATGGGGCACCTTGCCCGCGTAAGCCGCGTTCGACAGCAGCTCGTGGATACGTCCCTGACTCAGCGGGCGCGGTGCGTAGCGGCTGTTTCCCCGGGAGCGCAAGCCGCGCGCCGCCAGCAGTGTCTCCATATCGGCCAGTGAGTAGAGGCCGGTGGCGTACGTCTCGAAGGCCCAGGCAATGAGCGGGGCACGCTGCCTGTCCACCACAATGATCCGCACCTCACCGCCACCCGGCAGCGGCTCGCCCTTGTTCACGTAGCCGAGTGGGGCATAGCCGGGAAAGCCGCCGACTTCGACCTTGCGCTTGATACCGCGACTGGCCTCCTCAGAGATTTCGATCCGTCGCCCGGCCGCCACTGCCGCCATAACACCCTCCACGACGATGCCGTGAGAGCCGTCGCCGCCGATTGGCTCCTTGACTGAGATAAGCGTGGCACCGGCTCGGTTGATCATGCCGCGCGCGACCCAGTGATCCTCTTGGTTACGTGCCCAACGCGACACGCTCCAGACAATTACGTAGTCAATGTCCTGTTTGTCGCGAATATCCGCGATCATCTGCCGAAACACTTTGCGCTTGTGGATAAAGCCACCTGAAAAGCCCGGCTCGATGTACTCCCGGACAATCTCAGCGTCCAGGCTGTGCGCCTTTCGCGTAGCGGCCTCCCGCTGAGCAGGCAGGGAAAGACCCTCCGGGTCATAGTCGGTCTTGACCTGGCTCGGCGAGCTGACGCGCAGCAGCAGGGCGGCGCGCATTGTTCTTGCGCTCATGTCCAAGCCTCCGGCTCGACACCCAGGCAGCGCGGTGTCGGTTCACTCAGTCCCAGTTGATCGAGGCGCACCCGCATAGCAGCCCGCGAGACGTGGTAACGCGCACTCAACCGTTCGACGCTGCGGCGCCCCTGGCGCCAGTCGCTGAGTAGCCACCGCTTCGGCATCAGCAGGCAACCGGCGAAGTAGTCGCAGATACGCTCGGCGCGTGTGTAAGCGCTGTTGTGGCCGAGCGCGGGATACAGCCGCCGAACGAACGGGTCATCGAGAATATGTTTCAGTTCGTGGGCGAGTGAAAACCGTTGGCGAACTTTTGGCTCATCGCGCCGCAGCAGGATGACCCAGCCATTCGGCGTGTGGGTCGTCAGGCCCGACACCTTGAAGCTGCTTTGACGCCCCACGTTCAAGAGCGGCAGCTCGGCCAGCAGCACCTCAGGCACCGCGGGCTGGCGCAGACGGAGTTCATCGAGGAGGCGCATCGCCTGATGCTCGGCGAGGGCGCGCGCCTCGCTCGGGCTGAGACTCCTCGGCGGGGTCAGTGCGCGCAGTCGCTCCAACCAGCCGCGCTGGTACTGCTCCGGTTCACTGATTGCAGTTGTACTCACGCTGATTGCTCCCTCCTTTCATACTTCTTGTGAATCCGCTGGATGGCGGCTTCGATCTCGGCGATCTCCTCGGGACTGGCCTTTTCCTTGCTGCGGAAGTAGGTATGCACGCTCGGCAGGCTGTCGGCCAGGTAGTTATGTGTGGCTCGGTCGATACGCACCGGGTCGATCGCCAGCACCTCAGCCAGGCGCGCCAGGCGATCCGGCGAGGGCTGCAAGAAGTGGCCGTGCTCTAGCCGCTGGAGCCAGGTCTGCGGAATGTCGGCCAGCCGGACCAGCTGGCGGGTTGACAGGCCGCGCTGCTGACGGGTACGAACGATGAGCTGCCCGAGCTTCTGGGCTTGCGCCTCGGTCATAGTGGTGATCCTCCGCTTATGTCCCCAGTATACCTTCCAGCGAGTCTTTTGTGAACAGTCGTTGTGTAAATCACGGCGCTTCTCCGCGCAGTAGCTCGATCGCTCGCTCAGGCGTGCCCACCACGAACAACTGCCAAAACTCGGCTGGCAGGGACGCGCAGACTTCCGTGATCGTCCGCACCCGCGCTGCGTTCGTGGTGATCCAGACCACCCGTGGAAAGACCCCCGTGCTGTCCTGCTCCTGGCCACTCTGGTAGTAGGCGACGTAGGCCCTGGCTTTGCGCGCAAGCGCCCCACGGCCCTCGCTGCCGAGATCGACCTCCAAGAAGGAGCGCTGCTCGAACTCGCCGACGCCGAGACGCACGAAGGCGTCGGGCTTCAGCGTCGCCGCCGCGCCCGCGCGCCAGCAGTCCGGCTCGGTGTCGAAGCGCAGCAGCTCGACGTCACCGGCCCGTTCGGCTTCGACCAAGCGGACGTATTGCTCGGCGATGGCGAGCGTGTGGCGGGCGAACAGCGAGCCTGGCTCGTGGACGGCGCGCACCCGCACGAAGCCCTCGCCCTGCCAGTAGGCGAGTAGGCGCTTGCCGATCGGCCCGAGCGCGACGACCTGACCGGCGCTGCCAGCGCGCACGCCGCCGATCCTTCGCGGCAGCGGATAGAGGACGTGGCGCTCAGCCAAACTCGTTATCTCCCTCCTTACTGCTCTCCCACGGGAAGCAGCACGGGCGATGTTCAGAAAGAACAACCGCCCGAGCTGACTTCCCGTGACTAGCTTGAAAAGCCCGACCGTCTGCACAACCTGCCGCTCGCGCGGCGAGAGCGTCTCGACCAGCTCCACGAGCTGCCGACTGCTGACCCGCTTCACGACTGACCTCCGGGGACAGGCAGACAGACGCGAAGGGGGAGAGGGGAAAGAGTCGCGTCGCTTACTGCCCGAAACACCCCGCGCTGCCAAAGGAACCCCGCAGGCTTGCTCGACACGATCGGACAAGCGATCGGGCAGTTCATGACGACCTCCGAACTCGACCGACCGGTGCCTCGGGAGTCGTGGGGCGACTGGCCGGACTGGACGGGAGCCGGTGTCGTTCGCTGAGTGCTCGGTCGGTGTCTGCGATCGGACGGCCATAGCGTTCCGCCGAGCCTTTGCGGATAGCGCCAGCGTCGCTCACCGGCTTCGGCAGCGGCAGGGTGATGCCGGTGGCGACCGGGGCCACGTCGCCGGGGCCAAGCCCGAGCCGGGCGGCGACCTCGAAACGCCCCAGCCCTTGCAGTTCCTCGGCGGTTAGGCCACTCAGCTCACGGGCGAGAGCTACCGCGTCGTCAGCGGCTTGCTTGAAAGTAACGATCGTCGCCGCGTTCGTGAGTGCCGCCTGGCTCACGACCTTGGGGAGCTGCATCAGCGATTGCGCACCGAGCGTCAGGCCGACACCCAAGCCGCGGGCCAGCTCGAACAGCGAGTCCAGTGGTACGGGCATGTCGCCGAGCACCTTCGGCTCATCGATATACGCCAAGAAGGGGTGACGGGCTCCTGGCGACAGCGCCCCCCGGGCCTGTACGGCTTGGAACAGCTCATGAATCACGAGCGCGCCAATCAGGCGGGCGGCTGGCGAGCCGATCAAGCCAGCGGCGAGGGCGACCACCACGATTTTCCGGCTCTGCAAGACGGCCCGCAGATTGAGGGTCGGTTCGGGTTGGGCGAGCACGCCGCGCACCACCCGGCGACCGATGACCTCCGTGATCTTGTGGAGCGGCGAGCTGAGCTGCTGCGTGCGCTCGGCTGGACTCATGGCCTCAAAGGCGGCCCAGGTGTCGAGGAGCAGTGGATCACGTAGCCGCCCGACCAGCGTGCGCCGGTAGCTCATGTCACTGAATAGGAACGGCAGGTCGGCCAGCGTGGCGTTTCGTTCGTGGGCCAGCGTGACGAGCCCGGCCCGGAGCCAGCGATCGGAGCGCACGCCCCACGAATCCGCGAACAGCTCGCGGAAAATGCCGAGCACTAGATCGGCGGTTAGTTCAGGATCGCTGCCGTGGCCGAAGACACGCAACCCGGGCAGTGGCAAGCGCGACCCCGGATCGAGCACGATGACGTCACGCTGCCGCGTCTCGGGGATTAGTCGGAGGATGTCGGCCGTCAGATCGCCCTTGCCGTCGAGCACCAGGCAACCGCGTCCGGCGGCAATGTCCTGGGCGATCAGGGAGGCCATCAGGTGCGACTTGCCGGAGCCGGTCGGGCCGACGATGAGGGCATGGCTCAAACCGCCGATGATCGGCTGGGCCAGCAGTCGATGTTCAAGGCCGGGCCAATCCGAGCGGCCATAGACGCGTCCGGTGTGCGGCAGGCGCGGACTTGGCATGAGCTGGGGGGCGCTCGAAAGTGCCAAGCCCGGTATGCGCGGGGCGGCCAGTGGCCAGCCGATGAGCCCGGCCAGCTCGTCAGGCGTGAACAGCGAGCCGCGCGGCCAGCGGGTGAAAGAGATAAGTGGTCGCGTACGTACGCGGCGGACGCTCACGCGGCCCCAACTGGTCTGGCGCGAGCGCATCAGCGCCGTCAATCGTGCCAGCAGGTGCCGGGCGCGCTCCGGTCGGCGGGTATTGACCATGACGATTGAGTGAGCGCGAACCAGCGGGGCGGCGTACTTACTCCGCAGCGCTCGCAGCTGTTCGAGCGACGGGCCGGGTGGCAGGAACCACGGTGTCGGTTGGTTCGGTGTATCCCGCTGTGGCAGGCGTGGCCGACGGGTCGGCGCGAGTATCCAAGCCAGCCGCAGTGTCTCGCCCGCGTGCAGTCCCGAAAAGCTGCCGAGTAGTCCGGCGGCGACCTGCTCCGGCTGATCGGCTTGTAGTACCGGGTGTCGGCCACGCCAAGCGAGCCGCGCGGTCAGCGTCCAGTCCGGCTCCGATTCGTCCGGGAGCGCTTCCATGCGCAAGCTCGGTAGGACACCGCGAAGCTGGGCGCGCAGCGTGTCGAGCATCGGCCGCGGCGCATGGAGTCGATGGGTGAGCCCGTGTTCATCAGCGCTAACCGCTAGGACGACGCGCGCTGATTGCGGCAATCCGGCAATGGCGGTAATAAGGGCGGTAGCGGTTTGCGTAGTGACGTCGCCGCTAAAGCGCAGCCGGACGCTGGCTAGCTCGGCGCGGGTCTCGCGCCAGGTGATAGCGCCGAGCAGGGCGACCGCACTGGCGAGCGCCAGCAGTGCCAACGCGAGCAGCCACACCTAAGCTGCCTCCGCATCGTCCTCATTGGTCGGTAGCTGGGGCAGGGTGACCGGTGCGGTGTCGGGTGACGGCTCAGCTGGGCGGGTGTCTTTGGCCAGTAGCCAGAAGGCCACTGCCAGCTTGGTGTCGTCAAGTTGGGCCAGCCGCTTGGTGCGGATGTGCAGCCGTTTATTTGATTGTTTTGCCATTGTCGTGCTCGACCTCCTGTCTCCCCAGTGAGTCCTTTGTGTTCGCCAACTAGTATGCACCCGATCGAGTCTTTTGTGAACAGTAGTTTTTACAACCGGGTGTGCCACCAGATGAGGCGCACCACCCCAAAGACAATCGCCAGCACGCTGATCGGCACGACCAGGCGGGGCAGGACGTCGGCCAGGAGCTGGAGACCGATGACACTGGCAATGAGCCACCACACCAGGCGCTCCCATGACGGCTGGTGGCTCACGGCTCACCGCCGGCGTCTGCTGCTCTCGCCCGCCGCACCGCCTCCGCCTCCGTGTAAATCTGCTGCTCCAGATCCTGAGCCACCCGCTGCAAGCGGATCGCTGCGTGCAGGCCTTCGCGGTACGGCGCGGCCCGGTCTTCGGCTGGCGGGAGTGGTGGCTGCTGTTCGGCTTTGACCAGCACCGCAATGGCCAGGCTCACGACCACGATGCCGATCACCGCCAGTCCGACCGTCAGGGCCGCCATCACGACCGCCCCCGGAAGCTCAGCCCCTGAATCTCCGTCACCGCCAGGGTGCCGTAAGCACTGAGGATGCTCTGGTAGATCTCCTCGCCCATCGGGGAGACCTTGAAAGCCGCATTCGCAGCCCGACTCAGCATGCAGGCGTTCTGCATGGCCACCGAGGTCGCAAAGGCCCCGGCTTGCAGCCTCGCCACACTGGCAATGCCGACCCGTTCGGCCTGCGCCACTTCAGCGTTCAGGACAGGGTCTGGTTGGACGGCCAGCGGATCGGCTTTGCGGGGTACGAGGTTGGGCATGCGAGGTTCCTTTCACTTGGTCGGTGGTCGCTCCCGAAACGTGCGACCTCGCCCACCGTGACGCCCGCCTGAGTTATTGACGAACCTGCAATCTTTGGAGCCCTTGCCCCGGTCGGTCGGGCCGTGCCTACCGCCCAGGCCACAGATTGCTAGAGTCCCGCGCCCAGAATTCCGAGGAGGCGGCATGTTCGGTGAAGCTGGCAACCCCTATCGCCTGATCTTGGCGGCCATGCTCACGGTGGCGGCAGTCGTGGGCGTCCGGGCCTTTCAGGCACCGGTAGCGTCAGCCGACTTCGTCGGTAGCACCACGCTGAGTTTTGACGACTACGGCGAAGGTACGCCGATCACCGATCAGTACGAGTCCCAGGGCATTCTCTTTTCCGGGGCGACGCCGGATGAACCACCCTTTATCGCATGGGACAGCTCCAGCTTCACCAATCCGGTGCTATCTGGTGTGCCGCGGTTTTTCGGTCCGATCCACGCTGAGTTCGTCCTGCCGGGTACGTCCGTACCAGCCACCGTCGATGGTGTGTCTATGGACATTGGCTACATCAACGACCCGGGGGCGGTGCAGTTGACGATCACGACGAGCACCGGCGTCGAAACCCTGACGGCTGACGATTACGGCTTCAACCATCTTGAAAGCAATACCTCGAACATAACTGGCTTCAGCGTCGAAGAAGCCGATTACGAGGGCGCGGGGTTCGAGATTGACAACGTCTCATTCAACCCGGCGAGTCCACCTCCACCTCCACCTCCTCCGCCGCCCCCGCCCCCGCCGCCACCACCACCGCCTCCGCCTCCGCCGCCCGCGCCGTCATCCAACCCTTGCGCGATCACGCATGGCAGCTTGGTGCATGATCTACTGTCGAGTCTGCAGTGCACGGCCGAGCAGACCAAGCTTGAGGTGCAATGTGGTTTCGCCATTGCAGTACTTGGCCCACTCAAGGGGCTCGACGCCCTCAAGACTGCTAGCGGCTTCTACGATCTACGGAAGGTCAAGAAGAGCATTCGTCCCATTGCCAAGCTCTACAACGACATCAAGCGGGCGAAGTTCTCTAAGAATGCTCCCGCCGGTTTCCGTACGTGGGGGGAGGTCATAGATAAGCTCCGCAAAGCGCACCATGCCTGGGATGTCGTCAAGCTACTTCCGAATATCGCGAAGGCGGTATCTGCTCAAGACTTCAGTCAGATCGCACTCGATCTAGACGACATCTTGGGACTGAAGCCGTGTGTGCAGGCCGTTGTCAACGCGATAGACGACTAGCCGTGCCGGAAGCGCTTGAGAAGGCGCG
>Ga0335073_10007826_pt1 | contig 14978 bp, 9 predicted proteins | sample Lox_Sample_22_FD_207093 | JGI IMG/M metagenome (GOLD analysis project Ga0335073, IMG submission 207093) | Soil microbial communities from Loxahatchee National Wildlife Refuge, Florida, United States - Lox_Sample_2.2 | ecosystem: Environmental > Terrestrial > Soil > Wetlands | place: USA: Florida... | reverse complement strand
TCCCGCGGGCGAGAACCTCATCTCCGGGGTTGTCCTCGGCGGCCTCTCCGGCCAGCCCATCGCCCAGGCCACCGTCACCCTCCGCGGCACCCGCGACTACGAGATCATCGCCCAAGCCGTCACCGGCAGCGACGGCGGCTTCCAGTTCAGCCATCTCCCCGACGGCCGCTTCCAGCTCTCCGCCTCGCATCGCGGCTACATCGAATCCGCCTATCAGGAGCACGAAGGCGGCATCTCCACCGCCATCGTTGCCGGCCCCGGCATCGAAAACACCGGCCTCCAGCTCACCCTCCCGCCCGACTGCGCCCTCTACGGCGCCATCACCGAAGACTCCGGCGACCCCGTCCCCCGCGCCCACCTGTCCCTCTACCACGCCCCCGAAGGCCGTGGCGCCACCGGCCGGCTGACCATCGCGGGTGTTGCCTACGCCGGCGAGATGGGCCATTTCGACATCGACCACCTCGCGCCCGGCACATACTACCTCTGCGCCACCGGCACGCCGTGGTACTCCCAGTCCCTGCCGGGCAGCGTGGACCGCAGATCCGCCGGCTCCCCGTCCTCCGCCCTCGATCTGGCCTACCCCGTCTCCTGCTACCCCGACGGCACAGACCCCTCCGGCGCCCAGCCCATCATCCTCAACCCCGGCGACCGCCTCCCCATCGATCTCGTCATGCACCCCGTCGCCGCCGTGCACCTCTTCTTCCAGATCCCCGCTCCCGTCCCCGGGCGCGGCTTCGACTTGCCCCAGCTGCATCAGGAAGTATTCGGCAATTCGGACTTCGTGCAGTCCGGCTTCACCTTCGAATCCCACGGCAATCCGCAGGATCCCGGAGCAACCGCCACCGTCGAGGTCGGCGGCATCGCGCCCGGCCAGTACCAGTTCGATCTCACCTCCAACGCCTCATCCGGCCAGACCACCCGCAGCACCACCATCGACGCAGCCTCGGGCGACATCCACCTCGACGCCTCCTCGCTCGCCGTCCTGCCCGCGCTCTCCGGCAAGGTCGTTCTCCCCGGCGGCATTCCCCGCGGCTTCGGCCTGGTGCTCGTCTCCCAGAACGCCGGCCAGGACAACAGCGGCAACCTCTTCGCCCACGTCGACCCCGACGGTAGCTTTCATATCGACTCCGTCCATCCGGGCAGCTACGAAATCGACTTCTACAACGGCGGCGGCCCGCCCCTCGACGTGACCCGCCTCGCCGCCACCGGCGCCTCCGTCCAGGGCCGCGTCGTCCAGATCGGCAGCGCCCCGGTCACGCTCACTGTAGACGCTGCTCCGGCCAACGCCTCGATCTACGGCAAGGTCCAGAACGGCGGCAAACCCGCCCCCGGCGTCTTCGTCCTCCTCGTCCCCGCCAGCCCCGGCGCCGGCCGCAATGCCTGGCTTCCCAACCAGTCCGACTCCGACGGCAGCTTCGACTTCCCCCACGTTCCCGCCGGCAACTACATCCTCGTAGCCATCCAGCAGGGCTGGACTCTTGCCTGGTCCCGTCCCGAAGTCCTCGACCCCTACCTCGAAGATGGCATCCCCATCTCCATCCCCACCGACTCCACACGCATCACCCTCAAAGCCCCCCTCCAGGCCCAGCCAAAGTAACCCGCGCCCGTGCCAGGGATTGCAGCCTGAAGGACGGGGGGGCGCCGTACGGATTTTAATTGCGTTTCTGATAGAGCTTGATGAGGGCATCGCGATGGTCGTAAGACTTCACCGCCGCGACTCCTGAAAGCAGCGAGGCGCCGATCGTCAATGCAAGCCCGCCCGCAATCACCCCGATGCCGGTCGCCGACAATGCCACGGCGGCGCCGGTTGCCGATGCAAACGCGGTGAGGGCAGCGCTGCCTGCCGGCAGGGAGCACCTGGCGGCCTTCTTTGCATAGAGGGTCCAGTAGTTGAGCAGAACGGATCACATCCAAGCGGTGACCTGCGGCAGTGAGGACTTCGCTGGCTTACCTGCGAAGCGTGCGGCCAACCGGCAGGTTCCCATATGCGGCAAGAAAGACACGCACACATTCGGCAGCATGACGGCGGAGATCCGCGGGTCCCGGAATCGCTTCGTCACCGAGCAACATGGCCTTGTTCAGAGGGGCGGACATCACCAGCCAATTGAAGTGAGAAGCCGCGGTATTCGGGTCGGCTGTCGATAGCAGGTTGCGCGCCGCGAGCTGTTCAAGGACTTTGGCAAAAGTTGCGATCGCGCGCTGGGGTCCGCGCTCGTAGAGAATTCGCGCCAGTTCCGGGAAGCGGCTCACCTCGCCGATCACCAGACGGCGCAACTGCATCATGGGCGGCGTAAGAACCACAGTCAGCTGCCGAAGAGCGTACATCTGAAGGTATTCCGAGATTTCGCTGTTTTCCGCAAGTTGCGGCACGTTGTTGTGTACCCTGTCGCCGGCCGTATCCGTCATGCCGGTGACAATTTCCACGAATAATGACTCTTTGTTCGAGAACTGCTTGTAGACGGTTTGCTTCGATACTTTCGCCAGGGCGGCAATCTCGTCCATGCTCGCGCCCAGGTATCCGCTCTTCAAAAAGACGCTCATTGCAGCCTTGAGAATCGCTTTGCGCTTCTTGTCGGAATTGCCTGTCTTCACCGCCAGCGCCGCCTGGTTTTCCGAGACGGAACGCGCCATGCTCACCTCGCCGAGACCAATCTGTGCTCCTGACCTACAGTACTGGGTCGTCCAGTCTTATCGCAATGTGCGGCACTCGACTGTCGAGCGGGGGTCCGCCGCAAATCCCGCCGGTTATGTTGCGCATCAGGGCACGACTCATCAGGGCGCGACTTTGCCGGGGCCTCCAACAGGCCGGTTTTGCCGGTTGGGATGGCTTCAGCGGCGCCGAGACATGCAAGATTTGAGGATTTAGTACCTGCGTGAGAACTCGCTTCGGCGCACCTGGCATCTGCAAATCGCAGGGGCAGCAGTCTACGGGCTGCCGAATGCGGCCCAAGATCGGGATGCGGCTTCAGCCGCGGGCCTTTTGGCTGCGAGCACCCACTGGAATCCAGCCTCTTGCGCACACACTTGAGGCCCTGCTGTTTTCTGCTGCCTGCCGGCGGAGATAAGTTCTCCTATTTCTGCCGCTCAGGCTTGGATCCCGCAGATGCCCTTACACAGTATGCGAAGCTGCTGTAGCATCCTGAGGTCTGCCACAAAGGACTCCAGGTGAAAGAGGAATGCCTTACGGCAGCGGATCGCCACTGGTTTTCTGGGTCCGATTCCTGGCCAGCGGAGTAATCGCGTCGAGGAACTCCGGCACGGTGTAGCGGCGTCCGGCCTGAATACTGCCTGGCGCCGGAGCGAGCGGAACGACAACGTCCGAGCCGCCGGGGTCGGCCTTGAGCCAAAGCGCCACAAGGTAAATCGCCGAAAAGCGCAGCAGGCGCGCTTCATAAGAGCCGACAAGCATGGTGGCCGGTGCGGAAAGTTCATCGAGCGCTTGTGCGCTGGCGGCAACGTAGGGGCCATAATTGACGTTCGCAAGCAGCGAGGCGTTACCTGGGATGTTGGCCGACACTTCCGCGGCGGCGACCGCCGCACCCGCCGACTTGATGAGGTAACGAAATGCGGTGAGGTGAGCGGACTCCAGTCCACCGCCATTCGAGATTTCGTCAGCTCGCAGGTCGTAAACGGCATGCGGCGGTTCAATGGTCGAGGCGCCGGTCGCCGGCTGTGGGGGGGCGAGCGGGCCCTGGCGGGCCGCCAGTCTGTCCAATCCAGCACGGACGGTCGTCAATCCATTCTGCGGTCCCGGAGCAAATCGTATCGACATGGTGTCCTTTCCTTTGGCTACTTTGTAAAGTAGGTATTTCCCCAGTTTGCCCCGCCATTGTAAGTCGACGGAAAACTGTTGAAATCCTGAGTCGAGGGCCCATACCACGGATCCTGGATATCGATGGTCGGCGATGAAGCATCGCAGTTGTCGTACCCGTCGATTGCCGGATTGTGACCGCCGCCGCCGTACCAGTAGATGGCGATGGAGATCGGCCTGCCCGAGTTGATCTCACTCATCACCGTGGCCAGCGATGCCGACGAAGACGTGTAGGAGCTCAGGTTACCGGTGATGGGCAGCGCCTTGTCGGGATACCACGGCTGATTGCACTGGCTGCTGCCGCCATTCGAGCAGCAGGTGGTTTGTCCAAAGGCCTGGTTGACCAGCGAACATTGGGTCCACGTACTGGCGGGGTTGTAGAACAGGGAGATGCTCACCGTGGTGGCGGCCCAGCACCACTCCGTCTGCTGCTGATGCTGCTCATTCAATCCGAGATAGCGCGAGCACGATGTAGACCACCACAGCTCATGGATGTGGCCGTCGACGCCCCAGTAATTCACATGTTGCGTCGTCTGGCCATAGAACATGTATCCATGCGGATTTCCGATGCTGTCAGGCGCGCCCGCCGCAACAGTCAGATCGTTATGATGCCAACCCGAAGCATCCCACCACAGCTCGTGAATATGGCTATCCGTGCCGCGGTAGTTCACATGTTGTGTGTACTGACCATCGAACATGTATGCGCGCGGATTGCCGGCTGCATCCGGAGCTCCTGCCGCGTTGGTGAGGTCGTTATGGTGCCAGCCGGAAGAGTCCCACCACAACTCGTGGATGTGATTGTCGGTCCCGCGGTAATCGACGTGCTGCGTCCCCTGCGAGTCAAACACGTAGCCGAATGGATCGCCGGCAGCGCTCGGAGCTCCTGCCGCGTTGGTGAGGTCGTTATGGTGCCAGCCGGAAGAGTCCCACCACAACTCATGGATGTGGTTGTCGGTTCCGCGGTAATTGACGTGCTGCGTGCCCTGCGCGGCGAAGACGTAGCCATATGGATCACCGGCGGCGCTGGGCGCGCCGGCCGCCGCGGACAAGTCATTGTGATGCCAGCCGGAAGAGTCCCACCAGAGCTCGTGAATGTGCGCATCGGAACCGAGGTAATTCACATGCTGCGTGCCCTGTGAGTCGAAGATGTAACCGCCGGGATTACCCACGGCGTTGGGCGCGCCGGCAGCAATCGTCAGGTCATTATGATGCCAACCGGACGAGTCCCACCATAACTCGTGCACATGAGAGTCGGGGCCGAGATAATTGACGTGCTGGGTTCCCTGCGCGGCGAACATATAGCTGCGCGGGTTGCTTGACGTAGCCGGCGCGCTCGCCGCGTTGCTCAGATCGTTGAAATGCCAGCCGGAAGAGTCCCACCACAGTTCGCAAACATGGCTGCCGTTGCCGCAGTAGTTGACGTGTTGTGATCCCTGCTGTGCGAACAGGTAGCTCCACGGATCGCCAGCCTCCAATGGAGCGCCGCTTGCAGAAGTCAGATCGTTATGATTCCATCCGTTCGCCATCTCTGTGCTCCTTCCCGCTTGTCCCGCCGGGATGTTGTTCTGAACCAGGCGCTGTGACGATTCCGTTGCCTGCTGTCAGTCTCTTCATTGGAATAGTGATCGTTCCGTGGCGAGGGTTTCAAAAAAAAATGAGTCAACCGATCCGGGTTTCAGCCGAGGCCGAAGCACGCATTGCTCCGCCGCGTGCAGGCCCCTCGCGAACTCCGAGGAAGCCACTCTCCGGCTTGCAACTCAAGTGACCGGCGCCGTATCGAACGTTGCGTTCCTGAATACACACGGGGGGACCTACGCACGCGTACCGCGCCGGTTCGGCATCGGCGTGCACGCGGCGGAGCCAAGATAGCTGAACAATCTGACAGAGAAAGGCTACTCTTACTCGATCGCCCGGCATTGCTTCACCAGTGTGCGAGCTATCGCGCGAGCATCGAGACGGCGGGTGATGTGTACATGCAGAAGATCGATGAGAGTGTGGTTCAGGCCGTGAACTGGCGGACGGATGCAGCGCTGGATAGAGGGCAGATTTCGACGGATGCGCTGAAGGGCAGAGGGAGAAATCCTGAAGGTCCGAATGCAATTCGGCGAAGTCGGATGGGGAGGTTGCTGCAAGTGCCTGATCTGTTGGTGGACGCGGTAGGAATCGAACCTACAACCTGTCGGTTAAGAGCCGAATGCTCTGCCAGTTGAGCTACGCGTCCATGGGGTCGGGGAAAGCTGTCAGCGCACTCTCCCGCGCGGCTGCGGAGGGCGCCTGAGCGCTCCTTCGCCTTGAAAAATATACCACACACCGCGCCCCCGCTCCAACGCCGTGAGGGCGTGAACGCTCGCATTCGCAGCCCGCGTCAGGCGCTCACGCGATGCGGCGCCAGCTCGATCGCCAGCCGCAGCGCCTCCATCATGCTGCGCTCGTCGGCCTTGCCCGTGCCCGCAATATCAAACGCCGTCCCATGATCCACCGAGGTCCGGATCACCGGCAGGCCAATCGTGATGTTCACGCCCGATTCAAGCCCCAGCGCCTTCACCGGCCCGTGCCCCTGGTCGTGATACATCGCCACCACCAGGTCGAAGTCGCCGCGCTGGGCGCGGAAGAAGAGCGTGTCGGCCGGCAGCGGACCCTCCACGTTCCATCCCTTCGCACGGCAGGCCGCGATGGCCGGCGCAATCTTGGTCTCCTCCTCGCCGTAGCCGAACAGCCCGTTCTCGCCGGCATGGGGATTGATGCCGCACACGGCGATCTTCGGGTCGGCAACGCCCGCACGTACCAGCGCCTCGTGGCCACGGGCGATGGTGCGCTCCACCAGCCCCGGCTCAATTTTGCTGATGGCGTCGATCAGGCCGATGTGCGTCGTCACATGGAGCACGCGCATCTTCGGCGTGCTCAGCATCATCGAGACTTCCTTTGTGCCCGTCAGGTGCGCCAGCAGCTCCGTGTGGCCCGGAAATTTGTGCCCGCCCATCTGCAGCGCCTCTTTGTTGAGCGGCGCGGTACAGATGGCTCCCACCTTGCCCTCGAGCGCCAGCTTCGCCGCCAGCTCCACGTAGCGGTAGGCGGCATCGCCGGCCACGGCCGAGAGCTTGCCCCACGCCAGGTCGCGCGGAATCAACTTCAAGTCGATGCAGTCGATCGTGCCCGGCTCGAACACCGCGCCATCGATCCCGTCGACGGCCAGTTCGCGCACGGCCAGGCGCGCACCTACGATCCGTACCGCCTCCCACAGCCGCTCCCCGTCGCCGATCACCAGCGGCCGGCACCGTTCGTAGAGCTCTGCATGAGCCAGGGCCTTCACAATAACTTCGGGACCGACGCCGGCGGCGTCTCCCATGGTGATCGCGATGATTGGCCGCTCCATCGATGGGGTTCCCGGCAAATCTGCCTCTTTACGAGGATAGGCTACTGCGCCTCCAATGTCGGCGTACCCCGAAGGAATAGCTGGATTGTCGCTTTGACACAAGGGCACGTCAGGCAGATGATCTTGCATATGACTCAGGCAAAAGGCGGGGGAAGGCGCAGGAAAAAGCTTTCGCCGTTGGTAAGGGGGCTCCGATGGGCGGGACCAGGCGGACAACTGCTAGGCTGGGCCGGCCTCATGATGCCTGATTTCTATCCATTGGCAGTCGTGCTAATTTACGCCAGCTTTCTTGCACTGGCGGCGGATCTCTTTATCGAACCGGAACTTAAGACGCTTAAAGCGGGACGCTTTTTCATTCTCGTCGTTCTCCTTGGGGGGGCGGTGTGGTTCACGGCAAAGATCCCCCTTGCTGATAGGCGCTTGCTCGTGACCGCCCTTGAGAATAATGCGGATATTGATGCGGGAACGAAGGTAGCCGGTATACCCTGGAATCCGCACTTCACCGAACTCGACGTCCGAATACAAAACCCTACGGACAACCCTTACGAAAACCTCGCGGTTCTTATCAGGCCAGACGCGGCAGTGGCGGCTATCACGCAAAGGTCTGCAGTACCAAATGTCTGGTTCAGCGACAAAGATCAAATCCAGACCCATCTGGCTGAGTACAACGCCAACCGAGGCATATCCAAAAACATCAGCTTGGACCTCTTGGCTACCGACGCTGGTTACATAATCCATTGCCAGCACCTTTCGGGCGGCGCAACGATCGAAGTCGTTTTGGCCCTTGCGGATATTAAATGGGATCCTCATCCACGCCCGCCAGGCGAATCAGTCGCCGACGCAGCGCGGGATGGGGACTACGTTGAAAGGGTGCACATCATGGACGATTTCGCAAGCTATTGGGAGGGTCATCCAGGAGGCGACGTCTATGCTCCGCGCCCAACAGGAACAGAGGCGATTATCGTGGATGCAAACTACGCGGCGGGGCACATGCGCGTCAGTTGGAAGCGTAGAATCACGGCGGCCGCCCTGTTCATGCCACAATGAGTTCCTTGTCCTCGAGCACCGGTGCTCCAGGCAGTTCGGGCAGAGGGTCACGAAACAGGTACAGGTTCCCCCGATCGTTGAATCGGGAGGCCATCTCATCCATGTGGATGCAAGATGTTTCGCACAGACTTTATGCCACGATCCGACAATGCCCTATTCCAGCAGCGAGAACGCGAACTCGACGCGTCCGTAGTGATGTCGCCGTCAACAAGGCAACGTAAGCTATGGAACCGCCCTATGCGCCGCCGCGATTCAGCCCATGCAGAAACTGCCGGCAGTGCAAAAATGTCTCGGCCCGTCCGAATCCGCCAGCCTTGGTGAGCACCGGCAGCGCCCTGCGCCATCCGGCGGCAACGGAGTACGGCAGCCCCGGTTCCACTTCGCCCATGATGCGCAGCGCGCCAATGCCCCAGGCCTCGAAGACCGCCCGCGCCGTCTCGCCGCCGGTAGCCACCAGCGCACCCACGCGCTCCGCCAGGGGCCGCACCAGCTCGGCCAGCGCCGCGGCCAATCGAGGCCCTTGCCCATCGAGCACCGGCTCGGCCTCGGGCATCACCACCGCTTCCCGGCCCGCGCTCAGCGCACGCTCCAGCGCCGACCGATGCGCGCCCCACTCCGCCGACGCTTCTCGGGCCAGCAACGCCGCCGGCGCTATCCGCGCCACAAACGCATTTGACCACGACTCCAGCACCCGCACCTGCTCCCGTGAGATGCTCGAACCGCTGCCTGCCACAAACAGAGCCGGTCCCTCCGCCAGCCGGCTGCGTGCCCACTCCGCCCGCTCACGCGCCCCCTCGACCGCGCGCGGCAGCTGGTACGCCAGTCCCGCCGAGCCGGCCCAGATAGTCCCCGGTCCCAGCGACATCGACGCGCACGCGATGGCATACAGATCAGTGTCCGTCTCCGCGTCGCAGACCAGCACATCGGCCTCCTGCGCCGTCCGCGTCATCGCGCTTTGCAGCGCCTCATCGCCACTGCGGACCGTCTCCAGCTCCACCAGCGCAGTGCGCAGCCGCGCCTCGCCCAGCAGCTCCGCAATGCACGATCGCGCCGGCGTGGCCTCATACTGCCACAGCTCGGTCTCTTCAAGCCGTCGGCCGCGCACCAGTTGCAACCCGTTCACCGTGGTGCGGCCATTGGCCGGAAAGGCCGGCGCCAGCACCACCACGATGCGCTCGCCGTCTGCCGCCGTCGCCCTCCGCGCCTCGAGTGCCGCCGCCAGCTCCACGGCCACATTCCCACGCAGTGTGGAATCGATCTTCTTGTAAACCAGTGCCGTCTCGCCGAGCGCGCCCGCGCGCATCAGCCGCGCAGTCTCAGCCGCTGCCTGGCCGGGCCCCATCAGGCGCGTGTTTGCGTCAACGGCCAGAACCTCCGCGGCCGCCACCTCCGCATCGCCGTCCACGCAGCCAGCGGTCCCCAGCACCACCATGCTGCGCAGCCCATGCCCCGCCCAGGCCACGGCGCAATCGGCAGCGCCGGTCAGGTCGTCCGCAATCACCAGCCAGCGCGCCACCTCACTCACCCCCGCTTTGCGCGGCGACCCCGAGCCCGCGTTTGGTCCGCCGGTCCCACCAGGCCGTCAGGAACGGCGCCAGAAACGCCGTCACAATCACGCTTGAGGCCACCAGCGCCGTGGCCGGCCCGGCCGCCGGCGCATACCTGGGATTGGCCGCGGCCACCAGCGCAGGCACCGCCGCCGCGTTGCCCGCGGTCGTCGATGCCGCCATTCCCGCCACGCCCGTCCCGCCCGTCAGCCGGTCCACCACCACCAGAAAGAATCCCGAGATCGCGGTCACCGCGATCCCCAGCAGAAACCCCAGCAGCCCCGCACGCCAAACGTCTTTCAGGTTCAGGCTCGCGCCCAGTCCGAAGGCGAAGAACGGAATCAGCGCCGGCGCGGCGCGGGTCAGGAACTCGCGCATCTCGGGGTCCAGGTTGCCCAGCGCCATGCCCACGAACAGCGGCAGAAGCGCGCCCACCATCGTCTGCCACGGGAACCCCGCCAGCCCCGCCGCTCCCAGGATGACCATGGTGAAGAAGGGCCCCGTCTCGATCGACATCACGCAGTAAGCGCCCGCGTCCTCGGGCCGCCCGAAGTACTCCATCAGCGCCATGTAGAGCCCGCCGTTGGTATCGCTGAAGGCCGCCACCACCGCCAGCGTCGATACGCCTGCCAGCCATCCATGCGCGATGGGCAACATGCCGAGGGTGCGCCCGAGCACGAACCCCGCCGCCACGCCCAAGCCGATCTTGGTCCCGAGCAGCGCGCCCCCGCGCCGGACCACTCGCGGCAGCGCCCGCACCGGGATGGTGGCGCCCAGGCAGACGAAGAAGACGGCGATGATGGGGATGGCGCTCGTGAACAGCGCTCCCGTAAACGACCCGAAGAGCCTCGGCGCGCCCGGCACAAGCGTGGTGATGACCGCGCCGCACGTAAGCGGCACCACCATCATCCCACCGGGAATCCTCTCGATGGTGCGCTTGATCCGCATGATCGTCCCCCGTCAGGCTTGGCTGCAGTGCCACCGCGCCGCTGCGCTTCGGTGGCAGTGTACCAGCGCGACCGCGCCCAACCTTCGCAGGCCGCGAGTCGACGGGAATGCTTGGGATGGGACCATCTGAGAGTGGCTCCATCTGACTACAGCGGTTCTGCAACCGGTGCAAAGCGGAGCGGCCGCACGCCAACCACTGCGAAGGCGGCTGTCCTCCCGAGCGCGGCCGAGGGATCTGCCCTGGAAGTTTCAGCCGATTCGCAAAACTCTCCCACCTGCCGAGGTGTCATCCCGTCGAAGGAGGATCCGCGTTCGCCTTTTCATGGCCCGGGCCGGCGAGAGCCGCCATGCACGCCTGCGGCTGCATTTTTGCGCTGCCTTTCGCGTACAAAAAAATGCGCCCTGTCTCATCGCCGGCGATTCGTTCGTGTGGTCCGGTTTTGTGAAAGGGTACGGCTTCAGTGGGCCGAAGACGCCGCTAGTACGGTGACCGTATGGTTTCGTAATTTCCAAGGTCTCAAAAGCGAGACCTGGGGCACCCAAGTTCAATGGTTCGGCTACGAAACCACAATGAGCTCCGGACTCGTATCACCCTTGGAGCTATCGGCGGAACGCTGCTCGGGTTGCGGCTGCTATTGCGCCGATGTGCCTGGGGTTGGCGAAGCCCCACACCTCCCGGCTGGGCGGACGGCCGTTGATCAGGTCACGCCGATAGCTGAAGCAACCCAGGTACAGAGGCCTGATGTGCATCACCGCCTCAAGCCGCTCGAGCTCTTCCTCGGTCAACTCGACGTACCGGCGGTACGCGCCCACGGCCAGTTTGATCCAGTCCTCGTTGCCCCAGGTGCCCCACATCAGCCACGCGAAGTCGGCCAGGCGCGGGCCGCACCCGGCTGCTTTCCAGTTGATCGCCACCGGCTCGCTTTCACCCACGACCACGTGATCCGGGGCGTGGAGGAGGTTTCCGTGGAGAAGCGCTTCCGGCAGCCCCTGGCCGTCGTCAGCCGAGCGCACCAGGTCGCGCAGCCTCTCGAACCGCTCGCGGTCGGCCGGAGCGACCTTGGTATCGACCGCATCGAGGAATGCGAGGGCTGCGAGCAGATCCTGACGCGGGCTGCCCTCGCGGCGGGGATCATCGCCGCTGGCCCCGCCGGGGCGGCGGACGGACTCGTCGAGCGGCAAGGTATGCAGCCGTCCGAGCAGGTCACCCATGATGGCGAACTTAGCGCTGCCGTGGTCTCCGATGGCCATGGGGAGCTGCGTACCGGGGATGAATCGGGTGACGAGAACGGTCGAGCCGTCGCACACCGACACGGCGTCGTCAGTGGCGAGCCGCTCCGCGGGGTAATCGTGCCGCTCCAAGAACCGCAGGATCGCGGCATCGCCTTCGACGCCGGCACGCGGACGGGCCAGCGAAAACGAGCGTGCAATCCAGGGGGCGCCGTCACCGCGGTCAACGCGAAAAACGTTGTCGTGGTGTTGACTGGTTTTGGTCGCGGCCGTCGCGTCGATGCCGTAATGATCGCGGAGATGAGCGACCAGACGCTCACCGGCGGGTTGATGAGACATTCGGGTTTGAAGTTCTTCGAGGTCGGTGAGCGACTGGGTGTAGCGCTGTCCGGTTTCCCCGGCGTGGCGGCGGACGACGCTCTTGAAGCTGCCGTCTCTGGTCATAACAAGCCTCCTCGTCGACACCCTCATCCCCCAGCGACGCGGTGCAGCGATGGCCTGTGATGTCAGTGACCTTGAGGGCAAATCCCCTTCGCCAATGGAAACCCCGGCTGGGGCGGAGGTTTCACGGCTCGGCGACTGGTCAGCGCCGTGAAGCCATCCTAGCGAACCGTTCCCGTTCCTGGCAAGCGCGCATGCCGCTAAACCGGCTTGGCCTGGCCCTGAGCCTCACCGGGTCTTTTGAACGGGTTGGGCCTGGAGCATTTTGACTATTTCGACAAGGAAGAGTGGCCGATTCACGGCTGACCGCTGGTGCTCTTTGGAATGTGCTTCGTGAGCCTCGATCGAGCTCCTCTCTACTCAATCGAGCCGGCTCCCCCAAACCTCCGATTAAACGTAATGGTAGCTACCGTTACAACTTCGTACTCGTCTGCAATCTCAGCGTTTTCAATGGCTTGCGTGGTCAGTTAGGCTTCCCCCCTAACGTTGCCAAACGCTGAAACGCAAGCATAGTGTGGTTGCGGTCGTGAAAATCGATTTATTAGTTCACGGAAACATGATCAAGGTCAGAGCTTTGGAGGAGGGATATAGATGACGCAACGAAGTGGTTGGTTCAAGTGCTCTAGATTGGGCCTGATATTCGTTGTGCTTGGTTGGGCGAGCGTGGTGTGCTTTGCACAGCTCGATCGCGGCACTATATCGGGAATTGTCACCGATCCAACCGGCGCCGCCATATCGGGGGCCAGGGTTACAGTCACCAATACCGCGACGGGCACGCAGAGCTCGACGGTTACGACGGGCGCGGGAGGCTACACGATCCCGGAGTTGGACGCAGGTGAGTATTCAGTCACTGTGAATGCACCGAGCTTTAAGGAGCTGATCCGACAGGGAATCACGGTTTCGGTTGGAGAGACGGCGACTGTCGACCTGCAACTGACTGTGGGACAGTCCACGACGTCGGTTACGGTAACGGCGAATGCTCCCCTGCTCCAGACCGATAGCGCACAGAACAATGTCGAGGTCACCTCGAAGGACATGAACGAGCTTCCGTTCAACATTGCCGGCGTCGGAGCTGTGCGCGACCCGATGGGTTTTGCGGCCCTGTTGCCCGGAACCATCGCGGGCGGCTGGAATGATATTCACATCGAAGGCTCGCCGGCAACAACATACCGCGTCTTTATGGACGGTCTGGACGACACCTCGGCGGTCAAGGGCGCCATCTCCGATGAGCAGCAGCCCTCGGTCGAATCGCTTGGCTCAGAGTCCGTAATGATCAACGACTATTCCGCTCAATTTGGTGAATCCGGGGGCGGTGTCTTCAACTACACCTCGAAATCCGGCACCAACAAGCTGCACGGGACGGCCTTCAACTACCTTGAGAATGAGGATCTGGACGCCGGGCAGCCCTTCAACTACACTTCAAGCGGCCACAAGTATCTCCCCGTGCAGCGCGAGCTTGACTTCGGCGGTTCTGTCGGTGGACCGGTGGTGATTCCTCACGTCTACAACGGACACAACAAGACCTTCTTCTTCGTCGCTTACGAGGAGTACCACAACACGCAAACTCTCAACAACGGAACCATTACGGTTCCCACGACAGCGTATCGCAATGGCGATCTGAGCTCGCTTTTGCTTGGTCCCATTGTGGATAACAATGGAAACCCGGTGCTGGATTGCCTTGGGCGGCCGATGATCAATGGCGCAGTTTATAACCCGGCAACGACCAGAATGGCAACCTGTACGAATGGTTCGACCGCAATGGTGCGCGATCCGTTCCCGAACAACTTTATCGGCGCGCCCAGTACGTGGGATCCGGTGGCGCAGCAGGTTCTTAAGTACATGCCTACTCCATCGGGGCCTACTGCCGGCCAACTCACCAACAACTACCCGAATTTGCAGCCGAACAACAAGTACCAGTACTTGACCAGCATCCAACTCGATCACTATATCGGTGAGAAGTGGCACCTTATGGGTTACTATATGGACGAGATTGGGAACAAGGACAATGCCGACGACGGCATTAACGGCGTGGGAGGCTCGACCCGCTGGAACCACACGCCCGCCCCGCAGTTGTATCTCAATGCGGACTATACGGTTACGCCGAATCTTGTGCTCCACGCCGGATTCGACTTCACGCGCCACGACGCCCTGCAGGATTCGGCGGTGCAGAACTTCAAGGCGTCCACTCTTGGGCTGAACACGTCGGCAAATATGCCGGGCGGCGCTGCGAACACCTTCCCGATCTTCACCGGACTCACCGTTGACAACCAGAACGTTCCTAACATGGGAGTGAACAACGCTCCGTTTATTGACGACAACTTCTATTACACCGGATCCGCGATCTGGGTTCACGGCCGCCATACTTTCGAATTTGGCGGCGATCTCCGTCATCAGCTGTTCGGCACGCACAACGACCTGTCGGACGGAGTTTACAGCTTCAGCCGGAATGAGACGTCCCTGCCGTCCGCCCAAGGACAAAACCTTTATGGTGCCAACATCGGCGATGGTTTCGCCAGCTTCGCTCTAGGCCAACTGGATGGCGCATCCATCGGGAACGACAACATTCAATGGTTTCACCGCA
>Ga0335073_10007825_pt1 | contig 14980 bp, 14 predicted proteins | sample Lox_Sample_22_FD_207093 | JGI IMG/M metagenome (GOLD analysis project Ga0335073, IMG submission 207093) | Soil microbial communities from Loxahatchee National Wildlife Refuge, Florida, United States - Lox_Sample_2.2 | ecosystem: Environmental > Terrestrial > Soil > Wetlands | place: USA... | reverse complement strand
AGCAGGACCGGGTGCTCGATCATGGACTCGCCGCGATCCCGGCGCCGCCGCATGAGGGCGGCCAGGAGCAGCGGGTGCTCGATCATCGGCTCGTCTTCCTCTTCCCGGCGCCTGCGCATGAGCATGGCGAGCAGCAGCGGGTGCTCGATCATGGACTCGCCGCGGTCGCGGCGCCGCCGCATGAGGGCGGCCAGGAGCAGCGGGTTCTCGATGATGGGTTCGCCCTCGCCCTCCCGCCTGCTCATGAGGGCATTCAGTAGCTCTTCTTCGGCCACCTCAGCGAACGGGCTGTGTTCCGTAGCTACGGTCATGGAAGTTACTCCTAAGATATGTCGTGTTAACTCACTGTTGCCGAAGCCAGGCGTTTGTCAGCCTCTCCATTGCTTTGGGTGGCGACGTCACCCATCGGGGGTGAAGCTGCCGTAACCCCCGTGCGCTGGGAGTCGCGTGTTCGAGCGCTGCCCACCCGGAGTCGGCCCGGCGCCGTTCGCGCTCGGCCCGCTGGCCGCCGCGGACGCCGAACAGCCTCTTCGCGTACACGAGGTAGACGACGATGGCGACGTTGATCGCCAGGGTGAGGCCCTTGAGCACCGTGGGCCTGTGGCTGATCTCGTAGACCTCAAGCGGGACGAGCAGCGCCGTGGCCAGGAACGTCAGGTATTCGGCCCACCTCTTGCCGTACCACAGCCCCACGGCCTCGGTGCCCTCGAGGACCGCGTAGGCGATGAGGACGACGCCGGCCAGTTCCAGGTTGCGGACGCTAATCGCGAACAGCCGGGTCAGTTCGCCCTCGATGCCGCCGCTCGCGGAATTCGCCGGCCCGCCGACACCGGATTGCAGGTCAGTCAGGACGCGCATGAAACTCCGCTCAAGCATGGGCTTGTTCGCGGCGAACGCGAAGACGGCGACGGCCAGCGCGGCGAGTACGACGAAGTGGATCGCCCTGTCCACGGCGATCAGGCGCAGCACATAACGGTCCCGCAGCGGTCGCCCCCGTAGCGGGAGGGTGATCTGCTCGCGCTCAGGAGGGAAGGGACGCGACGGCGAGGCAGGGACCGGCTGCGGCTGCCACGCGTCGCACCGCAGGCAGCGATGCCAGCGCAAGCCGTCGTACTCGCGCACCACGAGGCAGTCCTGGGGGCGTACCGCTTCGGCGTCGGTGCCAACGAAGACGTGCCCGTGCCAGCCGCAGCCGAGCAGTTCGTAAGACAGCTTCCGCTTCCGGGCGCTCACCAGGTCCCCTTGGCTCAAAGGTTCCCCGGCTGTCTGCCGGTACACGCGGGCCGTCTCGCGTGTCATGAGACGGCACGTTTTCCCGGGATGACCGAATGTTCTGGAATCTCCTGAGTTCGCTGGATAAGCGGCAGCCGGGTGGCTACGTGGCAAAATCGCCCGCATGATCACACTGTGGCACCGGAGATCCGCGGACCTGGACATGATCCGCCAGAACGCTGCCGGGCGCATGACCGCGGCGGTCGCGGACGTCACCGCCGGCCGGGCCACAGTCGCCGAGGCGGCGGCGGCGCACGACTGCGACCCGGGCGACCTGGAGACGATGGCCCGGGTGACCGTGCGGGCCGCCGTGCTTGAGCGGGACGGCTGGCGGTGCGCGTCGTGCCTGCGGCGCACGGTCGACGTCCGGCCGCGCCTGCGGTCCGCTGCCCCGCTGCCCTGCGCCGATCCGGTCATCGCGTTCGGGATGGCGAACCACGTGGCGGCGTGCTCCGGGTGCGCCGATCTCGCGGACAGGAAACGGGACGAGAGCATGCACGTGCGCGGCTTCTGGCTCCGGCGATCACAGGATCCGGCCCTCGTGCCGATCGTGGTGCCGAACCCGTCCGGGCCCGTTCGCGTGTGGCTGCTCCCGGATGGCGGCAGGTCCTACTCGGCAGGCTTTCCCTCCTGCTAGGGACTCTCCGTAACATCCCCGCAACAACCGGACATCGGCACTGTCACGGCCGTGCACCGCCGCGTCACGCCCCGCGTCCACCAAGACAGGGGAGGGCGCATTTCGCGCTTGATAGGCGCTAAGTGCCGGGGAAGGGGCCATACATGACGTACCGGGGGGATTACGACCAGCCACCGCAGTGTCCGCGCGAGGGATACTGGCCGCAGCGGAAAACATGGGCGCGCAATGCGTGGCCGCAGCAGGACCTGGCGCCCTGGAAGCCGCGGCCGTCCGCGCCCATGCACCGTAAGCCGCGCCGCAAGCGGGACGTCATCCTCCTGTCCGCCGCCGGCCTGATCGCCATCCTCGCCATTGCCACCGCCGTCAGCCATCCCACCACCCGCGATCCGGCGGCGCGGACGCCGGCCACCTCAGGGGCGGCCGCGGCGTCATCGTCGGGGCCTGCGCCAGCCGCGTCAGCCGCGTCAGCCGCGAACGCGGCCGGCTCGTGCGGGAACCGTCCATGGGCGTCGGGCGACATCTACGTCCGCATGCTGAGCCCGGGCGTCAACTGGGAAACCAGGGAACTCGGCGGCGCGTGGAGCTGGGACTCAAGCACCGGCCAGTGCCTGACGTCCGTGCAGTGGGTGCTCGCCACCGCCCCGCTGGCCGGCGGGAGCTGTACCCAGGTCGGCTACGTCGCCGACAACCCGGGCTATGACGCGAACGCCACCGTGGCGGCGCCGCTGCGGAACCTGGCCGCGGAGGCGGGCCCTGGCTGCTGACACCCGGCCGGCGCAGGGCTCTCCGTCTGATATCCCTCCTGATGGCTAATATCCCTCCTGATGGACCGCAGGGATTCCGACGAGCTCGCGGCGGCTCGCGCCGAGCTCGTCAGGTACGGCGAACGACTGCTCGCGGACGGACTTGCCGTCGGCAGCGCGGGCAACCTGAGCGTGCGCGCGGGCGATACCGTGGCGATCACCCCGTCAGGGATCGCGTACACCGACATGCGTCCCGCCGGAATCTGCCTCGTCACGCTGGCCGGCGAGCAGCTCGCCGCGGACGACGCCGGCGAGCAGGAGACGCCGTCCTCGGAGACGCCCATGCACCTGGCGATCTACGCGGCGACCAGCGCCGGAGCAGTCGTGCACACGCACTCGCCCGAGGTCATCGCCCTGTCGGCGTCGCGCCAGGAGCTGCCGGCCATCCATTACGCGATCACCGCGCTCGGCGGTCCGGTCCGGGTCGCGCCCTACGTGCGGTTCGGGTCGGCGCGGCTGGCCGCCGCCGCCGTCGCGGCGCTGGACGGCCGCAGCGCGGTCATCTTGCGCAACCACGGGGCGGTCACCTACGGCGGCGACCTGGCGCAGGCCTACGACCGGGCCCTGCTCCTTGAGTGGCTCGCCCGCACGTACCGGCTCGCGCTGTCGTACGGGGAACCCGCGGTGCTGTCGGCCGCCGCACTCGAGGAGGTGGCGGCGGAGAGCCGCCGGCGCGGCTACGGGATCCGGAAGACGCCTAGCGGACGATCAGGACAGGCCGGTCGGCCAGGTGGATGACCTTGTGCGCGGTGCTGCCGACGACCAGGCCGGCCAGGTCGCCGCGGCCGCGCGAACCCATCACGATGACGCCGCAGTCAAGCTCGATGGCATCCGCGACGATCTCGCGAGCGGCGTGGCCGTACATGGTGTTCTTCACCATGCCGTGGGCCTTGACATCGGCCTGGGCCAAGATCTCGACAGCGGCCGCGACCTCAGCGTCCGCCTCACTCGGGGTCTCGCGCGGGGGCAGCGGGCCGGCCTTGCCGCCCAGCTCGAACTCGCGCAGGTGCAGCACCCATACCTCACCCTTGGACAGCAGGGCCAAATCCCGGGCCGCGAGGACCGCGCGGTCGGAAACCGGTGACTGGTCGACCGCGACCAGGATCTTGTCGTACATGACCCTCATCTCTTTCCGGTACGCGGGGGAACAGGGGGCGAGCCTCGTGCTTTCACCATTCCCCTCATTCTTGTTTTACCGCCGCATTGAAACTGGTGAAGAGACGTTGGTCCGGGACTTGTGTCCTTTCCGGGCGCCGGGCGCGGATTTAACCCTGGTCGCGCGCTCGGACGATTATGACCGGGCAATGCGCGTGCGCGCAGACCTGTGCGGCGACCGACCCGAGCAGCAGCCGCGTGAACCCGCCCGCGCCACGGGAGCCGACCACGATGATGTCGGCGTCGCTGCTCGCGCGGACGAGTTCCTCGACAGGAAAGCCGTGCACTGCCTTGACGGTGACCGACGACGGGCGAGGTCCGTCTAGCCCGGCAAGCACCTTGTCGGTTTCCTCCTGTGCCGACGCGCGGGCCCGCTCGGTCCGTTCTGGATCTTGCGGGTCGTTGGCGGCGCCGCCGTAGTGGCCGACGATAGCTTGGTGAACGGTGATGACCGTGAGCGGCGCCGACCTGATGACCGCTTCTTTCATTGCCCATTCAAGGGCACGCCGTGAATGACCGGAGCCATCTATACCAACGATAATCCCAGGCATCTCAGTTCTCTCCTTCTATGGGAGCCTCCAATGCCGCTGTGACCTACGTTAGAAACGCGGATCATCGGGGAACAGGCCCTTCTGGGCAGCCGTTTACGGACCTTGGTCCGCCCGCCCCGCCATCGCCGTCGCAGGAGGAGCCATGGCTCCCGACTCGCTGACCGCGCCCGCTGTGGATGCCTCCGGCCACCAGGACCGGAATGGTCCAGGCTGGCGGGAAGAGGCGCGCGCGAACGTCTACTGGGGACTGGCGCATGGTCTGCCCCGGCTGCTGATACGGGCCGCCGCGCGCCGCGGTGACCTGCAGGGCCGCCTCATGCTCGCGCCCACGTCCGGGGATCAGCTATGGGAGCTGCTCGCGGAAGCCCGTGCCCGCGGGCCCGTCGTCCGGTCGCGGCTGTCCTACCTCACCGTCGACCACGCGGCGGTCAAGGAGATCCTGTCAAGCGCGGACTTCCGTTCTGGGCCGCCCGCGCGCGCCGACAGCCCCGTGGGGCGGCTGCTCGCCGCTACGGTGCCCCGGGTGCCGCATCCCATCGAGCCGCCTTCGCTGCTGGTGACCGAGCCGCCCGACCACACGCGGTACCGCAAGCTCGTCACCAAAGTGTTCACGGTGCGAGCGGTGGAGCGGCTACGGGCGCGGGCTGAGGTGATCGCCCATGAGCTGCTCGACGGCATGGATCCCGCGGCGCCAGTCGACCTCGTCGCGTCGTACTGCGCACAGCTCCCGGTCACCGTCATCGCCGAGATCCTCGGCGTGCCGCCCGCGGACAGGAACCGGGTGCTCGAGCTGGGCACCCGCGCGGCACCGAGCCTCGACTTCGGGCTCAGCTTGCGGCAGTTCCGCACGGTCACGGCGGCGCTGCGCGGCTTCGACCAGTGGCTGGACGCCCACATCGGCCAGTTGCGCCGCCATCCAGGCGAGGACCTGCTCAGCCAGCTCATCGACGCGCGGGACGAAGAGGGCGCGCTTGACGACCGCGAACTCAAGGCGACCGCGGGGCTCGTGCTCGCGGCCGGGTTCGAGACAACCGTCAACTTGCTCGCAAACGCGATCGCGCTGCTCGACAAGCACCCCGGCCAGCTCGGCCGGCTGCGCGCGGACGGCGCGCTGTGGCCCAACGCCGTGGACGAGGCGCTGCGGCTTGACCCCCCGGTGCTGCTGACCGGGCGCGTGTCCACGCGCACGACGGCGGTGGCCGGCGTTGAGGTGCCCGCCGGCACCCAGGTGATGGTCTCCTTGGCTGGCGCTAACCGCGACCCGAAAGTCTTCGCGGATCCCGGGCATTTCGACGTGACCCGCGAGAACGCCAGGGACCACGTGTCGTTCTCCGGCGGCCGCCACTACTGCCTTGGCGCCTCGCTGGCGCGGATGGAAGGCGAGGTGGGCTTGCGGGCCCTCGCCGAGCGGTTCCCCGGCATGCGGCTCCTGCCCGGCGCGCGGCGACGGCCTACCCGGGTCCTGCGGGGATACGAGTGCCTGCCCGCCCGCCTGGGCTAGGCCCGGCGTAATCACCGTTTTGCGGCTCTGCGACCACGGCTGAGGAACGCCACTCGCCTGCAATTGCGGGTCAATAAACCCTGCCGCGCGCAACCATTGCTACATTGAACTGCCTGCGACACCGCTACGATGCGGAATTGCATGGCATTTTCAAAATGACGTCATTATCAGCAATTTGGTTCAACTCGGACATAAATATCAATCCGGGCGGCAGCTGATATCCGAGGCGGGTTTGTTCCGTCCGGCGGGCGATCTTCTTTCGCTGCCGCGCGGATGGTCGCGGGGCAAGCGGGAAGGAAGGGCCGGTGGGTGAGCACGCTAAGGATCAGCAGGGGGGCCTGCTCGCGGTGTCCTCAGCCTTGCCGAATTCCCTGCTCACGCGCTACCGGGCAGCGGTCGAAGACCTCGTTACCGAGGCGACCAGGCTCCCGCGGCCATCTGGTCCGCGTGCGGTCGAGGGGCTCCTGGCCAAGCGCCTGGGACACCCGGAGTTCGGCGCTGTGCTCACGTGCCTGGACGGAGGGGCGGATTTCGCGGCTGCCCGCCTCGTCCGCGAGATCGGTGACTACCAGCCAAGCGCGCGCAGTTCAGCGAGCGATCTGCCTACCTTCATCCGGATTCTCCTGCTTTCCCAGATCGATTCGGCCTGGTGGAACGGGGCGATCCCCTTCGCAGCGGACGCCGACGTGCGGTGCTCGGCCGAACTAGTGGACCTGCGGCCGCTCAGGTCCGCGAAGGTGCTGGAGTTCGACTACCGCGCGCAGCCGGCCGGGCTGCCAGGCCGCGCGAGGGACTGGGCGCGGCGCAAGGCGCTTCCAGCGATCCGTCCCCGTGTCGCCGGGTTGCGGTTCACGCGTTCGCGGCCCGCTGTCATCGCCGTCATCAACCAGGTCGCCAGGGAGTTCGCCGCCGCCGTGGCGCCGCGGACTCCCCGCCTCTGGGTGACCAGCATGGTGCGCAGCGTGGAACACCAGCATCGCCTTCGCTCCCTCGGCTATGCCGCCGTGCTGCCGAGCTCTCATTGCGCTGGCTACGCGTGCGATCTGGAAATGCACTGGTTCCGCCAGTTCGACCCTGACAACGTGCTAGCCAAGCTTCTGCTGGAACGTCAAGAGGCGGGCCAGCTGAATTTCATCGACGAAGGCAAGGCGTGGCATTTGTGTCTCAACCCGCTCGCATGCGACGAATTGCAAGCCGCTTACGACGAACAACTGCGCGCGCGATAGCGCCGGCCGGAAAGGTCTTCGATATGTGCGGTATCGCCCTCATTGTCGGGCCGAACCCGGATCCGGCGGTCTTCGACGCGATGATGGACGGGATCGCCACGCGCGGGGAAGCGCGCGAGACGCTCCGGGACGACCGGCATCTGCTGGGCACTCAGCGGCTGAAGATAGTCGATCGCGAGCGGGCCATCCAGCCATGGACCTCCGCTGACGGCCGGTGGGCCGTCTGCTACAACGGCGAGGTCTACAACTTCCGCTCGCTGCGGTCAGAGCTTGCCGGCCTCGGCCACGTGCTGCGCAGCGACAGCGACACCGAGGTGATCCTGGAGGCCTTCCTCGCGTGGGGGGAGCGCGCGGTGCACCGGCTGCGCGGCGAGTTCGCCTTCGCCGTCGTCGACAAAGCCGCCGACCTGGTCTACTTCGCTCGCGATCCGCTCGGGGTGAAACCGCTCTACTGGTCGCGCCATGACGGGCAGCTGTACGCGGCATCGGAGCTGAAGGCGCTCGTGCCGGCGGCGGGGCGCGTCCATGAGATCCCGCCAGGCCATCACGGCTGGGGAAGCCCCGTCCAGGATCCCGCCGTCAGCGCCTACGTCGACCTGCTGAGCATCGGGGACGGCGACGAGCCGGTCACCGACGCCGCCGAGGCGGCACGGCAGGTGCGGGCCGCGCTCGCGGACAGCATTCGCGTCCGGCTCGACACTGACCTCACGGTCGGCGTCATCCTCTCCGGCGGGCTCGACAGCACGCTGACGCTGCTGCATGTGCGCGAGATGCACCCGGACTGCGTGGCGTTCACGATCGGCACTCCCGACAGCGAGGACGTCTCATACGCTCGGCGCGTCGCCCGCGATCTCGGGGTCGCCCACGAGGTCGTCGAACTGACTCCGGGCGACATCCGCCTCGCCGACATCAGGGAGGCGATCCGGATGTCTGAGCTCACCGAGTACGGTGACGTCATCAACGCCGTCATTTCCCGGCCGCTCTTCGCCCGCGTGCGCGACCGCGGTGTCAAGGTGGTCCTGTGCGGGGACGGCTCCGATGAGCTGTTCGGCGGCTACGAGCTGTACCGGCAGCCCGACCCCGCGCTGCGCCAGCGCCTGTTCCAGCACAAGCTGCACAACCTCGGGCGGACCGAGCTGCAGCGTGTCGACCGCACCAGCATGGGACAGTGCGTGGAAGCACGGGTGCCGTTCCTCGATCTGGACCTTGTCCGGCTGGCCATGCGCCTGCCCATCGAGCTGAAGCGCCGTGACGGCCAGGACAAGTGGATCCTGCGGCACGCTTTCGCGGACATCTTGCCTGGCTACGTCCGCCAGCGCCCGAAAAACCCCTTGTCGCACTCCTGCGGCCTGCACGAACGCGTGCGCCTTTACCGGTCTCAGTTTGCCCGCATCTACCGCTCGTTCGGATACGAGCGGCTCGGCCCGATGCGGCGCGACTTCTCGATCGTGCTCGAGGAGCACGGCCTTGACCTCGACCGGGCGCTGCGCGACGTCGACACGCAGCCGGACTACTCGATCACGGACCACGCCCGTGACCTGGCCGGAGCCCTGCGCTGGAACGCCGTGGGCGCGCTGCGGCGGCGAAGTGCCGCACGCCACTTCCAAACGTCGGCTTAGGGTCGTCCGGCTTACGCCCGCTCGGCCGCGGTAGCCCGCTCGCAGAACGCGTCAGACGCCGGCGAGGGCGCTGTCGGCGGCGTCGAGCTCCTTGAAGAAACGACGGTGCACGCGGAGGGTCTCGCCACCGACCGGGATGCGGTGCCACAGACCCGTCCCCGGGCCGAGCCGCGTCGAGCGCGGTAGTTCGGTCACGACGCCGCGCGCCTTCTTGAAGCTGGCCTTGCCCGCATCCAGGACCAGGATCCGGGCCGGCGTGACGACCAGGATCCGGTAACGGTTAAGACCGAGGAAGATGAAGATGCCGGCCAGCCCTGCCACCCACGCGCTGGCGGTCTGCGCACCGGCCACCGCCTGTACGGGCTCGCCTGGCCGCAGGTACGGAGCAGCGGAATTGAGCATCGTGTCACGGAGCGCCACGGTTTCCCCCTCAGAGTTTCTGGGCGGTGCTGCCGCACCTGCCCGGGCCATGTGCTGGCCTTCAACTCTGTGGCGGTCCGCCCCGTTCCATCCCGTTCCATCCCGTCCTGCGCGGGTCGCGTCAGCCAGGCCAGTACGAGCAGCGCACGCCCGTGCGCACCGTCTGCCGCAGGTGTTCGCCGATGAACGCGTCAGCCTCGGTGACGCGCGCCAGTGCCCGGCGGATGGCCTTGCCTGCCGCTACCCGGGCGCGCTCGGCTTCGTCGGGGAACGACCGGGTACGCCCGCGCAAGCCCGCGGCGCTGGCCAGCTCCGCGGTGAGCCAGTCACGCTCGGCGCGAGCGGTCGCGGCACGGGCCGGGTCATCGCCGGGTGCCAGCTGGTCAATCTCGGCAGCCACCGCATTGAGCCGGTTCCTGTACTGGGCTACCGCCGCACGATCAAGCACCGGATGAGCCGCTCCACCACCGCCGATAACACCGCCGAGGGTGCCGCTGAGCGCGGCGAGCCCGGCTACGAGATCGGTCGCCTGGATGTCCTGGCGAGGGTTGGCGATCAGCACGGCCAGGTACGTCATCCCGATGCTGTCCTCGACGAGGACACTGCGGCTCTGCACGGTGAATCGCCATTTCCGGCCTACCCGGTCGCACTCCGCGGCCAGGCTTGTCTGCCAGGAACCTGACTGCCAGGAACCTGACTGCCAGGAACCTGACTCCCAGGAACCTGACTGCCGGGACGCGAGATCGCGGGGGAACGGAAGCGACAGCGGGGCGGCCTCGCTCAGGCCGGCGTCCAGCTCCCGCCGCGCGGCCGCGGCGTCCGCTGGGGACCCGCGCAGAGCGTGCGCCTGTGCGAGCCGCTGCCGGGAAGCCAGCACCGCGGGCCAGTGCGCCAAGGCGAGATTGTGCTTGACGGCGGCGCGCAGGTGGCCGATGGCCCTGTCCACGTGCCCGGAAGCCAGCGAGGCGACACCGAGCGCGTGCTCGGTGCTCCCGAAACATGTAACACCGGGGCCGCCGACCATCGGCAGGCCGGCATACGGGCTGAGCAGATCATAGGCCCGCTCGGCGGCGTCGGCATCCGCGAGCAAGTACGCGGCTTCCACGACGCAGTACATCGTCACCAGCCAACTGCTTGAGCGCGCCAGGTTCGCGAGGTCGCCGCGGCACAAGGCCGCGAGCGAACTGGCGGCAGTGTGCCGGTCCCCGTTCAGTGCCGCCGCGACGGCCAGTGCAGCCATCGCCGAATTGTCTACGGGGCTGAGTGCAGGGGAATGCACCTGCTCGCGAAGCATCGGCAGCAGTTCCACAAGGCGACCCTGGTACCAGCGGATTGTCGCGAGCTGAGCGCCAGGCCACCATTCATTGTCAATATCACCCGCAGCCGCGCCGTTTTTCGCACAGGTATCCACCAGCTCCTCGGCTAGGACGAGGCGGCCCGCGCGAATCGCGAGCATCACGTCGATCGCGCTGACCACGAAGCCGATCGCCAGGTGGCCGCGCTGCCCGAGATGGTCCCGCAGTTCACTAAGCAGCCGGTCGGCATGCGGATCTCCTTCGGTGTAGGAGTCCACCGTGCGCCAGAGCAGGCCCATCAGCAGATCGCCGCGCCGCTGGGTGCGAAAGCTGGTCCTGATCAGTTCGGCGGCCAGCCCCCCGCGCACGCTGACGTGCTCCGGCCCTAGCAGGCAGTGATGGGCGAGGCTCAGCGCCTCCGCCAGCAGGACGGGATCAGCGGCCGCCCTGATCTCGTCGAGCACCGCGCGGATCGCCGCGTTCTCGCCGCGGAAATAGTCGGCTTCCGCGGCCAGCCGGGCACGGACGCGCAGTGCCAGCGCGGAGTCCGGCTCCAAGCGGGGGAGGACATCCTGAAGCCGTGCCTCCCGCAGCGCTGCCCCGGTTGCCGTCCGTCGCTCGCTCACCCACAATCCCGCGAGGCCGAGCGCGGCCATGGCCATCGCGTGCACGTCACTGGCCTGCTCCGCGAGCCCGTAGGCCCGCTCGAAATGCTGCCGGCTTGCCCGCAGGTCGCCGTCCGCGTCAAGCGCGCGAGACCCGGCCGCGAGGGCGGACGCAAGCTCATCCGCCACGGCAGCGGCGAAATCCCGCCGCGGCGTGGCCATCAGCCGGCAGCCGCACTCGTCATGCACCCAATGTATTCGCGGCGCATTCGCAGCGTCGAGGCTATGGCTTATCAAGCCCGGTAAAACCACTGTCCGTTCGGTGCAATGATTTTGATTCTTCCGAACGGACCCGTTCCTTCGCGCCTGGGTCCGGACTGACACTGGCGCAATGGGCCACGATGTCGCGCAGTCCGCTCGCGGGGCCACATCATGGGAAGATCCACATGCGGATGACATCGTGGAGATGACACCGCGGACAGGAGGCACCAAATGCGCGGCACGGGCAAGGCCAGTGCCGGGACGCCGGCCCGGCTGCGGTCATTCGACCCCGTTCGGCTGGCCGACCTGGAGTACCAGGCCTGGGTCGGGTACTACCTGCGGCAGTGGCTCCGGGTGCTGATCGCCTCGGTCGGGCTGGTCCGGGTCGGCTTCGGCATGGACTGGTTCCGGACCCTGCACGGCGCCTGGCTGGTGCTGCGGGCCAACCAGCTCTGGGCGCCGTATCCCGACAACGACCCCGCGCGGGCACGGGCCTGCATGGTGCGGTTCTACGCGCTGGTCAGGCTCACCTACGGCGAGCCCGCCAACCCGGTCAAGGCCGCCGAGCTTGAGGTCGACTGGTGGCGAGTGCACCGCGAGGGCCAGCACCGGGACGATCCGCCCGTTATCGACGACGCGGAGCCTGCCGAGGAGCTGGTGGCGTCGCTGACCCGCCTGTACTGCTACCTGTACGGCGAGCCCGAGGCCGCGCTCCGGCCGGCCGCGGCGCACCGGGCCCGGGCCATGGACTTGTCCGATGAGTGGATCCGGCAAGGCTGCGAGCCGGACAGCAGGCTGCTCCCGCTTGAGCACGCGGCGCTCGTCCGTTCCTACGCCGCCCTGCTCGCGGCCGTCCATCACTGACGCGAGCGCGCCGAAAGCGGCCGGCGGACCGGGGTCGGGCTACCGCCCGGAATCAGGATTCTGGCGGCCGGCCAGGTACCCTGCGAGGTGCTCGATAACGTCGCGCGCGTCATCCTCGATGCCGTAGATGAACGTGGACTTGCGCCGCCGCAGCACGGGCAGCCCCAGGGCGTACAGTCCCGGGCTTTCGACCACACCGCCCTCGTGCCGCAGCTGGCCCTTCGCGTCGACGACGGGCACGTCGAGCCAGCTGTAGTCGGGCCGGAAGCCCGTCGCCCACACGATCGCGGCGATCTCGCCACTTCCCAGGTCAAGCTGCAGGCGGGACGCCTGCGGCACCCGCGTCGGCGCGAACCGCTCGGGCGGAGCCACGTCAGCGTCGCCCCCGTGCGTCCGAGCCCACTCGTCGAAGGTGCCGAGCAGGCGCTCCATCTTGAGGTCCGCGAGCGAGAACATGTTCCGCAGGCCCCCGGAGAACAGCGCGCGGCCGTCACGGACCGCCGCCCAGCGGCCCACAAGCTCGACGCCCAGCGAGGTGAGCGCGTTGAGATCGAGCGTGGCCCTGTCGGAGGTCCCGGCTAGCTGAGGCGAGGGCAGCCGCCGGGCCCGGGTGAGATCGTCGATCTCGTCGTACCGCTGATCCCACACTCCCGACGCGTCCATCCACCACAGCACGTCGCGCCCCCGGTAGGTCCGCGGCAACCGCACGTGCTCCCCCACAGAGAGGATGACCGGCCGGCCCGACCGCCGCAGCTCGGCCGCCACCTGCACCCCGGTCGCCGAGGCTCCCACGACAAGGACGCCGCCTTCGGGCAGGCCGGCGGGGTCGCGGTACCCGAACGGCGTCACCTGTCCGACGGACGCGGGCACCGCGTCGCGCAGCTGCGGCGCCGCCGGCTGATTGCAGGCGCCGCTCGCGATGACCACCGCCTGGCAGGCGATCTCCCCGCCGCTCGTCGTCAGGTGATAGCCGTCACCGGCACGCCGCAGCGACGTGACGTTCGTGCCGGTCCGCACGGGAGCGCGGGAGACCTTCGCGAAGCGCTCGATGAGCTCGGTCACCTCCGGCGCCGTCATGTAGCCGTCGGGTTCCGGGCCTTCGTAGGGAACGCCAGGCAGGCGGCTCTGCCAGTTGGGCGTAAGCAGCCGCAGCGAGTCCCACCGCTCGCGCCGCCAGGAATTCGCGACCTCACCGCGCTCGAGCACGACATGGTCCACTGACCGGCCGGTGAGGAAATGGCTGGCGGCGAGGCCCGCGTGCCCCGCGCCGATAACGACCGTGGTGATGCGCTCGATGACGTGGTCCCTCAGGCGACTTCGACAGTGACGTTCGTCGGGTTCGTGAGGGCGTCGAACACGGCCGAGCGCTTCTGGGACTGGGCCACCAGCGCCTCGATCTCCTGACGTGAGGCGTCCGCGTCGATGTTGAACGTGACCTTGACGTCGTTGAAGCCGTTGCGGACGTCGCTGTCGGCGCCGAGGATGCCGCGGATGTCGTGCGCGCCTTCGACCGTCGCCTCGACAGAGCGCAGCTGGATGCCCCGGTTCTGCGCGACGGACGCCACGCCCGCGGTCAGGCAGCTCGCCAGGCCGACGATCAGGTACTCGATCGGCGTGATGCCGTTGTCCGTCGCGGCGAAGACCTCGGGGTGATCGGCTTCGAACACGGACTCTTCGTTGTGGTTCTGCTCCTGCCCGAGGCCGAAGAAGCTCTGGACTTTGATCGTGCTGTGCACGCCTGTCTGCCACTTGGCGGACGCGCGCCAGGTGAACTGAGCGGCCTCGGGCGCGCCCTTGAGCACTTCGCGCGCGTCGAGCAGCGCCTGCACGTTGACGCCGTTATCGGCAACCGTGGTCATGTCGAGTGATGCCCTTCCGCTGATTTTCGAGATTCCCCATTGATCTGATTGACAATACACCGGCCGGGGCAAGCTAACATAGCCCCATGACGGAGCCAGCCTCGACGCTCGCGGCCGGCTCGGTGGGCACGGTCGAGACACAGTATCTCGACCTTCCTGAGCCGGTGCGACTGGATTGCGGCCGGGAGCTGCACCCGGTGCGCGTGGCGTACGAGACCTACGGCACGCTGTCGCCCCGCCGCGACAACGTCATCCTCGTGTGCCATGCGCTCAGCGGCGACGCCCACGCGGCGGGCTTCGCCAAGTCACCGCCCGAGGAGAGCACGCGCGACGGGTTCGGCGCGCAGGATCGCGACGGCACGGCCGGCAAGGGGCTCGGCTGGTGGGACGGGATGATCGGCCCCGGCAAGGCGTTCGACACCGACCGTTTCTTCGTCGTCTCAACGAACCTGCTCGGCGGCTGCCGCGGGACGACAGGGCCGTCGTCGGTAGACCCCGCGACGGGCGATCCCTACGGGCCGGACTTCCCCGTGCTCACCGTCGCGGACATGGTGCGGACAGAGCGCGCGTTCCTTGACGTGCTCGGCATCGAGCGGCTCGCAGCGGTTGCCGGTGGTTCGCTCGGCGGGATGCAAGCGTTCGAGTGGGCGATCCTGTATCCCGGCCAGGTCGATTCCGTCGTGGCGATCGCGAGCACGCACGCCCTGCAGCCGCAGGGCGTGGCGTGGAACGCCATCGCGCGTGAGTCGATCATGCGCGACCCGGCCTGGCAGGGCGGCCGCTACTACGGCACGGGGAGCGTGCCCGGCGCCGGCATGGGCGTGGCGCGGATGGTCGGGCACATCACGTACCTCTCCGCTCCGGCGCTGAGCGACAAGTTCGGCCGGCGGCTGCAGTTCGCCGACGACATCC
>Ga0335073_10007824_pt1 | contig 14981 bp, 13 predicted proteins | sample Lox_Sample_22_FD_207093 | JGI IMG/M metagenome (GOLD analysis project Ga0335073, IMG submission 207093) | Soil microbial communities from Loxahatchee National Wildlife Refuge, Florida, United States - Lox_Sample_2.2 | ecosystem: Environmental > Terrestrial > Soil > Wetlands | place: USA... | reverse complement strand
CCGTCCTCGCAAACGAAAAGGAAGGAATCACCATCAACAACGTCATGTTTACTCCCTGTGCCAGAACCCACTGGCATCATCATGAGAACGGACAAGTTCTCAAAGTCACTGCTGGATCTGGCTGGATTTGTGATAAGGGTGGCGAACCTCAGAGATTGAATGTTGGTGATATTGTTTGGGCTCCTGCTGGGACTGTTCATTGGCATGGTGCGGATGAGGGAAGTTATTTGCTTCATTTGGCTATTTCGCATGGAAAGACTACTTGGTATGATGCTGTTACTGATGAGGAGTACGGCAAGAAGAATAAGTCCAAGTAAATATGGACTGAATTGGACGAGGTTTCCTTTCATGGTATCCAGAAAAGAAAATATTTATAGACTTCAAAAAGGGCAGAATTCAATCATTGATCTCAATTGCCAAAGCTGAATAAAGTCATTCTCCACATAGTCATCTCTTGACTCTTGGCTATCCCCAAGTTATGCGGCAAATTCCATCAGCGGAGCCGCCGAACAGCTGTGGTCACACGCAAAAAGTGAAAAGACTGCGGTTTACTCAAATCTTGATTCCCTGGCCTAACATACGCCTGAATGCTAAAATAAAGGTTTTGTCCAATCCCACCTCATGAATCTCAAATCTCATATAGGAATAACAATGCAAAAGCTCCTATAAATCTTCCTCACCAGCCTCAACATCATCCAACAACTCTGCATCCGTAAAACTCTCATTCGCCAAAGCCGCATATCCACCCCTCGCAAAAGATTGTCTTGAAGTAAACCGTTTCTGCCTCGTAAGTTTCGCCCGGATCCACTTCCATCCAGTAACAATGGCATCAGGCAACAATACTGCCGCAGCCACAAGTCCTGAAATCGCTATTAAGGGATAACGAATGTAGAAGGGTTGAGAAGAAGGATCTCCTTCGCCAAGACGAATTTGTCCAAATCGTCCGTCTGCGCAACGTTTCCAGAAAATGTAGCCTGCGACACCGGCCATCCCGAATGTGAGCAGGATGACATAGGCGAGTGCCCATCCGTGTAGACCGCGACTGCCTTGGTAGTATTGATCTTCTTTTCCGGGACATGGATGTGAACGAGCGGGTATTCTGTCGAGATTGAGACCTCCTTCACAAGTACTTAGAGGCACTTTGCGATATCCTGTTGTTTCGAACCATACGACTGCTCCTTCTTCCTTACAGACTCCCATTGGGTCAATGGGTTCACCCACCTTGATACATGATCCATCATTTCCTCGCACAAAATTGTAGTCACTACACCAGTTAGCTGAGGTCAACTTGGAAGGATCGTACCATTCGTAATCTACTCTTGCACAAGAGCAGTTACGTAGAATGCGATGAGGCTGAGGAATCTTCACACCAACATAGCAATCTGCAGGAGGATCTGCACGTCTCCGATAATACTGCGCCTCATGTCCAAACAGACAATTTTGTGCATCGACGTCGGTAGTACTTGGAGTCCAAAGCTCAAAATCGCCATTTTCAAGATTCGAAGTGTCAAGAACACCTATCAATTAGTCTACCATACAAAGTAGATGGTGGTACATTTGCGATCATGTAATCCTGTAAAGTCGATTTGAATGGCCAAACTCTGCTCTCCATCGTCACTTGCAATCAACAAAAACTTCCGACTGGTATCTGATGGAACTGTAGCAATATCATTGACTCTGACTTCGTGGTCCGCGAATTTATAAGGTTCCCAGTTTCGTCCGTTGTCGATAGAGTACAAGACTTGATCGGTTGGAGCATCATCTTTGACAACGACTATTATACCGCCTTGGTCTCCGAATTCCCAGGCATAAGGTCCTTTGTGAACTTCTCGCCATGTCACACCCGCATCAGCTGATATAAAAGTGTCTCCTTCATAATAGGGCGATAAATACTCTCCGACATTGCCGACACCGAGAAGAACTCCGACAGCAGAACCCGATGAATATGTATCTCGGACATCCTTACGTTCCGTATAACCGTGAAGATTCAGCGAGCATTTATCAAGTCCTCCTTTACAATTGTAGCTCTTCCCATCGGAATCGACTTCAGGAGGAGTCAAATAGACCCATAAACCACCATCGTTGTGAGTGATCTTGGTTTTAAGTCTCTTCTCCGCATTCCGTTTCAAGACATCATCCACATTAGCGACAGTGTTAACCAAGGCAACTCCTTCCAATCCCTGAACTTTCTCAAAATCAACATACCCATTCGGATCCCTATTCACGGTATCGACAGAAGTAACATAATACGTTCCATTAGAATTCGATTTCAGAATCGTTCCAAATTCCCGATCATCTTCTTCATTCGTGGTAATATGTAGGAAAACGCTCTTTGTGACTGAATCAAGAACAGTATACGAACTGGTTGCCTTAGCCGAAAATTGAGGTGGAAAATCTGCTGATGCAAAAGTATCGCCGTCAATAGTAACTGCCATGTGTAAACTTTCGAATCCTTCTGCATCTTCACCGACATATGCAACAAGGACAAATTCATCCAAATTTGCAAATCCAATGATTCTGTCGAATTTGGTCTCTTGAGATTGGAAAAAGTCGTTGGAGGAGACGAGTTGCGTGGCTTGTCGAGACATGGTTCTTTGATCGCCTCGTTGTGAAGGATACTGAGAACAGTAAATCAGATTTTCGTGAGCTGTGTTTTTGATTCCTTGGATCCAGTCGCATTGACGAACGTAATCGATGAGTTCATACCATATTTCGCCTCCGTCGAGGGTATATTGCGCTACAGAATGACAGTCACCGTCGTCTGCTATGCCACAATTTCGATCACCTACCCAGACCAACCATGCTGCATGTTTGGGATGGAATGAGAGCCGTTCAACATCCAAATCCGAGATAGGTAACCCGGGAGGTCCTCTCATAAGATCGATGGTTTTCCCACGATTGCGTGTATAATATACTCGTCGCTCATCTGTTACAAAGTATACCCAATCCTTGAAATATGGATTGGTATATATAGTAACGACATTCTGATCGTCAAGAATAGGTCGCCAGGTTCCTCCTCCATCATGCGAAATGAACAATTTATCGGTTCCAACATGCATCAGAATGGTCTCGTCATCACCACTTGAAGTTTCTGATCTTTCAAGATAAATGTATTGTACATTTCTCCCATTGAAAAGTTCTTGTGTATGTGTAATTGTACCAGCGGGAACTGACGGTTTGGGAGCAGCGTTTCCTTCCCCACCGCATTCTTTTTCGATGGGATCGTCTTTGCGGTTGGATGATGGCTCGACACAAGTGTTTCCTGGAATTTTGCGATATCCGCTGGAGGTTGTGTATTTATCTCCTGGAGCATCGCATTTGCCTGAGAGAATCTTTTCGGGGCCAAAGAGTTCGCATCTTCCATCGACACGACGGAAATTGTAGTCGCTACAGTAAGAACAGGGTTTTCAGATCGAGAGTACCATTCATAATCTTCATCTGTACAAGCACAGTTCTCGTCAATTGGTTCTGGATCTTTGTACTTCTCGCCCACAGTACAGTCGGCGGATTTTCTCCTTCTCCAGAAGAACTGCTTATGGCCCATCAAACAATCGGGTTTGTCTTCTATCAGTACAGCGTGGAACGGTAGAGTACCTTCATCATCATATCTAGCATACCATTTCTCAAAATCACCTCCATCATCATTCTTATCCAATTTACATTTCCTGGTCCTAATTCCTTCAAAGTTGATTGCAAACAGCAGATGTTCACCATTCTCCTTCCTTCCGACCAAAGTAAACTTCTGACTTGTTGAATCCGGTAGCGTAGTCAAAAAGATTGGTCTGATATCCTCACCCAAATCAAAATTCTCCCACGTATCTCCATAATCAAAACTATACGATAAATAATCCGTGAAATCTGCATCCACAACAGCAACTAGAATACCGCCCTGGTCACCAAATTCATATTGATGAGGACGATCACGAGCTTTCGACCATGTCAATCCAGCATCCATAGAAACATAAAAATCACATAAAGAATAATCAAGAAGATGATCTCCTGTATTCCCAACTCCCATCAAAACTCCCGGAGCAGGAGACGAAAAGACCATTCCCGTATTATGCGATTCCGATTCCGAATGTAAATGGAGATCGTCGCCATCGCATTTCAAACGATGCCAAGTCCTTCCATTATCAAATGAAATTCTTGACTGGACTTGTTTTTCAGCGGTAAGTGGATTTGCTTTGACATCTTCTGGATTCGCAACGATATTGGCTAACAAGATTCCTTCTATATTTTGCACTTTTTCGAAATCGACGATACCCCTTGAATTGCGATTTGTGTTTTCGAGGGTACGAGTGAAATAGGATCCATTTGAATTTGAAGTGTAGATGTTGCCAATTTGGTTTCGCATTGACATGCTTGAAAGGACATCGACTTGGATGGAGTATGGTGTTGAAGGCAATATGGTATATGCTTCTTCCAAAATTCCACCATGATCAGAAGGAAATTGAGCCCTATCCCAATGTTCTCCATCGTCTGTGACGTATAACGCCAATTCTTCAGTTCCAGCGCTTTTTGCAGCTGCGACAATGAACGACTGTACAGCTCCCATTCCAATAAACCCTCGTACTTGTTTACCGGGCTCCATTTCGACAATTTCTTTTGTTTCAAACCAATCCTCACTCTTAATGAGTCGTAAATTATCAGGCCAGTTCCTATTACTTTCCAAATCGAAGTCAATGCAAAACACGCCTTTCTTGGAATCTTGTTTGAATTGATTTGTAGATCTCGCAAACATGCATTTCAAAACTCCCTCAACCATGGGCTTTGGTGCCTTGTCGAATCCATTTGTAGTGTAATATGCATGGTCTCGACATGTGAAGCCACTCCAACCACCTGAAGTGGTACAGCGTGATCCAACATAGATGATATAATCGGCATTATCGGCAGAGAAGACGAGTGGTTCCTGGAGCATCGAGGGAGGATCTTCGACGTAGAACTCTTGCCAGGTTTTACCTCTGTCGGAAGTTTTATAGTGCGTTTTATCCTCGGTGAGAATGAATGCCTGTGCCAAAGTTAGGTTACATGCTCAGCAAAGGGGGTGGGTGTACAGTTTTCTTGTCGAAGGGGTGTTCGTAGAGAAGTTGAGTTTTGCCTTCAGGCACACCCGATACCGGCGCCCAAGTTTCGCCATCGTCGTCTGAACGATGGACTGTTTCGCGAGTAAGGTATAATATCACCTATCATCAACATAGCCCTCCGCAGTGATTCATACTGAGCTGTCGTCAAAGTAAAAGAACTTTGCCGGTGGTCCATCGAACTCTGTCTTCCTGAGAACTGGATCCTTGGCGGCATTAACCAAGACAACCAGGAACAGGAACAGTATTCCAAGGAATCCTCGTCTGAAGTTTGACCGTAAGATCATTCTGAGTCTTCTATGAGAACTCAGCTGTTAAATAAGAAGCTGAGTCCTGACTGAAGAAGACTTGGACTGAAGAAAAGGAATTGCGGAAAGATGTTACAGTTTGGTGATGAGCCTCAAAACGTCAGCATGAGGAGGCGTTTCAGCGTGGATTTTGGTTCGGACCAGCCAAGCCTCGATGCGTGGCAAATTACTGCAAGATGGCTGTGCCACGTCATACATACCGAGAGCCCCCTAAAATAGTTGAGAATCAAGAATGATGTCCAAATGCTCGTATCCAAAGGCTGAGTTATATTGTTATCTAGCAAAGGCTAATTTACACGAGATCCACGGTTCCGCAATTCAAAGTGAATTCTGCTTCTATCCAACAGATACTCATTCCTTTTGTGCAGCCGCAGCTGCATGTGTTTGAAGTGTCTTAATCGATTGAACCATGACAGTTGTGTCGAGATATAGACCCTGCGGGTTAAAAGGAGCCACTGTAGAGATGTACCTTTGTACGTTCAATAACTTGCTGATATACCGATTGATGTGGATGGTTCATAATGACAATTCCCTGTAATTAGAAAGACGTACTCCAAACCACGATACCTTATTAAAATCAATTTTTGCATCTGACCGTGTTTCCCGAATCAAACTGACAATCCACTTCTCACCTTCCTCGGGAGACAAATTCAACCGATTCGAAAGATCCCGAATATCAATGACCTGATGAATCCTACAATACGACTCGGAAATCAAATGTCTCGCACACTCCACAAACTCATCTGCCAAACTAGCCAAGAAGAAATCACTTTTCAACACAGTCTCAACCTGCGAGAGTTTCTTTTGCGCCAACTCAAAATCAAAATCAACGTACAATGCAGTGACGAATTCGGTGATAGGATCAGAGTATTGATAGGATTCTTGTTTAATGATGCGAACGAGTTCACGTACTTGCTTTTGGTAATTGTTTGTGTTCCGTTTACGTAGATGAGAGGTTACGACTGCGGCGGTAAGGTAGCGAAGGATCCAAGGACAGGATGTTTGGATGGAGTTGATATATGCCGGTGAGAAGAAAAGATCGCAGAGTGCCTCACGACCGTTTTCGGCGTTGAAGAACGGGAATAGAGACCAGTGAATTAACCAAGTTCGATGGTATAATTGGACGGTAGGATCTCCATATGTCTAGATATCAGACCAAAAGCTGGAGGATACGATACTTTATCATTTATGAGCTCTTTTACTTTGTTCAGTTCTTCCATCGGCATGTCCCAGTTCTCCTTGGGTGTTAAGATTTCTGCAGCAAGTTTTCCCCACGCAGCGGCTGCGTTCATAGTAGCATCGGTGGACTACGTTAGTCAAACACAACAAGAAGAGTACCAAAATCCTAAAGTGATACAATAAATCGGCAGCTGCACCATAACTACCAACACTATACTGATACTGTCCAAATTTGTATAGAACATTGACATCCTCAAGAGTGATCTATCATTAACGCGTGCAATTTCATAGGTCATACTCCATGGTTCTCCTTAAGATATTGCAAATTCTGCGCCTTGTCCTGTCTCAATGCAGAAAGGACTTCAGGATCCTCAAGCACAGAAAGAACTTTCTGACTCTCTTCTTCCAAAGATTGCAATGTCGAGAGCACTTGTTCGCGTTTCTGCAAAAACTCCTCAGGAACTTCATCGGAATCATGAATCTCTTTCCACAACGCCGCTATGTAGTCTGTCATATTCGTAGGTTTGAGGAGATCGTATTTTGCTTGTATTAGGTCTTCTGCAGGATACATCTCTTCTTGAGTGAGGAATTCGAGGAGTGGGAAAATTAGATGTCTATCGAGGAAGGGAATCAATTTTTGTGTTAGATCATACTTTTGTCGCTATATGAGTTAGAAGAGCTGTGAAACGTAGAAGTACATCATCTTTTGGAGTTTCTTCCGGGGAAGAAGCAACGGTAACACCATTCTGCTCATGAGAATCTGCAGCCATGGTGAAGGAGGAAAAAAAGTTCAGGAACGAAGATGTTTGCGACTGAACAATGGACAAATTTGCAAATTTTCAAACCAACCCTAACCCTGATCACCGCTTATTTAAAAAACAAAACTCCGAATTCGTCACTTTCTAGAGCATTCCGATTCATCACCATGCCTCGTGCAGAAAAAGGCACCCCCAAAGCAATAGCAAACCAGCAAAAGTCCAAAGGCCTACAACGTCTCCGCTGGTACTGTCAAGTCTGCGAAAAACAGTGTCGAGACGAAAACGGATTCAAATGCCATGTCCAGTCAGAGGCCCACGTCCGTCAAATGTTGTTAGTCGGCGAAAACCCTCATCGCCACGTCGCAAACTTCTCCCGTCAGTTCATGGGCGACTTCCTACAGTTATTGCGGACTACACATGGCGAAAAGAGAGTTAATGCGAATCACTTTTACGCGAGTCAGTATATTGTCAATAAGAACCATGTCCATATGAACGCTACTCGATGGAAGACGTTGACGGAATTCATTACATTTCTGGGATATTCTGGGATTTGTAAGGTGGAGAATACAGAGAAAGGATGGTTTATTAGTTGGATCGATAACTCTCCTGAGGCGCTGAAGAAGAGAGACGCGAATTTGAAGAGGGACAGGTTGGAGAAGGGTGAGGCGGACCGAGAAGAGAGATTGATACAGGAACAGATCGAGCGTGCAAAACAAGACGTACTGGAACTGTCTCTGACTGTGGACCAAGCCAAGATAGAATATGTGAAGTCAGAGCCAATGGATGTGGAAACAGATGGAATCCAGTCCTCCCCTGAGTCAGAGGCTGTGCCGCAGGTCAAGAAAGAGGAAACCGAAAACGAAAACTTACTCACCAAACCTCCTACGCCCATCGTAATCCAGAAACCTCTCAATCTGCCAACCTCGAATCCAATTTCTCTTTCCCTCAAGAAACCAGTCAACCCGCTCAAATCGTCGAATCCGCTGAAGTCGTCGAATCCGCTGAAGTCAGCGATGAAGAAAGAAGCCAAGAAAGAAGATCCAACGACAAACGAGCATGGAAAACGTCCTCTACCCAAAGCGGTCGAAATCATGAATGAAGAATTGGAACGCAAGAGACTGCGTGACTCCCGACTCAATACATTCCGTTTCGACATCCGCTCCTAATCGTCTTGGCCGCCTTCACCGACGATAAGGCTCGCAGCACGCTTATCTCAACGTGATTCTTTTAACAATTGCTTCTCCCGACCTTTGGAGTAGCTATTCTTTGGAAAAGCGGCAAATTTCGACGGACGCCGCAGGTTACCTCTCCTTACCATTTTTCGGCTCTCGCACGATACAGTTGTATGGGAAGGAACATGGAATTGGTGTTAGGCGCATAGAAATGTTGCATTGTTTACATACATATATGGAAATGTGGATATTTATTCTCGCCATGGCATCTCAATCTATGAACGTCGTATGTCAAGCACCACGCTTATGACCATGATGTATCATATAGAGCTATGAAGACAGTCATTGTTCGGGTGAACTTTGAATTAGAAGTTGCCTACATGAAGCAGCCTGACTGATTAATCCAAAATCACGTGACCCCAATAAAACCAGTCGGACTTTGAAGTTTGGGCATTTTCGAACTTCAGCAAGTCTCTCAGCTTCAAAAGCGGCAAAACGCACATTCCCCTTGAAAAAGCGTCCACCATGGCTTCTGATGTTGCCACTCAGTCTCAATCTGTCAACGAAACGAACAACATAAACCATGAAAACGGATTACCAAACCTATCACAGTCAAATCCGTCAACCATTGCCCTGCAGCCGCCATCAGAAAATGGAACCCAAGTCAACGGAAAGCAAAGCCACAAGTCGGCAGCCCAGAAGAAACGAGAAAAGAGAAAACAAAGACGGAGAGAGGGGTCTGTAGTCTCAGAAGTATCTGATACAGAAAGCGTAACTTCCCTCATACTCGAGAAGTCCGAGTTAACTTTATTACAGGTTGCTTCAACAGTGGATTCCGTTGCGATGTCCAGATCTAGAAGTGCTTCTTTGCTTGACACTATCGATACGGATATCGACTTGGATGATCCATCTTTGAGCCAATTCCAGAAAATATTTAGCCATTTCACCGCTGAAGGAGAAGGAGACGATCAACTCAATAAGGATGCTCCCGGGAAAGGAGAAATCTATTATTCGGATGATGATGATGTTCCTATGGCTGAAGACGAGAACGATAAAAACAACGGGTTGAGTCGCAAAAAAGCTCGAAAACTTATGCGTCCCTCAGTTGCACAGTTAAAGCAACTTGTCGAGAGACCAGAGTTAGTGGAATGGACCGATCCTTCGGCAGCGGATCCTACTCTACTTATTCACCTGAGAGGTTATCGCAATATGATTCCCGTCCCTGGCCATTGGGTCCAGAAACGTGATTATCTAGCCTCCAAACGAGGTGTTGCAAAACAACCGTATGAATTACCTGCCTTCATTCGCGATACTGGTATCCAGGAGATGCGTAATCCTTATGATACCCAGCAGCAGAGTCTACGTCAAAAAATGCGTGAACGTGTTCAAGGACGACTTGGAAAATTAGATGTCGATTATCAAAAGCTCCATGATGCCTTCTTTAGATATCAAACAAAACCGCCGCTCACCGTCTATGGGGAAGTATACTACGAGGGGAAAGAATTCGAGACGAATTTCAAACATAAACGACCTGGTGAAATCAGTAATGAGTTGAAAGAAGCATTGAATATCCCTCCTGGAGCACCACCACCTTGGTTAATCAACATGCAACGATACGGGCCACCACCAAGCTTTCCAAATTTGAAGATTCCCGGGTTGAACGCGCCGATACCTCCGGGCGCGAAATGGGGTTTCCACCCTGGTGGTTGGGGAAAGCCTCCTGTTGATGAATACAATAGACCGCTTTACGGAGATGTATTTGGAGTTATGGAGAAGACAGCGCCGCCTCCAGAACAGGAGCCTGTTGAGAGAGAGTTATGGGGTCAAATCGAGGAAGCAGAAGAGGAAGTCGAAGAAGAACCGGAGGATGAAGAAGAGGACGAGGAACAACTATCGGATCAAGAAATGGATGGCGTACCGACAGATGAGATTGAACCGAGTGGTTTAGAGACACCAAGTGGTATTACGTCTGCTGTTCCCTCCGAGCTCGAAACACCTGAATTTCTTGAACTCCGGAAGAAGTCGAGATTTGATATGCCACCAGAACCTTCAGAGCCTCGTGAGTTGTACCGTGTTCTGCCTGAAGCAGAAACGAAGAAAGGATTTCTTGGAAGTCAGGGATACGATTTCTCTGCTCCTACATTGGATGATGAAGTCACGTCGGTAAAGTCTTTTTCTACGTCTAAGCTAATTGTACAGAAACGAGGAGTGGAAGTTGCACTCGATCCATCAGAATTGGAAAATCTTTCAAAGGCTGACCTACGAGCTCTTCACGACAGGGAGGAAGCACGACAGAAAGCTGATAAGAGACCGTATAATCAGGAGGATCTATCGGATATGGTTGCAGAACATGCTGCGCAACAAGCAAAGAAACGGAAGCCACAAGACGAGGGAAAGAAGAAGTCGAAGTTCAAGTTTTAGATTGATGTAGGATATTGAAAAAACATTCTAACGAGCATCAAGCTGGTCGGAAGGAAGAAGATATCAGGCTCGTTGTAGGTAGCGGCCGGAGCGCGCCAATCAATTAGAGAATGATGCTATTATGCCATTCTACTCATCATCACTGTCTTCACCAAATATACTCTTGAATACTTCGTCAGCAGCCCTTTCTCCTTCCAGTATCTCATTCCTATCTGCATGCACTTCAACCGAGTCCTCGATCTTTACGTCCGCAAGGTCGTAAGATCCACCCACATTCATCGCCTGACTCTTCAATTCCTTCAATGCATCCTTATTAACCAGAGTCACATCAACTTGTTCCTTAGTCTCTTCCTCCGCGCCAGGAAGCGGATGGGGATCCTTGACATTGAATCTCTTACACAAAAGTCGTGTCGGATAGAACTCCATAGTCGATCGAGTCATGGGCCCATACATATTTATTTTTGCAGCTGCGACAGCTGGATCTTCAGGCTTTTCAGCTGGTTTACTGATGAGTGTTGTTTCATCCCCTGATTCTGAGCCTTGAAGGAAGGTAGAGGATGTAAAACGGGTTGCCATTAGACGAGACATTGGTTTGAAAACTTCCGCTGCCCGAACAAATTCAGAAAGTTCTGAGTCCCAGTCCTTTATCGACATTGATGAAGGCTACATATTAGTAAATTTCAAATGAGGATAGTACGCGAGTGAGAGGTCGTTCTGAGACTTCTGCTTGAATCTCAAGATATGCTCTATATCGTTTCTGCTTCTCAAGATCATCTCCGTACGGGAGGAAGCCGCCTCGCAGAGCAGCAAGAGCAGTTTCCTTACCAATGGATGGGAGACTCGATTTCATGGACGTGGTACTCCGTGATGATGAGGATCCAAGTTCATTCAATGCTGGCGGAAGATCCGATCGACCTGTCGCTTGACTTATTCGGGCTCGTGCTTCAGGGGTAAGGAAAGAGAAGACCGATTTTCCTGGGAGGGGCTTTTCGTCTAATAATGCTCCGCGGTCTTTTGGAGCCAGTACGGGAGGTATACTTGAGATTGGTGCACCTAGTGTTGGAGAGGGAACCCAGTCATCTGGGACATTCGGAGGTGAGAACCTAATCGTCAGTTTAACCGCTAGAGTTGATACCATTGAGTTGTCAATGTGGCTTGAGTTTCTGATAGGATGAAGCCGGGTAATGGCAGTCGACCGTCATGACCTCGTCGATTCGATGAAGTTGATATTGTGCTTGTCGATTTGGTTTTCGAAGTGAATACGTGCTTTGCAGACGGTTTAAAGGTAATTGAGCCCTCAGACTTCTCCCGTTTCGGGACTACAGTTCTGCTGTATTGGTCCTTTGTGAAGCCGACATCATATGGATCTTCGTCATCATCTTCATTCAAAACTCCAATCCCCATCGAACCCCTCATCCCAAATTTCGAGTTTGAGGTTAATTGCTTCTTGACAGGCTTCTCCGTCTTTCGTTCCAGTCCAGGTAGCGTAGTATATCCCAACCCCTGCGTATTTGTCTTCCGTTGCAAATCGATGACGGCAGTATTAATCGGGGCAAGGCTATATGTCTTCCCGCTTTCATTAGCCTCATCGTCCGAATCATCCATCATCGTTCTATGCACTCTAGGTCCAATCCCCTGCCCTTGTCTCCAGCCCATTTTCCGCAATAACTTGATCCCCATGGTATCTTCCTTCGGTCTAAGCATATCTTCAAATAAATCGGCAGGTTTTCGAGTTTGCGCTCCCTCCCCGATACCTTCGAATTGCGCTTTTGTTGAGACTTGTTGCGATTCAGCGAGGTCTGCTAGATCTTCTTCGTCCATGAAATCTTCCGCTGTCATCGCCTTTGCCTTCGCTCTATCCGTTCTGGAAGATCGAAATGTCGACGGAGTCCATCCTGTTTAATGTAAGCTGCGTCGCACAAATGAGAAAGTATACCTTCTTTCGAGCCTACTGTATTGAAGTATCCTGCTGAAAAGCCACCTGTGAAGGCTCCATGAAGTCTTTTGCGGCCTTTCTCATCCCGAACCTCTTGTTTCCATAGTGGCACATAAGTCCCATCATCGCGGATTTCAGGATCGAGTGGAGGTAGAGGTTGACCGTAGAAGACGAAAGGATAGTCTTCTGGATCTGGAGTCCTGGCTCTCTTTCTCGGGTTATGCATCAAGCATTAAACCGAAGACTTGAACCCTTGTATCCAAGCCAAGGTGTCACTCGAAGGGGATGGATTTCCGTAAATTTCGCGACTTTACAAAATCGTAAATCGCAGATCAAAGTTTTGAGAATTTTTGAACACCGCTCCAACTTTGCCATCTTCATTCGATGGACGAGTCTCTGTATGACGAATTTGGCAATTTCATTGGGACAATCGACTCAGACGCTGAATCTGAAGTATCCCAAGATGATTTGGGTGCCCATGCCGATGCCTATCTCCAAGAGGACGAGGACGGTGAAGAGGAAGAAGAAGCAGCCGAGGATTTGATGCAAGTCGATGGTAACAATTTTGAAAGGTTTGTTCTGACTGAAGAAACACCAAGTAATGCGATAATTCTACATGAAGACAAGCAATACTATCCATCAGCAGATCAAGTCTTCGGCCCTGATGTCGAAGTGCTCGTACAAGAAGAAGACACTCAACCTCTCACAGAGCCCATCGTCGCCCCGATAAAAGTCAAGTCATTTGCCATAGAAGAGAAGGATTTGCCTCCGGTTCGATATTCCCGCGATTACCTGGCTCAACTGACACGGAGTCCGGATACGGTTCGCAACGTCGCATTAGTAGGACATTTGCATCACGGCAAAACGGGGTTGATCGATGTATTGGTAAACGAAACTCATGTTCTTCCCCCCATACGACAGACCAAAGAAGACAGTCGACTACGATATACAGATACTCACGTTCTTGAACGTGCAAGAGGGGTCAGCATCAAATCCACTCCAATAACCCTTCTCCTACCCAATCTCAAAGGAAAAAGTCACGTTTTCAACTTTATCGATACCCCAGGTCATGTCAACTTTGAAGACGAAATCGCTGCGGCAATACGATTGACAGATGGAATAGTGCTAGTGGTCGACGTAATTGAAGGAGTGATGATCAATACCGAGAAAATCGTTCGCCATGCCATTGCAGAGGGTCAAAAAATCGTACTAGTTCTCAACAAAATGGACCGACTTATCCTTGAACTCAAAATACCTCCTCAAGACGCATATTTCAAATTACGGCATACAATTGAGGAAGTCAATACTATCATTTCATCTTGTGGATCGAATCAACGACTTTCTCCGGAATTGGGCAATGTGGTCTTTGCATCGGCACAACAAGGCTGGTCCTTCACTCTCGCAAGTTTCGCCAAAATCTACGGTCGATCAACAAAATCCACAGCATGGGATGAAGAAGCATTCATGCAACGATTATGGGGTGACATTTTCTTCAATCCCGAAACACGCAAATTTCAACGAAAACAACGTGATACGCAAGCAATTCGCGGATTCGTGTATTTCATTCTTGAACCGTTGTACAAATTATATGCACAGACGATTGGTGAAGATATGCCTACCTTGAAGAAGACTTTACAAAGTCTCAGGATTTATGTTAAGGACAATGTGTACAAGATGGATTCACGAGACCTGCTTCAAATTGTGTGTCGTGAATTTTTCGGGAATAGTGCTGGACTGGTGAGCGCGATATTGCAGCATATTCCTAGTCCTGCTGAGAATGCTAGGAATAAGGTTGAGAGGACGTACACTGGTCCTCTTGATGGAGATCTAGGAAAGTCGTTGACGACTTGTGATCCGGAGGGGCCATTAGTGGTACATGTGACAAAACTGTATAGTTCGACAGATGCCAGGACCTTCAGCGCATTTGGACGAGTTATGAGCGGAACATTACGGAAGGGTGATAAAGTTCGCGTTTTAGGAGAAGGATACTCTCTGGACGACGAAGAACAATCGGAAGATGAAATTGTTGGTGATTTATTCTTTCCAGGCGGTCGCTATCGGGTTACAATCAACGAGGTCACAGCTGGCAATCTCATCTTAATTGAAGATGTCGACAAATCAATATT
>Ga0335073_10007823_pt1 | contig 14981 bp, 11 predicted proteins | sample Lox_Sample_22_FD_207093 | JGI IMG/M metagenome (GOLD analysis project Ga0335073, IMG submission 207093) | Soil microbial communities from Loxahatchee National Wildlife Refuge, Florida, United States - Lox_Sample_2.2 | ecosystem: Environmental > Terrestrial > Soil > Wetlands | place: USA... | reverse complement strand
AATTGGGCGCGGACCATCGCGTGCTTTTGCCGTGCTCGTTTTTTGCGGGCGCGGCGTTTCTGTGCATCTGCGATACACTGAGCCGTACCGTGATCGCGCCGACGGAAATTCCGGTGGGAGTGCTGACGGCGCTCGCCGGCGGTCCGTTTTTCATCTGGCTGCTGCGATCCCGCAGGAGAAGCCTGTGGCTGTGATCCTGGTGGGCGGAGGCGCGCGCAGCGGAAAGAGCCGCTATGCGCTGGAACTGGCGCGGAAGCGTGGTCCGCGGCTGGTGTTTCTGGCGACGGCGGAGCCGCTCGATCATGAAATGGTTGCGCGCATCGCGCAGCATCGGGCGGATCGCTCGCCGGAGTTTACGACGATCGAAGAGCCGATTGAGATCGGCGAGGCGATTCGCGCGACCGATGCCGATGCGATCGTGGTCGATTGTTTGACGCTGTGGCTGTCGAATGTGATGCTGGCGTTCGGGCGCGACGTCGATCACGATACGGAAAAATTGCTGGAAGCGGCGCAGCAGAGCCGGGCGGCGGTGATTCTGGTGACGAATGAAGTCGGCTGCGGGATCGTGCCGGAAAGCACGCTGGGGCGCGATTTTCGCGATCGGGCGGGAATATTGAATCAGCGAGTGGCGGCGGTGGCGGAGGAGGTTTACTGGATGGTCTTCGGGCAGGCGCTTCGGGTGAAAGGGAATTCGTGAATATGCAGGGTTAAATCCTGCCTTACAGCGAAGTCTTTCATCATTGACTTTGAACGGGACCGGCATTGCGATGAGAGTGAAAACCGCCATGGGCATGAAATCGCGCCGTCAGCAGCACAAGCCTGGCGGCTTATGCCACTTCGCTCCAAACGGACAGACTAGAGGCTGTGCCACACACTCGCACAGGGTTCGCGGGTGAATGATGCGGACGCTGCTCGGTGCGATCTCGTTTTTGACGATTATTCCGGTGAACGCGAAAACGGCGGCGCCGGGACGGGCGGCGGTTTTTTTCCCGCTGGTGGGGGCGATGCTGGGAGCGGCGGGGGCGGGTATTTTTATCGCGCTCGGGCGGGTGTTGCCGTCGACCATCGCGGCGTTGATCGTGGTCGCGTTCTGGGCGGGGATTTCGGGCGTGCTGCATGAGGATGGCCTGGCCGACGCGGCCGATGCGTTTCGCGCCGGGCGGTCGCGCGAAAAAATGACCGCGATTTTGAAGGATAGCCGCATCGGAACTTATGGCGCGGTCGCGATCGTGCTGAGCGTCGTAGCGCGATGGCAGGCGCTCGACCACCTGGCCGCGACCAACGTTTTCGCGGTGCTGATCGCCGCGCAGGCGACGCCTCGGGCGGCGATGGTGGTGCTCGCGTGGGTGTCGCGGCCGGCGGGAACGGGTTTGGGATACGCGTTCACGTCGACGCTGACGACGCCGGTGGCGCTGCTCGCGATGGCCCAGGGAATCGCGGCGGCGATGGCCTGCGGAGTGCGGCCGGGACTGGCGATCGTGCTCGGATCGTATCTGGCGCTGCGCATCGGGCAGTGGTATTTTTACCGGCGCATCGGCGGGATCAACGGCGATTGCCTGGGCGCGACGGAGCAGATCCTGGAGATTTTTATTCTGGTCCTTTTTACATGCCAGGCGTGTTCGTGGCGCTGAGCGCGATTTACGTGGTGAGGCATTGCAAGCCGGCGATTACCGGCGTGCTGCTGGGCCAGAGCGATCCGCCGCTGAGCGAAGCGGGTCGCGCGCACGCCGCAACACTGTTGCGCGGGGTGGAACTGGCGGTCGTGTATTCGAGTCCGCTGCGGCGAGCGCTCGAAACGGCGCGGGAGATCGCGCGCGGCGCGCCGATCGAAATTGTCGAGGATCTGCGCGAGATCACTTACGGCGATTGGGATGGCCGCGCGTGGAGCGAGATTGAAGCGGACGACCCTGCAACTGCGGCGCGGAAGATGCGCGACTGGCGTGGCGTGACTGCGCCGGGCGGCGAGCCGTGGGAGAATTTCGCGGATCGCGTGAAGCGCGCTTTCGAGCGCGTTCAGAGGAGTCCGCGGCCGGTGGCGATGGTGGCGCATGCGGCGGTGAATCAGGTGATCGCGGGAATCGACCAGTTTTATGGCGACGTTTATGAACTTTGACTCGATTGTTCCGATTGCGGACGCGGAACTGGCGCGGCGCGTTCAGCGCCGGCTCGATTCGTTGACCAAACCGCCGGGCAGCCTGGGGCGCCTGGAAGAGCTGGCGATGCAGATCGCGCTGATTCAGCGGACCGAACTGCCGTCGATCGGGCGAAAAGCGATGCTGATTTTCTGCGCGGATCATGGGATTGTCGCGGAAGGAGTGAGTCCGTATCCGGCGGAGGTGACGGCGCAGATGGTCGGGAATTTTCGCGCGGGCGGCGCGGCGATTACGGTGTTGTGCCGGCAGTATGGGATCGAACCGGTGATCGTCGATATGGGCGTTGGCCGGGGGACTCGCAATTTCGCGCGCGAAGCAGCGATGACCCGCGAGGAGGCGGAGCACGCGATTCGTGCCGGAATGGATCACGCGGGCGCGGGTGAGGTGCTGGGCGCGGGTGAAATGGGGATCGGCAATTCGACGTCGGCCGCGGCTGTTTTTTCGGCCGTCAGCGGGCTTGATCCGGGCGAAACGGCGGGGCGCGGCACGGGGCTCGATGAGGCGGGCGTTGCGCGCAAGGCCGAGACGATTCGCCGCGCGCTGGCGCTGCATCGGCCGGACGCTTCGGATGCGATCGGAGTTTTGGCGGCAGTGGGAGGGTTTGAGATCGCCGCGATCGCCGGATTGATTTTGGGCGCGGCGATGCATCGGCGCGTGGTGGTGCTCGATGGGTTTATTTCGTGCTCGGCGGCGCTGATTGCGGGGGCGTTGGCGCCAGCGTCGCTTGATTACGTGATTTTTTCGCACCGTTCGGCCGAGCGGGGGCATCGGCGGATGCTGGAATTTTTAAAGGCGCGGCCCCTGTTCGAACTGGAGATGCGATTGGGCGAAGGAAGCGGCGCGGCTTTGGGTATTAATTTGGTGGAAACGTCGGTGAGGCTGTATCGGGAGATGGCGACGTTTGAATCGGCGGGGGTTTCGGGGGTGGGATAGCGCACCCGGCTGCGGGTAGTGCCTGAAAATCTGCGTTGATTCGAGCGTCGGCAGCCCCCGCCATAACTGGCGGGGCTGTAACGGCTGTAAGGCCGGGGGCACAGCGCGGGTCAACGCAGATTTCAGACACTACCGGATCCTTTCAGGCACTACCCGGCTTCGCGAAACTCATCACGAAACCTGGGAGAATGTTAATTCGTCCAAATGTAAATTGCCTGGGAGGAAGATTTTGCGAAGTCGTTCAGTTTGGGTTCTGGTGTGCGCGGTTGGGATGGGCGCGGCGTCACAGGCGCAATCGGTTCCCGCGTTCACCATTTCGACTTATGGCGGAACCGTCGGCACGCCGGGATACGCCGGCGATGGAGGACCGCCGTCGCTGGCCGAATTCAATCAACCGATGGGGCTGTGGTTCGTGAACGGGAATCTGTACATTGGCGATCAGGTGAATGATCGCGCGCGCTACGTCACCGGCGGCAACGTAAGCACGCTCGCCGGGGATGGAAGCTCGGGATATTCGGGCGATCAGGCCACGGCGACCGATGCGGAACTGTATTCGCCCACTTTCCTGATTACCGATTCGACCGGAAACCTGTATATCGGCGATACGCAGAATAATGTGGTCCGCGAGGTCAACAACAGCAACGGGGACATCTTTACATTCGCCGGCGATAACGCGCTGGGAGCGGGTTACAACGGCGACGGCAACGGCGCGCTGTCCGCGCAGCTGAACTCGCCCGCCGGACTGGCGTTCGATTCGGCCGGAAACCTATATATTGCCGATTCGGGGAATAACGTGATTCGGATTGTGTGGGCCGCCAACCAGTCGCAGTTGCTGGGCAACATCAATACGTTTGCCGGCGACACCAATCCCGATTTCGCCGGCGACGGCGGCCCGGCGCTGTCGGCGGAAATGAATCATCCGACGGCGATTCTGTTTGATCACCACGGCAACCTGTACATCGCCGACACGCTGAATAATCGCATCCGCATCATCACCACGGACGGGAATATCAACACTTTTGCCGGCAACGGGACAGCCGGCTATGCGGGCGATGGCGGGCTGGCGATCAGCGCCGAGCTGTATCGTCCCACCGGGCTGGCCCTGGATGCGGCGGGGAACCTGTACATCGCCGACAGCTTCAACAACGTGATTCGCGTGGTGCTCACCAATGGGTTGATTTATACCGTCGCGGGAACGGGCGGGATCGCGGGATATGCGGGCGACGGCGGACCAGCTACGCTCGCGCAATTGAATTATCCCACCGGGATCGCGTTCGACAATTCGGGCGATCTGCTGGTGTCCGACACCAACAACAGTTTGATCCGGCAACTGACGCCGGCGGCTTCTTCGCCGACGCCGGTTCTGCCTCCGTCGATCAATTCGGCGGGCGCGTACAGTTTGCAGGCTTACGGCGGATCGGCCGCGGCGGCGGCGGGAAGCTGGATCGAAATTCATGGCCAATACCTGGCGGCCGATACGCGGCCCTGGAACAGCTCGGATTTTAACGGCAATACCGCGCCGACTTCGCTGGACGGAACCTCGGTGAGCCTCGGTGCGCAGCCGTTGTTTGTCGAATATATCAGTCCCACGCAGGTGAACGCGCTGATTCCTTCGACCATCGGCAGCGGTCCGCAGAGCCTCACCGTGACCACCGCGAACGGCAAGAGCGCGCCGTTTTCGCTCACGCTCAACACGGTGCAGCCGGGGCTGCTGGCGCCGTCGAACTTCAACATTGGCGGGACGCAGTACGTCGCCGGGTTGCTTTCCGATGGCAGCTACGCTCTGCCAACCGGCGTGATTCCGGGAGTGACGACACGTCCGGCGCAGGCCGGCGAAACGGTGACGTTTTACGGCATCGGCTTCGGGCCGGTGACGCCCAATATTCCGGCCGGGCAGATCGCGCAGGGCAACAATCAACTCCTTCTGCCGGCTCAGTTCCTGTTCGGAACGGTCCCGGCGCAGGTTTCCTACCAGGGCTTGTCGCCAGGAGCCGTCGGGCTGTACCAATTCAATGTGACAGTGCCCAACGTTTCCGGCAGCGCGACTCCGTTGACCTTCACGGCCGGGACGGTGCGGGGATCGCAAGCTCTGGCGATTGCGGTGCAGTAGCGGGGAGTCAGGAGTCAGAAGTCAGAATGACGGCGGCGACTCCGATTTCCGCAAGCATAAAGAAGCCCGGCGCGGGCGTACTTTTGCTTTACGGCTCGACCATTTTTCTGAGCGCGTTCCTGCTGTTTGCGGTGCAGCCGATGTTCGCCAAGCTGATTCTGCCGTGGTTTGGCGGAACGGCTGGCGTGTGGACCACCTGCCTGATGTTTTTTGAGGTCGCGCTGCTCGGCGGGTACGCCTATTCTTACCTGATCGGGGAACGATTGTCGCCGCGCGCGCAATTTCTGCTGCACGCGGCGCTGTTGATCGCCGCGCTTTTTTCGCTGCCGATTCTGCCTGGCGCACGCTGGCAGCCGCACGATGCTGCCCATCCGGAGCCGCGCATTCTGGCGCTGCTCGCCGTGGTGCTCGGGCTGCCTTATTTCCTGTTGTCGACCACCGGACCGCTGCTGCAATCCTGGATCGCGCGGACCTGGCCGGGGTCGCAGCCGTACCGGTTATTTGCGCTGTCGAACGCGGGCGCGCTGACGGCGCTGATTGCGTATCCATCGTTAATCGAGCCGGCCATCGCCACGCGCGCGCAGGTGCTGATCTGGTCGGCGGCGTTCGCCGTGTTCGCGATCCTGTGCGTGGCCAGCGGATGGATCAGCCGGGGTTCGGCGGCAAGCGACCGCAGATCGCCAACCTCGGCGATTCCCGCGGAGACCAAAGTTCTGTGGGTCGCGCTGTCGGCCGCGGGATCGATGCTGCTGCTGGCCACCACCAATCAGATCACCGAAAACATCGCGGCCGTGCCATTTCTGTGGATTATTCCGCTGGCGATTTATCTGATCACGTTCATTCTCTGTTTTGAGAGCACGCGCTGGTACCGGCGCGGCATTTTTCTGCGGCTGCTGGCGATGGGATTGGGCGCGGTCGCTTACTCGATTTACGATATTCAGTTCAGCGACGCGGTGATCGTCGCGGTTCCGGTTTTCAGCTTCGGTTTGTTCGCCGGATGCATGTTCTGCCACGGCGAGCTGAGCCGGCGCAAGCCGCCGCGCGAGCAGCTCACCGTTTTTTATCTGATGATCGCGCTGGGCGGCGCGCTGGGCGCGGTGTTTGTGGGACTGATCGCGCCGGCGATTTTTTCGGGAATTTACGAGCTGCCGATCGCGCTGTTTTTCGTCGCGGCTCTGGCTCTGGCCTTGAATTGGGATCAAGGATGGGCGGTGCGATTGCTATGGACGGTGGCCTCCGTCGCCATGGCGTTCACGGTGGCCGCGCAGGTTCGCGCCTATCACCAGGACGTGGTTCGCGTGGTGCGGAATTTTTACGGCGCGCTGCGGGTGATGGACACGGCGACGGTGCGCACGCTGTATCACGGAACGGTGAAGCACGGCTCGCAATTTTTATCGGCCGAACGGCGCGACTGGCCGACGACGTATTACGGACCATCCTCCGGCGCGGGACTGGCGCTGCGATGGTGCTGTGACGGCGCGAAAAATGTGGGAGCGGTCGGGCTGGGCGCGGGTACCGTCAGCACGTACGGACGGCGTGGTGATCGTTTCCGTTTTTATGAGATCAATCCCGCGGTGCTCGATGTGGCGACGTCGCAATTTTCGTTTCTACGCGACACGGCGGCTCGAGTGGAGGTGGCGCTTGGCGATGCGCGGCTGACCATGGAACGCGAAGCGCCGCAGAATTTCGACGTGCTGCTGCTCGATGCGTTTTCGGGAGATGCGATCCCGGTCCATTTGCTCACCGAAGAAGCTTTCGCGGTTTACCGGCGTCATTTAAAACCGGACGGAATTCTGGCGGTTCACGTCTCCAATCAGTATCTGGATCTGGCGCCGGTGGTCGCGCGGTTGGCGAAGTTGTTGGGAGAGCAGGCGATCGTGATTCACTCGCAGAAGAGCGCGGCGCGGGAGCTTTCCGAATCGGTGTGGGTGCTGGTCACACGCAATCGCGATTTTCTCGGCCGCGCGGAAGTGGCGGCCGCGGCAGTGCCGGTGGCGTCGCCGATGCGGCGGGCGTGGACCGACGATTACAACAATCTGCTCCAGGTGATCCGCTGGGCGCCGCTGAAATAGCTGGTGGGGCAGGCCCTCGGCCTGCGGCGGGTTCTACAAACAAAAGTTCAATATTTCCGCAGACTGCCGGGCCGTTGATGAAACCCCTGAAAACGCTCAAGGCGCGGAGGCGTCGACTGGAGAGTCGACGCGGCACGCAGGAGTGCGCGCGCCACAGGTCCCGCCCCTATACGCGTCTGGCGACCAGTACGGTGATATCGTCGGCGGCCGGTGCGCCTTGCGTCCATTCGTTGACCGCGGCTTCGATCGCTTCCACAATTTCGCTGGACGGACGGTCGCGCAACGACGCCACCAGGCTCGCCAGACGATCCTCGCCGAAATCCTCGTCTTTCGGGTCGGGCGCTTCCGTTACGCCGTCGCTGAACATCACCAGCACGTCGCCCGAGTTCATCTGCGTCGCGGTTTCCTGGTAAACGGCCGTCGGAAGAATACCCAGGATCAGGCCATCGTTGCTGAGTTTGTCCACGCTTCCGCCGGCGCGGATCAGCAGCGGCGGATTGTGGCCGGCGTTGCTGAAAACCAGCTCCCCCGTGGCCGGATCGGCCACGGCGATGAAAAAGGTGATGAAGCGATTCTTGGGACAATGCGCGCAGATGGCCTTGTTCAGCCGTCCCAGTTTGCCCGCCAGCCCGGCGGCGTCTTCAAACAGCACCTGCACCCGCGCCTGAAGGCTCGACATCAGCAGGGACGCGGGCATTCCCTTGCCCGCCACGTCGCCGACCAGGATCGCCACGCGGCCGTCGGGAAACGGGATGTAATCGAAATAATCGCCGCCGACGGTGTGGCAGGCGGTGGTATTGCCGGCCAGATCGAGTCCCGGAATCGCCGGTGGTTTGGAGGGCAGCAAGCCTTGCTGAATCTGTGCGGCCTGTTCGAGTTCCTTGGCCATGGCGCGCTCGGCTGCTTCGATCTCGTTGAGGCGCGCGTGCTCGATGCGGATGGCCGCGACGTTGGCCATCACCGTGAGCAGATTCAGGTCCTCGCGGGAAAACTCGCGGATCAGGTGCGGCGTGTCGAGGTAAATCAGACCGATCACGCGATCGTTGGTTTGCAGCGGCACGGCGATCATGCCGCGCACTCTCTGCTCGACGATGCTGCGTTGGTCGCGCAGGTCCTGATCGAGCTGCGCGTCGCGCACCAGCAGCGACGCTTTCTCGTTCAACACGCGATCGCGCACGGTCTGCGAGATGCGGAACCCGTCGCCGCGATGCGCGCGCACCTGCAACTGGCCGTTTTCGAGCGTCATCAATACGCCGCGCCCGGCGGCGACGGCTTCGACCGAAAGATCCATGATCACCTGGAAGAGTTCGGCCAGGGGACGATGGCCCGCCAGCTCGCGTCCGGCACGAATCAGGGCGCGTGTCTGTGGGCTGCCCTGCATCACGTAGGTTTTGTTCAAATCATCGACCTGGGGACTGAGCACGCCGTCCAGACTGGCCACCACGGTGGTCGAAGTGCTGGAAACGCTTTCGGCATGATCGACGAATTCCACCGTTTGCAAAGTGGGAACGGTGTCGGCAAACTCGATGGTCAGGTGTCCGGCGGAGATGCGGTCGCCGGGGCGGAAAGCAGTGCATTTTTCCAGGCGCCGGCCGTTGAGCAGAGTGCCGTTCTTGCTGCCCAGATCCTCGACACACCATTGCCCGTCCTGACGCACCAGAACCAGGTGCTGTCGCGACAGACCTGCGTCGTCGGGATAGCACAACTCGTTGGTGCTGGAACGGCCCAGCGAAATGCGGTCCCGCTCGAGCGGCACGGTGACGGTTTTGCCGTCAATATTGTGGACAATAATTTCCTGGGTTGCCTGGGTGCTCGGAGCCACCAACCAAGCGTATCATGCCAGCTCGAACCGGAAAAATTCTTGCTCTGATGTTTCAAAAGGTGTACGATACGGGCTGTGGGGTCGGAACGCCTCAGGTAGTCGGAATTCCCAGTGGAAATCCTGACCTGACGGCGCGAGAAAAATCGGCTGCGGCGTCACGAAAACGAAACTCGCAAGTGATAGCATTTTCCTAAAGTTCCGCTGTTTTTTTGCTTAGGGAGGGTTCCTCATGCGTAACGGTGTTACTGCTGCGCTACTCCTGTTTTTTGCCGCTTCGTGCTTTGCCCAGTCGGCGGGCGGTGTGGCCGGAATTGCAGGGACGGTCCGTGATTCTTCCGGAGCCGTAGTCCCCAATGCAAAAGTCACCATTTCCAGCGCCAGTCGAGGGGTCGAGCGCGATCTCACCACCAATGGGGCGGGTCTGTTCGCCGCTCCGGCGTTGATCCCGGGGCCAGGTTACAAAGTGGAGGTTACAGCCCCCGGTTTCGCGCCATATGCGGCCGGCGACCTGGTGCTGGAAGTCGGTCAAAACCTCAATTTATCCATAAACCTGGCGGTCGGCCAGACCACCACTTCGGTGGAGGTGGCTGCCGCCGCGCAGCTTCTCGAGGATACGAAATCGGATGTTTCCCAAGTGGTGGGAACACGCGACATTATGGAATTGCCCATCAACGGCCGCCGCGTCGATTCGTTCGTGCTGAATACGCCGGGCGTAACCAATGATGCCACCTTCGGCTTGCTTACCTTCCGCGGCGTGGCCGGCAACAACTCTTTCCTGCTCGACGGCAACGATAACACCGAGCAGTTTTATGACGAGGACGCCGGCCGAACTCGCATGTATAGCCAGATTTCGGCGGACGCCGTCCAGGAGTTTGAGGTCGTCTCCACGAATTTCTCGGCTGAATACGGCAGGGCTATGGGCGGCGTGGTCAACACGGTTACCAAGAGCGGCACCAATGAGATTCACGGAAGCGCGTTCTTCTTTCTGCGCAGCACCGGCTTCATTGCCCACGATCCTTTTTCCGCCTTCAACCCTCCCGAACACCGGGACCAGATCGGTGGAACCGTAGGCGGCCCGATCGTCAAGAACAAACTGTTCTACTTCCTCAGCACCGACATCACGCGCCGGAATTTTCCGATCGTGGACAGCCTGGTGAAAGCGGGCTTCGTGAACACCAGCGCCCAGACCTGGGTGGGCTGCGGTGCGCCGGCAACAACGGCTCAATGCAACGCCATTAACACGCTGTTGCCGCGTTTCTTCAGTGAAACTCCACGCACCGCCAAGAACGATCTGTACTTCGGCAGGCTGGACTACAACCTCAACGACAAGAATACCTTCAGCGCCAGCTTCAATTTCCTGCGATGGGTATCGCCCGAGGGTATCCAGACGGGCATTTCCTCCACCAGCGGCGCAGGAGTTAACGACAATGGCGATGACACGGTGACCGTGCGCAACGGCAAGGCTACCTGGATCTTCGTGCCGAACGGCCGCGTGGTGAACTCGTTTCGCTATGGCCTTGATACGGACCGGCAGTCAGACGTCTTCGATTCGATGAACATCACTCCGGCGCTTGGCTACCTGTCTGTAACAGTGGCCGGCGTTCAGGTCGGCAACGCGTTGACGTACCTGCCGCGGGTGGAACCGATGGAGACGCGCAACGAGTTCGCCGACGATGTCAGCTGGGCGAAGGGCAGGCATCTGATCAAGTTCGGCTTCAGCTTAGAGCACGTGACCGACGATATTTCCTATCTCAGCGGGAGGTTTGGGTCCTATACATTTCCCACCGTGACCTCGTTCGCGCAGGACTACACAGGCAACACCGCCGGCACGCACGACTACTCGGCGTTCAGCCAGACGTTCGGCAATCCGATCGTCGACTACGGTCTCAAGGACATCGGAATCTACCTCATGGATCAGTGGCAAGTTAATGACCGCCTGTTGCTGACGCTGGGGACGCGGTATGAATACACTTTTATGCCGCCGCCAGCCGGGACCAATCCGCTGTTTCCGATGACAGGGGAGTCGCTGCCCAGCGGCACCCTGGACTTGTCGCCGCGCATTGGAGTGGCTTACCGGCTCAATTCCAAGACCGTGATCCGCGGCGGTTTAGGCACGTTTTTCGCCCGCCAGGTCAGCGGCATCCTGGACGACGTTTACACCGGCAACGGCATGTACCAGGTTTCCGACAATTTGAGCAATGCGACGCTGATCGCTGAGGGGCCGACGTTCCCCAACGCCCTTTCGGGTCCGGTCACCGGCATCACCCAGGGCGCTTCGACGCTGGACGTCCTGTCGCCGAAGCTGAAGACGCCGTATTCCGAGCAGGCGACCATCGCCGTGGAGCGGCAGCTGGCCAAAGATATGGTGGTGACCGTCTCCGGAATTTTCAGCCGTGGCGTCAACCTGTGGGGCACGCAGGATATCAACGCTCCCGCCCTCGGCGCGCCCTTCACCTACATCATCGACAACGCTACGGCACAGCAGGTAGGCAGCTACACGACGCAGGTTTACACGGGCGCCCGGCCCAATCCGAATTTCGGTGCGATTTATGAGGAAACCAACGGCGTCAACAGTTGGTACGACGGACTCGTCGTTGAATTCGAGAAACGGTTTTCCCATGGATTCCAGTCGTCGGCGTCGTACACCTGGTCCCACGAGATTGACGACGGGCAGGGGGTGGGCTCCACGAACAACAATATCTTCGGGTTCAGCGACTCCACCTGGACCTACAACGGACTGTACGGCTTTGACAAAGGCAGCGGCGCTCTCGATCAGCGGCACCGTTTGGTCTACGCGTTTGTTTGGGCGCCGACATTCTGGCATTCGAGCAGCCTCTTCGCCAAGTACGTAGTCAATAACTGGCAGCTTTCGAGCATCACGACGCTTCAGAGCGGACGGCCCGCCGGCAGTCTGACCATCCACATGAACGACACTCCGGTCGCCGGAATGCTATACAGCGCCAGCGCGCTCGATGGGTTTAACGGAAACTTCCGAGTGCCGTTCCTGCCGGTGGACGGCCTCTACACACCGTGGGTGCAGCAGGAGAACTTCCGCCTGACCAAGAACATTCCGCTGCCTTACGAGCAAATGAGGCTGAGCCTCATGTTCGAGGCGTTTAATATTGCCAACAACTGGTCGCCGACCGCCCTGGCGACGCAAGCCTACACCGAAACCAAAGGGGTCCTCGCTTACACGCCGACGGCGTTCGGCTATGGAACGGCCGACGGCGGATTCCCGGACGGCACGCAGGCGCGCCGACTCCAGGTCGGCTTCCGTTTTACCTTCTAGCCCGCTTACTTTCGAGAACGAGCGGCGGCCGCGGTGGGCCTCATCTCTGGCTGGCTTCGCCCGAAGCGACCTTGCGGTTGAACTCCGCCGAGCGGTTGCGCGGCACCGTCAGCGCCTTCCACCGATCGCCCGCGAAATGCTTCGCCAGCAGGATCATCTGCCCGCAGTGGCTGATATAATGCGCGAGCTGCCGGTTGATCGCCTGCATCACCGAATGCGCCTCGCCGCGGATCGTCACGGTGCGGCCCAGATCGGCGTCGGTTAACGGCTCCAGCGCCGCGAACACCAGTTGCCAGCCGTCCTCCCAGCGTTTCATCAGAGCTTCGCGCGTGGGCGGCGGCTCGACGAATTCGCTGTCGCGATGGCGGTCCGGTTTTTCGCCGTCGCTGGTGAGAAAATCGGTCCAGCGGGAACGCATGTTTCCGGTGATGTGTTTGACGATGATGGCGATCGAATTCATTTCGCCGTCGAGCGTGGTAAACAGATCCTGATCGCTTACCTGGGCCAGCGCGCGTTCGGTCATCTCCTTGTACTGCCGCAGCACGGCCAGCGAATCCTCAAGATAAGACGTCGTGAATTTCAGCGCCATGGTTTCATTTTCCGATAAAATAACCGGCCATGGAGAATCCCGCCCGGCACCATCGTATCGACTATTTCGAATTTCCCGCGGCCCATCTCGCCGCCGCGAAAAAATTCTACTCGGCCGCATTCGGCTGGAACTTTACCGATTACGGGCCGTCCTACGCCGGTTTCGCCTATCCCGGCGCGGAGCGCGAAGCTGGCGGAATTACGGCCGATCCGGAGCATACGCGCGGTCCGCTGGCGGTTCTCTACAGCGACGACCTGGAAGCGACGGAGCAGAGCGTGATCGCCGCCGGAGGGGAAATTTGCAAGCCGATCTTTTCGTTTCCGGGAGGGCGCAGGTTTCATTTCAAGGATTCGTCGGGGAATGAACTGGCGGTGTGGTCCGAAAAGTAAGCCCGTGAACCGGGCCCTCACGGGCGAGGCTTGCATCGACTCCTGCAACGCGGTTCCGGGCAGGCCCTGCCGGTGATGGCGGGGTTTCTTGAGCCGTGCTCCACAATCAGCGGCAGTTAGAATCGAAGTAATGTCGCGCAAATGGCTGATTCCGGTCGCGGCGCTGCTGGCGATTGGCGCGGGCGTGATCGTCTGGACGCGGCGCGCTCCCGCGATCCCGGAAAATCCGGCGCCAGCCGTGGCTTTGCCCACCGAAGCGGATCTGAGCGGAACCGTCGAGCCGCGCAATATCGTCGCCGTGCAGCCGCCGGCGGAAGGCGTTCTCGACGAGTGGGCAGTCGAACCCGGCGAGAGCGTTTATAAGGATCAGTTGCTCGCCCGCGTGCGCGTTCCTAAGCTCGAAGACGCGGCGCAGCAGGCGCAGACCACGCTCGGCCAGTTGCAGTCCCGCGTGAACAACCTCGATTCGGCGGAAACGGAGGCGAAACTCGAAATTTCCCGCGCCGACGCCGAAAAAGCGCGCGCCGACGGCGAGGTCGATCGCCTCAAGAAAATCTACGATCGCTACAAAGGCTTGTGGGATTTGGGCGCCATCGCGCGATTGCAATTTGAAAAATCGGCGAAAGATTATCAGGACGCGCAAAGCGCCGCGGACAACGCGGATAAAGCCGACAAGGCCGCGAAAGATCGCGTCGATACCATCGAAGCGGGAAAGCAGAAGCTTCAGCAACAAATCGGCGATCAGACAAAAGCGGTGGATCAGGCCAAGAACGATCTCGCTTCCGGCGACCTGCATGCTCCCGCCGATGGGATCGTCGTCGCGCGCCAGGGCGCCCCGGGCCAGCCCATCGATCCGTCGATGCAGAACTTAGTTCAGATCGCCACCGATTTGATCCAGTTGCAAATCAAGCTGACGCCTTCAATCGATGATCTGCCGCGCATGCACGCCGGGCAAACCGCGATGGTGCATTTCGGCGATGACGATTTCAGCGGCACGATTCGGGAAATTCGCGGCTCCGACGTGATTGTCGATTTCAGCACTTCCGAGCCCATCACGAAACTCGGTGACACGGCGCAAGTTAGAATCAAGTTTTGACGAATATGCAATTCCTACATGAAAGCCTGGTCGAGCTGATCACCCAAACCTCCACCAATCTTCCGCCGGATGTGCGCCAGGCGATGGGCATCGCCGTCGGACGCGAAACGCCGGGGACGCAGTCGGCGCAGGCGCTGAGCATTATCGCTTCAAATATCGACATGGCCGCGAGCGACGAAGGGCCGATCTGCCAGGACACCGGCATGCCGACGTTTTTCGTGCATACGCCGGTGGGCGTGAATCAGATCGCGCTTGGCAACGCGATCCGCTTGGGCGTAGCGGAAGCGACCAAACGCGGCAAATTGCGCCCCAATTCGGTGGATTCGCTCACCGGAAAAAACACCGGAGATAATCTGGGCATCGAAACTCCGGTGATTCACTTCGAACAATGGGAGCAGGACGACATCGAAGTGAAGCTGATCCTCAAAGGCGGCGGATGCGAGAACAAAAATATTCAATATTCGCTGCCGTGCGAGCTGGACCATCTGGGCCGCGCGGATCGGACGCTGGAAGGAGTTCGCAAGTGCC
>Ga0335073_10007822_pt1 | contig 14983 bp, 10 predicted proteins | sample Lox_Sample_22_FD_207093 | JGI IMG/M metagenome (GOLD analysis project Ga0335073, IMG submission 207093) | Soil microbial communities from Loxahatchee National Wildlife Refuge, Florida, United States - Lox_Sample_2.2 | ecosystem: Environmental > Terrestrial > Soil > Wetlands | place: USA... | reverse complement strand
CTGCAAACCGGCTCGTCCGTCTGCTCCCCGGAAATCTGCCGCATCTATGGCGTCCCGGCGGATACATGCGGTTTCAAGAGCTCCGAGGATTGGCTTCAGCATATTCACCCGGCCGACCGCGAACGGGTGGCGGAAGAGTTTCGCTCCAAAGTCACCAAGGAGCCGTGCCACCGCGAGTATCGCGCGGTTTGGCCGGATGGTTCCGTCCGCTGGATCTTCAGCAAATCGACCGTGACCTTGAATGAAGACGGCCAACCGAGAACGGTTCTGGGCGTCAGCTTCGACATTACCGCTCAGAAACAGAAAGAGGAGCAACTTCGCATTCTCTCCAGCGCTGTCGAGCAAAGCCCGGTCAGCATTGTGATTACCGACCTCTCGGGCTCCATTCAATACTCCAATCCCAAGACTTCGGAGGTTACCGGGTACTCGCGCGAAGAACTGCTGGGGCGAAATCCCCGTCTCCTGAGATCCGGCCACACGTCGCCGGAGGAATATCGGGAATTATGGCGAACCGTTGCGCACGGCGTCTGGCATGGAGTCTTCCACAACAAGCGGAAGAACGGAGAGCTGTTCTGGGAGGCGGCGACTATCGGCCCCATCCGCGACGAATCCGGCGCGGTCACTCACTACCTCGCTGTCAAGGAGGACATCACCGAACGCCGCGCCATGGAAGCCGCTCTGAAATTCTCCGAAGAGCGATTTCGCGTCGCGGCGCAATGTTCCGGCGACATCGTCTATGAATGGGACATTGCTTCCGACAAGGTGCGGTTTCTGGGCTGCAAAAGTATCAAAGCGACAATCGACGAAAATGGCGAACCGTTCAGCGGCAGCCGGGTTTTTTCGAGCATCCACGAATCGGACCGGGCTCGCGTGATGGCCGCCATCCGGCGGAATCTGGAAAGCGGTGAGCCCTACCAGGAGGAATATCGCATAGTAGTTCCAACCGGAGAAATCCGCCACTGGTCCGACAGCGGATCGGCGCTACGCGATGCGTCTGGAAGACCGTACAAGTGGGTTGGGGTGGTCAAGGATGTCACCGAAGCCCGGCAGGCGGAAAGGGCGAATGCGGAATTGGCGGCTATCGTGGAATCCACCGAAACCGCCATCTTCACGCGGGATTTGAATTCCGTCGCGCTCTCCTGGAATGCCGGGGCCGAACGGATTTATGGCTATACCGCCGCGGAAATGATCGGGCAGGATCTACGGATCACGGTTCCGCCTGACCACTGGGACGAAATCGCGATGGTCGGCGGCAAGATCCGGGCCGGCGAACGGATCAACCATCTGGAGACCGTCCGTCTGACCAAGAGCGGCGCCCGCATCGAAGTCATGATGGCCATGTCGCCGATCTTCGACCGCTCGGGCCTGGTAGTTGGCTCGGCGCACATGGTGTGGGATATTTCCGAATTTCGCAGGTTGCAGCGTCAGCTCGGACAGGCTCAAAAGCTCGAATCCGTCGGCCAGTTAGCCGCCGGCATCGCCCACGAAATCAACACTCCCATACAGTACATCGGCGATAACGCGCAGTTTCTCGCGAGCGCGTTCCAGGATCTGGCGCGCGTCATCCAGTTGCAGGACGTGGTCGCGCGGGCGCTTCGCTCCGCCCCGGCCCCTCAACTCGCGGAACAACTCCAGCGGACCTTGAGCGCGGTCGACGCCGGTTATTTATGCGAAGAGGTTCCCAAAGCCATCGCCCAGCTCTCCGAAGGAGCGCAGCAGGTCGCCCGCATTGTCCGCGCGATGAAGGAGTTCTCGCATCCGGGCACAGCCGAAAAGACGATGCTCGACCTCAACCGCGCCATCGAAAGCACGGTCGTGGTTTCGCGCAATGAATGGAAGTACGTGGCCGATCTGACCACCGAACTGGATCCCGGCCTGCCGCTTGTCTCCTGTCTGGCCGGCGAGTTCAATCAGGTAATGCTCAATCTGATCGTCAATGCGGCTCACGCCATCGGCGACATGGTCAAGGACAGCGGGCGCAAGGGCCAGATTCACATCAGCACGCGCAGCAGCGGCAAATGCGTGGAAATACGAGTGCGCGACACCGGAACGGGAATTCCCGAAGCCATCCGCTCCAAGGTCTTCGACCCGTTCTTCACTACCAAAGAGGTCGGTAAAGGCACCGGCCAGGGGCTTTCCATCGCTCATAATGTGATCGTTAAGAAGCACAATGGAACGCTCTCCTTCGAAACCGAATGCGGATCCGGTACGACATTCCTGATTCAACTACCGCTTGAAGCGAAAGAGACCTGTTCATGAAAAAAGTGCTTTTTGTAGACGATGAGTTGCAAGTGCGCGACGCCTTGAAACGCCTGCTTCACCGGCTCCGCAAGGAGTGGAGTATGGAGTTTGCATCCAATGGCAAGGAGGCTCTTCGCATCCTTGAAGACTCGGAATACGACGTACTCGTCACGGATGTCCGGATGCCGGAGATGGACGGCATCGAATTGCTGACAGAAGTCACCCGCCGTCACCCGCAACTGGTCCGAATCGTGCTCTCCGGCACCGCGGATCAGGAATTGACCCTGCGTTCCGTCACTCTTGCCCATCAGTACCTGATGAAACCCTGCGACGCCCAGGTCTTGCAGGATACACTCGACAAAGCCTTCGCTTTACGCAATCTCCTCGATCATCCGGCCCTGACCCGCTTGATCGGCAGCATTAAATCGCTTCCCAGTGCGCCCACTGTCTATCTCAAGCTGCTGGAGACTCTCCGCTCGGAAGACGTTTCGACGAGAGAAGTGGGAGCCATAATTGGCCAGGACCTGTCGATGACGGCCAAGGTTTTGCAACTGGTGAATTCACCTTTGTTCGGAAGGCGCCGGGTGATTTCCAGCCCGGAGGAAGCCGTGTTCCACATGGGCGTCGAAGCCGTGAAGGCCCTGGTTCTCTCGGAAGGCGTATTTTCGCAGTTCGGTCCCGGTAACCATCCCGGCTTTCGGCCCGAGGAACTTCGTGAACACAGCCTTAGGGTCGCCACGCTGGCGCGCCGCATCGCGCAGGCATGGGGTTTTGCCGCGCCGCTGGTCGCCGACGTGTTCGTGGGCGGCCTGATGCATGACATCGGCAAGCTGCTTCTGGGCAGCAATTATCCGCGTCAGTATCGCGAAGCGATCGCTTGCTTCGACAAGCCCCAAGCCATCCGTGAGACGGAGCGGCGGCTGTTCGGCGCCACTCATGCCGAGGTCGGGGGGTACCTTCTTTGGTTGTGGGGTGTTCCCGGACGGGCCGCCGAGATCGTTTCCCGCCATCATATTGCGGATCCCGGTCCCGATGGCAACGTGGAACCGGCTACTGCCGTCCTCGTGGCGGATCAGATTGTCCGCGCCGCCAGGCGGGAGAACTCCGAAATCTCCGCCGCATTGGAATCGCTGTTGGACCGGCTCGGAATCCAGGAGGAGGTCAGCCAGTTTTTGGCCGCCTGATCGGCATGACGAGACGCATTCTGTGTGTAGACGACGAGATCAACATCTTACAGGCGTTTGAACGTCAGTTCCATCGCCGCTTCGAGCTGTTTACAGCCCAAGGTCCGGAGCGCGGGCTGGAGCAACTGAGCCGGAATGGCCCCTTTGCCGTGGTTGTTTCCGACCTGCGAATGCCATCAATGGACGGAATCGAATTCCTGCGCCGGGTGCGTGAAAAATGGCCCGACACCGTGCGGATCATGTTGACCGGGCAGGCGGATCTTACCGCATCCATCGCCGCCGTCAACCAGGGGAACATTTTTCAATTCCTCACCAAGCCGTGTCCTGCCGATATGTTGGGCCGGGCCCTTGACGCCGCCCTCGAACAACATCGGTTGATCACGTCGGAACGCGAGCTTCTGGAAAAAACCTTGAGCGGGAGCATCGGGGTCATGAGCGAAATCCTCAGCCTGGTGAATCCCGTGGCCTTCAGCCGGGCCGGCCGCCTCCGACGTTATGTGCTTCACATCGTGAAGGAGCTCAACCTCGGAAATGCGTGGCAGTACGAGCTGGCCGCCATGCTTTCCCAGATCGGCTGCGTCGCCGTGCCGCAGGAGGTTCTGAGCAAATACTATGATGCGCAGCCTCTCAGCGCCGCGGAGAAGGAAGCGCTGGCTTCGCAGAGGCAGGTTGGCTATAAGTTGTTGGTGCAGATCCCCCGCCTGGAGGAAGTCGCCGAAATCGTCGGCGGCAAATCCGCCAATAGCTCCAGTGGCAGTGCGTTCGGTTCCGTCAAGACCGGCGCCAGGATCTTGCAGACCGTTCTCGATTTCGATGAAGCAGTTGCCCGCGGATCCGATCCGGGCGCCGCGATTGAGCGGATGCGAGCCTCTGGCCGATACCCTGCTGAGTTCCTGGAAGCTCTCCAGCAGGTTGAAGTGGAGCGATGCCGCGAAGAGATCCAGCTTCTACGAATTCACCAGCTCAAAGCCGGCATGGTGACCAATAGCGAGGTGTATTCCAAGACCGGCGTGCTTCTCATGGGAATTGGACAGGAGATTACGGACTCTGGCCTGGCGCGGCTCCTCACATTCAGTTCGACCGTGGGAATCGAGGAACCCGTCAGCGTGCGGCTCACCAAAAAGGCGCTGCAACCGGAAGAGCAACCCGCCGAAGTTCCGGTTTAGTTACGCAATCGAATTCAGTGCCGAAGAGTGGCGGATCATCGGGCCCGAATAATAGGTCGGGTCGGCGAATTTCTCTTCGAAGATGCGATTCCACCGCTGGTTCTCGGCACAGCTATGGCAGGCTCCGCACGAGCAATGCCTGGGCCGCATGACGGGCGGGCGAACCCCCGCCAATCGCTCGCCCCGAAGGCGGACGTGCAGGCGGGTCTTGGGGCGCGCGACGGAACCGAGAAGCTCCGCAACCGATGCGGCATCGCAGAGTTCCACAGCCGCGGTTGTTACAGGTTCCATAGAGTAATTCTGCTATGAACCGCAGGCATCCGCGCCACCTAATTGGCGGGGCATGCCGCTGTTTTTGACGGGGTTATGGCGTTAACGAAAGTGGTACGGCGTGGTCCCCATCCCCAAATAGCGCGCTCCACACCCGCAAGAATCGGCAGATTAATCTCCGCCCATCGCACCCTTCTGACTGGCGAGGATAAGCCGAAGTCATCCGCGCCGGAGGAACCTTCTCGCATGTTGCAAACCGTCGAAGAAATTCCCGTGATGTCGCCCGCTCCAGAACTCTACCGGAGCCTCTTCGAGAATCTGCCGCTGCCCGCCTGGGTTTACGATACGCAGACTCTGCGCTTTCTGGAAGTCAACCAGGCCGCTTCGCGGCGATACGGATTCTCCCGGCCGGAATTCCTGGTCATGACCATCATGGACATCTGGCCGCCGGAAGATGTCCCGCGCCTTCTGGAATCGCTGGACCTGGCGCCCGATAGCGGCGCCACGCAAACCGAAAGCTGGCTGCATCGCGCCAAGGATAACTCCGTCTTCGAAGTGGAGTCCACGGCCCGGCCCGTCGCCTTCGAAGGCCGCGAGGCTATGCTGGTTGTCGCGCGTGATCTCCCGGCGCGGCAGGAACTTCGCTGGATGGAATAACGGAAGGGCGGGAATGATCCCGCGCCGGGCTCGAACCCGGCGTTGCGCGGAGCTTCAGGTCGGCTTGGGGGTGTGCAGTGGAGCCAGCGCCAGCATGACGACCCCGCCGGCGAACAGCAGCAGCATGATCATCGCCAGGCTTCGGGCGCGCATATCGCCATCGCGGAACTCCCGAAACGCCAGCAATCCCCACAGCGCCGTCAGCAGAGGGGCGGAATTCTTCAGGCAAAGGACCGCCACCGGGATGTCCTTCAACAGGTCCACCGCGTTGATGGCGACCCAAAGTCCCAGCACGCCGGTGCACCACAGGCCGCCCGAAAGAAAGGCGCGGAAGTGCGTTCCCAGCGTGACGTTCAAGAGGCCGCTCAACTCGGCCGGCTCGCCTTCCACCGGGAGATTGATGAAAAAGACACTGAGAATCGCCGTGCAGATGATCATGCCCACGCTGAACATCAACGTCAGACTGAACGGGCCAAGACCGATATCGGGCAGTTGCGCCTGATCCACCAGGGGCAGACACGCGCCCAACAGGAGCCCCCCAAATATGGCCAGCACCACGGGTTTGATCGAGACCGGCCGCCGCGTGCTTTTGGCCTTCCCGATGCGCGCTTTGGCTTCGTGGCGCAACACCACCACGATGTTATGAGCGATGGCGCCGAAGATGACCGCCGCCAGCAGCAGCGCGCAGCCGCTGATGTTGAGCGTCATGTTTCCGGAAGGTCCCATGACGATCTGCACCACGGTCGACAGGATCATGGCGATCGAAAACGCCGTCGGAAACGCCACGGAAATCCCCGAAATCGAGGCCGAGGACATGAGCAGCATATTTCCGAAATTGAAGACCACTCCTGCCAGAAATGCGTAGAACCACTGCCGTTTCCCGGCGTGCGACAAATCGTCCGACAAGGAAAAGCCGTCGAACCCCAGGTTCCCGACCGTCAGGCCGAAGATGGCCGCGAACACCAGCGCTCCCACCGCGAAATCGAAGTAGGACAGTTCGTAGCGCAGTTTCGCGGATTTGAACAGGCTCGCCCACGATCCGAGACAGAGCACGCCGAGGATCAGCACGATCAACGCCGCGCCGTAGGTTTGTGGCAGGAACATAGGCCTATTTTCTAGAACTTCTCCCGGACTAGTGAGGGTACAATGCGGCGCGCGGCGGGGTCAACCGTGAGACATCGCAGGGCAGGCTGGCAGCCTGCGGCCGACTGGCAACCGGCCTGGTCGGCTTTTGCAAACGGCCGCCCGTGTCCCGCCCCTCGCCAGCACGTCAGCCACGGCGACGTGTCCCGCCGAGCACCCCAGCCGCGCCGGCGAAATCGGTCGCCGGCCTTCATCTCGCCCCGTCGCTGTTGCCCCCGCGAGTGAATGCCGGCCGCATCTCCGGGGAGAACTCGGGCACCGCCAGCCAAGGCGCGTGGCCCTTCTGCTGACGGACCTGCCAGGGCGTCGCATGCTCCGAACACTCCGGCAGCGCCCGGCCGGCGTAGTAGTTCAACCCATATGCCCAGTTCCGATCGACGTGGTCCAGGCAGACCTCGTCCGCGTGCGGCGCCACTTTCAGCCACAGCACTTTGGGGGAAGGCATCTCACGTAGAGCTGGAACTGCCGCTTCCTTGACGCCGGCGGTTCCGATGGCAACTCCCGCTGCCACGAAAGCCGTTGCAGCCAGCCGCCGTCCGCGCCAATCGGCCAGCCATGCCATGGCCGCGACGCATAAAGGATAGAGCCAGGCGGCTTCGAATCGCGGCCAGGCAGTGTGCGACAAGCCGAATTCGATGGCCACCGGCAGCAGCGGCGCCGCGATTGGAAAAATCACCAGCGGCAGCGCGCAACCCGCCAGCCACCACGAGGCTTTCGGAAGCTCGTCGAGCGCCAGCGCCATGAGCACCGCCGCTGCCGGCAACATCGGCAGAATGTACGCGGGCAGCTTGTTGGCCGAAATCGAGAAGAACAGCAGCACCCATATTGCCCAGGCCGCCAGGAACTTCTTTCGCGAATCGCTCCAGCCGGTACGGACCGCCGTCACCGCCGCCAGCGGGAGCCACGGCAGCAGTCCTCCCGCCAGCACCGGCGCAAAGAACCACCAAGGATATCCATGCTGGATGACCTGCGCCGAAGTAAAGCGTTCGACGTTCTGCTTGAGGAGAAATTCCTTGAAGAATACATCGCCATTTCGCAAATAACACAGCACATACCATGGCAAGGCGACAGCCAGAAACGGGATTACCACCCGCCATCGGAGGAGGTCTCGCACTTGCCGGCCGCGCAGCACCACGGGCAATGCCAGAATCAACGGAGCCGGACCCTTCGCCAGAACCGCGAGCCCCATCAGCCCGGCGGAGACCGGGAGGTAACGGCCATCGCCTTTGGAGATCCACGGCAGCGCCAGCAGCATGGCGGCGGAGAATGTCGCTGCCAGCGGAAGATCGGTGACACCCGCCTGTCCCAAGGCCTGCCAACCGACCGATGTTCCCAGGATCAGCACGGCCATCGACGCGACGCGGCCGTTAAACTCCCGCGTGAGAATCCACCACAGAAATGCAAGAAATCCTACTGCCAGAATCGCCACGGGCAAGCGCGGCGCGAGGTCGGGACCGACTCCCGAGAGGAACGCAGCCCCGGTCATCCAGTAGAGCAGCGGTGGTTTTTCGAACCACGCCTTCCCCCACAGCCGGGGCGTGATCCAATCCCCCGATCGCGCCATTTCGCGGCCGATCGAGGCGTAGCGCGGCTCATCCGGTCCGAGCACGCCGGTGGAACCGATATGATAGAAGTAGAGCAGGAACGCCAGCGGCACTGCCAGCCAGAGAAGGCGGGGAATTTTCCGCGGCATTTCTCCTATTATAGAATCCAGTGCTCATCGACATCGCCAGTCTTCCCACAGCAGAGAATTCCGCCATTCACCTGCATCCCACCGACAATGTCGCGGTGGTGCGCGTTCCGGTATCGGCCGGAACCGAGTTGATCGTGGATGGCGAGCGGTTGGTCACCGTCGACCCGATTCCAGCCGGGCATAAAGTCGCGGTGCGCGCCATCCAGGCAGGCGAAATGGTGCTGCGCTACGGGCAGGCCATCGGCCGGGCGCGTGAAACGATCCAGCCTGGACGCCACATCCACCTGCATAATCTTGCATTTGAAGAGCTGGACCTCAAGTACGACTTCCCGTCCTCCGACCTGCCGATTCCCGAGCGCCGCGATGCGCCGACATTCCTTGGCTATCGCCGCGAAGACGGCCGCATCGGAACGCGCAACTACATCGCCGTGGTCGCCGCGAGCAATTGCGCCGCCCACACGGCCGAGCTGGTCGCGAAAAGCTACGAAGGCGAATCGATGCCGCCCAACGTCGATGGTGTGGCCGCGTTTCCTCACGGCGATGGTTGCGGACATGCAGCCGGTCCGGATGTCGACCAGTTGCGGCGCACACTTTCCGGCGTGCTCGATCATCCGAATGTCTCGGCGGCGGTGATCCTGGGGCTCGGCTGTGAGGACAACCAGATCGCCCACTACCTTGGACCTGACGCGCAGGCGACTTCGCGGCTGGCCGGGCTGACGCTGCAATCGAGCGGCGGAACCTCGGGCACGGTGGAGGCGGCGCGCCGGCAGATCGCCCGATTCCTCGAGCGGGCATCGGCGGAGACGCGAACGGAAGTTCCGGCGTCGCGCATCGTGCTCGGGCTGAACTGCGGCGGATCGGATTCCTTTTCCGGCATCACCGCCAATCCGGCGTTGGGCTACTGCTGCGATCTGCTGGCGGAGATCGGCGGAACGTCGGTGCTCGCCGAGACCACCGAAATCTTCGGCGCAGAGCATCTTCTGGTGAAGCGCGCCCGGAATCGCCAGGTAGCTGAAAAATTATTAACTTGCATACGGGATTACAAGCGATACCTGAAGCGCTTTGAGGGCAGCTTCGACGACAATCCCAGCCCTGGGAATAAAGAAGGCGGATTGTCGAACATTCTGGAGAAGTCACTGGGCGCGGTCGCCAAAGGCGGCACCTCCACGCTGGTGGATGTGTACCGCTACGCGGAGCGCGTGACGTCACCGGGGTTCGTGTTCATGGACACGCCGGGATACGATCCGGCGTCGCTGGCCGGACTGGCCGCCGGCGGATGCAACCTGATCGCCTTCACCACCGGACGCGGCAGCGCCATCGGATTTCCGACGATTCCCGTGATCAAGATCGCCACCAACGGCAATACTTATCGGCGCATGACCGCCAACATGGACATCAATGCGGGCACGATCGCCGATGGCGAGAAGACCGTGCAGCAGGTGGGACGGCAGATTTTCGAAATGGTGCTGGATGTGGCGTCAGGCCGCCGTACCTGCGCGGAGAGACTGGGCCATCACGAATTCGTGCCGTGGCGCATCGGGCCGATGCTGTAAGATCGGGCGTGTGCCGGTTGGCAACCGGCGGACCGATTGCGAATCGTCCAGGCGAACGAAGCTCGCCGGTGGACGGTGCGGCGCGAGAAAGAACGGGAATTTGCCACTCGCGTGCCGCTTGCCAACCGGCCACACAAGGGGGCGGGCTTCACTGTTTGGGAGGATCCGGGGTGAGCGACGCGGTCTTCCAGACGGTAGTAAATCCGGCGGGGAGGGCGACGCCCTGGTGGATCATCAGGTACGCCACTCCGGGAAGATCGGGGAGCGTGGTGGCGCGGCCCGATCCGGCGGTGACCACGGCCTCGACGCCCGGCAGGCGCTCCGCGCTTTCGAGGTCAGCAAAGAAGCGCTGATGGGCGCCGTCCACCTCGACGTCACAAAATTCCAGAGCCACCAGAAAAAGCCCGTCGGCTCCGGCCCGCTTCTCGACGCGGCGCACGCGTCCGCGAACGAGAGCGCCGTCGGGGATGGCGGTCGTGGCGGTCTTTCGATTGGACCGGGAATGGGATTGCACGACGCCGGCCAGCCGAGCCTCCAAGGGTGTGCCCACCGGAGTCTTCTCGTTCACAGTCGTCTGCAGCGTGACCGTGAGGCGGACTCCGGCGGGGAATTGCGTAACGGCGCCAGGCTCCGCGCCAAGTAAAAGAGGCGGCGGCGGCGCGGAGGATGGGGAGGAAGCGGGAGACCCGAAGCTGATGCTGCTTTCGGCTTCGAAGGCGCGGCAGTGCGTCAATTCGAGGACATTGCGGTCGATCTGTCCCGACCGCATCTGCATCTGCGACACGACCGATTGCGGCACCATGATGTCGTACTCGCCGATTCGGACGGCAGCGTAGTTCAGGACCCATTCACCAGAGGCAACCGGCAGGGAGGCCGGGATGTCATCGGGCTGAATCGCCAGCCGCAGCACATTTTTGGATTCGGGATCCGCCCAGAAGGTCCCCTTGAGCCCCACGTTTCCGCGGCCCAGCGGGCCTAAGTTGAGTTCCAGCGGCTCGAGATAGCCGGGAATGCTGAAATCGTACCTGGCAGTGCGGATGCCATTCAGTTCCTCTTCCCCGCGATAGGTCAGCAGCGCCGTTCCGCCGACAACGATGTTGTCGAGATATCCGCCGAAAAGTCCATCCTGGCTCATTCCGTTGGTGACGTATTCGGACGGAGTGACCGCGGAGAAATTCCGTTCGCCGGGCGACGAGTACAGCTCTTTTTTACCGGCGTAGAGCACTTCCAGGCGGACGGTATCGCGGGTTTGCATTTCATTCGCCCGGCCGGACAGATCATAGTAGCGATGAATGGTTTCGAGGCAGGTGTAGTTCCGCAGATCCTGGAGCTGCTGTTCGACGTGGCGCTTCACCTGCGAAAGCAGCAATACGCCCGGCGGCAAATCCTGCGCAATCGCGGTGGCGGCCGCGGCCAAACCGAGCACCAGCACTCGCCCCATCCGCATCGGTGTTTCGATTATACTGCCTTGCCGCCCAAACGTTCGAAGGCCGGAGGGGACAGATCCGGATGACAGACGGCAAAAGGCGACCGTAGGTCCTACGCCAATTCCGTCAACGGGCGAACATTTCGCGGAGTTTTCGGGCGAGATTCTCGCGGCTGAAGGGCTTGGGCAGAAAATCCACGCCCGGTTCGAGGACGCCGTGGTGCACAACCGTATTTTCGGTGTATCCGGAGAGGAACAGCACTTTGGTTTGCGGACGCAGCAGCAGGAGCGCATCGGCGAGCTGGCGGCCGCTCATGTTGGGCATCACGACGTCGGTCAGCAGCAGGTCGATGTGCCCCGGGTGGGCATGGCTGAGCTCCAACGCCTCCGCGCCGCTCGATGCGGTCAGGACCTGGTACCCGAGTTGTTTCAAGATGCGGACGGTGAGGTCGCGCACTGCTCTTTCGTCTTCCACCACCAGGATGGTTTCGCTTCCCGCTTTTCTGGAGTACTCGGTTTCGGCTTCGAGCGAGTCCGAGACCGGTTCGGACACGCGCGGAAAATAGAGCTTGAAGGTGGTGCCGCGGCCCGGCTCGCTGTAGACCCAAATGTCCCCGCCGGTCTGCTTGATAATGCCGTAAACCGTGGCCAGGCCGAGCCCGGTTCCCTTGCCTTTGGCCTTGGTGGTGAAGAACGGCTCAAAGATGCGACGCCGGGTTTCGGCATCCATGCCATGTCCGGAATCGGAGACGGCGATCATCACGAAATCTCCCGGAGTGACGCCCATGTGGGTGCGCGCGTAGTCTTCATCCAGAGTGACGTTGCCGGTTTCGATGGACAGCCGGCCTCCCATGGGCATGGCATCTCGAGCGTTGACCGCGAGATTGACGATGGCCTGCTCGATGTGGCCGGGATCGGCGCGGACATTGCCGGTGTTGGGAGCCAGCGAGAGAGCCAGGGAGATATCCTCGCCGATGAGCCTTTGCAGCATCTTCTCCGTCTGGCCGAGGATGGTGTTTACGTTGACGACACGCGGCTGCATGACCTGGCGGCGGCTAAAGGCAAGGAGCTGGTTGGTGAGGGCGGCGGCGCGGTCGGCGGCTTTGAGAACTTCCTCGGCGTAGCCACGGAGGGGATCGAGCGCCGAGAGCTCATCGAGCATCATGCGGTTGTAACCCGAGATGACGGTCAACATGTTGTTGAAGTCGTGCGCGACGCCGCCCGCCAGCCGTCCGACGGCTTCCATTTTCTGGGCGTGGAGCAACTGCTCCTCGAGCCGTTTGCGCTGGCTGATATCACTGACAAAGGCGATGGCGTAGCCGCCCTCCTCGTTCTGCACGTAGCTGAGGCTGACTTCCACGGGGAACTCGCTGCCGTCTTTGCGGCGTCCGGAAAGGTCGAGTCCGATGCCCATGGGCCGGATATGCGGGCGGGAGAAAAAGCCATCGCGCTCGCGGCTGTGCGTGGCGCGCTTGGATTCGGGCAGCAGCAGTTCGATCCGGGAGCCGAGCATTTCCCCGCGGGGATAGCCGAACATCTGCTCGGCGCGGCCATTCACGAGAACAATGCAGCCGGTCCGGTCGATGCTAATGATGGCTTGCGATGCCGATTCCAGGAGCGCGGAGAGCAATTTTTCACTTTTGTGCAGGTCGTCGGGCATCCAGTCGAGTGCTCCCTCTGTAAATCCTTTATCTTCCGATATCCGGCGGCGTAGAGCAAATCCGGCGAGTCGCGAGGTCGCGAGGAAGGACGGTTAAGCAAGTTTGGCCGCCGATGAACGGCGATGAACGCCGATTGAGAAGGGGTGAGTTGTCGGCGGGCCATAAGCTCATCGGACGCGCTAAATCAGCGGCATGATCAGATCGGGGCGGCGGGGCGCGATGGCGTCGAGCTCAGTGAAGAGGGTGATGATGGGGTCGCCTGAATTGCGGAGGTCGTCGCTCAGAACGCCGAGGCCGAGCGGATCCAATGTCACGCGGCCGATAATGCCGTTGATGGGGAGAAACCACTGGGCGCGGCTCTCGGCGCCGGCCTTGTCCTTGACGACGTACTGAAGTTCCGCGCGCAACACCTTGATGCGGCCCGCGGTGTTCGGCTGGATGTTGACCAGATCGCTGTACAGCGAGCTTTTCTCGCGAAAATGCTCGGCGGCAGCCGAAGGTGCGACGGGCTTCCAGCCGGCCATGGCTGTCAGCAGATCCTCCACATGACCCTGCCACTCCGGTGTTTCTTTTTTGGCGAATGGCAGCGGATTCCGGTCGGCATCGAAAATCAGCCCGGTGTATTGCAGGACGATGGACTTGCAGGCTTCGTCGTCGCAACCACGCAAACCCGTCGCGACGCCTTCCAGTTTGCTGGGCGTGACTTCGACTTCCTTGATCTCCTGCAGAGGCGGGACGCGCAGGTGGTCATTGAAGTAAGCGGACGGATCGGGGCCCTGCTGTTCGGCCGCCCGCGGGTCGGCGAAGGCGAAGGACGTGGCCTCGTAGACCATCAGGTCGTCATCGGCACAGCGCGCGGCAGCCATGTTATTGACGATGTACAGCCGATAGGCCTCCAACAAAGGGGCTGCCGGGAGCTTGCGCTTTTCGGCGGCCTCGACGATGGCGCGAATGGGCGGCCCGACGGGGGCAAACGAAAACGAGCGGTCATCGCCCTTGATTTTCACCATGACCTTGGAAAATGCGGCCATCAGCGTCTGGAAGTCCTTGTCGTTGACAGTGCTGCCGGCGATCAGGCGCGCGGCGCCGGGCAACTGGACGGGCGAAGTGATGGAGTTCAGGTACGGCTCGATGAGCCGCAGCTCTTCGCCTTTCTCGATTTCGGCTGGAGTCAGGGTCTCGCGGGAGACGTGGCTGAGCGCGTCGTAGAACGCGTCGACATCGTAGACCAGATACTCCTCGCAGGCGAGGGCGGGAAGCTTGAGGGGCGGAATGCGGCGGAACAAGTCGCGCGCGCGGGCTGCGTCGAGCAGAAGCATGGCGCGGACTGCTTTCAGACGAAGCGAGAGGGCGTCGAGTCCCTGAGCGGCGGTGCGGTTGTAGACGCCCGCGGGACCGGCGACTTTGACGATGGAAGCGCGACGTTTATAAGGAAGCTGGGCATCGCCGGCGCGGCGGAATGCCTCTTCGAGAAGATCGATCTTGCGGGTCTTTTCGACTTTGTCGATGGCCGCGATGCGAATCAGGGCCTCGGCGGAGAACTCCGGGGGAACGGCGCGGGCCATGGTGATCAACTGATCGATGGTAATGGAAGTGGAGGCGGACCAGCATAAAGCGGGCAGAAGCAAGAGTGCAAATCGTCTCATGTTTGGCGGGTTACCCTGTTATTTTAGCCAACTTGCAATGGGCAAAACGATTCTGATGGATGCGTGACATGGACGTGGCAGGCCCGCCGAACGGGCAGCCCTGAAACATCGAATCTGAGCGTACGGCTCCCTCTCGTCGCGGCTCAGAGCGGCGGCTCTGTACATCCACCTTTTGTCGCGCATCCGATTCCGATGCCGCGCTTGATGTGTCCGGAGTGGGGGGGAGGGATTCAGGAGCGTACCGCTCGGCCGTACCGACCCCCGTTATTGACCCGCGTTTTGTAAACGGGGTGGGCGTCCACCGAGCGCCTTTAGGCTTCTCCCTGGGCGGTTTCCCGTCAGG